>Ga0209254_10004719_pt1 | contig 12486 bp, 7 predicted proteins | sample FrelakmetDIP11DI_FD_187148 | JGI IMG/M metagenome (GOLD analysis project Ga0209254, IMG submission 187148) | Freshwater lake sediment microbial communities from the University of Notre Dame, USA, for methane emissions studies - DIP11 DI (SPAdes)... | ecosystem: Environmental > Aquatic >...
GGGCTGTCGGCTGCCCCGCGCCTCAGGTCCTTGCCGCTCATACCGCCCGTTTCTTTCGGTTGCCTCTTTCCCCCGCATCGCCAAACACATTAACGGGCGCCAGGCTTACCTCGGCCGGGGGCGAGTCGTTTTATGCTCTTGCCGTGATCGACATGAATGGCACCGTCCATAACTGGGGTTTCAACATGATCCCGGAGACATTGCTGACGACTTCTGGAGTCGTAGGATGGTCTCCCGGGACGACCAATCGCCAGAGGGACGCCAGTCCCATCTGGGTGACGCCGGTAACCACCACGACCGTTTATGTCGACTACGACGGGAATCCCACAACCGGTCCGAATACGGACCCCTTGGGCAACCGCTACGATGTCTCGTTTGCTGTCCAGGCTCTGCAATCCCGCAAGATCTTCTCCCCGGGCCCTGCCGGTTTTTATGATCATGCCGGCTGGAGAGTTTACACCGTGGACAATACGAGGATTGCCCTTGCCTGGGGACAGGACGGCGCAAACTCTTCCTCAGGCCAGCCGACGGAGCTCGATCTCGGCACAACAGTCCTACCTTTTCCTTCTCTGGTCGCCTACAAATCCGTGGAGCTGATCGGGGATTTCAACAACAATGGAGGAATCGATTCGGGAGAGCTGTTGGAGTACACGATCCGTGTGGACAACAGCGGCGTCGCCCCCATATCGAATGTCAACCTCCTGGACACGCTCGACTCCAATACGACCTATGTTGCCAACACCACGGTGATGGAAGGAACGTCCATCGCCGACGACTCCGTTCCTCCTGCTGGTACCCGATTCCCTCTCGACGAAGGCGGATACAATCTGCCGTCCACCCTTCAGCCAGGCCAGGACATCTTTTTTGTTTTTCAAGCGACGGTTAACGACCCGCTGAACCCTCCGGGCACCTCCGAGCTCGTTAACAGGGCCACGGTCAGATCGATTGCAGAGGTTTTTCTCAATACTCGAGACTCCCTTGTCCAACAGGGGATGCTTCAGATTCTCAAGACGTCCAGTGTGGCTCCCAATAAGGTCAGGCCGGGCGATGATATCGATTACACGATCACCATCACGAACACTTCCGCCAGCCCTCAAACCGGCATTCAGCTTGACGACCCTTTGCCTGACGGTACAACCTACGTGGCCAACAGCACAGTCGTGACGGGTCATAGGCAAAAGCTCGTGATGGATAGGTTTAACGCACTTTCCTACGGCAATAACGATGGGCCGGAAGACTGGGCGGCAAACTGGAACGAGAACGATGCCGGAGGCGGCGGAGCCACGGGTGGAAATGTCAGGGTCATCAATGGATCGCTCCGGTTGACGACCAACGGTTCGTGGGCTGCCAGAACGGCAGACCTGACCACCGGTATTCCGGGTCAGAACTTCACCTCTGCAACCCTGAGCTTAAATTTTCGGACGAACCCGAACGTGGATGCCCCTGACGCGGTCATCGTGGAGATATCCAGTACCGGAGGCCCCCCCTTTGCCAATTTGGAGACGATCACCGGTATTGTGGGACAAACGTCCGCAACGCGGAGTTATGACATTTCAGCCTACATTTCGGCAAATACCACGGTCAGATTCAGAGTCTCAGCGGGATACACTGCTGGCGAATTCTTCTATGCCGACAACGTTGCGATCCGAACCAACGAGCTTCCGGTTGTTGTAACCAAGGACAACATCCCCGGTGGCGTCAATCCTGACCTGCTCAGCGGGGTGCCCCCCAATCTGGTCCAACAGAGTGACGGCTTTTCCCTCGCCGCGGGCGAGACGATGACAGTCACCTATCGAGTTACCGCAAACGATCCCGTGAATGAGACGCGGATCGTAAACACAGTCACCGTGACGAGCTACGAGAAGGCGCCGCCTGCCTCCTCCACGACCATTGATCCGGTGAGCGCTGGGGGTGCTATAGGAAATCTTGTCTGGCTTGATACGATCCCGAATGCAGTCCGCGACACAGGGGAGCCTGGCCTGTATAACGTCAGGGTTTGGCTGGATACCAACGATAACGGCGTTTTTGATCCATTGGTCGATTTCGAGACCTACACGGGTACAGACGGGAAATATCTTTTCGACCAACTGATTCCCGATACCTACAGAGGTTATGTGGACGAATCGACCATTCCGCCCGGACTCATCATTTCGACAGGGAATAACCCGACTCCACCGATTGTCATAACGGATGAGGAGCAGTTCCTGGGTAACGATTTTGGTTACATGAATGCTGGGCCAGGCGTGGCGATCATCGGCGACTATGTCTGGAGCGATGCCAATAACAACGGCATCCAGGAACCCGGCGAGATCGGGCTTGGAGGCGTCACGGTGCAGTTGGTCACCTCACCGGGCGGTTCCCTGGTTGCAACGACGACGACCAACGCCTTCGGAATCTACTTATTCACAAACGTTGCCCCTGACACCTATGTTGTGAAGTCCGATACAGCGGGAATCCTTACCGGCTATACACCCTCTGTAGGCCCCCAAAGTATCGGTAAGAAAGACAGCGATCCCTTTACCGTGACCGGCGGTAACAGCTATATCATGATGGACTTTGGCTACTATAACTCTTCTCTCTACTCCGTCAACGATCGCGTGTGGTTTGATTTGGATGATGACGCCTCAGCCGACCCGGGCGAGCCGGGGATCAAGGGCGTCACGGTGACCCTTTTGAATGGAAGCGGCGACGTGGTCGGCGCGACGACCAGTGATGTGTATGGCAATTTCTCCTTCACGGGTATTCCTAACGGTAACTACACGATCAGCATTGAGGATGCGGACGGTAAGCTGATCGGATTTGCAGGAACCACGCCTGCGGCACAGGCGGGGAGTCTTGCGGTTACCGTGTCAAGTGCCGATGTTTCCGGTATCAGTTTTGGCTATAACGCGCCGGGCAGGATCGGCGACACGATCTGGAGAGACTACAACCGCAACGGCCTTCAGGAAACCGGTGAACCCGGCATTGCGGGAGTGACGGTTGATCTTTACAAAGACACCAATGGCAATGGTCTTCTGGATCTGGGTGTTGATCAGTTGATTTCGACGACCACGACGGACTCTGACGGCAACTACATGTTTCAAGTTTCAGAGGCGGGAAGGTTCTTCGTGAGCGTTGCGGACGGACAGGCGCCGCTCAGCGGGCTCGTATTGACGACAAATGACGACCAACCCTCGGTCGCCGGGGCACAAAGAACGGTCCTATTCCTCGATCTGATGACCAGCGACGTCACCGCCGATTTCGGTTATAACGCGCCCGGAACGTCCGGGATCACCGGTCTTGTCTGGAACGACAACGACAGCGACGGGAGCCAGGATACGGGTGAGACAGGTATTTCGGGCGTGACTGTGGAACTTTATCGGGAAACGAGCGGCGTAGGTTTCAATCCGGCGGTAGACCAGCTTGTCGATACGGATACGACGGACTCAGGCGGGTATTACAGTTTTCAGGTGTCTCAGGCAGGGACCTACTATGTGAGCATTGACACCACCCAACCTCTTCTTGCCTCAATGACGCTGACGACCACGGATGATTGGCCTGCCGTCCCCGGCGCTCAGAGAACGGTGAATGTCGCCCAACTGGATACAACTTATTCGGATATCGATTTCGGATTTGTTACGCTCGCCTCGGACCTGAGCGTAACCAAGACCGCCAACCCACCAGGCAGTGTGACGCCAGGGCAGACGATTACCTATACGATTACGGTCACGAACACGGGGGCAACCCAGCAGACTGGAATCACGGTAAGCGACCCATTGCCAACTTACACGTCCTATGTCGCGAACAGCACGTCGGCCACCGGCCCGGTCACTCCTTTCATCTCCACATCCCAGGACAATTTTGAATCGGGAGGTTACGCAGGCGGGACCGGCAACTGGGTGGGTACGTGGTTGGAAATAGGTGAAAACAATGGACCCGGCAATGATAACGTTCGAATCATCGCCGACCTCGGGGATCAGAGCGCCCGTATTCGAACGTCGCCGAACCGAGGCCTCGAACGGACCGTGGATCTCTCAACCTGTGGTTCTGCAACGCTCACTTTTGACCGCCGAAGGAGCAGCATTGACGCGGGGGAAGGGGTCAGAGCCTATGCCACGGATGGAGTGAGCACGTTTCAGCTGTGGGACAGCGGCTCTGGTACGGATGCTGCATATGCGCAAATCCCAAACCTGAACATTCCTCTTTTGACTGCCACGACAAGAATTCAGTTTATCTCATACGGCTTTAACCAGGCTAACGACATATTCTATTTTGATAACGTCATTGTCGCTTGTACCGTCATCAGGGCGACCAAGACGAACCAGGTTGGAGATCCCAATCCGCTCACGAACGGAGTGCCACCCAACCTGGTAGCTCCAGCCGATAGCTTTATTCTGAATCAAAACGACACCCTTACGGTGACATTCCAGGTGACGGTGAATGATCCGATACCCCCTGGAGTCACCCAGATTCTCAATGAAGCGACGGCATCGAGCAACCAGTCGAACCCAAGCAGTGACTTCGTGACGAATGACGTGGACTATACGAGCGATCTGGAGGTGACCAAGGCGATCCAGAGCATTGATTCTCCTTGTAGAGTCGGTACCTGTCAGGTCACCTACCTCGTTACGGTGGCGAATGTCGGGACAGTCAACGAGACTGGCGTGCAGGTAACCGATAACCTTCCAGCAGAATTACAGTATCTCTCAAGCATCCCGAGTCAGGGCAGCTACAACAGCGGAACCGGGCTCTGGACGGTCGGCAATGTCAATACCTCCAGCTCTGCGACGCTTCAGATCACGGCAAGGGTGATCAGCTCGAGCCCAGACATCGAAAACTGCGCGAGTCTGACCGCCTCGACCCCTTCCGACACCAACTCTGCCAACGATTCAAGCTGTACGGGTTTTGCACCGACCCACGTGGTCCTTTCTGACTTCAGGACCTACGAAGAAAAAGGCCGGTTGGTGGTCGAATGGACAACGTCTTCGGAAGTGGGTACCGCAGGGTTCTATCTTTTCAGAAAAGGGGCTTCAGGCAATTACCAGCGCATCAACCAGAGGATCCTCCCGGCTCTTTTCACTTCGCCTCAGGGCGGTACGTACCGTCTCATCGACAACGGTGCCTCCCCAGATAAGAGCACTACGTACTTACTGATTGAGATAGAAGGCCCAGGGGCAAAAAATGTGTATGGTCCTTTTGTAGTCCGGTCGGGTGGAGAGGGTGCCACTGAAAACCTCGGCGCCTCACGAGCACTGAACCCTGATTGGCTCCTTGAATCAGAGATAGACCGTATGAGGACGTCGGGTCAAATTCGACACTACCTGAATGAGCATGGCACTCTGGTTTACACAAACGAAAATAGGTCAAATCAAGCAGACCCCACCGAGGGGAGAGATCTCTTTTCAAATTATACCAGGAAAGCGAAGGGGTCCTCTGAGTCGAGGAGGCCTTCACTCCGGGGCTCAAGCGAAAACAGGTCATCTCGTCTTTCAACAGGTGCAGACCCTGGAGACCGGCTAAAAATATCTATCACTCAAGAAGGACTCTATTATCTTTCTGCTTCGGAAATCGCAGAGGCAATGGGTGTACCCGAAAAAGGGATCAGAAGCCGTATCGGGCATCATAAGATCTCTTTGAGCAACCAGGGGCAACAGGTTGCCTACACTCCAGTTGCTGCCAATGCCGGCATTCTGTTTTATGGCCAGTCCCTGGACAGCATCTATACCGATCGAAACGTATATTGGCTAACACTGGAGCGAGGCATTCAGATGGGCAGAATGGAAGGCGAAGGACCCGTCCCCGTAGGAGAAAGTCTCACGTTTACAGATGCCCTCCATGCTGAAGAAGACAAAATCGTTGTCCCAGTCCTGTTTAGAGATCCCGAGGCCGATTACTGGTTCTGGGATGTGATTGTGAGTGATGACCCAACAGAAGGTGAAAAGACGTTCGACATTTCTGCTCATGACCGGGCATTCTCTCCTGCTGCGACAGCGAATCTGGTCGTCACTCTTCACGGGTTTACCGACACCAGGCACCATGTGTGGGTGAACCTCAATGGAACCGAGATTGGTGAATCCGAGTGGGAAGGGGCAACCCCTCACGAGTTCACCTTGAGTTTCAATCAAAGCCTGCTTCGTGATGGAGTCAATAACATTGTCGTAAGAGGTGTCCTGGACCCGGGAGTTCCCTACAGCCTCTTCTTGGTCGACTCCTTCGACCTGATCTATGAAAGGCTTTATCGGGCGGTCAACAATGTTCTCATCTGTCGTGGGGACGATCACCCGACCGTAACGATCAGCGGATTTTCCGGTTCGGACATCTTGCTCTTCGACATTACCAACTCAGTGAATCCCAAAATCGTCCAGTCGACGACGGTTACACAAGAGGGTACCTATTCCATTAGTTTCCAACCCGCATCCCCCGAAGCTGTTTATCTGGCTGTTTTGAAGGGGGCAGCCAATGCTGTGACAAGTGTGTCGGCAAGTGCACCCGGCAGACTGAGGAAGAAATCTAAGAAGGCCGACTACATCATCATTACAACCCCGGAACTTGAAGCGGCTTCCACATCCTTGGCCAACTACCGCAAGAAACAGGGGCTAACCCCTAAGGTTGTATTGATTGAAGAGATCATGAATGAGTTTAATTACGGAATCTATGATCCCAGGGCCATCAGAAGCTTTCTCACTTACGCCTATCAGAACTGGGTCAAACCGCCAAAGTATGTCATCTTAGCAGGGAACGGAACCTATGACTACAAAGATCATCTTGGCCATGGAGACAATCTGATTCCCACGCTCATGACGGAGACCACCATGGGCCTTTCGGCCTCAGACAACCTCTTTGCGAAATGGGAGGGTGACCCTGTCCCCCAAATTGCCTTGGGAAGACTACCGGTATTGACGGGTGAAGAGTTACAAGATATAGTAGACAAAATCAGGTCCTATGAAGTCGAACAAAAACGCAGGATTAGTCACTGTGGAAAAGCTTTCCACGAAGCGGCTGGCTCGAAAGAGGGATTTTCCAGCGTTCCTGCTCATCACGATGACTCTTTCTGTGGACCCCCCATACAACCCGGAAAACGGGCACTCTTGCTTGCCGACGATCCTGATGGCGGAGGCAATTTCCCAGAAGACAGCGACGACCTTTCCCATTGGCTGGACCAAACCTTTACGGTTGAGAAAATATATCTTTCAGAGACTCCGCTCGAAGAGGCTCAACAGAGGCTTCTGGATAGCATCAATCGGGGGACAGTATTCTTAAATTATATTGGTCATGGCGGGCCTGACCGGCTCGCTTCCGAGGGTCTGCTGACCCAAGGAAGCCTCAACACGATGAACAACCTGAGGGGGCTTCACGTGTTGACGGCCATGACATGTCTTGTGGGACAGTTTGCCATACCGGGGTATGATTCGTTGAGCGAGTCGCTCGTGCTGAAAAAAGATGGCGGATCTGCAGCTCTATGGGCTCCGACAGGATATTCCTTCAATACGATGGCCAAGATTCTTGGCGAGGAGTTTTTCAAAGCTGCATTTGACAGACCCGGGAAAGCCATAGGGGATGCTATTTTGGAAGCATTTGAGGAATATCATCGGAGAGGGGCGCAAACCTACATGATGGATATCTATACCCTGTTGGGCGACCCCGCCATGCGGTTAAAATAGGATAGAAGGGGAATGATTTCAGTGATGCCCAGGAAGTCGCTGTCTGGAAAAATCTACAAGAAGAATGGAGACATAGTCACCCGTAGGATTGCGGGTGATCTTTTTCTAATCCCGATCAGGGGTAAGATAGCAGAAATGCAGAATATTTTTGTCTTAAATCCTGTCAGCGAATGTATCTGGCAGGAACTCGATGGCCAGAAACACCTTGAGGAAATCCGCAAATCCGTTGTTGCCAAGTTCGATGTTGAAGAAAAAAGGGCAGATTCCGATATCCGGGAATTCATCGCTGAACTGCTGGAAGCCGATTTGATCAAGGGGTAGATCAAGACATGGAATGTTTAGAGCACTGGGCCAGCGATGTGGATTTCATCAGGGAGTTCAATAAGAAGTCTGCGGATCTTCGCATCCCGATCTCCGGCAGTATCGATCTGACGTATCGCTGTAATCTAAGGTGCATCCACTGCTATCTCGGACAAAGGTCCTGTCCCCGTCAGGGGCACCGGTACCCTGAAATGAACACCCAACAGATAGTGTCTGTCATTGACGAAATCACGGAGGCGGGCTGTCTTTTTCTCCTTATGACAGGAGGGGAGCCCCTCTTACGAGAAGACTTCCCGGACATTTACAGGCACGCAAAAAAAAATGGACTGATCGTCACTGTTTTTACTAATGGGACATTGATGACAGATAGGGTCCTTGGACTCTTTGAGGATCTTCCTCCGAGAGTTGTTGAGATAACCCTCTACGGGGCCACGGCCTCCACTTACGAGAGCGTTACGGGCGTTCCAGGATCTTATGAAAGATGCCTCAACGCCATCCGAATGCTTCTGGAGCGAAAGATCGCTGTGGGACTCAAGACCATTCTGATGACGGTCAACCGCCACGAATTTTTCGACATCGAAAATATGGCCAAGCATTTTGGAGTGAAATTTCGTTTCGATTCGGCACTATTCCCGCGTTTGGATGGGGATCCATCTCCTCTCAAACTGAGAGTTTCTCCTCAAGAAGCCGTAGAAAAAGAATTTTCAGACAACGACAGGGCCAGAACCTGGAAGGAGTACTTTAGAAAATCTCAAGGGCAATTACCGAACGATAGGCTTTACAATTGCGGAGCCGGTCGCACCGGCTTCCATATTGACCCTTATGGTAAACTCCGGCCATGCATTCTGACAACCGGTGTGACATTTGATCTTTCACAAGGGTGCTTCTTGACAGGGTGGTATGATATAGCGACCAAAATAGGAGAGAAGAAAGCAGGAAATGCCTCTGCATGTAACCAGTGCGAAAAACGACACCTGTGCGGGTTTTGCCCTCCTTTTTCCAAACTCGAAAATGCTGAAGAAGATGGCTGTTCCGAATTCCTTTGCTCCATGGGCCATTATCGTTTTGCGCAAGTAAAGAACAGCGACGTGCGAGGAGTTCAGAATGAAGCGTAGGAAGGGAAAAAAAGCCAAAGGGCCTTACGAAAAGCCGAAGCTTAGGGCGATCAACCTGTTGGCAGGAGAAGTCCTCGCTGCGGGATGTAAGACAAGTTTTGGTGACCCCTCGGGTGTAGCCGGTAACGGTTGTTTAACAGGGGTTTGTGCGGCAACCCTAGGCTCTTAGCGATCTGTCCCTCTCATGGAAGGAGGAAGAGGGCACAATGGCAGATTTGATGAACATGGAGGTTGCGGCAGTCCGTTTTACTATCAGTTGTCAAGAGCCAGCCATCCTTCAGGAATGTCCTCCTAACTACCACCCTTTCCTCAAGAAAACCTTTCCCGGAAGCGGCTTAATCTCCATTCCTGTCAGACTTGAACTGCACGGCATTCCTGATACTGGAAACATGACCAAGATTTTTGATACGGACCAATCATGGTCGATGTATAAAGATCATCATGACTATGTCATAGCACTGAATCCCCCCGTGCTTGGGAAGCAGGCTGTGTGGCTTGCACGTTTCAATAAGACCTTTTCAGAAATCGTCGTCTATTGCAGCGACGTGCTCAGAAGAGAAACAGAGGCTGGGGCAAGGGTTGTAAATCCCGTCCTTTATCCCTTGGACCAGCTTCTCCTGGTCCATATACTGGCACAGAACCAGGGGGCGCTGATTCATGCCGCTGGGATTGCGTTGCGCGGCAATGGATATATTTTCCCGGGACCTTCGGGTGCGGGGAAGAGCACACTGTCAAAGCTCTTGAGTGGCCTGAAAAATATGGAACTGCTGAGTGACGATCGGATGGCCGTCAGGAAGATTGACGGGAGGTTTAATAGCTACGGAACTCCGTGGTCCGGTGACCTGGGCGTTGCAGCAAGTAAAAGTGCCCCTCTCTCGGGCATTTTTTTCACTCGCCAGGGATTGACCCATCGTATCAAAAAGATCGGACGCAAGCAGGCCTTTGAGAAGCTGTTGCCTGTCACCTCAATACCCTGGTATGACCGCAGCCTCGTAACGGAAATGCTCACCTTCATCGAAGAGTTGGTCACCAGGGTTCCAGCTTATGAACTCTGCTTTAGGAAGGACATCGATGTCGGCAAGACCTTCGAGGGATTCGTATCGCGGTGATTCTCTTGCGTCGCCAGAGCATGGGGAGTGCCGTGTGGTTCTCGCAGGTTTTCTCTGAGCACAGAGCGAACGGAGGAGGTGAGGACCCACGGGAGAATCCTTTGGAAAACCTCCTATGAAAGAAGGAAAAGGACCTTCAGCGACCCAGAGGGAAACTTCGTCCATAGGCTCCTCGTCAGAAGACTGAAGCACAGAACGATGATTCAACCATGACGAAAGCGATTCTGGTAATCGGAGCTATCCTAACCGTTTTCTCTCTGATTATTGTCCCGGTGCGTTCAGAGAAAACTCTCACCTTTGCGTGGCAACAACAACTTCCAGAACCCAATGACCTGGCCGGATGGAGACTGTACCAATCTCAGTCTCCCGGAGGCCCCTATACCCCGATCGGAACCATTCCTTTCAAGGAGAAGCAGACTGAGTATCGAGTCTCAAGAAAGGTCGTTCTTTCAGAAGGAGGCGGCCGAACACTCCATTTCGCTCTTAGAGCCTTTGATACGTCGGGCAATGAGTCCAGATTGAGCAACGAAGTGACCTTGAGTCCAAGAGCGGGGGAATCTGGAATTCTGGGATACGGTGTGCTCTGGTCTAAGAAGGAAGGCAGAGCCTTGAACTACGCAAGAATGGCCATGCAGCTTGCAGCCATTCTTGTAGGAACAGGAGTTGCTTATGGGTTTGCTTTGCGAAAAAGAGAGAAGTTAAAAAGAACTTCTCTTCCCCAGGAAGTTCAGAGCAATTATTATTGTGATACCTGTGGTAAACAGCTCAAAGATCCAGCCTCGGTCGAAGTCCACCGGGCCTTCAAACATGAAGTGAGAGAGGTCCGTGAAAGTTGATAGCAGGTTACTGAAAAACGCCCCTGCCTGCCGCAGGCAGGCATTCGCGTCGTTGCCCGGCCCGTTCACCATCTCACGGGCGTGCCAAGAGTTGCTCCTTACTCGTCGCAACGGCACCCCTCACCCATCGTCGTTGCAGCGTACTACCGAGTACGCCTCACTCCTCAGGATTTCGGGAGCTCCCGCGAACGGGATTTCGCTAGGCTCAACTAGCATCTGCCTGCGCGAAGCCGCTTCGGCGAAGGCCGGGACATTTTTGAGCAACCTGCGAAAAATTACTTTTTCAGCAGACTGTTAGATCTTCCAAGCTCCCCGACCCCAACACAACCTTTACTCTATCAGGGGGTTTCTGACCTTCAATCCATGGAAACGGCTAAAGTCTCGATCTGCCGTCCATAATTCCCGGATGCCGTGGAGCCTGCATAAAGCTGCCACTCGTGCGTCGTGCACCTGAGGTCCGGTAATAAGGCTCACCTGCAGGACAGATCGTAGCTCGTGCCAATAGCCTTCAATTTCAGACAGCAGTATCAGACTCGGGGATTCCATCCACGCATCGATTTGATCCACGGCCGCTGCCAGCGGAGTGGGTGGAGAAAAAATCCGTGGATGGGTTACGATGGCCAGGAATTCATGGAGGCAGGGCCAAGGGATGGCCCAGGGTGCCCGGCCCTCGGCTAATTCTTCAATCCGGGCATAGGCAGTTGCGTGCCACAACGAGTCCTCCCGATGGGCATAAACAAGCAAATTCGTATCGAGAGCAATCATCCGCCTCGCCCCTCATAGGCCATCTCACGAATACGTTCCCAGGAAAAGCCAGCAACCTGAGGTTGAAGGCCGTCTCCCTTGAAGGTGGCTTTCCGAAGCTGAAAGCGGCTGCCGCGCTTGCGCTCAGAAAGGATTCGTCGAATTCCTTCTTCGACAACGGCCTTCATCGTCGTCCCTTTCCGAGAAGCAAGCTTTCGTACCTCTGCAAATAAAGCATCTGGAATATCTATGGTCGTCTTCATATGGGTATATATACTATAAAATATGGCAGGCTGTCAAGCTTTGTTTTTTGGGTAAAGAGACCATGCACTGACAATGGCACGGAACCCCTTCCGATGAGTCATGACCGGAGTTTCCGCGTACAGGCTGCAGCGGACAAAAAGATCCGCTGCTGTGCCTGCCCCGCCCGCGGTCGGGACCGAGGTCAGCAGACTGGAACGGCGAGCTTAACTTTCGCAAACCAACGGCCCAAGTCCATCGCCAAGAATGAGTTAATCAAGAGCGAGGCGATTCTGTCTTCCTACCGTTTCGTTGCGTCAGTGGTGCTCGGCTTTTGAAAAAAGGTAAAAATCTGGTCAGAAAATTATCACTCTTCTGTATCCTTATAACTTCAGGTCCCGCGAAAAAGCTTGTAATCATCAACACTTCTTATGGAGGGGGGGGCTTGGCATATAAGTTGCTACTTCTGTTCCATATTTAT
>Ga0209254_10004720_pt1 | contig 12486 bp, 9 predicted proteins | sample FrelakmetDIP11DI_FD_187148 | JGI IMG/M metagenome (GOLD analysis project Ga0209254, IMG submission 187148) | Freshwater lake sediment microbial communities from the University of Notre Dame, USA, for methane emissions studies - DIP11 DI (SPAdes)... | ecosystem: Environmental > Aquatic >...
GAACAGATCGACCAGCCGCTCCAGGTCGAACGCCCGGCCGTCGGAGGACCGGATGTCGGTCAGGCCATCGGTGTATAGCACCAGCCGGTCGCCGGGGGCCAGCTCGATCTGCTCCTCTGTAAGGGTCAGATGAATCTCCTCCACAAAGCCCAGGAAGGCGCCTTCGCCGCCCAGGAACTGGGCGCGGCCGTTGCGCAGCAGGACGGGCCTCTCGTGGCCGGCGCGGCTGTAGACCAACCGCCGCGTTGAGCCGTCGACTATGCCGTAGAACACCGTCACAAACATCGACGGCTGGCCCAGCTCCAGCAGCAACCGGTGGACGTTGGCCAGCACGGCGCGGGGCGAAGGCTCGCGGCGGGCCTCGGCCAGCAGCAGGCTGCGGGTCAGGGCCATGTACAGCGCCGCCGGCATCCCCTTGTCCGACACGTCGCCGATCACCACACCAAAGCGGTCGGCGTCGAGCAGAATCACGTCGTAAAAGTCGCCGCCCACCCGGCGGGCCGGTTCGTTGTGCGCGGCAAAGGCATAGCCCGGCAGCAGCGGAAAGATGCGCGGCAGCATGCTCTGCTGCACCTGGCGGGCCAGCTCCAGCTCGCGCTCCAGGCGCTCCTTCTTGACCAGCTCAGCCTGCGCCTCTTCGAGCTGATCGATCTTGATCTGGAGCGCCTCCACCAGCCGGGCCCGCTGGATGGCGAGAGCCGCCTGGTTGGCAAAGGTCTGGAGCAGCGCCATCGCACCGGGTGTGAATTGGAGCCGGTGGAAGGTATGGACGATCATCTGGCCCACCCGCACATTTTGGGCGACGAGCGGCACGCGCAACCCGGTCAACGCGTGGCCCGGCGCGTCGGTCGGGCGCTCCGGCACGCCCGGCGGACAGCCGTCAAACGGCATCAGATCGCCGCCGCCCTCGGCGGGGAACACCTGGACCGCGTCGAGGGGCTGGCGGATCGGCGCCGTGTCCCAGCCAATGGCAGCCAATATCTCCGCCGTCTGGCCGGCGGGGTAGGCCAGGTAGAGGATGGCCCGCTCGGCGCCGCACAGGTCGCAGGCGTGGCGGCACAGCCGGCCGGCCAGCTCGTCCAGGCTCGTTGACGTGATCAGCGCGTGGCCGATGCTCTGCAGCGAGATCAACGCCTCGGTCCTCTGCTCGAGCACCCGGTGGGCGGCCTCCAATTCGGCCAGCTTGGCTTCAAGTGCAACATTGGCCTTGGTCAGGGCCTGCTCGCTGGAAGCTAACAGGCTATAGGTCCGCCGCAGTTGGTCAGTCCTGAGCTGGAGCAGGTCGTCCAGCGGCAAGTAACCGCGCTCTGCCAGGCCGAGCAGGTATGCCTCCAACGGCAGCAGGCTGGGCTGGTCGAAAGGGTCCGGGGCGTCGGGGTCGGCGCGGTAGATGTCAAAAACGGCCACCTCGCCCTCGCGGCCGGTGTGGCCGCAGGCCGGACAGCCGGACGCCTGGAAAAAGACAGTGTCCGTTTCACCCTCCGAAGCGCCGGTCAGGTTCAGATCGGGATAGAGCCGTTGTAGACGGGCCATCTGGGCCGGGCTGGGACGCGCCGGCTGCTTGCAGGCTGGACACAAGGTGGCCAGCCGTTGGACGGCCACCACCCATCGTAGGGTGCCGATCTGCTCGCGTGACGCGCCCAAGTCGGCCAACTGCCGGGCCACCTCCGCCCCGCAATAGACGGTGTCGATCTGGGCCAGCACTCGCACCCCGCGCTGGGCCGCTGCCAAAGCGGCCGGAGCATTCTCAGCACACAGCCGGTCGATCACCAGCAGATCAGGGCGCTTGCGGGCGGCCGCAGTGATGCGCCGGGCGTATGGCACAATCTCGTCGACCAGCGACAGGGTTACCTGGCGGCGGACCTGGCGCGGTAGCCGGACCGCCTCCTCGCTTTCAGTAACGACGATCGCCTGGGACCTGGGCCGGGCGGCCAGGATGTGGCGCATCAGAATGCGAAAGATGGCCGCCCGGCCGCTGGGCAAAAACCGGTCGCTGCTCGCCGCACTCCCCAGCGGCCGCGGGTCGAGCCCGGCGACGACGATCAGCCCTGGATCGTCGTCGGTCAGTTGGTTCAAGAGTGTATACACCTGGGGCAGGTGGATCAAGTCCTTCAGCTCAAGCAATGGAGCTCACTCCAGGCTGCCGACGGCCCGCTCGACCTCTTCCAGAATCTCGCCCGACTTGACCAGCTCCTTCATGACATTGTGGTCGGGATAGAGAGGTCGATCCACGTCCAGGTGCTCCACGTACTTGCGGATGACCGCCTTGGCTGCCGCCACGCCGCGCCCCGGGCTGAACTCGCGAAAATCGAGGGCCTGGGCGGCAGCCATGAACTCGATGCCCAATATGCCGTAGGCGTTGTCCAGGATCTGTCCGTTCTTGATGGCGGTGTTCATGCCCATCGACACAAAATCCTCCTGGTCGGCGGCCGCCGGGATCGAGCCGATGCTTGCCGGCGCCGACAGGATGCGCTGCTCGACGATCAACATGTCGGCAGTGTACTGGCTGAGCATCATCCCGGAAAACATGCCGGCCCCCTTGGTCAAAAAGGCGGGCAGGCCGACGCTCAGCGCCGGGTTGGTCAGCCGATTGAGCCGCCGCTCCGACAGGACAGAGATCATAGTGATCGCCGCCCCGGCCATGTCCATCGGCAGGCACACCGGCGACCCCTGAAAGTTGGCGCCGGTGAGGGTCAGCTTGTACTCGGGCATAAAGATCGGATTGTCGCCGACGCCGTTCAGCTCGATCTCCACCTGGCTGCGGGCATAGGCGATCGCGTCGTGGGCGGCGCCGATCACCTGCGGCGAAGAGCGCATCGAATAGGCATCCTGGACCTTGGTCTTGTACCGGCCGGTGAGCAGGTCGCTGCCTTCGATGCACTTGATGATCGCCTGGGCCGCGCGGACGGCTCCGGCAAAGCCGCGCACCTGGTGCAGCCGCACGTCGTACGGCTTCATGTTGGCCAGCAGCGCCTCCAGGCTCATGGCGCAGGCGATCTCGGCCTGCTTTAGCCAGCGGTTCATGTCGTACAGGTGGATGGCGCTCATGGCAGTCAGCAGGTTCGAGCCGTTGATCGCTGCCAGCCCATCGCGGGCATGCAGGTCGGGGATGGGGATGCCGGCGCGATCCATCGCCTCGCGGCCGGGCAGGCGCTGGCCCTGGTAAAAGGCCTCGCCCTCGCCCATCAGCAGCAGGGCCAACTGGGCCATCGGCGCCAGGTCGCCTGACGCGCCCACCGACCCCTTCTGGCAAACCACCGGCGTGACCCCCTTGTTCAGCATCTCCACGTAGGTCAGCGGGATCTCGGACCGGCAGCCCGACATGCCGTGCGCATGGACGTTGATCCGGCCGGCCATGGCGCCGCGCACATACTCGATCGGCGCCGGCTCGCCGATGCCGGCGGCGTGATTATAGATCAGGTAGCGCTGAAACTGCTGCACCTGCTCATCGGTGAGGACCACCTCCGAGAATTCGCCGATGCCGGTGTTGGTGCCGTACATGATCTCGCGGGCCTGGATCTTGGCCTCGATCATCTGCCGGCAGGCCCGAACCCGGTCCAGGGCGTTGGGGGGGAGCTCCACGGCTTCGCCGTCGCGGGCGATCCGCACCAGCTTGTCGACGGTCAATCCCGAGCCATCCAGAGCGATCGTCATCTCTTTCTCCTTGGCTGATCTGGGCGCTCGGGAGATTGCCGAGCGCTGTACGGCACAGTATATCGCCTCTTGGCCGATTGTCAAGCGGGCAAGGGCAATTCATCTCTACGCAGCCAATTTCGCGTCTCTACCCGGTCAAACTATAGAGCTGCCTGCGTCGTGGGTCAGTGTCACGAGCAGGTCGCGGAAAATACCCGGGACATCGTCGTAGGACCTGGCCAGCCTCGCCCACGATGACCTGGTCTGTTCGCAGGCGGACAGGAGGGGGGGATTTTCGCGTTGGCCAGGCGGTTTCATGATAGGGTCATCGTGGCAGTCAGAGGTCATCCAGGATATCCAGACCACCCCGGTTTCCTAATCCTCTTGTGCTGATCGGCTCGTCTACCTCATGTGAAAAAGACAGAATGTCTCTGCGCCAGGCGGTTGTGGATCATCTCCTGGATCGTGTTGCGCACCTGGTCGCTGATCTGCGACACACGGACGGGGTTGTTGGCGGCGTCGGGATCGTAGCCGTCTACCAGGATCGGCGCTCCAAAGTCGATGTACCACTTGGTTGGCAGCGGCACGACGCCCAACAGGCCCAGCCAGGGAAAGGTCAAGGTGATCGGCAGGTAGGGGATGCCCGTGATCTCGGATAGGGTGGGCAGCTTGGCCAGCGTGATATAGGTCTCTTCCGCGCCGATCACCGACACAGGGATAATGGGCGCCCCGGTGTTGAGGGCCATCTGGGCAAAACCGCCGCGCCCAAAACGGGCCAGCCGGTAGCGTTCGCGGAAGGTCTTGCCCACGCCCTTGTACCCCTCGGGAAAAACGGCCACCAGCTCTTCCTGTTCCAGCAAGCGGGTGCCGTTGTCCACCGTGGCCAGGGTCTGGCCCAGCCTGGTCACCGCGCTGGACGCGTAGGGAATGCGGGGCAAAACCGCGGCGTACAAGGTGCGCACCAGGCGTTGGGCCGGGTGATCGGTCAAAATGGCCATGCCGATCATCATGCCGTCCCACGGCAAGAACTGGCCCGAGTGGTTGGCCACCAGCAGCGCCCGCCCTGCGGCAGGGACGTTGTCCAGGCCGGTGGTCTCGACCCGAAAGTAGGACCTGTAAAAGAAGTACAGGAAGGGGCGCACGAAATCCAGGTACTCCTGGTCCAAACCCCACGCATCGGTCTCGAACTCACCCCTAAGGCGCCGCCGGGCCAGCGCGGCGTCGTATTGGGCGGTATAGTTCAGCATATACCAGACGCCCTTCCACACGTCGAGATTGAGCACACTTTGCCCTAGGGTGTCCCGCAGGCGTCTCAGAGCGCCACTCTGCGCCTGCTCGGACGATTCACCCGGCGCCGTCTCCACGGGCGCCGCTTTCTCCTGTGGCGAGAAGGACGGCTTGCCGTTGGGCGTCAAGGCCTGGAGCTGTTGGGTCAGATCCTCCAGCTCGGCGATCAGCTCCTGGCGCCTTTCCTCATAGTTTTCAATCGGTTCCTCACTCATCGTCCCCTCCTTCGGCCGCCGGGGCAGCGCCTGACGAGTGGCGGCGGCGCTCGATGACTTTATGCATGTGCTCGACATCCTCGGCCAGACTGGTCGGCCCCATCCGGTAACGACCCATGCGCAGGTGGGCGGCAAACTCGCGCAGCGTCTCGACGGCAGAGTAGCGCGGCGTAAAGCCCAGGACATGGCTCATCCGGGCCAGGTCGCCGACCCAGGAAAACCGCAGATAGTCAGGCTCGATAGGCAGATAACGCTCGACGTCCAGGCGGGCGCTGGACAGCAGCGTCACACCCCAGTTGGCGCACAGGTGAAAGACCGAGAGGGGCAGCTTTCCCGCCAGGCCCCGAATCTTGCTCAGGGGCAGCGTATCGCCGGCAGCAAGGTTAAAGGCACCCGGCACGTCCTTCTCCACGGCGTGGACCAGGGCGCTGACGACGTCATCCTCGTGGATGACCTGCATCATCGGGTCAAAGCCCATCAAGCCGGGCGCCGACGGCGTGCGCAGGAAACGGGTCATGGGTGTGTCCGCCTCCGGCCCGACAATGCTTGAGAAGCGCAGCGTAGTCAGCACCATGTCCGGCACCCGCCGGCTAAAGCCGTTGCAGAAGGTCTCGATCTCTACCAGGTCGCGGGTGTAGCCGTAGCGCCGGCTGCCACGGAGCGGGTGGTCCTCGGTCAGAAAGGACGAGTTGGTGGCAAAAGCGCCATAGACGGCGGTGCTGCTCTTGAGCACCACCTTGCGCACACCGGCCTCACCGCAGGCATCCAGCAGCTTGGCCGTGCCCATGACGTTGGACTCAAAGGCAGATTCGCTGCGCCAAGTCGAGTGGGTGAACGCCAGGTGACAGACTGTGTCCACCTGTTCGACCTTGAGCAGCTCGGCCAACAACGGATTGCGCACGTCGGCCAGGATGAAATCGAGGCCGTTCCTGCCGCTGGCCGGCTGCTGCGCGTCCAATCCGACGACGTGAACCGTTTCATCGGCCGCCAAGCGGGCCGCCACCCGCGCGCCCCAGTACCCGGCCACGCCGGTGACCAGGACGACCCTCTTTGGGCTCATGTGCCACTCTTCTCTTTCTGCGCTGCCTGGCGCTCGTGTACAAAACGCTGCACCCGATCGCGGACCAGGGTGCCCCGCATCAGCCCTTCAGGCCAGGAGTAGACGACGATAGTGCCGGCCAGCTTGTCGTGGAACCCCTGGCGCCGGTTGTCGAACAGGATCCACAAGTACCCCAGGAACAGGATGGCCGAAACCAGATATCCCAGCTCGCGGCGGATGGCGTTGCCGATGCGCAGCCGCTGGCCATCGGCGCGCACCACGCGCAGGCCCATGAGCAACTTGCCCACGGTCTGGCCAACCAGCATCCACAGACCTATGTCGTAGGCGATGGTGACGACGACATACACGCCCGCGCCAAGGCCTGTCGCCGCCTGCCAGGACATGGGCCCAATGCCCAGCATCTCGTTGACCCGAAAGGCTCCCAGTGCCCACTGGATGGCCCCCACGGTAAACAGGGTAATGATCGCCAGGATGGCCCGGTCGACGACAAAGGCCGCCATCCGCGTGACAAACCCGGCATACCGTCCCAAAAAGCTATTCGCCCACTTTTCTTCATCCACCATGGTCCGCCGCTCCCTTCACCAGCCTGCGCGAGGCGTACATCGTCTGAGGTTGCCCCTCTATCGGCGAAGGTGGAAGCGCCTGGCGGAGCGGGCGCCGGAGCAGCCTGCGCAGCACACCTTCCAAAACGTCGTCCGCCGTCAAGGCCATGGTGCGCATATTCTCCACGATACTGGCCGTAAAGCTTGCGCTTTTATGACCAACCAGCTCCTTGATCAAGCGATCCACCTCCTGGCTCTCCGCCATCTGGCTGACCAGGTTCTCGACGATCTCCTCCACACTCTCGGCGGCCAAAGCCCGGCTGTCCTGTTCCTCGCGCTTGCCTTCGTCAATGATCTGGACTGCTTCCTCACCCAGGCGCCTGATGCGAGCCTCGATTGGGCGGCGCACGGGGCGCACCAGCCGGTTATCGGTCCAGCGATCTAGCGTATTGACCGCCCAGCCTGCCGTGCCCATCGACACATAGTACGCGGTGCGCAGACCCCTGACCGCCTGCCGTTCTCCCCGCACCAGCAGGCCAAGAGCCAGGTGTCGGACCAGGTCGCCCGATGACGTCTCCTCCACTTGGGAAGTAGCCCCGGCTTGCCTGGCCTTGCGCAAGCCAGGCGCCAGCTCGTCGCTGCCCAGAAGCATCAGGCCGACCAGAAGGCGTGACACGGGCAGCGGCACTTCGGCAGCCGCGTCTGGCTCTGCGTTCTGCTCTTCGGCACGAAGGGACAATTCTGTTTCGTCGTCCAAGGTATTTCCTCCTGTCTTTTCGCTCTCTTCCTATTGGCGATGTTGGCGAGCAGCCCCTAGTGAGGGCCAAGCAGCCGGGAAAGCGCCGGCGGTTGGTCCTCCAGGCGGTACTGCTGGAAGAACTGCCACATCTCCTCCGTAGCGGCCATATCCCGGCTGGTCTTGCCCACAGCGGGAATCGCCACGCCGCCGGGCCAGGTGTGTCCGCCGTCCTCGACGGTGTAGAGTACGACGTCTGCGCCCTGGTCACAGCCTGTGTAGCGGACACCCCGGACGTCACCCTGCGGCGCGATGGCCTGTGGCGCCGGTTCGCAGCCGTTGCCCGCAGCCCACCTGGCAATCCACTGCTCGGCTCCGATGAAGGTGTTGGGTCCCCGGGTCAGCATTGCCCCCTCGCGCCATGGATCTCCCTGCATCTCCCCTCCCCCGTATGGCACAATCGGGTCGGCAGTGCCGTGAAAGGCCACCACCGGCACCGGCCGGGCAGGAGCACACTTTTCGAGATCGGTGACGGCAGCGGCCACTGTGCCGATCGCGGCTACCCGGTCTGCCACTTCACAGGCGATGCGTACCGCCATCCCGCCGCCGTTGGAAAACCCGTTGACATACACCCGCGAAGTGTCAACCGCTGCCACCCCGTTCAGATCGTCGAGCAGATCGCGAAGGAATTGGACGTCGTCCGCGCCCGAATTCCAGGTGGTGCCTGCGTTCCAGCGCTGGGGATAGGACGTGCCCTGCGGATAGGCCACCAGAAAGCCGTGCTGTTCGGCGAGCTGCTGCCAGCCGCTGATCCACGCCTGGCTGTCGGGATTGGACAGAAAGCCGTGCAGGCTGACCACCACCGGCGCGGGGTGGGCGGGATCATAGTCCGACGGGACATACAGGTGATAGCAGCGCTCGCGGCCGTTAGACACCACGGTCCGGGCAGACCAACCCGGCCGGACCGGCCCGTGAGCGGGAGCCTCGCACCGCAGCGATGGGCCCGTGCCCCAATACACCGCGGCGACGAGCGTGCACCCCATCAACAGAGTGAGCACCATGACGATAAGGACAGTTCGCCTGCGCCTCGTAGCCATCATACTCCGCCGCGCCTTCTCACTTCTTTGGAGGAGTAGGGCTGCGGACATACTCCTCCGGCAAAAAGGCAGTATACCACAAAGGCATAGGCGGCACAAGAATGGGAGGTGTTGGAAAGGGGGATTCTCGCTGGTTATCCTGGCTGAATGCTCTCATCCAATGGGATTCTGGCCCGCTCCTGTTCATATCAAACCGTTAAGCCCGGGCTCCGATGCACCTCGTGGCCTAGCCAAAGAGACAGGGAGAAGACTAGCCAAAGGACGGGTGAACTCGCGGCGCACCCGCGATATAATAGAGTAGGCTTCTGTTCACAAGGGTTGGCAAGATGACAATGGTTCAAGTAAGGAGGGTGTATAGGCAGAAAACGTTACTGACGGCCATTGACTTGAGCGGTGTAGGTGTTTGATAAGTCGTCCCAAACATCCACACTACTCACCCAAGCTGTGTAGGTGCTCACATTCATAACACGAGAAAAGGAGAATGCTACCCATGAAGACAATCAAACGCCTCAATGTCGGTTCTATCGTCGTCTACGGTGCCGTATTGGCAGCCTTGTGGACATTCATCTTTGGCCTGTACTACTGGATCCTGGGCTGGGTCTTTGGTGTCCAGTCCTGGTGGATCGACATGAACCTAGGCAACTGGTCGCTGTATACGCTGACCACCTTTGGTCTGGTTTTTCTGCGCGCTATCTTTGCAGCTATTGGCGGCGCGATAGCAGGCCTGGTCATTGCGCTGGTCTACAACGCCGTGGCGGGCATCATGGGCGGGATCAAGATCCACCTGGAGTAGCCTTTATCATAGGATGGGGCTGACAGGTGGCAAACACCTGCCAGCCCCCATATCTTGTAGGGGGGGGTGTCTAGGAATATGTCTGACGAAAGCTTTCCTGAATTGACCAAAGCCCCGGTCCCACCCCAAACCCATATCTTGCGGTTGGACGAGCGTTTGGCGAAAGGAAAAGCGCTGCGTGAGATTGCGCCACGCAAAGCACAGGCGGATTGGAAACCGCCGGCCGGCCGCCGCGACCCGGTTGATTTGCTGATCGAGAGCAGCAAGGGTCGTGTGGAAGAGTTGATCCCCATCCGCTACGGTCGGATGATGGCGAGCCCGTTTGCTTTCTACCGCGGCGCGGCCGCCATCATGGCCTACGACCTGGCCCATACCCCCTCCACCGGCCTTACCGTGCTGGCGGATGGCGACTGCCACCTGGTGAATTTTGGCGGCTTTGCCACAGCCGAGCGAAAGGTGATCTTTGACCTCAACGACTTTGACGAAGCCTCGATCGCCCCCTGGGAGTGGGATGTCAAACGGCTGACCGCCAGCTTTGTCGTTGCCGGGCGATCGAGAGGGTTCGCTCCAGCCGACTGCCGGGAAGCTGCCTGGCTGGCCGCGCAGAGCTACCGCCAGCGCATGGCAGAATATGCCGGGATGCCGGTATTGCAGGTTTGGAATGATGCCTTTGATTTTGAGGCCATCCTCGAGGGCATGGCCGACAAAGAAATGAAGCGCTTTTATGCCAAAAAGCTGTCCGGCGCCGCTGAGCAGAGCGCCCACGAAAAAGAGTTCGCCAAGCTGGCCTTCACTGCTGGCGACATGCCGCGCATCGTCGACCAACCCCCACTGATCTTTCACTATGGAGATCAACGCGATCAGCAAATGCGAGAGATCGCCAAAGAATCACTGGTTGCTTACAGGGAAACGCTGATCCCGGCCCGGCGGTTACTGCTCGGCCGCTTTCAGGTGGTAGATTACGCCATCAAGGTCGTGGGAGTAGGCAGCGTGGGCACTTATTGCGGGATCCTGCTGCTGATGTCTGGCAACGGCGACCCGCTTTTCCTGCAGTTCAAACAGGCGCGCCAATCGGTGTTGGAGCCATACTGCGGCGCCAGTCCCTTTGGCCACGCCGGCCAGCGTGTGGTGGTGGGCCAGCGCGTCATGCAGGCGGCGAGCGACATCTTTCTCGGTTGGGCTACTGGTGCGGGCGCCCGAAAACTCCATTTCTTCTTCCGACAGCTAAGCGACGCCAAGATCAAGCCCGTGGTGGAGATCATGAAAGAGGCAAACCTGAAGGGCTATGCCCGGTTGTGCGGCATGGCGCTGGCTCGAGCGCACGCCCGCTCGGGGGATGCGGCGGTATTAACCGGCTATATGGGCAAGAGCACTGCTTTCGAAGATGCCTTAGCTGATTTCAGTGTTGCCTATGCCGATCAAAATGAGCGCGATCACGCCGCGCTGGTACAGGCTGTCCGTGATGGCCGTATTGAGGCGCGCATAGTCGAATGAGGGATGAATAGGTTCATTACCCGTATGATGATTTTGGGATGGCCGCAGGAGGCCGAATTGGCAACGCTGGCAGTACTCACATTCAAGAGTGAGACCGGTGCGGAGCAGTTGCGCGACAAGCTGGTCGAGCTGCAGAAGCGGCAGCTCATCAGCCTTGCCGACGCCGCCGTCGTCGTCCGCAGGCAGGACGGCAAGGTCAAGGTCAAGCAGGCGGTCAACCTGGTGGGGGCCGGCGCCCTGGGCGGAGCCTTCTGGGGCATGTTGATCGGCCTGCTGTTCTTTGCCCCCTGGTTGGGCCTGGCCATCGGAGCAGCCAGCGGCGCCTTGGGTGGTGCGCTCAGCGACACTGGCGTCGACGACAAGTTCATCAAGGAGGTGGGTGCCAAGATCGAGCCCGGCAACTCGGCACTGTTCCTGTTCGTCGAAAGCTGGACCGAGGACAAGGTCATGGACGAGATCAAAGACTTTGACGCCGAGGTGCTGCAGACGTCGTTGTCCAAGGAAGACGAGGCCAAGCTCAAAGCTGCCTTTAGTGCACACGACTAGTCTATGATCAGGACTGGCGGTCTTCAAAGGACCGCCGGTTCTATTTCCTGCGCGCTATGCGCGGGACCACGAGACGGTAATCGTGGTCCCCTGACCGGGCTGGCTATCTACATAAAAGTGGGCACCCACGGCTTTGGCGCGCTCGTGCATAATCCCCAGGCCCAAATGGTTCGACTCGACGCCCGCCGGGTCAAAGCCCTGACCGTCATCGCTGACCGACAGCGTCAGGTGGTCCGGTTCGCCGCGGAGGTCGATCCGCACCTGGCTGGCACGCGCGTGCTTGACAACATTGTTGAGTGCCTCCTGGGCGATCCGGTACATGGCCAGCTTGATCTCTTCGGGCGTGGTGCAGTCGCCCGCCACCGTCGTGAGGACAGGGACCCGTGTGCGGGCCGGCATGGCATCCGCCAACTGGGTGATCAGCGCCTCGAGAGGCTGTGCCATCAAGGCGGCCGGGCGCAGTTCCAAGAGCAGAGTGCGCATCTCGGCCAGGGCGGCGTGGGTCAACCGGTGCAGCTCGTCCAGCGCGCGCCGTCCCTCGCTTGGGCGGCGCTCCCACACGGTCGGCAAGGTCTCGCTGATCAAGCTGGCCGAAAAAAGCGCCTGGGTGACCGAGTCGTGCAGATCGCGGGCGAGACGGGTCCGCTCGGTAGCGATGGCTGCCTCTTCGGCCTCGGCCCGAAGGTGGGTATTCTCGATTGCCAGTGCGGCGTGCCCGGCCATGAGGGCGGCGAGCTCCTTGTCCTCGACGGTTATGGGCTGTGGCCCGGCGTGATATACCACCAGGGCGCCATAGACGGGGTCCTGGAGCAGGATAGGCGCCGCCAGAAAACTCCCGTGTTCCTTGGCCTGTGAGATCAAGTCCGTTTGCCGGTTCACATCGAGGGTACGGCCGGCATCGCCGGACAGCTCGGCGGTAGTGACGGGCCGGCGCTGAGCGATGGCCTCTTGTACCACCGCACGTATCACAGGCGACGACGCCTCGGAAAAGAGAGCGTCGATCAATCCCTGAGTGGCATGGACACCTTTCGTCCCACCCGGTCCCTCCAGGCCATAGATCGCCGCCGCCTGGGCGGCAAGGAG
>Ga0209254_10004721_pt1 | contig 12485 bp, 13 predicted proteins | sample FrelakmetDIP11DI_FD_187148 | JGI IMG/M metagenome (GOLD analysis project Ga0209254, IMG submission 187148) | Freshwater lake sediment microbial communities from the University of Notre Dame, USA, for methane emissions studies - DIP11 DI (SPAdes)... | ecosystem: Environmental > Aquatic >...
CACCTGCGCGGCACCGACCACCGACCCGGACGAACTCCGAGCCTTGCTGCACGACGGGACACCCTAAAGGGTCCCGCTCCGGCTGCGCAGGTGCGACTCCTCCCCCGGAACCCCTTAGGGTGTCTGGCGCTGAGGCTGGGGGCGCTTCGCCCCGCACCCATTTCGGTGAGGCGATCACCCTCGAGTAAGAGTCGCACCCGCGCAGCTGGAGCGAGGGTGGTCGCCTCACCCCATAGATGGTCTCGCCGAACATAACCTCTCCTCGCCGCTCCTCGCCGCTCGCCGGTCGCTTCTGCTTCTAGATGAACAGGGTGATGGTGGAGTGGCGCGCCTCTTCGATGTACGTGCCGACGGAGCAGCACTCCTCGATGAGGTCCTGGCGCAGATCTTCGGCTTTGATGCCCATTATGGCCATGGTCATGTCGCAGGCGAAGATCTTGCCACCCAGTTCCTTGAAGTCCTGGGCCAGGCGCTCGAGTGAAACCGCGCCCGCCTTCTTCATCCTGCGCTTCACCATCCACTTGCCGAGACCGAACATGTTCATCTTGGAGAGAGGACCGCTGTCCAGCCCCCCGTCCTTCTTCAGACGGGTGAGGCCCCAGAAGGTGAAGTAGAGCGATACCTCCATGCCCATTGCCAGGGCCCCGTTGCTGATGATGAACGCGCTTTGGACCTTGTCGAAGTCTCCGCTCTGCACCACGATGGTGGCCTTCTCAAGCGCGGGCGGCTCGGTCGCGGCCGTTGCCGCCGGAGCCGCCCCCGTCGCGGGCTCCTGCGACAAGTCGACCGGGTTCAACGCCGTATCCGGATGGTCCACGTGTCGCCCTCCTCCTCCACGCTCAGCAATTCCAACCCGAGGGCCTTCACCGCCATCGGTATCTCCTTCTTCGACGACGGGTGTGTACCCACGACCTCGAGAACGTCACCCGGCACAGCCCGCCGCAAAGCCTTGCGAACTTCGACCAGGGGGACCGGACACGTCTCCCCCCTCAAATCGAGTCTTGTATCAGCCACTCGCCGACCTCCCCTTCAACAACCTGCAGAAGACCGGTTGTCTCGGTCCGTTATTGGCTACCCGCGTCTGCCCACACATACACAAAAGGCGCCGGTCTCCCGGCGCCTCAGCCTCGAAACAGTGATGGGCCCGCTGACGAGCGAGCCCCAGCCTGATCGGGCGTGACTACCAGCGCGAACCTCCGCTTTGGCCGCCCCCGCCGTAGCCGCCGCCACCGTATCCGCCCCCGCCATAGCCGCTGCGCCCGCCGCTGTAGCCACCCGGCTTGCGTTGCTCTTGCTCGCGCGCGTTATCGACATTGATGCTGCGCCCGTCCAGATCGGTCCCGTTCAGGGCGGTCTTCGCCGCCTCTCCTTCCTCCGGGGTGCTCATCTCTACGAAAGCGAACCCCTTCGGACGCCCAGTCTGCCGATCGGTGATGATGTTCACTGACACCACTTCGCCGTGCTCGCCGAACGCCTTTTCCAGAGTCTCTTTGGTGGTGCCGTAGGAGAGGTTACCGACATACAGCCTTGCCGTGCTCATCATGTCCTCCACAGATCCCAGTGACAGAACCGCATGCGTTCGGATGCACCTGCGGACGGACGAGTAGATGAAGCACTCTGCACGTCGCGGGGAGAGCTTCCTATCGATGCTGTTCCATCATACTGAGTGAGAGGCAAGTAAAGCAAGCGGCTTCCCGGATGACGAGTCTCGAGCGGCGAGAGCGGGTATATGATGCTGATAGGCGCTCTAGAAATCCTGGAGGTCAACCTGCTTATGGCCGACGCCCACCCACCCGGGGCCCTCCGCGCCCTGCCGGAGATCAGGCAGAGGATCGACGGGCGCAGGTGCGCATTCTTCTTGGATCTTGACGGCACTCTGGCTCCCATCGCCCCCCATCCTGACCAGCTCCAGCTGCCAAGGAAGACTAGGACGACCCTGAGCCGTCTTGCTTCGCGCAATCTCGTCTGCATTGTCTCCGGTCGCGGCCTGGAGGATCTTCGGCTGCAGGTCGGCCTGGATCCCGTCTACTACGCTGCCGCTCACGGGCAGCGTATCGTCGGGCCCGCGGGATCGGGGATCGACCTCGAGGTAGGGACGGAGTACAAGGAGCAGTTGCGAGCAGCCGCCCAGGAATTGAGAGACAGGCTGCTCTCCGTCGAGGGGCTGGTCCTGGAAGAGAAGGGGCTTTCGCTCTCTATCCACTATCGTCTGGTGCCCGAGCGTAAGCGCCCGGTGGTCGACCGGGCAGTGGCGGACGTGACCCTGCGCTTCCCCGCGCTTCGTTTGACAGGCGGCAAGCTGGTGCACGAGCTAAGACCCCCGGGGGACTGGGACAAGGGCCGGGCCGTGCTCTGGCTGCTGGAGACTCTGGGCTGGGAGCCAAGTGGCAGCTGTCCTATCTGTCTGGGTGACGATCTCACCGACGAAGACATGTTCGCAGCGGTAGACGGCTGGGGAGTGGCCATGGTGGTCGGCTATCCGGACCGGTCCACTCGGGCTCACTACCGGCTACGTGATTCTGACGAAGTCGTGGCCCTACTGGAGTGGTTCACCGGCCGTGATGGCTAGAGACCCTCTCTAATCGGGTAACATATGCTCCCAAGCCGGTTTCGGCAGGAGGAGGTCTTGGAGTGGTCGATTTCGCGATCAAGGACTGCACTCTGGCCATAGTGGCAACCGGTCGCCGTGCCCAGACCCTGCGCGAACTGCGCAATATCCTACGTGACATCCATCCGGGGTGTGTCTACCATCACTTCTGGGGCACCTTGCTGCGGGCACAATTCTCAGACCGCGAGTTCAACAACGACTTCGCCACCTGGTGCCACCATAGTCTCCACGACAATAGGGCAGCGGAACGCCTGGCCGTCATCGACCCGGCCGACTATGCAGACATGGAGGGACTCCGCCAGGAGGTGATCGAGGTAATCGACGAACGCCTGGACGAGACAGAGCTCATGTTGTTCGCCAGGGCCGATCAACAGTTCCATTTCGTTCGCTCGGTCATCGTGGTCTTCGACACCTACCGGCGCGTCGCCGATCCGGCCGAGTTCGTACACCTGCTTCCGGAGCTCTCCATAGGTAGCATCTTCTATCATTTCATCGATGCCCGACGTCGAGAGCCGGTCGGGGTGGATGACTTCCGTGCCTGGCTCCTGGGACTGGGCCAGGAGTACGAGGGTCTCTGCGGCGCCCTTGCCGAGGTGGACCCCTACTTCGAGTCGCTCTTCGTGCTTCGCAGCCGTCTTGCCGAACTGTTCGCCGAGCATCTGGGGGCTACCCAGCCGGACACACCGCCTGCCCCGTCCCGAGGAGGCTGAGATGGCCAAGCATGCCGAACGGAGCCTGCTCGACCGTTATGCGGTGCACGCCGGGCAGGACGCCATCCAGCAACTCCGCCAGCTGGCAAGGCCTCTGTCGGGCCTGAAAGTCGTGCACGTGAACTCTACCCGCCAAGGCGGAGGAGTGGCCGAGATCCTGGTGAAGTTGGTTCCCCTCATGCAGGAGCTCGGACTGGATACCAGCTGGGAGGTCATCGAGGGAAACGATGACTTCTTCGCCTGCACGAAGTCCTTCCACAATGCCCTCCAGGGCAAGAATCTGCGCATCCCCGAGCCTCTGCTGCGCGTTTACGAACAGGTCAACGCCGCCAACGCCGACAAGTTGCGCCCTGTTCTTGAAGCGGCCGATTTCGTGTTCATACACGACCCCCAACCCGCTCCGCTGCTGAGCCACTGCACCGAGCGCCGGGGTAGATGGATCTGGCGCTGCCACATCGATCTCAGCCACCCCTACAGGCCTGTCTGGAACTATCTCCGCCAGTTCGTCGCCTCCTACGATGCGAGCATCTTCTCCCTGGAAGCGTTCGCTCCGACGCTGCCGCACCCTGTCTTCATCATCCCACCCAGCATCGATCCCCTGAGCGAGAAGAACCAACCCCTCACGGAGAGGGAGGTGCGGAAGGTACTGGAGGAGTTCTCCATCGACCCGAACCGGCCGATGATCCTGCAGGTCTCGCGCTTCGACCGGTTCAAGGACCCTCTGGGTGTCATCCAGGCCTATCGACTGGCCACGCAGTTCGTGCCCAGCCTTCAACTGGTGCTGGCCGGAGGCGGCGCGGTCGACGACCCCGAAGGTGAAGGGGTTCTGAGAGAGGTGCGAGAGGCGGCTGAGGGAGACCCGGACATCCACGTCCTGTCTTCGGGCCATTACAGCGACAGAACGATCAATGCCCTGCAGACCGCGGCCGACATCGTTTTGCAGAAGTCACTCCGTGAGGGTTTCGGCCTCACGGTCACAGAGGCGATGTGGAAGGGAAAGCCCGTCATCGGAGGCAATACGGGTGGGATCCGGCTCCAGATCACGAATCATCGTACCGGGTTCCTGGTAGACACCCCTGAGGGTGCAGCCATGCGCATTCGCTACCTGCTCTTCGAGCGCCACCGCATAGGGCAGATCGGGAATAACGCGCGGGAGCTCGTTCGGCAGAGCTTTCTGAACACCCGGCATCTTCGCGAGTATCTGACTCTGATGGTCGCCCTCTTGCACGGCGTCGAGGATCGCATCGAGCTCGAGTAGACCTGTTCCTGCAGACCGACCAAGGAGCGTGCATGGCCGCGCGATCGACCAAGAGGCTCATCGTCGTATCCAACCGCCTCCCCTATGTGGTCGAGAAACAGAACGGCGAGAAGTGGGCCCTCAGGCCAGGCTCGGGAGGTCTGGTCACCGCGCTCCTCCCCGTGCTACGCGACCGGGGCGGCGTCTGGATCGGTTGGCCTGGGGTCACCGAAGAGGTGCCGGGGCTCAAGGAGGTCTTCCGCGCGGCCGTACGAGGCGCCGGCTACGAGCTCAAGCCCGTCTCCCTTAGCAAGGATGAGATCGACAAGTACTATCACGGCTATTCCAACGAGAGCGTCTGGCCCTTGTTCCACGACCTCCAATCCAGCGCCGAGTTCGATCCCGAGTATTGGCACACGTATGTCAAAGTCAACCGCAAGTTCGCCGAGGCGCTGGCCCATGAGTGCCGCCCCGACGATTTCGTGTGGATCCACGATTACCAACTGATGGATGTCGCCCACCACGTACGCGAGACGGACTGTGATGTAGACCTGGCCTTCTTCCTCCATATCCCGTTCCCGGCCCCCGACATCTTCATGAAGCTGCCCGAGCGCCAAGCTGTGCTCGACTCGCTCCTCGCCAATGATCTGGTCGGTTTTCAGACTCTGCGGGACCGTCGTAATTTCGTCCAATGTGTGCGAACGCTCGTGAAGGGTGCTCGCCTTCGAGTGGAGGGACACCTCCACGTAGTAAGGCTTGGGGACCGAGAGATGCGGGTAGGCAACTTCCCCATCGGCATCGATGCACGGGCCTTCGCAGAACGGGCGGCGGCGCCCGAGGTCGAGGAGCGGCTGCAGGCGATCCGGGAACGGTTCGAAGGCAGGCAGATCGTGCTGGGGCTCGACAGGTTGGACTACACGAAGGGGATCCCCCACAGGTTGCGGGCCTTCGCCAACCTTCTCGAGCGGTTCCCCGAGGTTCGGGGGCGGATACACTTGTTTCAAGTGGTCGTCCCCAGCCGCGTGGGTATTCCCAAGTATGACGAACTCAAGGTCGAGATCGAACGGCTGGTCGGCGAGATCAACGGGCGTTACTCGCAGGTCGGCTGGGTGCCGGTCCACTACTTCTTCCGCAGCCTCGACTCGATCGAGCTGCTGGCCTTCTATCGGGCGGCGACCATCGCGCTCATCACTCCACTCAAGGACGGCATGAACCTGGTGGCCAAGGAGTTTTGCGCCTGCAGCCTGGAGGAGGACTCCGTGCTCATCCTTAGTCAATTCGCGGGGGCAGCGGCTCAAATGGGCCGAGCGGCGCTGGTGGTCAATCCCTACGACGTTGAGCAGACTGCCGACGCCATCTACAACGCGTTCCGCATGGGCTCGAGCGAGCGACGCTACCGCATGAGGCGCCTGCGCCGTGACTTGTACAGCCAGGACGTCTTCTGGTGGGTTGACTCATTCATAGGAGCTGCGATCGACAAGGAGCTTCGCGACTTCCCGGTGCTGGAGGAGTACATCCCCGAGCATCACGAGCACCACTAGGTCAGGGAGTGGCTTCACCGTTGCGCGCCGCTCAGACGGACGATGCCCGGCACCTCGGCGGCCCCGCGGGCGTGGGGAAACCGACGAGTCCCTCCATCCTCGTCGGCCGCAGCCATATCCGGACTACGAGGCCGAGTCGTCCGCGGCTTCCAGATCGGAGGGCCCGGCTGCACTCTCCTGGCGATCGAGCGCCGAAAGGATGTCCTGCAACTCAGCCACGCGGCTGCTGAGCGCGGAGAGCTCGGTGGTAAGCCGTTCAGCAGCCTGAGAGACCTTCGAGCCCGCCTCTTCACTGAGCTCGTCCTCCAGGATCAACTCCTCGATCTCGTCCAGATAGAAGAAGGCCTCATCCAGCTTGAGTTTGGCTTTGTCCAGATTGCCGATGATCCGTTCCAATCGTTCCTCCCTCCAGCATCCGGTTGTATATTACACATTCCAGTCGTTGCTCGCGTACTTGGCCACCCACATTGCAGAACGGCCGAACGCGGGTCATGGCGCGGGCGGCGCCGGTTCTGCGGCCAGTTCCGCCGTCTCTTCGGAGCCCAGCCGGGCAAGCGTGGTACCGGCGAATACAAGGGCGAAGCCGAACAAGGTCCTCAGAGTCAGGCTGTCGTAGCCCACGGCTATGGAGACCATCAGGGCGAACACCGCCTCCAGGCTCATGAGCACCCCCGCCAGAGTGGGAGGCGTGTGTCGCTGACCAAGGGCCATAAGCATGTACGCCACCAGGCCTCCCATGACTCCGGTCCAAAGAACGGCGCCCATCGCCCCCCAGCCGGGGAAGACCGCAGGCTGCTCGAAGGCGAACGAACCGGCCAGCGAGAGGACCGCGCACACCGTCAATTGCAGCTGCACGAACGCTATCGCGCTGATACGGGACGAACCGTAGCCCACCCCCAGGATGTGAAGAGCCCAGAAGATGGTGGCGAGCACGGTGAAGAGCTCCCCCCAGCCGAAGGTGAGCTCTCCATAGAGGGAGAGGAGGGCAAAACCGCCCGCGACCACGATCACCCCTATCCCCACCATAGGCGACGGCCAACGACCCGTGAAGAGACCGATGATGAGGGGCACCATTATCACGTAGAGGCTGGTCAGGAAACCGGAGACTCCCGGCGACGTGGACTGCAGCCCGATCGTCTGCAGAACGAAGCCCGCGAACAACAGGACACCTACGCCGCATCCGATCATCCAGCCTTCACGGTTCAGCCTTCGTAGACGGCCGATGCTGAAGGGAGCCAGAAGAACGGCGCCGACCAAGAATCGAAGCCCCAGGTAGTAGAGGGGCGGCATCTCGCCCATCGCATACTTCACCAGGACGAAGTTGCCGCCCCATATGACCCCGGCGATCACCAGTGCGGTCTCAGCCAGCAGCCTCACCCGCCGCGGTGCCCCGGGACCGCCCCCGATGAGGCGCGTGCTAAGGCCTTTCAGCCCGGACATCGTCTTGTCATGCAGCAGGAAGATCCACGACGAACGACTCCCATAGATCGCGAAGCGCTCAGGGAAGAGACGCGAGTCGCCCAGAAAGTAGCACAGCCGGCTCCTTTGGGGAGGAGCCGGCCATACCGCGGGGAATTATGCTCAGCTCTGCCACGGTCTGGGATGGGGGGGATCCCGAGATCGCGATAGCTCAGCGCTCAGCGTCATCAGTCTATTCTATGTATTATCATTAGTCCAATAGTTTGTTCTTATACGTGCTATAAGGTTTTTCTATTGATCGTGCTGCTCGATGGTGTCGCGACCCGTCTCCCCTGGGGGGAACGAAAAGCCTTGGAGCTCACCCAACTAAAATACTACGTCACCATCGCCGAGACCCTCAGCTTCACCAGGGCGGCCGAGCTCCTGCATGTGTCGCAGCCGGCCCTGAGCTATCAAATGAGGCGTCTGGAGTTGGAACTGGGGACTCGGCTGTTCGATCGCGGAGGGCGGAAGATAAGACTCACGTCCGACGGCGAGATCTTCCTACCTCTTGCCCAGAACGTGTTGCTCAGGGCGGATGAGGCCGTGCGGGTCCTCAGGGAACACATGGGTGTCGAGGCAGGAGAAGTGCGCATGGGCTGCAATCCGTCCGTCGCGACCTATCGGGGCCCGGCGCTGATCGCTTCTTTCCAACGCGATTTCCCCCGGGTACGGGTGCAACTCATCGAAGGCGGCGATCTCGAGCTGGAGCAAGGGGTCCTCGAGGGCACGATCGATTTCGCGGTAGCTACCGCCCCAGGGTCGCCTCAGACCCTGGAGGTCACCCCTCTGGGGGCCGAGGACCTGCTGCTGATCGTGTCTCCGGCACACCGGCACGCCGACCGCTCGACCGTCGCGCTGGCCGAGTTGAGCTATGAACAATTCGTCTTTCCCACCCATCCTTTCAACGTGACGGCCCAGGTCATCGACGCCTGCCGCCGAGCAGGCTTCGAGCCGAGAGTGGCCTATCAGACCGGTTCCCTGGAGTTGGTCAAGGGCTTCGTCAGGCAGGGGTTGGGAATCTCGGTGCTGCCGCGGATGGCGGTGGAAGGGCCGAGTGGAGAAGGCCTGGCCGTGATCGGGATCGAAGGGGGATTGACCCGCGAACTGAATCTGATCCGAGGCAAGGACCGAGCAGCCACGGCAGCCACGCGAGCGCTCATGACGCATGTGCGCGCTCAACTAGGCGAGAACGCGGGGATGTCGCAACCCTCCCAGCAGGCACCCCAAGCCGAGCTGACGGGATCCTGAACACGATGCGGAGACCGCGCCCCGGCGTCGCCCTCGCGCCGCGGCGCCCTCGCGCCGCGGGCCGTGTCGGACCCTATTCCAGTTTGCCGCCCTTTCCCAGCCAGGGCATCATGGCCCTGAGCTGGCGACCCACGATCTCGATCTCGTGCTCGGCTTCCTCGCGTTTGATGGCGTTGTACACCGGGCGCCCGGCTAGATTCTCGAGGATCCACTCCCGGGCGAACTCCCCGCTCTGGATCTCTTCGAGGATGTACTCCATCTCTTCCCGGACGTCCTCGCTGATCACCCGCTTGCCTCGGGTCATGTCGCCATACTCGGCGGTATCGGAGATGGAATAGCGCATCCCGCTGATGCCGTGCTCGTGGATCAGGTCCACGATCAGCTTCAGCTCGTGCAGGCACTCGAAGTAAGCCACTTCCGGCTGATAGCCGGCGTCCACGAGGGTTTCGAAACCTGCGCGGATGAGCTCACTGACGCCCCCGCATAGAACCGCCTGCTCGCCGAACAGGTCGGTCTCGGTCTCCTCTTTGAAGGTAGTCTCGATTACGCCGGCCCGCAGAGCGCCGATCCCCTTGGCGTACGCTAGGGCTCGGTCTCTGGCCTTGCCGGTCGCATCCTGGTAGACGGCCAGAAGCGCGGGTACGCCTCCACCCTCGGTGTAGACCCGGCGCACCAGGTGCCCGGGGCCTTTGGGAGCGATCATGGTGACGTCCACGAAGGCCGGGGGAACGATCTGGCTGAAGTGGATGTTGAATCCGTGGGCGAACATCAGCATGTCGCCGTCTTTCAGGTTGTCGCGAACGGCGGTCTCGTAGACGACTTTCTGCGCCTGGTCGGGCACGACCATCATGATCACGTCCGCCACGGCCGCGGCGGCGTTGGCCGTCAGTACCTCGAAACCGGCCGCAGTCGCTCTGTCCCAGGCGGGCGTCCCGGGAGCCTCAGCTACCACCACCTTGACGCCGCTGTCCCTGAGGTTCTGCGAATGGGCATGTCCTTGGCTGCCGAAACCGATTACCGCCACCGTCTTGCCGTCGAGAAGACTCGGATCGGCGTCCTTTTCGTACAACATCTCTGCTTTCTACCTCCTGTGCTGGTACGTCATGGCTTTAGGTCGGCCGTTTTCCCCGGCTCATGGCGATGTGCCCGGTGCGCGTCAACTCGACCACCCCAAAGGGGGCCAGGAGTTCCACGAAGGCGCTCACCTTATCACGGGCGCCGGTCATCTCGATGATCAGCACCTCGCTGGACACATCGACGATCCTGGCCCGGAAGATCTCGACCATCTGCATGATCTCTGCCCGCGCTTCGGCGTCGGCCTTGACCTTGATGAGCATCAACTCCCGCTCGACGCTCGCCGTCGGGTCCAGATCGATGATCTTGAGGACGTTGATGAGCTTATGCAGTTGCTTGGTGACCTGTTCGATCGGCTGGTCCTGCTCGTCCACGGTGATGGTCATGCGGGACACGGCGAGACTCTCGGTCTCGGCCACCACGAGGCTGTCGATGTTGAACCCCCGCCGGGCGAAGAGGCCGGCCACCCGGGTCAGCACCCCGGGCTTGTTCTCGACCAGAACGGAGAGCGTGTGTTTCATCGGTCCCCCTCGGTCATGATCATGTCGCCGACGCTCCCTCCGGCCGGGATCATGGGATAGACGTTCGCCTCGCGTTTGACCCGGATGTCGATCACCGCCGGTCCCTCGGCGGTTAGGCCGACCCGCAGGACCTCTTCCAACTCCTCCGGCTTGGTCGCCCGCAGACCAAGGGCCCCGTAGGCCTCGGCCAGCTTGACGAAGTCAGGCTGGCACTCCATGCAGGTGTGACTGTAGCGTCCGCGCCAGAACAGCTCCTGCCACTGGCGCACCATCCCCAAGTACTGGTTGTTGATGATGCACACCTTCACCGGCAGTCCATACTGGACCGCAGTGGCCAGTTCCTGGAGCGTCATCTGGAAGGAGCCGTCACCCGCGATGTCGATAACCAGAGAGTCGGGAAGGGCCGCCTGAGCCCCGATGGCCGCAGGAAAACCGAAACCCATGGTCCCCAATCCTCCCGAGCTGATGAAGCGGCGGGGATGGCGGATAGGGTAATGCTGGGCCGTCCACATCTGGTGCTGCCCCACCTCAGTGCAAACCACAGCCTCGCCTCGACTGACCTCCCAGATCTTGTTCACCGCGGACTCGGGCATGATCTCACCGTCCTCCGGTTCTCGGATCACCAGGGGATGATCGCGCTTCCAGGCCTCCACCTGCTTCATCCAGGTAAGATGCCTGTCGGGAGAGAGATCCAGTTTCTTGAGCTCTACCAGCAGCGCTGCCAGCACCCGTTTTGCGTCTCCGACGATGGGGACCTCCACGCTCACGTTCTTCGAGATCTCCGCCGGATCCACGTCGATGTGCACGAAACGGGCCTCCGGAGCGAACGCTTCCAACTTGCCCGTAACCCGGTCGTCGAAGCGAACCCCCACAGCCAAGATGAGGTCGGACCGACTGAGGGAGTAGTTGGCATACGGCGTACCGTGCATGCCCAGCATGCCCATCGCCAGATCTTCGTCTTCGGGGAAGCAGCCTTTGCCGGTGAGGGTGGTGGCAACCGGGATGTGCCCATAGAAGGCGAGCTCGCGCAGTTCTTCCGAAGCCTCGGCTGAGATCACTCCGCCGCCCGCGTAGATGAGAGGACGCTCGGCCGCCGCGATGACCCGCGCAGCTTCCCGGATCTGCTTAGGGTGCCCTTTGACCGTGGGCCTGTAACCGGGAAGCTGCATCGCGGGCAGCACCGCGGGATCGAAGTCCATCTCCTCCCTGGTCACGTCGACCGGGATGTCGATGAGCACCGGCCCAGGCCGGCCGGTGCTCGCTATGTAGAAGGCTTCCCGGATGATGCGCGGGAGATCCCCGGCGTCCTTGACCAAGTAGCTGTGCTTGACGATGGGAAGGGTGATGCCGGTGACGTCGGCCTCCTGGAACGAGTCCAGACCGATAAGCGGTCGGCTCACCTGCCCGGTGATGGCCACGATGGGCACGCTGTCCATATAGGCGTTGGCGATGGCAGTAACGAGGTTCGTCGCGCCCGGACCGGAGGTGGCCAAGCACACCCCCACCTTGCCCGACGCTCGGGCATAGCCGTCGGCGGCATGGCCGGCTCCCTGCTCGTGACGGACCAATATATGGTTGAGATCGAAGTCGTAGAGGGCGTCATAGATGGGTAGCAGCACGCCACCCGGGAAACCGAATATGGTGTCGACCCCTTCGCGCTTGAGCGCTTCGAGGATCACTCTGGATGCTTTCATGGCACGCTCCGCTGTCGCAATATCCCGCGTCTACTCAGACTACCGGCCGCAAGAGACCGGGCGAAGCCGGAGCCGCGACGTCCGCGGCGGACAAGTTCAGGAGCCGACGCTCCCGCCGCTCAGCACCGCCCCGGTCTCGGCCCCGGAGACAAAGGCTACGTAGCGGCGCAGCACGCCCGAATACTCTCGAGCCGGACGCTGCCACGCCGTTCTCCTTCGCGTCATCTCTTCTCCGGTGACTTCCAGGGTCAGCCTCCGGCCCGGGATGTCGATGCTGATCAGGTCGCCGTCCTTGACCAAAGCGATGGGTCCGCCGTCCAAGGCTTCAGGCGCCACGTGGCCGATGCTGGCTCCCCGGCTGGCCCCGCTGAAACGCCCGTCGGTGATGAGG
>Ga0209254_10004722_pt1 | contig 12483 bp, 12 predicted proteins | sample FrelakmetDIP11DI_FD_187148 | JGI IMG/M metagenome (GOLD analysis project Ga0209254, IMG submission 187148) | Freshwater lake sediment microbial communities from the University of Notre Dame, USA, for methane emissions studies - DIP11 DI (SPAdes)... | ecosystem: Environmental > Aquatic >...
GTGGCTGGGCGTGCTTTACCAATGGTTCCGCGACGCGGTGACCGAGAGCGAAGGGGGCCTTTACGGGTACAAGGTTGACCTGTCCTTCCGCTGGAGCATGAGCTGGTTCATCTTCTCCGAGGTGATGTTCTTCGGCGCCTTCTTCACCGCTCTGTGGTGGACCCGCACCCACTCCGTGCCGGCCCTTGGCAGCCTGGACAACGCGCTGCTCTGGCCCAACTTCCAGGCGGTCTGGCCCAGCGTCTCCGCGGGCGCCACCGCCTCGCCCGCCGGCATCGTCGAACCCTTCCAGACCATGGGTCCGTTCTGGTTGCCCACCATCAACACGGCGCTGCTGCTGACTTCGGCGGTCACCCTGACCATCGCTCACCACGCACTGCAACAGGGCCAGCGGGCCAAGACCATCGGCTTCATGTGGGTCACGGTGATCCTGGGCATCATCTTCCTGAGCGTTCAGGGCTACGAGTACTACCATGCCTACAACGACCTGAACCTCAAGCTCTCTTCCGGTGTCTTCGGCTCCACCTTCTTCATGCTGACCGGTTTCCACGGCTTTCACGTGTTCGTCGGCATGCTGATGCTGCTGTTCATCACCCTGCGGCTGATGAAGGGGCACTTCACGGCGGATCGCCATTTTGGCTTCGAAGGCGCGGCATGGTACTGGCACTTCGTGGACGTAGTCTGGCTGGGCCTCTACATCCTCGTCTACTGGATGTAATCCGCGCCAGCCGAAAAAAAGCGCCGGAAGGCGCTTTTTTTGTTGAGCTCCAGGCCACTCACTTGCCCGGTGGAATGCCGGTCGGCTGGATGTAGCCCAGCTTCCAGGCGAGCAGAATGCAGAGAAACAGCACAATGGAAAAACCGACCCGAAATGCCAGTGCCCGCGCCATCCCGCGCGACTTGGCGCGGCCGTCGGCGTCGGTGCCGCTGCCCTTCATCATGAAGAACAGGGCAACCCCCAGGCTGGCAATGATGGCGATGAAGGCAATGGCAACAAGGTACGTCATGCGGGGCATTATCCCGTGAGTAGCGCCGCCCCGGGCTGGCGCTTCTGGCTCGCCACGCTGGCCGCGCTGGCGGGGGGGGCGCTCACCATGTCGCTGGGCGCCTGGCAGTTGTCGCGCGCCAGCTTCAAGGAAGCCCTGCAGGCGCAGGTCGACGCGCAGCACCGGCTGGCCCCGCTGGACGGCAGCGCGCTGCAGTCCGGGGCGCCGTTCCATCGCCAGGTCATCGTGCAGGGCACCTGGCTGGCGCAGCACACCGTCTTTCTGGACAACCGCCAGATGAACGGAAAACCCGGCTTCAACGTATTGACTCCGCTGCAACTCGAAGGCGGCGGGGCAGTCGTGCTGGTGCAGCGCGGCTGGTCACCGCGTAATTTTGCCGACCGCGCCGCCTTGCCCAAGGTCGAAACGCCCACCGGGCGGGTCACCGTCCAGGGGCGAATCGCCCCCGCGCCGGCCAAGCTATACGACTTCGCCGGGGCGCCCGCTGGCCCGATCCGGCAAAATCTCGACCTGGCCCAGTTCAGTGCCGAAACCCGCCTGCCCCTGCTCCCCGTCACCGTGCTGCAGACCGGCGAGGCCAGTGAAGGGCTGCTGCGCCAGTGGGCCGAGCCGGCCACCGGCGTCGACAAGCACTACGGCTATGCCTTCCAGTGGTTTGGCCTGGCCGGCCTGATTTTCATCCTCTATGTCTGGTTTCAAATTGTCCGACGCTTCTTCTTCCCACCCCGCGCAGCGCGATGAACCCCTGCACCTGACCGTGCACTCCATCCCCGTGCCGCAGGACGGGGTGCACGACGACGCCCGTCGCGTGCGCATGGGCCGCTGGAAATTGATCCTCGTGGCGCTGGTCTGTGCGACGCCGGTGGTCGCGTCCTATTTCACCTATTACGTGGTGCGCCCCGAAGGCCGGCGCAACCACGGCGAGCTGATCGATCCCCAGCGTCCGCTGCCTGACGTCGCTACCCTCACGCTGCAGGGGCAGGCCGGCAACCTGCGCGCCCTCAAGGACCAGTGGCTGCTGGTCAGCGTGGCTGGCGGCGCCTGCGACGCCGCTTGCCAGAAGCACCTCTACCTGCAGCGCCAGATCCGTGAAGGCCTGGGCAGGGACAAGGACCGGCTCGACTGGGTCTGGCTGATCCCCGACGATGCCCCCGTGGCCGAGGCGATGCGCCCCGGCCTGGCGCAGGCCACGGTCTTGCGCGTGCCGCAGACCCAGCTGGCCCAATGGCTCACCCCGGCGGCCGGCCACTCGCTGGCCGACCATCTCTACGTCGTCGATCCCAAGGGCAACTGGATGATGCGTTTTCCGGCCGGTCTCGACCCGGCTGGCGCGGCCAAGGCCAAGCGCGACCTCGAACGCATGATGCGCGCCTCGGTCTCCTGGGACGAAGCCGGCCGTCCTCCCCAGGCAACCCGCTAGGACCACGCCATGGACTCTCAGGCCCTGGTCGACCTCTCCCCCCTGGCGCGCATGATGCTCATGGGTGTGGTCGTCGCCGTCGGTCCATTGGCCTGGGTCGGCTTGCGCAACGCCGGGGCCACGCCGGCGCGGCGGCTCCAGGCGCTGACGCTGCTGACGCTGTTCCTGACCTTCGACCTCGTTCTGTTCGGCGCCTTCACCCGCCTGACCGACTCGGGCCTGGGCTGCCCTGACTGGCCCGGCTGCTACGGCAACGCCAGCCCGCTGGGTGCCAATGCCGCCATCACCGCAGCGCAGACCGCCATGCCCACCGGCCCGGTGACGCATGGCAAGGCCTGGATCGAGATGATTCACCGCTACCTCGCCACCGGCGTCGGCGTGCTGATCCTCACGCTGGCCGCCATGAGCTGGGTCGAGCGGCGGCGCGCCCATGGCGCCTTGCCAGTCAACCCCTGGTGGCCCACGCTGACCCTTTTCTGGGTCTGCGTGCAGGGCGCGTTCGGTGCGCTCACCGTGACCATGAAGCTGTTCCCGGCCATCGTCACGCTGCACCTGCTCGGTGGCCTGGCCCTGCTGGCCTTGCTGTGCGTGCAGGCAGTGCGTTTCCAGCAAGCGGCGCCGGGGCAGGGTTCGGTGGCACTCGCACCCGGCCTGCGGCTCGGGTTGTGGGTCACGGCGGCACTGGTCGTCGTACAAGTCACGCTCGGCGGCTGGGTCAGTACCAACTACGCCGTGCTGGCGTGCAGCGATTTCCCGATGTGCCAGCAAAGCTGGTGGCCGGCCATGGACTTTCAGCAGGGTTTCACGGTCTGGCGCACCCTGGGCCACACGCCTGACGGCGCGCCCATCGACTTCTCGGCCCTCACCGCCATCCATTACGTGCACCGCCTGGCCGCCTACGTCGTCCTCGCGGCGCTGGCCCTGCTGGCATGGCGCCTGCGCTGTGCCGGGGCGCTGAGCGTGCAGGCGCGCTGGATCGTGGGGCTGGCCGTTTGGCAGTTCGCCACCGGCGTTTCCAACGTCGTGCTGGACTGGCCGCTGGTGGCCGCGGTGTCGCACACTGGCGGTGCAGCCGCCCTCGTGGTGGTCCTGACCTGGGCGCTGGCCGCCAGCCGCGCGGCCGGCGCCGTGGCGCCCGCCGCCCGATCCGTTTCTCCAAGGCTTCCCGCATGACCGCCGCCGCGTCCCCCGCCAGCACACCCTCGGTGATCCGGCAGTTCAACGCGCTGACCAAGCCGCGCGTGATCCAGCTCATCGTGTTCTGCGCCCTGATCGGCATGGTGCTGGCCGTGCCCGGCGTGCCAGGTTGGGCGGACGCGCTTCGCATGGTGCTGGCCAGTGCCGGCATCTGGTTCGTGGCCGGTGCGGCGGCCGCCTTCAACTGCCTGGTGGAAAAGGGCATCGACGCGCGCATGAAGCGCACCGCCTGGCGCCCCACGGCCCGCGGCGAGCTGAGCGACCGGCAGGCCCTGGTTTTCTCCGCGGTGATGTGCGCCATCGGCTCGGCGCTGCTGTACGTCTGGGTCAATCCGCTCACCATGTGGCTCACTTTTGCCACCTTCGTCGGCTATGCGGTGATCTACACCGTCATCCTCAAGCCGCTCACGCCGCAGAACATCGTCATCGGTGGCGCCTCCGGCGCGATGCCGCCGGTGCTGGGATGGGCCGCCATGACCGGCGATGTCGGCCCCGAGGCGCTGATCCTCTTCCTCATCATCTTCCTGTGGACGCCGCCGCATTTCTGGGCCCTGGCCCTGTACCGGGTGGAGGACTACCGCAAAGCCGGCCTTCCGATGCTGCCCGTGACGCACGGCAACGAATTCACCCGCCTGCAAGTGCTGCTCTACACCCTGGTGCTGTTTGCCGCCTGCCTGATGCCGTTTGCCTATGGCATGAGCTCCTGGCTGTACCTCGGCGTGGCCGTGGTGTTGAGCGCCGGCTTCATCCTCTACGCCTTCGTGCTATGGCGCGATTACTCCGACGCCCTGGCGCGCAAGACCTTCCGTTTTTCCCTGATCCACCTGAGCGGGCTGTTCGCGGCACTGCTGGTCGACCACTACCTCTTCTAGGCTGCGATGAACAAGCGAAATACTCTTAAAACCATAGCATATGGCGGCCTTTTGACGCTGGCTGCTGGCCTGATCAGTGCCTGTTCCGACGCAAAGCCGCAGTTTCGGGGCGTGGACATCACCGGTGCCGACTATGGGCGCGACTTCCCGCTACCTGACCACAACGGCCGGCCGCGCAGCATCAAGGACTTCGCCGGCAAGGTCGTCATCGTCTTCTTCGGCTATACCCAATGCCCCGACGTCTGCCCCACCTCCATGGCGGAGCTCGCCGAAGTCAAGAAACTGCTGGGCCCGGACGGCGACAGGCTGCAGGGCATCTTCGTCACGGTCGACCCCGCGCGCGACACCGCCGAGATGCTCAAGGCCTACATGACCAACTTCGACCCCAGCTTCCTGGCGCTGATCCCCACGCCCGAGCAGCTGGCCGCCGTCGCCAAAGACTTCAAGGTCTACTACAAGCGCGTCGAAGGCAAGACCCCCACCAGCTACACCATGGACCACTCGGCCGGCAGCTACATGTACGACCCGCAAGGCCGCCTGCGGCTGTACAACCGCTATGGCAGCGGCGCGCCGGCCCTTGCCGCGGACGCAAAACTGCTGCTCAAGGGCAGCTGAGCCGGCGCGCCACCAGCGCAGGGCAGGGAAAACTCAGTCTTTTCGCCCCGTATCCAGCGTGGAATGGACGTTTTCCGCTATTCAATCAGGAATAAAAAAGCCCGGCGAACCGGGCTTCTTGATGGAGGCGGGGCGGTGTGCCCGTCAGGCGTAGGCTGCCAGCGCCGTTTTCATCTTCTTCATCGCCGCCACCTCGATCTGGCGAATGCGCTCGGCGCTCACGCCGTATTCCGCGGCCAGGTCGTGCAGCGTCAGGCCGCCGGAGCCGTCATCGTTGACCTTGAGCCAGCGCTGCTCCACGATGCGCCGGCTGCGCGCATCCAGCGCGTCCAGCGCTGCGGCAATACCGTCGCTGGCCAGCACATCGCGCTGGTGCGCCTCGATCATGGCCGTCGGCTCATGGCGCGTGTCGGCCAGGTAGGCAATCGGGCCAAACGCCTGCTCGCCGTCGTCCGAGGGGCTTGGGTCCAACAGCACGTCGCCACCCGACATGCGCGTCTCCATCTCCATGACGTCCTCGCGCTTCACATTGAGCTGGCGCGCCACGGCGTCGATCTCGCCCTCGCTCAGCGTGTCGCGGTGGGTCGCATCGTCGGCGCCGGCATCGGCCTTGAAACCCTGCTTCATCGAGCGCAGGTTGAAAAACAGCTTGCGCTGCGCCTTGGTGGTCGCCACCTTCACCATGCGCCAGTTCTTCAGGATGTACTCGTGGATCTCGGCCTTGATCCAGTGCAGCGCATAGCTCACCAGGCGTACGCCCTGGTCCGGGTCAAAGCGCTTCACCGCCTTCATCAGGCCGATGTTGCCCTCCTGGATCAGGTCGCCGTGGGGCAGCCCGTAGCCCAGGTACTTGCGCGAGACCGACACCACCAGCCGCAGGTGCGACAGCACCAGCTTGCTCGCGGCCTCCAGGTCGTTGTCCGACCTGAGCTTGCGGGCAAAGGCCTGCTCGTCTTCCAGTGTCAGCATCGGCAGGCGGTTCACCGCCGAGATATAGGCATCCAGATTGCCCAGCGCGGGCAAGGTCAGCGAAGAACTGGCCCACGGATTGGCCAGCGCCAGCGCGTTAACAGACGATCCAGTTTGAACGGTCATGCCAGAAATCCTTTCATGGAAGCTAAATATTAGCACTCTCTGTGATCGAGTGCTAAGCGATTAGTTCCATAAGCCTTTACCGATGCGGGGAATGGCGCGTCGCTGAAATCGCACTTGACGGGAATTTGCCCGGAAAAGGCGGCTTGGCGAGGGGTTCCGGTACGGGCAGCGTATACGGGACGGGGTAAAATTGTTGGCAAATGATGCATGCCGGCCAAAGAACCCTCTGGGCCGGAAGAAATCAGGTCTACAGGGATTCGGAGGCGTCAGTGTCAACCCCGCTCATCGATCAGCCGCTCCCGCTTGAGGCAGGGCGGTGCTGGCATCTGGCCTACACCAGGCCGCGCAGCGAAGCCGTCGCCGCGCAGCAACTGGCGCGCCAAGGGTACGAGGCCTACCTGCCCCTTTACAAAACCCTCAAGCGCGGTCCGGACGGCCTGCTGCCCCAACGCAGTCCGATGTTTCCGCGCTATCTGTTTTTCCGCGCCGGCCGGGCAGGGCAGTCGATTGCCCCGGTGCGCTCCACCGTGGGCGTCAGCCATATCGTGCGCTTTGGCGTCACGCCGGCCACCGTCGGCGAAGCGCTTCTGAGCGCGCTTCGCGCCTTCGAGCAGCAGCGCGAGCAGGCTGGCCCCGAAATCCTCTCTTCTCTGCATCCAGGCCGCCGCGTGGCGGTCTGCGAAGGGCCGCTCAAGGGGCTCGAAGGCCTGGTGAGCACCGCGGCCGGGCAGCGGGTCACCGTCCTGCTCGACGTGCTGGGCCGCCAAACCAGAGTCCATTTTCCCACCCATCATCTGGAGGTGCTCGCAGCCTGAGGTCCTGGCGCAGGGCCGGCCCCCCGGCTTGCCTCTGCGCCTTTCTTTTTTGTGTCTGACTGCGGTCAAACACTGCGGTAGCCTGCGCGGCGTGCAGGCTCGCCCTCGCTGCAGGCCTTCGAAATGCCACTACCTTGAAGAATAGAATCGTCCGTTCATGTTCACCGCCCACTTTCCTCCCTTTTTGAACCCGGCACGCCGTGGCTTGCCCCAGCGTGGGCTGGCCTGGTTGCTGGTGGCCCTGGCCCTGTTGCTGGGCGGCTGTGCCGGCGCGCCGGGCATGTATTTCGGCGGGGCCGTGGGCACCCAGGGCACCGCCACCGCCGACGGCCCGCCGCCCCCCGGTTTGCTGATCCCCATCACGCCCGAGCTCATCCGCGAGCAGCGCGCCCAGAAAAAAACCGCCCTCAGTGCCAGCGCGCAGCGCCTGTTTGGCCAGGCCACGCCCTACACCATCGGCCCGGCTGACGTGGTGAACATCGTCGTCTGGGGCCACCCCGAACTGGTGCTGGCCCCGGCCGCCTCCACGCTCACCACCGACGCCTCCGGCATTGCCACGGTCGGCAACGGCTACAACGTCAGCGCCGAAGGCACGATCCAGTTCCCCCTGCTCGGCATTGTCAAGGTCGCCGGCCTCACCGAAGACCAGGCGCGCGACGCGCTCACCCGCCGCCTGGCCAGGTACATCAAGGACCCCCAGGTCACCGTGCGTGTGCAGGCCTTCCGCGCGGGCCGCGTCTATGTCGATGGCGAAGTGCGCACCCCCGGCCTGCAGGCCATCAACGACATTCCCATGACCCTGCCCGAAGCGCTCAGCCGCGCCGGCGGCCTGACCCCCCTGGGCGACCGAGCCGCTGTGTCCGTCACCCGCAGCGGGGCCACCACGCTGCTCAACCTGCCGCAACTCACCGAGCAGGGCGTGAACCCGTCCCGCATCATGCTGGCCGCCGGCGACCTGGTGCGCGTGGGCAGCCGCGAAGACGCCAAGGTCTACATCCAGGGTGAAGTCACCCGCACCACCGCACAAACCATGCGCGACGGCCGGCTCACCCTCAACGAAGCCCTGGGCGAGGCCGGCGGCGTGAGCCAGTTGTCTGGCGAGCCCGCGCAGATCTATGTGGTGCGCAGCCGCAACGGCAGCCCCGGCCGCCATGGCAGCACGGCGGTGGCCAGTGCCGACACCAGTGCCCAGGCCAGCACCGCAGCCAGCGCGGCCCCTGGCGCTGCCGCTGTGTCGCCCACCACGCCCGAGATCTACCACCTCGACGCCAGCACACCCGCCACCTACGCGCTGGCCGAAGGCTTCGAGCTCAACGCCCGCGACGTCGTCTTCGTCGACCCCACCAACCTGGTGCGCTGGCGCCGCATGCTGGACCTGCTGCTGCGCGGTGCCACCATTACCTCCAGCGGTGTCGCCATCAATTGAGCACCCTGGGTTCATGAACAACATCCTCACGGTCTGCGTGGGCAACATCTGCCGCAGCCCCGTGGCCGAAGCCCTGCTGCGCAGCCGCCTGCCCGGGCGCAAGGTCTGGTCGGCCGGGCTGCACGCGGTGGTGGGCCATGGCGCCGAAGCCACCGCCCGCGACATCGCCGCGCTGCACGGGCTCGACCTGTCCGCCCACCGCGCCCAGCAGATCACCGGCTGGATGTGCAAGCACGCCGACCTGGTGCTGGTCATGGAGGCCGGCCACCAGCAGGAGCTTGAAAGAAATTACCCCCTGGCGCGCGGCAAGATCCACCGCCTGGGCGAGTTCGGCCCCAAGGGCCCCTTTGACATTGCCGACCCCTACCAGCAGCCCCGCGCCGCTTTCGAAGCCGCCCATGCCGCCATCGCCCTGGGCGTGGCGGAATGGGTGCGCCGCATCCAACTCGTTTCCTGATCGTCTGACCGCATGAATGCTCCCCAAGCTCCGCTGCCCGCCCCTTACACGGACGACGTGCAAGACGACGAAATCGACCTGCTCGGCCTGGTCGACGTGCTGCTGCAGGCGCGCTGGCTGATTGCCGGCGTCACCGCACTCGTGCTGCTGCTGGGTGGCGGCTATGCGTTGCTCAGCCGCCCGGTGTATGAGGCCAACACCCTGATCCAGGTCGAAGACACCAAGCCCGGCGCCGCCGGCGCGCTGGGTGAAGCCGCCAGCCTGTTCGACATCAAGTCGCCCGCGTCCGCCGAGATGGAGATCCTGCGCTCGCGCCTGGTCGTCGGCAAGTCGGTCGATGAGCTGCAACTGTATGTGTCGGCCACGCCCCGCTACCTGCCAGTGGTCGGCCACTGGCTGGCCCGGCGCGCCACCGCACTGTCCAGCCCCGGCTTCTTCGGTCTGGGCGGCTACGTGTCGGGCACCGAGTCGATCCAGCTGGGGCTGCTCGAGGTGCCCGCGGCGCTGGAGGGCGAGCCGCTGCGGCTGGTGGCCACCGAAGGCGGCTTCGAGCTGCGCGACCCTGACGGCCAGACCCTGGTGCAAGGCAAGACCGGCACGCCCGCCGAGTTTGGCGCCGGTGAAGACAAAGGCCGCATCCTCGTGACCGAGCTCAAAGGCAAACCCGGCGCCGCCTTCAACGTGATGCGTCAGTCCCGCCTGCGCGTGATCGAGGAGCTGCAGCGCGACCTGGCCATCTCCGAGCAGGGCCGCCAGTCCGGCGTGATCGCCGTGCAGCTGCAGGGCGAAGACCCGCAGGCCATCGCCCGCACCTTGAGGGCCGTGGGCACCAACTACGTGCGCCAGAACACCGAGCGCAGATCCGCCGAGGCCGAGAAATCCCTGCGCTTCCTGGGCGACTTCTTGCCCCAGCTCAAGACGCGGCTGGAAGACTCCGAGGTGCGGCTCAACCAGTTTCGCAGCCAGAACGGCACCTTCGACCTCGGCGCCGAAGGCAAGAACTACCTCGAAACCACCGTCAAGCTGCAGGCCGCCCTGCTGGAGCTGCAGCAAAAGCGCCGCGAGCAAAGCGCCCTGTTCACCCCGGCCCACCCCGCCATCCAGACGCTCGACGCGCAAATCGCCGCCGTCAACCAGGACATCGCCGCGCTGACCACCAAGGTCAGGACCCTCTCCGGCACCGAGCAGGAGCTGCTGCGCCTCACGCGCGATGTCAAGGTCAACGGCGAGCTTTACCTCAACCTGCTCACCAGCGCACAGCAGCTGCGCCTGGTCAAGGAGGGCAAGGTTGGCAACGTGCGCGTGGTCGATGCGCCGGTGGTGCCCGAGCGCTCCATCAAGCCCCAGCGCCTGCAGATCCTGGCCCTCAGCGGCGTGCTGGGCCTGCTGCTGGGCATGGGCCTGGCCTTCCTGCGCAACAGCCTGCACCCCGGCATCAAGGACGCGGCCGACATCGAGTCCGGCACCGGCCTGCACGTGTTTGCCACCGTGCCGCACTCGCCCGAGCAGGACAAGCTCAGCAAGCTGGCCAAGAGCAAGGTCCCCGGCGCCTACCTGCTGGCCGGCCTGCAGCCCGACGACCCCGGCGTTGAGAGCCTGCGCAGCCTGCGCACCGCGCTGCAGTTCGCCATGCTCGACGCGCGCAACAACGTCGTGCTGTTCTCCGGCCCCACGCCCGGCATCGGCAAGTCATTCATCAGCACCAACTTCGCCGCCGTGGTGGCGGCCGCGGGCAAGCGCGTGCTGCTGATCGACGCCGACATGCGCAAGGGCCACCTGCACCAGTTCTTCGGGCTGCAGCGCGGCCTGGGCCTGAGCGAGCTCATCGTGGGCACCCGACAGAGCGACGAGGTGCTGCACCGCGCCGTCGCCCCCAACCTCGACCTCATCACCACCGGCACCCTGCCGCCCAACTCCGGCGAGCTGCTGCTGTCGCCCTCCATGGTGCACCTGCTGCAAGACCTGTCGGCGAAGTACGACCTGGTGCTGATCGACACCCCACCCGTGCTGGCCGTGTCAGACACCCAGGCCATCGCGCCCCATGCCGGCACCGTGTTTCTGGTGGCCCGGGCCGAAGTCACCTCGCTGGGCGAGCTGCATGAAAGCACCAAGCGCCTGGCCCAGGCCGGCGTACCCGTCAAGGGCGTGGTTTTCAACGACCTGGACACCAGCCGCCAACGCTACGGCGGCTATGGCTACAAAAGCAGCCGCTACCGCTACACCAACTACCACTACGGGCAGGACAAGTAAGCCTGCCTGGGCCGGCTTGGCGCCACCGAAGTCCAGCTGCAGCGCATCCCAGCCTAACTCGCGCTGGCCCATGTTGAAGTGCTGCAGCAATGAAACGTCAAATCCCCAGTGATCATTGCAAGCGTAGGGCGCCAGTCCATTCTCTTTGCACAGATTTCAAGCTTTTTTGCCACTTTCCCAGCGTGGAATGGTCATAGTTCGCTATAAATAACAGAGTATTCAGGTAATGACTCAACCCTACATCCATGCCCTGGCAGACGTCCAGTCCACCGCCATCGGCGCAAACACGCGTGTCTGGCAGTTCGTCATCGTGTTGCCCGGCGCAAAGATCGGCGACGACTGCAACATCTGCTCGCACTGCCTGATCGAAAACGACGTCGTGATTGGGGACCGCGTCACCGTCAAGAGTGGTGTGCAACTTTGGGACGGCTTGAGCGTGGGCGACGATGTTTTTATCGGCCCCAACGCGTCATTCGCCAACGACCGCTTTCCGCGCAGCAAAAAGGCGCCAGCAAAGTTCCTTCAAACCGCGGTGGAAGCAGGTGCGTCCATTGGTTCAGGCGCGACCATCCTGCCCGGCATCACGATCGGCCGCAACGCCATGGTGGCGGCCGGAGCCGTCGTCACCCGCTCGGTGCCGCCCAACGCTATCGTCGTGGGCAACCCCGCCAAGATCGTGGGCTATGTCGATGCGGACCGAAACAAGGTCGCCGCCGTTGAAAGCCTCGCTGCAGATGTTGGCGCGCACGCAACCCAGGTAGCGGGTGTTTCGCTGCACCGCATGCCCCGCGTTGCTGACATTCGCGGCAACCTGACGGTGGGTGAGTTTGATCGTAGCATCCCCTTCCAGGTCAAACGCTATTTCATCGTGTTTGATGTGCCCAGCATGGAAACGCGTGGCGAGCATGCCCATCGGGTGTGCCATCAGTTTCTGATCTGTGTGCGCGGCAGTTGCGCGGTGGTGGCTGACGACGGCACCCACCGGCAGGAGTTCCTTCTCGACAGACCCGACGTGGGCGTGCACCTGCCGCCCATGGTGTGGGGCATCCAGTACAAATACTCGGCAGACGCCGTGTTGCTGGTGTACGCCTCGCATTACTACGACAGCGCCGATTACATCCGCAACTACGCAGAGTTTCGCCAGTTGGTGGGAGCCGCGGCATGATCCCGTTTCTTGACCTGAAAGGCCCCTACCTGGAGCTCAAGGCAGAGCTGGACGAAGCCATCGCCCGTGTCGTCAGCTCCGGCTGGTACGTGGGCGGCGGCGAAGTCGATCAATTCGAGGCGGACTACGCCACCTACTGTGGCGCAGCCCATGCGGCTGGCGTC
>Ga0209254_10004723_pt1 | contig 12481 bp, 13 predicted proteins | sample FrelakmetDIP11DI_FD_187148 | JGI IMG/M metagenome (GOLD analysis project Ga0209254, IMG submission 187148) | Freshwater lake sediment microbial communities from the University of Notre Dame, USA, for methane emissions studies - DIP11 DI (SPAdes)... | ecosystem: Environmental > Aquatic >...
GTCGTGCCAGGCTGGTCGAACGTGACCAGCCGCTCCTCACCGAGCAACCGGTTGATCAGCGTGGACTTGCCGACGTTTGGGCGGCCGACCACGGCGACCCGGATCTCACGGCCCTCGGCGTCGATCTCCTGAGGGACCTCTGGCGTCGCGGGCAATCCGTCCAGCGCGCGCTGCATCAGGTCCTCGATGCCATGGATATGCGACGCGGAGACCGCCGCCGGCTCGCCGAAGCCAAGCTGGTGGAAATCGGCAACCGCGATCTCGGGATCGAGGAATTCCGCCTTGTTGACGACGACGACGACCGACTTGCCGCTGCGCCGCAGGACGTCCGCGACGTGCTGGTCGGCAGGCACGCACCCCTGCCGCGCCTCCACCACGAGCAGCACGCGATCGGCTTCCTCGACGGCCTTGAGAGTCTGCTCGGCCATCAGCCGCTCGATGCCCTGAGTGGTCTCCACGAGACCGCCCGTGTCCACGATGATGCAACTGCGTGGACCGACTCTCGTGTACCCGTACTTCCGGTCGCGCGTGAGGCCCGGCTCGTCGGCGACCAGGGCGTCGCGCGTGCGGGTGATCGCGTTGAAGAGCGTCGACTTGCCGACGTTGGGACGCCCGACCAGGGCAACGACGGGCAGCATGATCAGCCCCTCGCCGGGCCCCCGATCCGGTACGCAACGACCTTTCCAGCTTCGTCGACGACGAACACCCGGTCGCCCAGAACGAGCGGCTGGGCGGCTATGCGCGCGCCGCCCGGATGCTCACGCGCGACGAACTTGCCGGTCGCTCTATCGAGGAAGTGCAGGTAACCCTCGAAGTCGCCCACGATGACCGCCTGCCCGGCGATCGCCGGCGTGCTGAGGCCACGCTGCTTGAGCCCCGACTGCGTCCAGACGACGCCACCGTCGCGGCGGCGCAGCGCGATGACCTCGCCGTTCGAGGACGACACGTAGATCTGGTCGTCATCGATCGCGAGACCGCGGTAGCTCGACACGTCGCGCGCCCACCAGATCTGGCCGGTGTCGAGCGCGAGCATGGCCACGCGACCCTGGTACCCGACCGCGTAGACGTCGCTGCCTGACACGCGCACCGCAGAGTCCACGTCCGCGAGGCGTTCGAGTTCGGTGCGACCGCGGGCCGTGCTGACCTGCACCTGCCAGAGCACTTCGCCGGTGCCGTGGGTCAGCGACATGACCTTGCCGGAGTCGAAGCCGCTGATCACGGCGTCCCCCGCCGCAACAGGTGTTGCCGTACCACGCAGCGAAAGGCGCGGCACGAGGTCCTCGACCGCCCAAAGCTGCTTGCCGTCGACGCTCGAGAGCGCGACCAGGCGTCCCTCCGCGGTGCGAATGACGACCTTGTCGCGATCGACCAGTGCAGGCGACAACAGCTCGCCAAGCACGCGCACCTTCCAGCGCTGCTTGCCGCTGGCAGCGTCGAGCGCGACGACGTCGCCATCGCTGCTGCCGACGACGACGAGCCCGAGGCCGATGCCCGGGCCGGACGACAGGTCTAAACCAGTCTTCGACTTCCACTGCGTGCGACCGTTCGCCGCGTCGAGTGCCAGCACCTCGCCGTCGCGCGAAGCCACGTACACCGTCGCCCCTTCGCCCGCCACGCCGAGCGTCAGCCGGAGCTTCTCGCCGCCGCCGCCAATGCCTTCGGACCAGATTTTCTCGACCGCAAGCGTCGACTCGATGTCCACCAGTTCCGCCGGCGGCTCGACGTCCTTGTCCTTGTTGCAGCCGGCCAGCGCTGCCAGGGCGACAATGGCGACCAGCGAGCGGCGCAGGTTCATTTCCCTGGTACTCCGGCAACGGGGGCCGTCCCGGCCGGGAGTGCAGTGCGCTTGAGCTCGATGTAGGCGGTGTCGATCCGCACGTCGCCCTTTGCGGCAGCGAGCGCCGCATCGTACTCGCGACGCGCCGCGGCCGGGTCGCCCTTGCCCGCGAATGCATCGCCGCGGATGTCGTGGTACAGGGCGGCGTACGCCCCTGCACTGGCCACGTCGAGCAGCGCCAGGCTTTCGTCGAACTTGCCCTGCTCGATCAGGACCCGCGCGAGACGGCTCCTGGCTGCGCCGCGCAATTGCGGGTCCTTCGAGCCATCCGCAACGGCCTTCAGTCGCTGCGCCGCGTCGTCGAACTTGCGCATTTCGATGGCGGCCCGCGCGAGCGCGAGGTCGGCCTGGTCGGCATACGGCGAGGTCGCGCGCCCGTCGCGCATCGCCTTGGCCTGCAGCACCGCCTGGTCGAACTGGTTGTTGCCGAGCGACTCGAGGACGGCCGCGTAGGCCGTCTCTTCGCGCTGGGCCGCGTCGACCTTGCTGCGCTGCCAGTACTGCCAGCCCCACAGCAGGGCCAGCCCGAGGGCGATGCCGCCCACGATCCACAGCCAGTTCTCGCTCCACCAGCGTCGCAGTTGTTCTTCGCGCTCGTTGTCGGTCAGGTCTTCCACTTCGAGGACTCCGTCATGCGGGACCGGCGCCTGCCGGCCCCATGATTCTTGCCATTACCCGCGCCCGCGTCCGGGGACGAGACGCAACAACTCACCCGCGAGCCCGGCCAGGGGCACAACCGACTGCCCCGCCTCGTCGCGCAGCGCCTTCAGCCCGGCGACGCCTCGCGCCAGTTCCTCGTCGCCGAGGATGACCGCGTACCGGGCACCGCTGCGGTCCGCGCGCTTGAGCTGCGACTTGAAGCTGCCCGCTCCGCAATTCATCTCGATGCGCGTACCGGGCAGCGCGTCTCGCAGGCTCTCCGCGATTCGCAGCCCAGCCGCCTCGGCGGCCTCGCTGCCCAGGACGACGTAGACGTCTGCAACCGCGTCATCGCCCACGCGCTGCTGCAAGCGCAGCAACTCCACGATGCGTTCCTCGCCGAGCGCCCAGCCCATGGCGGGAACCTCGTCGCCGCCGAGCTGGGAGACCAGGCCATCGTAGCGGCCTCCCGAACAGACGGCATCCTGCGAGCCGAGATCGCTGGTCACCCACTCGAATACAGTGCGCGAATAGTAGTCCAGACCGCGCACGAGCCGCGGATTAACGACGTAGGCGACGCCCGCCGCATCCAGGTCCGCACGAAGCCGCGAGAAATGCGCGGAAGATTCCGCATCGAGGTGATCCGTAATCAGCGGCGCGCCCGCATTGACCTCGCGCATCGCCGGATTCTTGCTGTCCAGGATCCTGAGCGGGTTGCCATCGAGACGGCGCCGGCTGTCCTCGTCGAGCGCCTCGGCATGTCCTCGATAATACTCGACGAGCTTCCGGCGGTAGGCGTGCCGGGCATCCGGAGTGCCGAGCGAGTTCAGGTTGAGCGTAAGCCCGCCGAGACCGAGCTTTCGCCAGATGCGCGCGGACATCACGATCAGCTCTGCGTCGACGTCCGGGCCAGGGAACCCGAGCGCCTCTACGTCGATCTGGTGGAACTGGCGGTAGCGCCCCTTCTGCGGGCGTTCATAGCGGAACATCGGTCCGGCGCACCACAGTTTCTGGCGCTGCTTGTGAAGCAGGCCGTTCGTCATGCAGGCACGGACCATTCCCGCCGTCGCTTCCGGCCGGAGCGTGACGGACTCGCCGCCCCGGTCATCGAACGTGTACATCTCCTTCTCGACGATGTCCGTCATCTCGCCGATCGAGCGCTTGAAGAGCTCGGTGCGCTCGAGCAGCGGCAGCCTTATCTCGCGGTAGCCGTACTCGGCGAAGGTTTCGCGCGCGACGGACTCGAGCCACTGCCACGCGCCCGAGTCACCTGGCAGCACGTCGTTCATGCCGCGAATGGACTGGATGGTGTCGCTCATGAAGGATCGATCCGCGCTCAGCGCAACGTCCCGTCGGGACCAATCGTGTAGCGGCCGACAGTCTGGCCCGCGGGTGGCACCGGCAGGGCCACGGCGCGGCCGTTCACCTGCAGTGTGACTGCAGGGGCATTGCCGAAGGTCACGCTGAGCGGTGCAACACCGGTGGCAACGCGATCGGTGCCGGCCTTGCCGAGGTCATAAAGCACCGCTTTGCCCGAACCGTCGTAGATCTCGATCCATGAGTCGGCGGCGAACCTCAACTGCAGCGCCACCTGGCCGGCGCCCATGCCGCCCGGCGCAGGGCCCGACTCCGTGGTGGCGGCCATGGTCACGCCGGAAGCATCCGGTGCGCTGGCGACGGCGGCCGGCGGTGCGGATTGCGCAGCGTCGGGCGCGATGCCCGCGTCGGTCTGTGCCTCCGGGATCACACCGGTCGCGGGCACTGGCGTGCCGGCGCCGACCCAGGGCCACTTCGACAACCGGACGCCGTACTCGCCGACGTAGGCTGCGATGGCCGCCGCGAGCAGCACGAGCAGCACGCCGCCGAACAGCCATGGCCATTTCGGCGGACCCCGATCGGGCATCATCTCCGCACGCGACTTCGGGACCAGCGTGGGTTGCGAGAGGTGCGCCCTAGAGCGCTCATAGGCCGCCAGGATCTCGTCCTCGTCGAGGCCAAGTAGAACCGCGTAGCGCTTGAGGTGGCCGCGCACGAACACCGGTGCGCCCAGCAGCGAATAGTCGTCCCGCTCCAGCGCCGTAACCGCCGCTGCATCGAGATTGAGTTGCTCGGCAACCTGTTGCTCGGTGAGTCCTGCGAGCGCACGCTGCCGCTCCAGCCGGGAGCCGGGTTCGGTCGGCAACTCGGCGACCTCGCCTTCAAGCCTGGTCACTTCTGGGCCCGTTCAGCTTCGAGCAGCAGGCCCATCTCGGGCGAGGTCGCGAAATCGCGCTTGAGCTTTGCCGCACTCATCCGCGCCTGGTCCGTATCACCAAGCGCCTGCTCGATCCTGTAGGCGAGCCACAGCGACGTAGCCGAAACCGGCGCGGACTCCGCGTAGCGATCAAGGAATGCGCGCGCCTGCAGGTTGTTGCCGGACTCGTGCGCGATTTCCGCCATCTCGAAGAGCGAATCGAGCTGGTCCTGCCTGATGGCCAGAGCCCGGCGGAAATACTGCTCTGCTTCCTTCGGCCGGCCATCCGCGCGTGCGCAGCGACCCGCGTTCGCGTATGCGACCTCCGGAGTGCGGTACAGCGGATTCTCTGCGGCCCGGAGGAAGTAGGCCTCACCGACCTTCTTGTCGCCCTTGCGACAGAGAAACGCCGCATAGTTGTTCATGACTACCGGATCGTTCCTGCCGAGCTTCATCGCCCGTTCGAAGCTCGCATTCGCCTTTTCATCGTCACCGAGACGGTCATAGAGGAACCCGGCAGCCATCTGCACGGACGCGGTATCCGGATCCTGGTCGAGCGCCTTCTCGAGCTTGGTGCGCGCCGTATTCAGGTCCCCTTCACGCATGTACGCCATCGCGAGCTGCGTGTTGACCAGGGCGGCCTCTTGACGCTGCTTCTTCGTGAGCTTGATGTCCTCCGCGTGCGCTCCGACGACCGCGAAGAAGAGGCCTAGCGCGCACACGATGCCAGCACGATTCATGCGCGCACCACCGATACTGGGAGGAGGTTACGGTTGCCGAGCCGCACAGTTGTGCGGTCGTTCACGCGGCCGACCAGCTGGCCGCACGCGGCATCGATGTCGTCGCCGCGAGTCCGCCGTATCGTCGCCATGACGCCGCCCTTGATCAGCAGGTCCCGGAAACGCTCGATGGCCTGGTCGGTCGAGCGCCGATACTGCGTGTTCGGGAACGGGTTGAACGGGATCAGGTTCACCTTCGCCGGATGCCCGCGCAACAGTGCCGCGAGCTGGCGCGCGTGCTCGGGGCGGTCGTTGACGCCGTCGAGCATCACGTATTCGAAGGTCACGTTGCGTGCGTTCTGCTTCTCGACGTAGTGCCAGCAGGCCTCGAGCACGCTCGCGATCGGGTGGCGGCGGTTGATCGGCATCAGTTCGCTGCGCAGCTCGTCGTTCGGCGCATGCAGCGATACCGCAAGCGCCACGTTCGTCTCGTCGGCAATACGGATCATCTGCGGAACAAGACCCGACGTGCTGATCGTCACGCGTCGCCTCGACAGGTCGAGACCCAGATCGTCCATCATCACCTCGGCCGCGGGCACTACGTTGCGGTAGTTCATCAATGGCTCGCCCATGCCCATGAACACGACGTTGGTGATCACGCGGTCGCCGCCCGGCGAGAAGCCGAGTTCGCGGTTGGCGAGCCAGACCTGTCCGACGATTTCCGCGGCTTCGAGATTGCGGTTGAAGCCCTGCTGCCCGGTGGAACAGAACGTGCAGTCCATGGTGCAGCCGATCTGGCTCGAGATGCACAGCGTGCCGCGGCCCGGCTCCGGGATGAACACCATCTCGATCGCCTGCCCGCTCTCGAGGCGCAGCAGCCACTTGCGGGTGCCATCCGCGGACGACTGCGAGACGATGATCTCCGGCGTCCGGATTTCGGCGATCTCCTCGAGACGACGGCGGAAGTCCCTGCCAAGGTCCGTCATCGACTCGAATTCTCCGACGGCGCGCCGGTAGATCCACTTCATGAGCTGGCGCGCCCGGAACGGCTTCTCGCCCATTCCGAGGACGAATTCCTCCATCCCGACCCTCGTCAGGCCAAGCAGGTTCGTCTTGGCGGCGGCGACCTCACCCATGCTGGACTTGGACAGCGGCTGTGCGCAGGGTTCCGGGCTCAGCGCGCGCAGAGCTCGGTCTCGGAAAAGAAGTACGCGATCTCGCGCGCGGCGTTCTCGAGGCTGTCCGAGCCGTGCACGACATTCTGCTCGATGCTCTCGGCGAGATCGGCGCGGATCGTGCCGGGAGCCGCCTTTTTCGGGTCAGTCGCGCCCATGATGTCGCGGTGCTTCGCCACTGCGTTGTCGCCTTCGAGCACCTGCACGATCACGGGCCCGGAAATCATGTACGAAACGAGATCCTTGAAGAACGGACGCTCGCGGTGCACGGCGTAGAAGCCCTCGGCCTCTGATTGCGACAGGCGCCTCATGCGCGCCGCGACGATGTGCAGGCCCGCAGTCTCGAAACGGCGGTACACCTCGCCAATGACATTCTTCCGGACTCCATCGGGCTTGACGATGGACAGCGTGCGTTCGACAGCCATGCTATTCCTCTAGTCGGGGCTGCAGGCCCCAGCGGTGGTGAAACGGTGACCCGAGCCACGCGACCCGCGGTTACGCGGGGGCCGGGTGGGCCTGACTCGAAATTCGAACCGGGAAGTATACCCGCGGGCCACCCGCGAGAAAAGAAAATTCAGCTGTGACGGGCAGTTAGACGCTGAAGCTCTCGCCGCAGCCGCATTCGCCGCGCACGTTGGGATTGCGGAACCGGAACGCCTCGTTGAGTCCGTCGCGCACGAAGTCGATCTCGGTTCCATCGACGTAGTGCAGGCTGTCGGCATCCACGATGACCTTGACGCCCGCGGCCTCGAACACCACGTCGCCAGCGCCGATTTCGTCCGCATAGTTGACGACGTAGGCATAGCCCGAGCAGCCGGTCTTCTTGACGCCGAGGCGCAACCCGACACCCCGTCCGCGGGCGTCAAGGAATGTTCGTACACGGTCGGCAGCCGCGGCAGTCAGTGAAACCGGCATTGCGTTGTTCCCTTCCAGGTTCCCGCGATTCTACACGGTAGACTGCCCCGCTCCGGGCCAGTTCCGTCCCGCGTCGCGGACCGCGTCCTGTAACGTGAGCAAGCGCCCGAATTTCGCCGGCGGAACGTCGAGCGCTTCGGCAGCCTCGCGCCAGTCCCAGTTCTCGAGTTCCGCGCGCCCCGCGCCGCTAAACCTGTCGGTGAGCCACGAAGCGGCGGCGATGAAGTGGGGACAGCCGAAGGCGCGGAAGCGCGCCTCCAATACCCTGCCGCCTTCCACCCGGAACTCGAAGCGCACGCGCGCACCCTGCTCTGCGTCCCCCGCGACCGCGCAGACGAGCCCCGGGCCGGCAGGCAGATCGCCAGCCCCGGCCAACGTGCGCATGCGGCGTCGGACTTCATCACCGTAGCGGGGATCGTCGCTCAACGCTCCCCCGCACCCAGGCCCGGCGGCACAATGGCGCGCAGCCTCTCGATTTCTTCACGAACCCGCCGGGCGGCGTACTCGACGTGCCCGGCGGTCGTGAATCGCCCGAGACTGAGCCGCAGCGTGCTCTGGGCCAGGCGGTCGCTGTGCCCGAGCGCGCGCAGCACGTAGGACGGCTCGGCACTCATGCTGGCGCATGCAGACCCCGAGGCGATCGCGAGGTCCGGGAGCGACTGCAGCAGGCTCTCACCCTCGACGCCGTCGACCGTCACGCTCAGGATGCCGGCCACGCGGCGCACCGGGTGCCCGTTGAGCGTCAGGCCCGGCAGCGTCGAGAGCGCGGCCCACAGCCGTTCGCGGAGCGCCGCGATTCGTGCCGCCTCCGCAACCATGTGGTCCGCGGCGATCGCGAAGGCCCGACCCATGCCCGCCACCTGGTGGGTCGGCACGGTGCCGGAGCGCAGTCCGCGTTCCTGGCCGCCGCCATACAGCAAGGGCACGAGGCCGAGGCGCGGTTCGCGGCGCACGCACAGCGCCCCCACGCCCTTGGGTCCGTGAACCTTGTGGGCGGTAAGCGCCAGCAGGTCGACGCAGTCGCGCTCGACATCGATCGGCAGCTTGCCGGCACTCTGCGCAGCATCGACGTGCAGGAGTACGCCGCGCGCACGGCAAGCCCGGCCCACCGCGCCGATGTCCTGCACCACCCCGATCTCGTTGTTGACGTGCATGAGCGATACAATAATCGTGTCATCGCGCAGCACCGCCGCCACTTGCCCCGGAGCCACGATGCCGTCTGCTCCCGGCTTCAGGTAGGTGACCTCGAATCCCTCGCGCTCGAGCTGCCGGCACGGGTCGAGCACGGCGGGGTGCTCGGTTCGCGACGTCACGATGTGGCGCCCGCGCGAACGATGGAACCGCGCGGCCCCGAAGAGCGCGAGGTTGTCCGCCTCGGTGGCGCCGGACGTCCAGACGATCTGCTCGGGTGTCGCACCCACGAGTCGGGCGACCTCCGCGCGAGCCTGCTCCACCCTGCTCCGGGCGCGCCGGCCAGGCTCATGACCGACGGCCGACGGATTCGCGAAATCGCCGTCGGGCCCGCAGCATTCGAGCATGGTCTCGATCACCCGCGGATCGACGGGCGTGGTCGCGGCGTTATCGAGATAGACGAGCTTGCTCACGACTGACCGTCCGGCCGCTGGGCATGCGGCTCCCCCGCGCGGCGCCGCTTGCCCTGCACGGCCGTCAGTATCCCGCGAAGGATGTTGACCTCGTTCTGGTCGAGTATCGTGCGGTTAAAGAGCCGCCGGATCCGCGCCATCAGATACCCCTCGCCGTTTCGGTCGCGGAATTCGACTTCCTCGAGGACCTGCTCGAGGTGCTCGTAGAAGCGCTCCATGTCCGTGGCACTCGCAAGCGCAATGCCGCGCGCCTCCGCGGCGGCCTCCTCACCGCGCGTCGCGAGCAGCACTTCGTACGCGACGATCTGCACGGCCATCGCCACGTTGAGCGACGTATAGACCGCGCCGGTCGGTATCCCGAGCAGTAGCTGGCAGTGCTCCATGTCCTCGTTCGAGAGGCCGGTTCGCTCGGCACCGAACAGGATCGCGACTTCACCGGTGGCGGAGGCAGCCGCAACCTGGCGCGCCGCCTCGCGCGGCTCGACCACCCGCCACGGCAGGTGACGGGCCCGCGACGTCGTTCCGACCAGCAACCCGCAGTCCGCGACGGCGCTGCGAACATCCGCGAAGACCCGAGCCTTCTGCAGCACGTCGTCCGCTCCCGCGGCCATGACCGTGGCCTCGGTCGCCGGGAAGCGCTCCGGGGCAACCAGGCGCAAGCGATCGAGCCCCATGGTCTTCATCGCCCGGGCCGCGGAGCCGATGTTGCCGGGGTGCGAGATGCCGACGAGGACGATGCTGACAGACATGCTCTGCTATTCTAGCCGCCCGCATGCAGCCACTACTCAACATTGCCATCAGGGCCGCTCGCCGCGCGGGCGACCTCATCGTCCGCAACGTCGACCGGGTACCGTCGCTCGACGTCCGCTCGAAGAGCCGCAACGACTTCGTCAGTGAGATCGACCAGGCCGCCGAGCGCGACATCATCGAGACGATCCGGCGCTCGCACCCCGACCACGGCTTCCTCGGCGAGGAAAGCGGTCGCAGCGGCGGCGACGAATTCCTCTGGATCATCGACCCCCTCGACGGCACGACCAACTTCCTGCACGGCTTCCCCACCTTCGCGGTGTCGCTCGCCTGCGAGTACCGCGGGCGGCTCGAGCATGGCGTCATCTACGACCCGATGCGGCAGGAACTGTTCACGACCTCGCGCGGCGACGGCGCACAGCTCGACGGCAAGCGCATCCGCGTCAGCAAGCAGGCGGGACTCGAAGGCGCGCTGATCGGCACGGGCTTCCCGTATCGCGCCAACGCGCGGTGGATCGACGAATATCTGGCGATGCTCAAGGCCGTGATGCAGCAGACGGCCGGCATCCGCCGCCCGGGAGCCGCCTCGCTGGACCTCGCGTACGTGGCCGCCGGCCGGATCGACGGCTTCTGGGAAATCGGGCTCAATGCCTGGGACACCGCGGCCGGAACGCTGCTGATCACCGAAGCCGGCGGACACATCGGCACGCTGAGCGGCGGCGAATACCGGCAGGGTGGCAACGTGATCGCGGGAACGCCCAAGGTGTACGAGGCGCTGGTCGAGGCCTTGAGGCCGTTCGTGCCGGAAGAACTGCGAGAGGGGTGACCGATGCCAAAGCGCCTGTTTTCGACCAAGCCGATCGGCGAACTGCACGAGGCCGACGACGCGAACGAACTCAGGCGCACGCTCGACGCCCGGGCCCTGGTGCTGCTCGGCATCGGCGCGATCATCGGCACCGGCATCTTCGTGCTGACGGGCACAGCTGCCGCCAACCACGCCGGCCCGGCGCTGGTCGTGTCTTTCCTGATCGCCGGCCTCGGCTGCGCGTTCGCGGGACTGTGCTACGCGGAGTTCGCCTCGATGATCCCGGTGGCGGGCAGCGCCTACTCCTATTCGTACGCTACGCTCGGCGAGGGCGTGGCCTGGTTCATCGGCTGGAACCTGATCCTCGAGTACCTGTTTGCCGCCGCGACGGTCGCGGTTGGCTGGTCGGGCTATGTCGTGAGCCTGGTCGAGCAGTTCGGCATCATGCTGCCGGACGCGCTGACCAATGCGCCGTTCGCCAAGGGCACGGGCCACTTCGAGATCGTGCGTACCAGCGCGATCGTGAACCTGCCGGCGGTGCTCATCGTCGCCGCGATCACTGCTCTGTGCTACGTCGGCATCCACCAGTCGGCGCGCTTCAACTCGATCGTGGTGGTGATCAAGGTCACGGTGATCGTGCTGTTCATCGGCTTCGGCATGTGGGTCGTGGACGGCGCCAACTGGACGCCTTTCGTCCCGGTCAACGCCGGCGAGTTTGGACGGTTCGGATGGAGTGGCGTGGTGCAGGCCGCCGGGATCATCTTCTTCGCCTACATCGGCTTCGACGCTGTGTCGACCGCGGCACAGGAAGCCAAGAACCCGCAGCGCGACATGCCGATCGGCATCCTCGCGAGCCTCGCGGTCTGCACCGTGCTCTACGTGGCCGTTTCCGCGGTACTGACCGGCATGGTCCACTACTCGCAGCTGAACTCGCCGGCGCCGATCGCGGTTGCACTCGACCTGCACCCGGAACTCTCGTGGCTCGCCGGCTGGATCAAGCTCGGGGCGATCGCGGGCATGACCTCCGTGATGCTGGTAATGATGCTCGGGCAGCCACGCATCTTCTACGCGATGTCCCGCGACGGCCTGCTCCCGCCACTGTTCAGCATGGTGCACCGCACGCACCGGACCCCGTACGTGGGCACGCTGATCACCGGAACGCTTGCGGCGCTGATCGCAGGCCTGTTCCCGGTCACGATCCTGGGCGAGCTCGTGTCGATCGGCACGCTGCTGGCCTTCGCGACCGTCTGCATCGGCGTGCTGGTGCTGCGCCATACGCGGCCAGACCTGCCGCGACCGTTCAAGGTCCCGGCACCGTGGTTCGTCTGCATCGCAGGCGCGCTGATCTGCGCCGGCATGATGGCTTCACTCCCGCACGACACCTGGGTGCGCCTGCTGATCTGGACCGTCATAGGATTTCTGATCTACGTCTTCTACGGCTTCCGTCACAGCGAACTGCGCAGAGCCGGCCGCTGACGAAGCGGGCGGCGCTCAGCGGTCTTTTGCGGCGCGCTCGATGCGGGTCGCGACCAGCGAGGCGATGATCCCGCCCGCCAGCGTGCCGACGATGATGCCGAGCGACACGAGGTTCGGCACGTGGTAGACGCTCACCAGCAGCATCTTCACGCCCACGAAGGCGAGGATCAGCACGAGGCTGTAGCGCAGATAGCGGAACATCGCCATCAGGCCGGCCACGGCGAAGTAGAGTGACCGCAGCCCGAGGATCGCGAACGCATTTGACGTGAACACCAGGAACGGGTCGCGAGTGACCGCCAGGATCGCCGGGATGCTGTCCACGGCGAACACC
>Ga0209254_10004724_pt1 | contig 12481 bp, 11 predicted proteins | sample FrelakmetDIP11DI_FD_187148 | JGI IMG/M metagenome (GOLD analysis project Ga0209254, IMG submission 187148) | Freshwater lake sediment microbial communities from the University of Notre Dame, USA, for methane emissions studies - DIP11 DI (SPAdes)... | ecosystem: Environmental > Aquatic >...
TACAACCCCAATCTTTTAACTATGGGTCTGTGGGGTAGCTTGGTATCCTTCCAGCTTGGGGTGCTGGTGACTCCGGTTCAAATCCGGACAGACCCACCATTCTAATTCTCAAATAAAACGGTCACGAATCAGATTATTCAATCACGACCTGTGGAATATCTTATTATAGTCGATTATTGAGATATCCCATTTAGGCGCCTGGATACACGCAATATCAAAACAGTGGGAAGGGGAGGAGCGAGCATAATGGCTGGACCTATTGAGGACCAATTGGGCGCGTTCGACAATGCAAAGAATCTGCCAGGTTATAGTAATATTAAGGCCGTCTGGTCGACCGACACCGGCTCGCCCAGGATGATACATGGCTTCAAAGACCTCAGGCTTGCCAAGCTGGACACACATGATTTTGGCATCGACAAGCGCCTTGTGAGAGAGTTCCTTCGCGGCCCTGGGGCGAGTGACAAGCTGTCCAAGGATGCCATAGACCGGATCAAGGATGCCTTGGCGGGCATCTATTGCCACAATAAACAGGATTTCTCCATTGCACCGTTAAGGATCTCGCTCGACTCGAGATACCGGCTGACGATCCGTCTGCAGCAGACGGTCAAGGTTGACTCGAGGATTGTGCCTGTCCACCGCTTTGGCCTGACCCTTCATCTCCCCAACACACTCTCGATATCCCGAATCACTGGGCTATTCGCCCCAAAGGTGGAGAAGAAGAAACCAGTGAGCAACGCGGCGAAAATCAAGTCCGTCATAGATAGCATGAGCAACGTACAGGGGATGGTCCCAGGGCAGGATCCAACGCTCACTTATCTGCCCATGCCCTCTAAGTCCGAGTATCCTCTTGCCTGGCGATGCCTCGTGAGGATGTCGGCCAAGAAGAAGGTCAAGGGACCTGTCCTGCCTTTCATGGGCGAGGTCTTCATCGACGATGCCAGTAAGAAAGTGCTACGACGAACGAATCTCATTTCCGGATTCGAATGCTCTGGGGTGCCCTACTATCCCCGAGGTCAGGGCAATCCTCCGATTATATTCAAAACCATCAAACAAAACAATGTCTACCATCTGGAGGATAGGAGCCTTGGCGTATGGGCTAATCATGAGATGGAGTCGGGCCTGCTGATCAGGACAAAGAGGTGCCAATGCTCCTCGGGGAACGATGTTTGCTCCTGCACGCCTTTGTACTGCGAAGATAATTGCACTCGAAATCCCTGTCCTTCAGACCCGGACCCATGCACATGCCCCACGGCACAGTCCCCCAACAAGGTTTGGGATTCGACGCATTCCATCGAGGTGGAATCGCACGCGAACACTGGCGCATTCTTCCTATTCATGAGGTCCCGCTTTGGGCACGAGGGAGCGAGCCAAAGCGGTCCCGACGTGTGCGAGCTCTGCGCATGCCATGACTCGGCCTCGACGTCCTTCTTCTACCCTCCTGCGCCTTATTCGGGGCTGCCATACCGCGTCTACATACCCTCGCGCTCGACCAATTTCGACGCATTCTGCGGAAAGGACATCATCGCCCATGAGTGGACCCATGCCATCATCGATGCCCTCTATGGACCGGAGGGCACGGGTTACGAGGCGGCGATAAATGAGGCGCTCTGCGATGCCTTCGCCTCCTTCTTCCTTGTGAGCGAGGGGGAAAGACCATGGCTGCTGGGATGTAACTGGCGTGGCGGGGAAAGAGATTACTACAGGAGCATGGAGGACCCATCCGACAATAAGACGCTGCCTTTGAGAGCCAGGAATAAAACAAAATCCAAGGGGGATACCGCGACGGCCTCTTATGTCCAGCAAATGGTGGACTTCGCGGACGAAGGCTTCCAGCCAGATCATTTCGAGAGCCGGATCGACCCCAACAGGGACCCGACGCCAGACGGATTGAAGGGGGGATTTGATGAGGCCAAAGGCTGGGCTCGCATCAACTCCGGGATCATCAACAAGGCGACCTACCTCATGTGCGAGGGGGGGAGCCATGGCGCCACTGGCGATCAGACTATCAGCATCTACGAAGGTTTGGGAATGGACCTTACAATGAATCTCTATTACTCGATGCTTGGAGTGGGGACCTGCTACTCCTTCGAGGACATGCGCGACGAGCTCCTCGGCCTCCTGTGGGATGAGCTCGAAGGGACGTATGGGATCCAATCCCAGAATGCGAAAAGCGACCGCCAGAAGCGGTTCGATTACATCCTGAAGGTTTCAGCTGTGATCAACTCGTTCTCGGCGGTGGGTGTGCCAGAAGGTGATGCGGGCGTGATCATCAGTTCCACACTATTGGACGCTGACAAGAAAGGACAGCTGGATCCGACCGACGATTTGGAGATCATGGATATAGCCAGGGGAATAGAGAACAAATACGGGGCAGTTGAATTCCCTGATTGGTTCTTTGTAATAAAGGATTGAACCCAGGCTTCGAGCCTGGGAACAATGAAAATCACGGCCCGTCGATCTTGCCCCACGGTCCCGGGACCGCGAGCTTTCTCTTGCTCTCGTCCTGGTTCACCATGAAGTGTGCCGCAACCAGCGAGAAATACACCTCGGTGGCCTCTAGCATGCTTAGGTGCTTCTTGCTGACGATGTCGTCAAAGACTTTGTTGACATCCATGAACGAGAGCTCTTTTATCGCGGCTTTGGCGTCGTTCTTCCCGGATTCGTAAAGGGCCACGGCGGTAAGCTCCGTGATCCCGGGCATCTTATAGAGCTCGCGCACGAAACCCTTTCTCTTGGCCGCATCCTTCCCACCCCTCTTGCTGAAGTCCGACGCGGCGCGCAAGGAATTGAGCAGCAGGAGCTTGTCCTCTTTCGAGCGATATCCGCCCTCCGCCTTCTTCCATTCCTCGAGGACATCCTTCCCGTCCAGGTCCTTAGGCAGCTTGAAACCGATCTTGGTGAGCATGCCCGCGCCCCGCTGGGACATGCCCGGCACCTTCTCCATGGCTGTAGCTTTCCTCTTTGGCATCTCTCTTCTCCTTGGGGACCTTGGCCTAGCCCTCGCTAGCTTCCTCCCTCCCCGAAATAAACGAGATTCCACAGGTTATTTATAACCTGCCTCGGGAGAGGGACCTTCCGGATGCCTTCGGGGACTGGTGAACATTTTTACGATGGGAGAGGATAGTCGTCATGATATGCCGACCTTTACTGGGCTCAGAGCGCCCCTCGTGGGCAGGGACGATGAGCTGGAGTTCCTGCTCATGCGCATCAGCGCAGCTCTCAAGGGCAAGGGAGGCATGGTCCTCATCGCGGGGGAGGCGGGCATCGGCAAGACCCGGCTGTGCGAGGAACTCGAGTCCCGGGCCATCAAAGCTGGATATGTCGTCCTGGTGGGCCGCTGCCTGCCCGGCTCCCCCGCCGCCTTCTTCCCGTTCCACGACGCGGCGCGTTCGCACCTGAGTTCCGTGGCAGAGGGGGGGTCGGGACGAAATGGCGTGACCAGCCTGGTAAGGGAAATGGAGAGGGTGTTCGAGAGCTGCTCGGAGGAAGGGGAGGCGCGGTTCGCCAACGAGCGCATCATCCTGAACTACCTGGAGTCGCTGCGACAGCTGTCCTTGGCGGTGCCGGTGCTCCTGAGGCTGGAGGACCTGCACTGGATGGACTCTGCCAGCTCTTTGATGCTCCAGCTCCTGGCCAGGAATGTCCGCGAAGCCAAGGTCATGGTGATGGCGACCTATCGCCCGGAGGACCTCATCCCCGAAGAGACGGGGCGCCCCCACCCTCTCACCGAGACGCTGGAGCTGTTGAGGAAGGAGGAGCTGGTGGAGGAGATCGCGCTATTGCCGCTCGGCGCCGACGACCTGCGGCTCGGCATGGAGGCCATGCTCGGAGGACAGGTCGAGGAGAGCCTCGCCCAGAGGATATGGGAGGAGAGCTCGGGAAATCCGCTCTACGCCTTCGAGACGGTGCGCCTCATGCTCAAGGACAAGGGGGTCGCCCTCATCGACGGCTATTGGACCTCGCCGGAGGGCGGGGCTTCCTACGTCCCATCGTCCATGAAGGAGGTTCTCCTGCGAAGGGCGGAACGCCTACCATGGGAGGAGAGGCGATTGCTGGACAGCGCCTCGGTCATGGGAGTGCGCTTCGACCCCGAGGTCCTGGCAGACGCCCTGGGGCTCCCTCCCAGCGCGGTCGAAAAGGCACTGATGGGCATTGAGGGCGAGCACGGCCTCGTCGTCCGCCTTGGAGGGGAGCATTACTTCTCGCATGAGTCGGTGCGCAGGGTGCTCTATGGCGAGATCAGCGACCTGCGACGGAGGGAGCTGCATCGGATGATCGGGGAGGCGCTGGAGAGGCGCCCGTCCCTGGAGGACCATTATGGGGAGCTGTCGCTGCACTTCCGGGAGGCGAGGGTGAGCGACAAATGCGTCGAGTACTCGCTGCGGGCGGGGGGATGCTGCCTGAGGCGCTACGCCCTGACCGAGGCGTTGGGCTTCTTCCAGACGGCCCTAGGGGCCATGCCGTTGCAGGAGGGCAGGAGGATGATCGCCCAGGAAGGCTGCGGCGACGCCCTGTTCGAGCTGAGGAGCTACGAGGAGGCCTACGCCCGCTTCGATGCGGCGTTGGAGAAGGTCGCCGACCCGCGGGACCGGGGGAGATTGCTGAGGAAGAGCGGAGAATGCTGGTGGCCCACCCGCTTGGGCCGAGGGAGCAAGGAGACCATGCTCAGGCTCTTCGATGAGGCCGAGGCCTGCCCTGGCCTGGACCCCTACGACAAGGCCGAGGTCCTCAGCAACCGGGCCGTTTTCGCGGCTTGGGACGGGGAGCTCTCCCTGGCGGCGGACTACTGCGACCGGGCGGAGGCCATCCTGGAGGGCATGCGGGCCTGTGAGAGGCTGGGACTAGAGCTGGTGAACCACCAAGGAGTGGTGCTCTCGCAAGGAAGGACCGCGCAGGCGCGCCTTATCTCGGACCGCATCACCAAGATCTACTCCAGGTTCCCCAGTCTGAGAGGGGAGCTGGAGGCGATCATGTGCGCGGCCAACTGCCTGCGCCACACCGGATCGCGCGAAGCCCTGGGACAGTACCGCATCGCACTGGGCATGTGCTCCAGGCTGGGCGACCACGTGGAGGGCTGCTGGTCGCGCATATTCCTCTCCGAGCTGCACGAGCTCTATGGCGAATACGACCTGGCGCTTCAGGAGGCCATGCAGGCGGTCCGGGAGGCCAAGAGGTCCGAGTCTTCGTACATGCTGGCCGTTTCGAAGTCCATGCAGGCGGTGTGCCAGGTGCGCAATGGCCTGGTCCACGAGGCCAACAACAGCCTGGACGAGGCGGTCAGGTTCGTCTCGGTGGTGGACTGGAAGATCAGGACAATGATGCACTACTACCTCAACCTGGCCAAGGCCGAGGTGCTCATGGCCAATGGTGATTGGGAGGCAGCGAGGGAGTTCTACGAGAACGCCCTCTCCATCGCCCATGGCGGCGTCTATGGCGCTCTGCGCGAGTCCGTGACTAGACTGTGGTACGGTCGTAGCCTGCTGACAATGGGCAGGAAGGTGGAGGCGAGAGAGCATCTCCAGGCTTCGGTGGATTTGAGCGAGATGCTGGGCAATTCCTATATTCACCAAGAAGCTTCGGATCGGCTGCGATTGGTTCGAACGGTGAATGGTGAGGACTCGCTTTAACCAAGATGCTCCTTTGACGCGCCGATGAGCGCATCCTAATCATTATTAGTGACTCTTTATCAAAAATCCGTGCAATGAGGAGGTCGGTGCTCATCTCGATTGACATCTCTGTGACAATCGTGAGGGATGGGAATCCCTGCGACTCCCTCGCTTTCGATGATGACTCAGATAGGGAATAATATTCTCATTCAAGGAAACCACCTTACCGTCAAGGACCCACACTCCGAAGGTAAGACCATGGAGCGATCGCACAAAGGTACGCTGGACGGCTCGATGATTTTCAGAAACGCACGGTGCTAGGTTTCAATTCGTAAATAGTTTGCCCGAGGGACTCGGGCCAGTAACAGTGGGGTTCTCTGGATGCGCGCACCATTCCGTGAAGGAGCCCTCGAAGAGCCTGACCTCAGGGAAGCCGAGAAGAAATTTTAGCACGATCAACTGGGCAGCGGCCTTCCTCCCGCTGCCACAATGGCAGATTATCGTTTTGTCCCTCGTCACCCCAGCCCTACTGAACATCTCTCCTATCTCCTCCTTCGGCCGGAGCAGGCAGAGGTTCTCCTGGGCGAAGCACTCCGACCATGGGATGTTGATCGCTCCGGGAATATGCCCTTCCTTGGGCCACGGGGACCGTCCTTGATATTGATTTGAGGAGCGCGTATCGATGTGCACCACTCCTCTGTCATCCTTCACGCGAAGGAATTCCTCATACTCGATGAAGAGACTTCTGTCCAGGCGAGCGGAGAATGACGACGGTTCCATCGCTGGGTACCTAGTCTCGATCCTCCCTCCGCCCTTCATCCATTCATCGAGCCCGCCGTCGAGGACGAAGATGTTCTCGTGCCCGTACCTGGCCAGAGAATATGCCATCATGCATTGGGGCACGCCATCCCCTGTTGGAACCTGTGGATTGATGCTGGAGTATGTCAGGACCGGTCTGTTCCGAGGCACTCCGACCCGGGAAAGGATGGACGAAGCCGTGCCCTCATCGAGCCAAACATGCGGCATTCCCAAGGAGCTCAGCCTCAGGCTTTCCTCAGCCAGGTACACGGCGCCTGGGATATGTCCCCTGACATAATCGTGGACGTTCGGTTGGCAATCCAGGATGGTAAGCTCCCGATCCAGGTTCGCCCTCAGCCATTCGACCGAAACCCAGCGCAACACCTTGGCCATGTCCTCCCGAGTGACGACCGTGCCGAACATATAATATTGTTATGCCCAAGGTGTTTTTGGTCAAGTTAATATCCATCCCCTGGCTAATCCTTCTCGAGAGGATGCGCATGGCAAAACGCGAGATAATCAAGATCGACGATAATAAATGCACTGGCTGTGGCAAGTGTGCCATTGCCTGCGCCGAGGGTGCCATAGAGATCATCAACGGAAAGGCCAAGGTAATCAACGAGGTCTTCTGCGATGGCCTTGGCGCGTGCATCGGTGAATGTCCAGAGGGAGCCCTGACCATTGAGGAGAGGGATGCCCCCGAGTTCGACGAGCACAAGGTCAAGGAACATATGGCCCAGAAGGCGAGGAAGGAGGTCCCGCTCATGGCCTGCCCAGGGTCCGGTCCTAGGCGTATCCTCTCGCCCAAGACGGACGTGAGCGGCAGCCGGCCCAGCCCACAGCTCTCCAACTGGCCGGTGCAGTTGCGCCTCGCCCATCCGGATGCCCCATATTTCAAGAGGGCTCGGTTGCTCATCGCCGCCGACTGCAGCGCCTTCGCCTACGCCGCCATGCACTCGGACTTCATCAAGGGCCGGGTCACCATCATCGCCTGCCCCAAGCTGGACGACAACGAACAGCAGATCGCCAAGCTGGCTGAGATACTGGCCTCGAACGACATCCAGGACATCAAGCTGGTGCGCATGGAGGTCCCCTGCTGCGGCGGCCTGGTCCCTATTGCCAAGAAGGCCATGGAGCGCGCCAGTAAGAAAGTGCCTCTGGACGAGGTGATCATCGCCACAGACGGGAGCATCCTGAAAGGCCAGGTCTGAGGCTAGACCTTCCTTCCCTCTTGGAACACGGCCACCGGCCCGATGAGGGATATGCTGCATCGCGAGACCACGACCGCCCCTCCCTCGGGGATGGCGAAGATGTGCCGGGAGGTCGATAGGCTCTCCAGCTGGACATCCATGTAAGAGTCGTAGTGCACCGCCACTCCGAAATCGACCAGGCCCAGGCCGGATGATACGGTGAAGTCGTCGCTCTCTTCGGACAGAAGTACGTACTCCGAGCAGAGAGCGACGGCGCCGGCGCTGTTCCCCAAGATGACCTTGTCATAGTTGGCCAGGAGGAGCGAGGCCCCGGTGTTGCGCATGCGCTCTATCAGTACCTTGGGATCCCCTCCAGGCAGATAGATGAGGTCCGACTCCTCCACCAGCTTGGCCATGTCCGGGAAGGGAAGTGATGGCTCTACGAAGCGCACTCCCTTCGCCCCGATCTCCTTGAAGTAATCAACCATCTGGCGGCGGAGGACGTCCTGCCGGACCTTTTCCCTGCTGGTCCATGGGAAAACGACCACCAGGGGACTTCCACCCGCATCCCTGAATGCCTGGCGGTCGACCTCCTTCGAGCCCTTTTCGCTCAGTTCCTCTCCGCCGAGCAGATACAGTCGCAACATTGACGCTCCGAAATAATAGCTACGTAATGAAAAAGGATTGCTAAGGGGGTTAGAAGGACTGCTTCTCCTTCTCCTCCTTCTCCTTCCTCGCCTGCTCCTCCACCCAATCGTAGTAGTCGCGGCGGTGGGACCTCCTCCAGGAATAATCGTCCTCCTCCACGTCCGAGGTGAAGATAATGCTGAACCTCTGCTCCCTGCCCTCGTACTCGACCACTGGTACCTTGATGCTCTTGTTCACTTTGGCCACGAAGGCGCGCATGAACTCCAGGTCGTCATTCCCAAAGTTGGAAGGAAGGTTGATGATGAAGGTGTTGACCTCTCGCGCGCCGTCGAAGACGTACCGGACCTCCGCGCCCGCCAGGGTCCTGACGAAACGCTCCCTGTCCTTCCTGCGCTTGGAGAGCTCGACCATGCGCTGTGCCCAGACGTCCCCCATCATGGGGATCACCGTCTCCTCACCTAGTACCTTCCACATGAAAGGGGAATCGGAGGACGATTACAAAAGCTTTCCACGCTCAGGGAGGTCGGGGCGGCGGGGGCGACGCGGAAATCAAAAGGGCGTCCTGGAGCTTGCCGAAATCCAGGTCATCCTTGAGCAGAAGCCCCCGCACGGTTCGAACGTCCACCCTGGTGCACGGGATCCCCGTGAGCGCACCAGATTTCTCGCTCGCCCCGACCATTATCGCGCCGATGACCTTGCCCTCTTGGAATATGACCCGGCGATACGTCTTCGCCACGGCGTCCGATTCCACGACGGACCTGAGAATGGAAGGATACTTGGGCTCACGAGCGTCCCCGATGGACACCACCGAGAGGCCCAGGAATTCCACGGTGCTCATCTGCACGCCTCCTAGGTAGACGGAGTCGCCTCCGGCCATGTTCGTGCCGGCCACCCGGCCTTGCTCCGAGGCCATGGGCCAGATGGTGAGAGTGGAATTGTGCCCAGTTAGGTAATCCTTGGCCTCGGCCACGTCCCCCGCGGCGAAGACCTGGGGGGCGCTGGTCCTCATGCGCTCGTCGACCGTTACCCCGCGCTTGACGGCTAAGCCCGCGCGCTCGGCCAGTTCATAGTTCATCCTCACCCCTTTGGCCGAGACCACCAGATCGCATTCCAGCACGCGGCCATCGGAGAGGCGAGCGCCCCCGGCCCTTACCTGGCCAAATATCTCCACCACGTCCGTTTCCAGCAGCAGGTCGATGCCATTGTGCCTAAGATGCTCGGCCACTATCTCCGCCGCCGCCGGGTCGATGTTCTGCGAGAGGACCTGGGACGAAGCCACGACCAGGTGAACTGACATCCCCCTCTGGTGCAGGGCGATGGCCGTGCCGACCCCGACCAAGCCCCCGCCCATCACCAACGCCTTTCTTCCTGGTATAGCTTCCACGGCGATGTTGCGCGCATCATCTAGGGTGCGGAGCACGTGCACGCCCTTGAGCTCCGTGCCAGGCAGGCCTTGCAGCACTGCCGAGGAGCCGGTGGCGAGGAGGAGCTTGTTATAACGGAGGGTGGTCCCATCGTCCAGCAGCACCCGGCGCTCCTTGGTGTCCAGGCTGACGGCGCGACGGCCCAGCATCAGCTCCACCCCGTTCTTCTCGAAGAACCTTGGGGGGCGGTAGGCCAGGGCCTTCTCCGTTACTTTACCGGCGATGTAGCCTGGAAGGTAGCATCTCACGTAGGGCATCTCCCTCTCTTCTGAGACCACGGCCACGCTGCCCGAGACGTCCAGTTTTCGTATGCCCTCCACACCTCCGACCCCGGCGGCGCCGTGGCCTATGATGACATAATCCTTATCGAGAATGCCCTGACCTCCCTGAGCGATCCTAGTCCTGATGGACCCGAACGGATCTTGCGGATGCCTAATACCAGTGGGTCCGCGATAATATGGTTTTCGGCCTTGAGACCTCAGGGCGGGTTGATCGCCCCTCGTGACTCGAGCGAGCAGATAGGCTAAGGCACTGAGGCTATTCTGACGGCTCGCGCGCCACCGTGACAATGTTTATCAAACAGAGTCACATTATCCGCCCCGATGTCCGCGCTCCATGCCTTTGAGAACCGCCGGCAGCACCATTCTAACCGACTGTACGAATGGCGAGAGGACGCGGGGTTCGTGGACAAGTTGGCGCTGAGCTTGCTTTTCGTGACCCTGGCGGCGGTGGCGGCACAGCTGCGCCTCTACCTGCCATTCACGCCAGTGCCATTCACCGGACAGGTGCTGGTGGTGCTCCTGGCCGGGTTCGTGCTGGGCCGCTTCGGCATGGTCAGCATGGGCTTGTACCTGGTCCTGGGTTCCGCCTTCGGCTGGTTCAGTGGCATGGTAGGCATGGCCGCGCTCGCAGGAGTAACTGCGGGATACCTCTTCGGCTTCCTCGTGGCCGCCTTCGTCATCGGCGAGTTGGCGCAGCGCAGAAGGACCTGGAGCTTCGCTCAAATCGTCGTCGTCATGTCCCTCGGGTCAGGGATCATCCTGCTCCTGGGCTCGTTCTGGCTCAGCCTGCTCCTGGACATCGGTCTGCCCGAGGCGCTGTTGATAGGTGCGTTGCCCTTCGTGGCCGTGGAAGCCCTCAAGGTGCTCATCGCCTCATCGGTGGCCTATGGATTGACGCCTAGGGCGGCCTGAGAGCGCAGGGTTAATAGAAGGGAAGCGTTTGTAGCGGTGGACATGCCAGAGAACCTGCCAACGCACTCGCACTGCCTGGAATGCGATTCGGCCATACCTGTGGGCGCTCCTTACTGCTCCAAGGAATGCGAGAGCGCGCACACTGCCAAGGCCAAGAAGGAGAGGTTGAAGAGCATGCTTTTCGCCATCGCCGCCATAGTGGCCATTATCACCCTGGCCTTGATGAGCGGCCTCATCTGAGGTCGGAGCTAGATAGCTGTGCCCTGTGCACGGCGTCCACCATTCTTGCCACCATGGTCGTCTCCTTGACATCGTGGACCCTGAGGACGTTCGCACCATTCATCATGGCCACCGAGGCCACGGCCAAGCTACCTTCCTTCCGGTCCTTGGCCTCCTGCCCCAGGACCTTGCCGATGAAGCCTTTGCGCGAGGCGCCGATGAGCAGCGGACGACCCAGGCATCGGAACTCACGAAGGCGCATGATGATCTGCAGGTTGTGCTCCACGCTCTTGCCGAAGCCTATGCCTGGGTCGAGCATGATGGCACGCTCCTCCACACCGGAGCCGATGGCCTCCCTCATCCGTTCCTCCAGGAAGAGGGAGATGTCCCCTACCACGTCCTCATAGGAGGGACGGTCCTGCATGGTCCTCGGGTCCCCGAGCATATGCATGAGGACGACTCCCGCCCGGGCCTCGGACACGACCTCGACCATACGGGGATCGCACAGGCCGCTCACATCGTTGACTATCTCCGCCCCCGCCTCCAGGGCCGCCCTGGCCACCTCGGGATGGCGCGTGTCCACGGAGATGGGGACGGGAGAACGGGACGCCAGCTCCTGCACCACGGGCACGACCCTCCCCAGCTCCATCGTCTCCGTTACCGGATCGGCATAGGGCCTGGTGCTCTCCCCGCCGACGTCGACCATGTCCGCGCCCTGCTCGATCATCTCCAGGCCCCTCCTGACCGCCTCCTCTTTGGAAAGGTACAGGCCACCGTCGGAGAAGGAGTCGGGGGTGACATTGAGTATGCCCATGACCAATGGCCGGTTGAGCTTCACCTCCCGACTGGCCAAGCGCCAAGGCGCCACCTCAGGGGAGAGGTAGTTGGACAGCGACCCCCACAAAGGCTGGAGGCGGTCGTCGGGAGCAAGGCGGCACCCAGGGCTCTGCAGCACGCCATGCTCGAAGACCAGCATGGCCCTGGTCACCCCGTGCCCGCCGAAGCGGTAGGCGTCCCCGCCCAGCTCCTCCGTCACGAATGCCAGTTCCTCCACCTCCTGCTTACGCAGGGACTCGGCGAAGAAGAACATCAGGTCGTATAGGTCCTTCTGCCCCTCGGCCACCTTGGGCAGCCCGAGACGGGCCCACTCCGCCAAGGCCTCCTGGTGATTGGCATAGTTGCGCAGTCGGACGATCATCTCATTCCTCGACCAATGGCTCGAGCAGCTCCACCAGGTCCATGACCTGGACATCGCTGCCGCAGCTCTTGCCCCCTACTCGAAGATTGTTCACGCAGAAGGGGCAGGTGGTCACGAGCACGTCGGCGAAGGACGCCTCCTCGACGCGCCGGGCGGCGATCTTCTCGGAGAGGTCCGGGTAGGCGGACCTCACGCCCCCTCCCCC
>Ga0209254_10004725_pt1 | contig 12478 bp, 15 predicted proteins | sample FrelakmetDIP11DI_FD_187148 | JGI IMG/M metagenome (GOLD analysis project Ga0209254, IMG submission 187148) | Freshwater lake sediment microbial communities from the University of Notre Dame, USA, for methane emissions studies - DIP11 DI (SPAdes)... | ecosystem: Environmental > Aquatic >...
GATTTTACTTCCATAAAACCTCGTTCCATCATCCACTGGTCATTATAAATTTTACCAACATAACGCGAGCCATGATCATGAAAAACCACCACTACCATATCATCTTTCTTCAACCTGTCTTTCAACTGCATCAGGCCCTGCAGACAGCTGCCGGCACTGTATCCGCAGAATAATCCTTCTTCTTTTGCGATCCGCCTGGCCATGATGGCGCCATCCTTATCAGTTACCTGTTCAAAATGGTCAATGACCGACATGTCATAATTTTCCGGAACAAAGTCTTCGCCAAATCCTTCTGAAATATAAGGGTGCACTTCACCCATATCTATTTCTCCCGTGCGGAAATATTTGGTGAGTAGTGAACCATATACATCAATGGCCCATACCTGTATATTGGGATTTTTTTCTTTCAGGTATTGTGCGGTACCTGTTACCGTTCCGCCCGTACCTGCAGTACAAACAAAGTGCGTGATCTTTCCGTCTGTCTGTTCCCATAGTTCGGGTCCGGTGGTTTCATAATGTGCCAGTCGGTTGGCTAAATTATCATACTGGTTGGCATGAAAAGAATTGGGTATCTCTTTTGCCAGCCGGCGGGCAACGGAATAGTAACTCATTGGATCATCCGGTTCCACATTGGTTGGACAAACAATCACTTCTGCCCCAACGGCTTTCAGGATATCCATTTTTTCTTTTGATTGTTTATCTGTTGTGGTGAAGATGCATTTGTAACCCTTTACAATAGCTGCTAATGCCAAACCCATACCGGTATTACCCGATGTACACTCAATGATAGTGCCGCCTGGTTTAAGCTTGCCTTCTTTTTCAGCCACTTCAACCATTTTAAGCGCCATGCGGTCCTTGATGGAATTTCCCGGGTTGAAGTAATCCACTTTAGCAAGTATTTCACAAGGCAGATCGCGGGTGATCTTATTAAGCCGGATGAGCGGGGTGTTGCCTATCGTTTCCAGTACATTTTTTTTGATATCCATCAGGTTATGTTGAGGCGTCAAAGTTAATGCAAGCCTTTGAGTATTCAGGCATGAAAAAACATATTCAGGGGGTATTTTATGTTACATGTTGCGCGGTTTATTTATCATATTTTTATGGTATGAAAGTGTATTTTATTCCGGGGCTTGGTGCAGATAAGAGGGTCTTCAGGCATATCAGTTTGCCTCAAACATATGAGGCGGTTTATCTGGAATGGCTGAAGCCTGAAAAAAAGGAGAGCCTTGAAAATTATTCACTCAGAATGTCCGCACAAATTCAATGTGATGAATCCTTTTATGTGCTTGGGCTGTCTTTAGGCGGAATGATTGCTGCAGAAATAACCAGGGTATTTCCACAGTCTAAGCTGATCCTCATTGCCAGCATACCACATGCCGGCCACCTCCCTGTTTATTATCGGTGGATACAAAAAGCAAGACTGCAAAAAGTTGTTCCTATTACGGTTATAAAAACTTTTGTTTACATGAGGCGGTATTTCACCGCAGAAACCGATGTGGATAAGAATCTTATTCGGTCCATGGCCCGTGATGCAGATCCCTTTTTTATTCGTTGGGCGCTGAACGCAGCGCTTGAATGGAAGGGTTATGATTACCTTGAAGATACCATACATATACACGGCACAAATGATGTAGTGCTACCGGTAAAGTATACACGACCCACACATGTTATTATGAATGGTAGTCATTTGATGATCATGGACAGGGCGGAGGAAATCAATAAGATTCTGGGTGAGGTGATGAGCATAGAAGTCGAAAATCGAAAGTCGAAAATCGAAAGTGAAATGGAAAGTATGTAAATATGATCAGTATGATTAAGTATGTAGAAGGCAAAGCCTTATTACAAGGCTGTTTTCTGTATTTGCGTGATGCAATAAATAACATAAATAATCATCCCGCACATGCGAGAGTGAAATAGAAAACATCCTCCCCCTGAAGTCTGAGTATGTGAAAAGCTCGAAACTCACCCCCTCCGAGAGGGGGATAATGCTTCTCCACAGTTTTTCTTTGCATTTAATTCTCATTAGTTAAACACTAAGAAAATTGCGGTGAAGGGCTGTTCATATCCCCCTCTCGGAGGGGGTGAACCGCGGAGACATTGCTTAATAGTGATTTAGGGGTAGGGTACAAGACATCCTCCCCCTGAAGTCTGAGCATGTAAAAAGCTCGAAACTCACCCCCTCCGAGAGGGGGGATAATGCTTCTCCACAGTTTCCCTTTACATTTAATTCTCATTAGTAAAACACAAATCACATTAAGGTGAAGGGCTGTTCATATCCCCCTCTCGGAGGGGGTGAACCGCAGAGGCATTGTATCCTGATGCTATAGGGGGAGGACAATCCTCAGTTAAATGATGCAAAAAAATACAGGTATCCCTGCATCTTGAAATTGAAACGCTGTAGTATTTTCAATGTAAGCGGAGAATCTATTTCACTCTTTTTATCTTGCAAAAATTAATTTAATCAATTGGGATAAATTGACAGAGTGTTTTAAGACTAACCAACCCTCCAGCCACATTGCAAATGCGACCTGAATGGGTAATCCTAATGATCAGATTCCTTTTACTTTCAGTTTATCTTTTTTCTTATTGAGATATTTGTCCAGGAGCATCAGTCCAAGTACTGCATCAACCATCAGGAAAATATTCAGGGTCGTGGAATTGATATAAGCTGACCAATCGAAATTTATTTCAGGCATATTCTCCGGCATCGTTATTGTTCCGGGTTGTGAATAGTCGATCTGTGTGAAAAGGTATGCCAGCATACCGCCGATCAGTAACATAAAAAAGCCGCCGATGCTGTAGATGATTTTTTTATTTACGTAAGATTTTGTTGCCGGGGCAATTTTGTGTTTAGCGATCTCTTCCATCACATTTTTAGAAAAACGCATGGAAGGCTCTTCCAGACTGGTTTCCCGGAAAAGAGTATTCATATCTATCATGGACGCATAGGCTTTTTGCCAAACCGGATTTGTTTCCAGCAGACGTTGGATCTCTGTAATTTCATCAGGGGCTGACAACCCGTCGATGAACTCCCACAAACGCTCTTCCATATTTTTCAGATTTTCCATATATGCCCCAATGGGTATTAATAGTTCATTGATTCTGTACTAAACTGTCTGAAGATTTGACACTTCTTCCGCAAAATACTTTTCCATTTTTTCCTTCAATTTCTGCCTTGCCCTGAATAATCGCACTTTAACAGTATTTGTTTCCATGCCCATTACTGAGGCAATTTCGTCCAGCGACTGGTCACCCTTGTAAAAAAGGGTGATGATCTGTGCATCATCAGGTGCAAGCATTTCAATGGCGCGGTAAACCATGGCTTTTTTGGATTTATCTTCCACCTGGTTTGCCTTGAAATCCGACTCCTGGTTTTCCAGTTGCGTAAAGGTAGCCTCATCATCAATGGCCAGTATCTTTTGCTTTTTCTTTCGCAGGTATGTGATGCTGGTATTATGGGCAATGGTATACAACCAGGTACTGAATTTAGATCCCCCTTTAAAATCTGCTAAAGAACGATATGCTTTTACAAATACATCCTGTGCCACTTCCTCCGCATCCTCCCTGGATTGCATTAACCGGTAAGCCAGGGTAAATATATACGACTGATAGCGGTCAACCAGCACCTTATAGGCCTGTTGATCCCCTTTTAAAACAAGGGTGATTAACTCGTTATCAGGAAGTCTGGTTTGCATTGCTGGATCTAAGACTACATATTATAAAGGTAGGTTACATAAATGTGCCATTTAATATCTCCGGCTCGATTGTGAATCAGCAGGCAGAAATTGTAATAACATAAAATATTGAATATCAGTTATATGTAATAAAATTGATTTTATTTTTGCGATTCCTGTAACCTGTCCGATCCTGTTGTAGTCTGATCTTTCGTAACTGATCATTAAAATTAAAAAACAAGTTTTATGCACGGCGCAGAAATATTAATTCCGATTTTAGTTCCCTTGGGTGGATTTGCTATGGTATTTGGAATCTTTTATTTACGTAACAGGGAAACCATGGCCATGATAGAAAAAGGCCTTAATCCCAAAGAATTTGCCAACAGGCCCGCTCCTTATCGAAACCTTAAAAACGGTTTACTGTTATTAGGTGCTGGTATTGGCCTGGCATTGGCTTATATCATCACACAGTACATCCTCCATGATGAAGATAACCCGGCATTATGGTTCGCATTGATTGGAATAGGCGGTGGATTGGGGTTGATAGCTTCATATAAAGTGGAGAAGCGCGAACTCCTCGACAAAGAACAACAATCCTGATAAAAGAGTAAAATTTAGCAAGGCATCTTTCAAACAGAGAGATGCCTTTTTTATTCCTTACGTGTAGCCTGGAAAGTTCCTTCCGCCATACTGCCCAGTTTCACGGTTCCTTTCATGGAATTACCATCCCGTGTACCGGTATATTCTATGAGATTATCATTGACAGTAAATGAAAATTTTACTTCTTTCCCCTTGATGGTTCCTTTAACCGGGGCCTCGCCTAACTGTCCTTTGTACGTGCCGGTAAAGCTGGTTTCAGTTTCCTGGTTAAAAATAAAAACGGGGCTGCCGCTGCCGGCGCTGGTTTCTACGGTGAAGTTCCAGGTGCCGGTTATTTTATCCTGTGGTGAAACTGTTTTCACCTTATCAAATGCTACAAGCAAAGATGCTGCTGAAAGCAGGAACACATAAACCAGTATGTTTTTTCTCATATATGCTCTTATTTGATAAAACAGTTAAACTTTTTTATAATGTACGTTTTCGATAGTGCAATTAAATGTACAAAAAAAAAGGATTCAGCATTCTTAAAAGCACCTTTCTGCCTACCCTTAATAAACCAGGGTAACCGTCCCTTTCCGGGAAAATTTCTGATCCGTACAACTCATCTCGGTCATATAGATATGCGTTCCCGGAGGTACTTTGATTCCTTTGAGCTGGCCATTCCATGAGCCGGCCGGGTCATCTATTTTGAAATCCTTCTTTTTAAAAATAACCTGGCCGAACCCAATATTTGTTGAGTCTTGCTGAGCTTTTTTCAGATGGTGTTCGAAGCAATTACTGCTTATTATCCAGTGATTTTTTAGATTCGGAAAAAAATAGAGAAAATGCTACATTTGAGTATGAACAGCTTCACCCTGGACAGAACAGCATTTAAGGCACATACGTTTAAAGAAGCAGCTAATCATGCAGATGTATATAAAAAATTATCCTGGCAGGAACGTTTGAAGGTTGCGGCCTACCTAAACAGTGTTGCCTATAATTTTGATATAAATAACCCACCCCGAATGGATCGGACAAAATTTTCAGCTAATTCCATTTCTTCCTGATGGGTAATATTTTCAATAGCGATTTTCGGGATTTTCTTACTGCTTTTAATAATAATCAAGTACGTTATATCCTGGTTGGAGGATATTCAGTTATTCTTCATGGGTATTCAAGAACTACTGGCGACATGGATCTATGGGTAGAGAGGTCAGCAGAAAATTATGCTTGCATTAAATTAGCTTTTGAAGAATTTAGGATGCCGGTTTTTGATATGACAAATGAAAACTTTCTACATCATCCGGTTTGGGACGTTTTTACGTTTGGCATTCCACCTGTTGCAATAGACCTCATGATTAGTTTAGAAGGACTTACTTTCACTGATGCCTACGAAAGGTCTGTTATATTTAAAGATGAGGATCTCGAAATTAGAACAATTCACAAAAATGATTTAATTGTTGCAAAACAAAAGGCTGGAAGGTCTAAAGATTTGGATGACCTGGAAAATTTGACATAAATCAATAAATAAAAATGGTCGCTGAATATTATTTCAAACGACCATTATTATTTTCTATAATACTTGTGCCCAGAACAGGAATCGAACCTGCACTACCTTGCGATAACCAGATTTTGAGTCTAGCGCGTCTACCAATTCCGCCATCTGGGCTTTTAAACGCAGAATTACTGCAATCGGGGTTGCAATATTAGCAAATCTCCTCAACTCAGGCAATAATATTTATCATATTTTCCTTCGATGTCCCTGCGGGTGAAAAGGTTATTTTTGCTGACTTTTAAAGATTGACTGCTCTATGATTATTATCGGACTCATCAGGGAAGGCAAAGTGCCGGCAGATAACAGGGTGGCATTGACGCCCGCCCAGTGCAAATGGATACAAAAAAATGTGCCCAATGTGCGAATGCAGGTGCAAACATCTGCTAGCCGCTGTTTTTCCGATAAGGAATACAGCATGGCCGGTGTGGAAGTAGTGGAAGATATAAGCTCCTGCGATATCCTTTTCGGGATCAAAGAAGTACCTGCTGATCAGTTGATTCCGGGCAAAACCTATCTTTTCTTTTCGCATACCCGGAAAAAACAGGAACATAACCGCAAGCTTTTTCATGCGATCATGGAAAAACAGATCACCCTGATCGACTTTGAATGCCTGGAACATGAAGACGGCACCAGGATCATCGGGTTTGGTTTTTTTGCAGGTATTGTTGGCGCACATAATGGCATGATGGCTTATGGCAACCGCAGCGGGGCCTATAAACTGGAAAGGGTTTTTAAACAACGCAGTTTCCGGGAACTGATTCATACCTATTTTGGTCTGCATGTTCCCAATGTTAAGATCGCCGTTACAGGTTCCGGCAGGGTGGCTCATGGCGTTCTGGAGATCATGAACCTGATGGGTATCCACGAAGTGGAACCGGATGAATTTAAAGAAAGGGAGTTTCCTTACCCTGCCTATGTTCAGTTGAAAGGGGCTGACCTATATGCACACAAAGTAACGGGTAAATATAACCGAAATGAATTCCACGAACACCCTGAAAATTACCGATGTTTATTCACGGAATATATATCCTGCTGCGATATCCTGATGAACGGGGTTTACTGGCAACCCGGAATCCCACGTTTATTTGAAAACAGCCAGGTATCTGAAGAAAGCTTCCGGATACAAACAATTGCCGATATCACGGATGATACCTTCGGCTCCATACCCATCAACCTCGGCGACCAGTCGATTGAAAACCCGGTCTATGGTGTGGACAGAAAGTCCATCACCAAAACAGCGCCCTATCTCCCGGGCTGTGTGGACATCATGGCTGTTGGCAATCTTCCCAATGAATTGCCCAGGGATGCATCCCGCTATTTTGGAGAACAACTTATAAAATTTGTACTGGCCGACCTCGTGAATAACGGCAGCGAAGTGATTGAAAGGGCCACCCTGGTGAAGCAGGGCCTGCTTACCGATCAGTATGCCTATATGCGCGAATATGCCGGTCTTTAAGCGGGTTCAGAGATAGAGATAATAGTCTTTCATCAGTTGAATAAAATCTGCAGAATAGTTACCTGCACTATCCCGGATATACAAAGTTGAATGTATCTCCCTGCCATTTTCTTTTCTGCTGAGGTGAAGGATGCTCCTGAAAGGGGTATGAGAAGGGCTGTGGGAAATTTCCAGTTTTTCAATCAGTTTAAAGCCTTTCTCTTTGGCCATGTTTTCAAATTGGACAGCCCTGCCTGTGGGCAGAATAATGCCAAAATGCCCTTCGGTAGTTAAATGATTATCTATGACTGTCAATAATTCCTCAAGGGAGAGCGAAGAACTGTGCCGGGCCAGGTTGATGGCATGGTTGCTGCTTTTGAGCTGCTGTTCATAAAACGGGGGATTGGTGATGATGAAATCATAGGCTACCGGTAATGGGTAGCTGCGCACATCGCCTTCAAATACTTTGCAACTGTCTTTCCAGGGTGAACTGTCAATATTTTCCTGTAATTGCCCCGCTCCCCGGGGATCGATCTCTATGCCATGAAAAACACCCTGCCATTGCTGTGCCAGCATAAGCATCAGCAATCCTGTGCCACTGCCAATATCCAGGACATTTCTTGCATCATTTTTTTGCCGTGCAAACCAGGCACCAAGGATACAAGCTTCGGTACTCACTTTCATAGCACACTTGTCCTGCCTTATTATAAACTCTTTGAATTGAAAATAATCGTTAGGCATTTCTTTGCGTCCTTCTTGCCTTAGCGGTTTTTGTATTTTACTTCCTCATTCCTTATTCCTTATTCCTTATTCTCACCATGCCGCTCTTGCCGAAGCACTAACCGATAAATCGCTAAACTCTCCGGCCAGGTATTTATAATGCCCGGTAATGGCGATCATTGCCGCATTATCCGTACAATATTGGGTTTCCGGAATAAAGGTTTGCCAGTTCATTTTTTCGCCCATTCCCAGAAAGGCCTTTCTCAATCCGCTGTTTGCGGATACGCCACCGGATAGGCATACCTGCTTTACGCCTGTTTCGAGGCTGGCTTTTTTTAGTTTATGGAGTAAAATGCTTACTATGCGGTGTTGTATAGACGCACAGAGGTCGGGCATGTGTTTCTGTATAAAATCAGGATCCTTCCTGGTCTCTACCTGTAAAAAATAGAGTATCGCCGTTTTTACGCCACTGAAACTGAAATCAAGTCCGGGTATCTGCGGCTCCGGGAATTGAAACCTGTTTGGATCTCCACCCGCTGCATATTTGTCGATAAGCGGTCCACCGGGATAGGGTAGCCCTAAAAGTTTGGCTGATTTATCAAAAGCTTCACCTGCTGCATCATCGATCGTTTCGCCCAGAATTTTCATTTGCAGTGGTGATTCACAAAGTATGATCTGGGTATGGCCACCGCTAACAGTGAGGCAAAGAAAAGGAAATGAAGGTTTAGGTTCAGCGATCAGGTTTGCCAGCACATGTGCCTGCATATGATGTACAGCTATGATCGGAATATCCAGTGAAAGAGATAATGACTTTGCAAAACCGGCCCCGACCAGTAAGGCGCCAATTAGGCCCGGGGCCTGTGTAAAAGCAATGGCATTCAATTCGCCAAGCGATAAGCCTGCTTCAGTCAATGCGGTTTGTACAACCGGAACGATATGCTGCATATGTGCCCTGCTGGCCAATTCGGGAACCACCCCACCGTATTTTTGATGGATATCCTGCGTGGCAATTATATTGGACAATATCTTTCCATCGGAACAAACAGAAGCGCTTGTTTCGTCGCAGGAACTTTCAATGGCCAGGATAATTACGCTTGCAGGCATTTAGCCGCTAAGGTAAGTATACCACGTCATTTATCCTTATCCGCTGTGAGTTGTCGGCTAATGTACTTACCGCATCATAACATATGCGAACCCTGGCACCTGATGATATAACAATATTTTCCTGTTCGATGAGCGGGTGATAGATCTTTTGATCTTTGCCTTCAATATAAAGACTGAACCCATTGATGTCGTTCTTTTCTTTTACCATTCCAACGATCTCATATTTGCATGATTTCATCGGCTTCTTCTTGGAAAATAAAAACATGGCGGAGGATAATAGCACAAAGAATGCTGCGTAGATTAATTTAATCATAGGATAAACGGTTAACGGATTAGTAAAAACTTGTTTTCGGGGGTGGGCCTGCGTCTCTTGCTAAAAAGACACGGACATATATAAAACGAATGCTATTTAAGGCTTAGTATCGCTTTAAATAAATATAGTGTAAACGATTGGAAATAAATTATTTGTAAAATGAGGAGAAAAATATCGAACGGCTATATAAAATGGTGTAAAATAGAATTTTAAAAATAAATATTTCGAATAGGGTATAACGTTATCAAATATTTATTTTTGAATTCAATGCATAATCCATTTTAATTCATGGTGTTACATTTAGGAAGCCTGTACTGAAATCCTTTACTGGATTGATTATCAGATAAATGAAGCCTGTATTTTCCTATAGCACCTGGAAATCGCTTTGAAATGTGGCTTATTTTTTTATATTATGCGGTGACTTCGAAAATATCAACAAAGAGAAAATAGAATAACCTGAATAAATGGAAATTTCAACCAGGCATATAAAGGTTTCATTTTCTTAAATGAATAATTCGTTTATACAATAACGGTAGTATAAAACGATCCATGGGTATGCAGCGAATTAGTTTTACTGCTCTATTGTTGGTTTATAAAAATTGCAAGAAGAACTTACTTTGATCTTATTGCCACTACCGGATCCATCCTGGCGGCAATGATGGCCGGAATAATTCCTGCTGTCACACCAATGAACAGGCAAATGCCAAATGCCAGTCCGAGGATATTGGAGGATACGGTAATTGGGAAATTAAATACTTTGGATAGCAGGCTGGATAATATGATCACCAGGACTAAGCCGATCAGTCCCCCGATGATGCAAATGAATGAACTCTCGAGGAGGAATTCCATCAGGATCGTTTTTTTCTTCGCACCGATGGCTTTCTTCAATCCAATATATGGGGTCCTTTCCCTGACGGTAACAAACATGATATTGGCAATGCCAAATGCTCCTACGATCAGACTTAATAAACCAATCAGCCAGCCGCCAAAATTGACATTGGCAAAAAGGGAGGAAACTGCTTTGCTGAAATCCGAAATGGCATTCAGGGCAAAATCATCTTCCTGTGCAGGCCCAAGGCGCCGTATGGATCTCATTGCTCCCTGGAGTTCTCCCTTAAGGGCATCGGATGACATATTCTCCGGCCCTTTCACAATTATCTTGGGGTTATTGAATCTTTCGTCAAATAACAATTGTTTCATGAAATTATATGACAACACAATGCTCTGGTCGAAGCGCCAGCCTCCGCCACCTAACAGACTAGCACCTTGTTTTTTGATCACACCAACAACCCGGGCCTTCCTGTTGCGTAACTGAACTTCTTTTCCAACGGCTTTTTCCGGATCTCCAAAAAGGTATTCTGCATTTTCGTAACCCATGAGTATACTGGGTGTTCCATAATCAAAATCCATCGGGTTCAGGTAGCGACCATATTGAATTTCCAAAGGCTGGATCTCGGAAAAATCACTTGTTACACCATGGTAATTGATGTTCTCCAGTTTGTTGTTTTCATACTCTATATATGACTGCGTGGAGAAATTGAAAACCACTTTTATATTGGCTCCCACCTTTTCACGCAGGATTTTTGATTCGAGCATTTTAGGGGTAGGGCGGTTTACATATTTCCACCAGGGATAATCAGCCCCGCCCTGGTAATCCCATTTATCTATATATACCGTGTTAGTACCGAGGGATTTTACCCCATCCTGTATATTCTTTTCCAGGCTGCTTACTGTTGACAATACTCCAATAATGCAGAAAATGCCAATAGTGACACCAAAGAGAGATAAAAAAGTCCTGAGTTTGTTTTTGTGTAATTCCTGAATAGCCAGTTTCAGCGTTGAAATAAGAATTTGTATCGTTTTTTTCATGTTTGCTGTATTTGGTCAGGAACTAAAAGCCCTTAGACAAATATAGCCAAACAGCCTCATTAGAAGGTTGTTTTAAAAACAGCCGGAATTTTTCAGGAAATGCTTATGGAATTTACACCTTATTTTGATCTTATGGCCACTACAGCGTCCATTTTAGCGGCAATAGAGGCCGGAATAATACCCGCCATTATACCAATGGAGATGCACAGGAAGATAGCCATGCCCAATAATCCGGTTGATATAAATACCGGGAAATCAAGGGCGCTGGATAAAATCTGGGTTAATGTAAAGACCATCACAATACCAATGATCCCTCCAAGTATACAAATGAAGGCAGATTCCAGCAGGAACTCGGTGAGTATTGTCCCTTTATTGGCCCCAATGGCTTTTTTCAGGCCTATGACCGGTGTTCTTTCCCGCACCGTTACAAACATAATATTGGCTATACTGAAAGTACCAACGATCAGGCTCAGTAATCCTATGAACCAACCACCAAGGTTAACCGAACTGAAGAACCCGCTGACGGCTTTACTGAAATCGCTAACTGCATTGAGAGTGAAATTATCTTCTTCTGTGGGACCCAGTTTGCGTATTCCTCTCACTGCCCCTTTCAGGTCGTCTTTCAGCGCTTCGATGGTTACATTTTCTTTGCCCTGGATCATGATGGTTGGGTTGGCATATTTTTCCTCATACATCTGTTTGAAAAAACGATAGGGCATGATGATGCACTTATCAAATTCCCATCCGCCAATCAGGCTTTTCCCCTGTTTTTTTATCACCCCAACTACGAATGCTTTCCTGTTTTTCAGTTTAACTTCTTTGCCCAGTGCTTTTTCTGCATTGCCAAAAAGGACTTCCGCATTTTCATAACCCATAACAATACTCGGTGAACCTGAAGTGAACTCAAATCCGGTAAGGTACCTGCCGTATGCCAGTTCAAATGGTTGTATGATGTTGAAATCTTCCGTAACACCATAATAGTTTACCCCTTCGATCACATCATTTTCATGTTCAACCGCAAAGTTTGTATTGAGGTTAAAACAGATATTGCCAACGGCACTGGATTTTTCAACGATCAGTTTCATTTCCTCAAATTTGGGCTCGGGACGGTTCACGTATTTCCACCATGGATAATCAGGCCCGCCCGAATAATCCCATTTGTCTAGATATATTGTATTGGAACCTAATGAATTGATATCGTCCTGGACATTTTTTTCCAGGCTGCTGAC
>Ga0209254_10004727_pt1 | contig 12477 bp, 10 predicted proteins | sample FrelakmetDIP11DI_FD_187148 | JGI IMG/M metagenome (GOLD analysis project Ga0209254, IMG submission 187148) | Freshwater lake sediment microbial communities from the University of Notre Dame, USA, for methane emissions studies - DIP11 DI (SPAdes)... | ecosystem: Environmental > Aquatic >...
GGTCTCGCAGCGCTTCATCAGTGCGTAGGTCGCCGGGTCCTCCATCGGCAGCGTCGCCATGTCGATCGCGGGCTCGCCGGCGGCCGTGCGCGCGGCGTTGATCGTGCGGACCGCCCAGTCGATGATCGTCAGCGTGCGCAGGCCCAGGAAGTCGAACTTGACGAGTCCGGCGGCCTCGACGTCGTCCTTGTCGAACTGGGTGACGACGCTCGCGCTGCCCTCTTCGCAGTAAAGCGGCGCAAAGTCGGTGAGGACCGACGGTGCGATGACGACTCCGCCCGCATGCGTGCCGGCGTTTCGAACCAGCCCCTCGAGCGAGCGGGCCCGGTCGATTACCTCGCGGACGTCGTCCTCGGTCTTGTAGCGCCGCCGCAGTTCTTCCTCCTTCTCGAGTGCGTCGTCCAGCGTGATGCCGAGTTCGAACGGGATCAGCTTCGCGATGCTGTCGGCAAGGCCATAGCTCAGGCCCAGCACACGCGCCACGTCGCGCACCACCGCCTTCGCCGCCATCGTGCCGTAGGTGATGATCTGCGAGACGCGGTCCCGGCCATAGCGGTCCGCCACGTAGTCGATGACCCGGTCGCGGCCCTCCATGCAGAAGTCCACGTCGAAGTCCGGCATCGAGACGCGTTCCGGATTAAGGAACCGCTCGAACAGCAGGTCGTGCCGCAGCGGGTCGAGATCCGTGATGCGCAGCACCCAGGCAACGAGCGAGCCGGCGCCCGAGCCACGGCCGGGCCCCACCGGAACGCCGTTCTCCCTGGCCCAGCGGATGAAGTCCGCGACGATAAGGAAGTACCCCGCGAAGCCCATCTGGCAGATCACGTCGAGCTCGGTTGCAAGGCGGGAGTCGTAGTCCTCGCGCGAAATTCCCGCCGGGGGCGCCGCGACCGGCATCGCAAGCCGCGCGTCGAGGCCGCACCTCGACTCCTCACGCAGAAAACCCTCCGCGCTCTGGCCATCCGGAACCGGGAAGGCGGGCAGCGACGCCTTGCCGAGCCGGATCTCCAGGTTGAGCCGCCTGGCGATCTCGACGGAGTTCTCGAGGGCCTCCGGAAGATCGGAGAAGAGTCTCTCCATTTCCTCGGGCGAACGCAGGAACTGCTCTTCGCTGTAACGCCGCGGACGTGACGCGTCGGCCAGCATCGTGCCGTCGCGGATGCAGACGCGTGCCTCGTGCGATTCAAACTCGTCCCGCGCGATGAACCTCACGTCGTTGGTGGCAACGACGGGTACGCCGAGCGCCACGGCGAGCCGCAGCGAGCCGGCGATGCACTCCTCCTCGCCGGGGCGTCCGGTGCGCTGCAACTCGAGGTAGTAACGGTCGCCGAACAGCGCCAGCCAGGACTCGAGCGCAGCACGGGCCGCGCCGTCGTGCCCCCCGAGCAGCGCCCGGCCGACATCGCCTTCGCGCGCGCCGGAAAGCGCGATCAGGCCCGTCGTGCTTTCCGCGTCGAGCCATGCCCTGTCCAGAAGAGGTCCGTGGCGCCCCTGCCCTTCGAGGTAGGACCGCGTGACGAGTCGCGTCAGGTTCCGATAGCCGCGATCATCCTGGCAGAGCAGCACGAGTCGGCTCGGCTCGGCACGCTCGCCCTCCTCGCGCAGCAGCGCGTCCACGCCAACCAGAGGCTTGATGCCGAGCGACTGCGCCGCGCGGTAGAACTTCACGAGGGCGAAGAGATTGCCCTGGTCGGTGAGCGCAACGGCCGGCATTCCAAGCCGTGCGCAGGCATCCACGAGCCCCTCGCGCCGAAGTTTGCCGTCCTTGTGCTCGCTCTCGACGCGCACGACGCCGTCCACAAGCGAGTACTCGGTGTGAACGTGCAGGTGAACGAAACGTGCCATGGCGGACGGGATCAGCGGGGATCGCAGGATTGTACCGGCGCGAAGCTCCGTCGGTGTACCGGCGAGGGACCGAGCCGGCGCAGCGCCGCGATGTGCGCGGCCGTCGGATATCCCTTGTGCTGCGCGAATCCGTAGCCCGGGTAGCTGCCGTCGAGCCCGCGCATGTAATCGTCACGGGCGACCTTGGCGAGAATCGAGGCCGCGCTTACGCTCGGCACCAGGGCGTCGCCCATGACAACCGCCTGCGCGGTGCACTCGAAACCGAGCCCGCCCAGCTCCGGGCAGCGATTACCGTCGACGATCACGTGACTCGGAGGCACGCTGAGCGCAAGCAACGCGCGGCGCATTGCCAGCAATGTGGCCTGCAGGATGTTGAGCGAGTCGATCTCGGCTGCGTCCGCCCAACCGAGGCCCCAGGCCATGCAGCTCGTGCGGATCGTCACGGCGAGTTCGTCTCGCCGCCCCGGCGTCAGCGCCTTCGAATCGGCCAGGCCTGCCAGCGGCCGCGACGGTTCGAGGATCACCGCCGCCGCTACAACCGGCCCGGCAAGCGGCCCGCGCCCGGCCTCGTCCACTCCCGCCATGAGTCCGGGCCCCGCCCAGGTGAAGTTCGCCTGCGGCAACCTGCCGGGACGGATCATGCCGACGCTCGCCGGCGCGCCAGCAGCTCGAGGATCGCGTCGGCGGCGCGTGCGCTGGCATCACGACGCAACTCATCGTGAATCGCCGTGAACGCCGCAGTGAGTTCAACGCGGTCGGGGCGATCGATCTGCCCGAGAACCGCGGGACCAAGGACCTCCGGCCGGACGTCCTCCTGGAACAGCTCCGGCACGAGCCGGCGCGCAGCGAGCAGATTCGGCAGGGCAAAATAATCCGCCTTGAACACCCTGAACTGCCGCAGCAACCAGTTCGTCAGCGGCGCCACCCGGTACGCGACGACCATCGGCCGCTTGACGAGCGCAGCCTCGAGCGTCGCGGTTCCTGAAGCGAGCAGTACTGCGTCGCTCGCCGCCAGGCAGCGCTGCGTCTGCCCGTCGACCACCTGCACCGGGACGCCAGGCGCGAACAGCGCGACACAGCGTTCGAACTCGGCGCGGGCAGCGGCATTTGCCATCGGCGCCACGAAGGCCATTCCGGGCCTCTCCTTCGCGAGCCACGCGATCGTGGCCGCGAACGGCGGCGCCAGGCGCGTGACCTCCCCCATGCGGCTCCCCGGCAGCACGGCCACGACCTGCGTCGACTCGGGAAGGCCGAGTGCCGCCCGTGCCGCGGCCGGATCGCTCGTCATCGGTACGCGGTCGGCGAGCGGATGGCCGACGAACACCGCGTGCACGTCGTGCGACCGGTAGAAATCGACCTCGAACGGCAGCACGCACAGCACGAGGTCGATCGACCGCCCGATCGTGCGTACCCGGCCCTGGCGCCACGCCCAGACCTGCGGGCTGACGTACTGGATGGTGGGCACGCCTCGAGCCTTCATCTCGCGCGCCACTCGCAGGTTGAACTCGGGGGAATCGATGCCGATGAAGGCATCGGGCATCGCCGCGGCGATGCGGCCGATCAGGTCCCGGCGCAGAGCCAGCAGCCGCGGCAGGTGCCTGAATATCTCGGCGAGACCCATGACGGCCAGTTCCTCGACCGCGTACCAGGAGTCGCAGCCCGCGGCCACCATGCGCGGACCCGCGACGCCGAAGAAACGCGACCCCGCGGCACGGGCCGCGAGAGCATCGATCAACGGACCGCCGAGGTTGTCGCCCGAAGCCTCGCCTGCAACGACGGCAAACGAACTCGCCAGCACGGCCTGGTTCACGCCGACGGCCCTTTCAGCGAACGATGCCGCGCGTGGCCTGCGGCAGGAACTCCACCAGTGGCAGCAGCTCCGGCTGGTCCTTCGCCAGCGCCTCGAGCCGGGCGGTGGCCTCGGCCAGCTTGAGGCCGGAGCGGTAGAGCACGCGGAATGCCGCACGGATGTTGCGGATCTGCTCGGGCGTGAAACCGCGGCGCTTGAGGCCCTCGGCGTTGATGCTGTGCGCGTCCGCCGGCTGCCCGACCGCCATCACGAACGGCGGGACGTCCCGCGTGACGGCTGCGTTGTTGGCGATGAACGCGTGTGCGCCGATCCTGCCGAACTGGTGGATGCCCGAAAGCCCGCCCATGATGACCCAGTCGCCGAGCTGCACGTGCCCGGCGAGCGTCGCCTGGTTGGCGAGGACGCAGTGGTTGCCGATGACGCAATCATGGGCCACGTGCGCGTAGGCCATGAAGAGGTTGTCGTCGCCAATGCGCGTGACGCCCTGGTCCTGCGCGGTGCCACGATGCAGCGTCACGCACTCCCGGATCACGTTGCGGTCGCCGATCTCGAGCCGACTCGCTTCGCCACGATACTTCTTGTCCTGCGGGTCGGCGCCGACAGAGGCGAACTGGAAGATCCGGTTGCCGGCCCCGATCCGCGTCGGGCCCTCAACGACCACGTGCGGGCCGATCTTCGTGCCGCGCCCGACTTCGACGCCCGGGCCGATGACCGCAAACGGTCCGACCTCGACGCCGTCCGCCAGGACCGCGTCGGGCGCGATAACCGCCGTCGGGTGGATTGCCCCTGTCATCGACGCTTCCTATTCTGCCTGGCCGGACGTTTCAGCCCGGCATCACCATCATTTCCGCGCTTGCGACCTCGGCTCCGTCCACCGTCGCGGCAATCGAGTACTTCCAGATCGTCCGGATCCGGCGTTCGAGCGTAGCCTTCAGCAGCACCTGGTCGCCCGGCACGACCGGCCTTCGGAAGCGCGCCTTGTCGATGCCGGCGAAGTAGAACCGCACGCTCTCGTCCGGATAGACGCCGGCCGTCACGAAGGTGAGGATTCCGGCCGTCTGCGCCATCGCCTCGAGAATGATCACGCCGGGCATCACCGGCCGGCCCGGAAAGTGCCCGACAAAGAATTCCTCGTTCATGGTCACGTTCTTCAGCGCGACGATGCGCTCACCCGCAACGCACTCGAGCACGCGATCCACGAGCAGCATCGGGTAGCGGTGCGGCAGGCGCCGCATCACCTCGTCGATGTCGAATCCGCCTGCCTCACTCATCGTCGCCACCTCGCACCTTCGTCCCGCTTGCGGCTTCGAGGCCGCGCACGCGTCGCGCAAGTTCGTCGAGGCGGTTGAACCGCGCGACGTTCCGGCGGAAACGCTGCGCTTCGTCCGCCCACAACGAGCCGGAGTAGACGCCGGGCCGGTCGATCGACTTGAGCACCGACGTACGGCCCGTCAGCGCCACGTCGTCGCAGACAGTAAGGTGGCCCGCCACGCCCACCATGCCGCCAAGCATGCAACGCTTGCCGATCGTCGTGCTGCCAGAGATCCCGACGCACGCAGCCATGACCGTATGGGCGCCGACACGCACGTTATGGCCGATCTGCACGAGGTTGTCGATCTTGACCCCGTCCTCGATGATCGTATCGCCGATCGCGCCGCGGTCGATGGTGGAATTGCTGCCAACCTCGACGTCGTTGCCGATCACGACCGCCCCGATCTGCGGTACCTTGACGTAGCCATCCCGGTCGGAAGCATGCCCGAACCCGTCGGCGCCTATGACACTGCCCGGCTGCAGGATGCACCGGTCACCGACGACTGCGCGCGCGCAGAGAGTGACCCGGGCAACGAGCAGTGTATCGTCGCCCACGCGCACGCCTTCGAGCAGCACAGACCCCGCGCCGATACTGGCGCGGCGGCCTACTCTCACGCCACTGGCGACGTATGCATTCGCGCCAATCCAGGCCGTCGGGTCGATTTCGGCGCCCGACTCCACGACTGCGCTTGGGTGACGTCCGCCGGCCACTGCCGGTACCGGATAGAGGAGCTGGGCCACTCGGGCATAGGTGGCGTAGGGATTGCGCGTTACCAGCGCCGCGACCGGGCACTGGGCGGCGATCGCCGGATCGAGCACGACCGCGGAAGCGCGCGTCGCGGGCAGGTAACGACGGTACTGCGGATTCGCGAGGAAGCTCAACGCTCCCGGCCCCGCATCCTGCAGCGGGGCGACGCGGTCGACGACCGTATCCGGGTCGCCGCGCAGCTCGCAGCCGAAGCGAACCGCCAGGTCGGCGAGCCTCTCTGGCATGTACGCCTCCAGCGCCCGCCTGGATCAGGGCTTCGCCGGGGCGCCCTTGCGCGCCTGCAGCGCCGAGAGCACCTGAGCGGTGACGTCCACCGAAGGGCTCGCGTAGAGTGCCTCGGACACCACCACGTCGAGGCCGGCGCCCTTCGCGAACGTCTGCACCTCCTGCAGGATCGTGCGTTGCAGCTGACCCAGTACCTCGTTGCGACGGACGTTGAGGTCCTCGAGGAACTCGTTCTGCTTGCGGGCGAACTCCCGCTGCCCGTCGCGCAGCGTCTTCTCGGCGTTGCTGCGCTCGGCTGCGGCCATGACCGCCCCGTCCTTCTGCAGCTTGTCCTCCCGCGCCTTGAGATCCTTCTGCTGGCTCTCGAGCTCGCGACGCCGCGTGGCGAACTCGTTCTCGAGAGCCTGCGACGCAGCCTGCGCCTGCGGCGACTCCTGCAGCAGGCGGGCGACGTTCACGACGCCGATCTTCGTCTGGGCCTGCGCGGCCTGCAGCGGCAGGGCGCTGGTGGCAAGCAGCAGGAGCGAAAGCGTTGCGATCTTCATGCGCATGGAGCCGGATACCTCAAAAAGCCTGTCCGATGGAAAACTGGAAATTCTCTGTCTCGTCGCCGTAGTCGAGCGCGGTTCCCTTGGTATTGTTGAGCGGGAAGGCGTAGCTGAACCGGAATACGCCCAGCGGCGCGAGCCACTGCACCGCGATGCCCGTCGAGTACTTCAGGTCGCCGAAGTCGAAATCGTATTCTACCGGGATCACGTTGGTCTTGTTGTAAAAGGTCACGTGGTCGTTCGAAAAGACGTTACCGGCGTCGAAAAACAGGCTGAAACGCGCTGAATTGCGGAATTTTTCCGGCATCGGCAACAGCAACTCGAACTGGTTCGTCAGTTTCATGTTGCCGCCGTAGGGGTTGCCGAACGTATCCTTGGGTCCGAGCGTGCTCGCCCGAAAACCGCGCACACTCTCTGCACCGCCCGCGAAGAAATTGCGATACGGCGGAATCGAGGTCGTGGATCCGAAGTCGTTGGCGTACCCGACCTCGAAATTATTCATGATTGTGAGCCAGCGCCCGAGTGGCAGGAACTGCAGCCAGTCGTAGCTGAGCGAATAGAACTCCACGTCGCTGCCCGGGGCGGTGTATCCGACGTTGAGCCAGTGCCTTGCACCTCCGGTGGCGAAGATCGCGCGATTGCGCGAATCGTAGCCCCAACCGGCCGACAGCAGGAACGTGTCGAAGCGCGTGCCGTAGTACGTGAACGCGATCGGCGGCACGCCGACCGTGGACTTGCGCGTGTACGTGTTGCCGTTGTTCTGCACCCAGACCAGAGACTGCTCGGCGCTCTGGTTCGGATCGGTGAACAGGTCAGACCGTTGCGCGGCGAGGCCCACGCGTACGGACTGGAATTCCGACAGGGGCCAGCCGTAGTCGACTCCGAGCGCACCCGTGGTCGTGTCGAATTGCGACGAATTGGTCGTGAACTGGCTGTAGTTGCGGTAGCTGAGCGACACGGTGCGCGACACGCCGTCGACGGTCACGTAAGGGTTGGTATGCGAGAGGCTGTAGACCTGGCTGTACTGGCCGGCGTTCAGTTCGGCCGCGACGCGATTGCCGGTGCCAAGGAAGTTGCTGTGTACGAAGCTGCCGTTCAGCAGGACCGACTGCGACTGCGAATAGCCGATGCCGCCGCTGAACTGTCCGGGCAGGCCTTCCTTGATCTTGAAGTCGACGTCCACGAGGTCCGGCGTACCCGGCACCGGGGTCGTCTCGACCTCGACCTTCTCGATGAAGGGCAGCCGCTGCAGGCGCTGCTTCGAGCGCTCGACGGCGGCATTCGACAGGTAGCCGCCTTCCATCTGCCGCATCTCGCGACGCAGCACTTCGTCGTTGATGCCGGTCGAGCCGCTGAAGTTGATGTTGCGCACGTAGGCACGGCTGCCCGGCTGCACCAGGAACGTGAGCGAGATCTCCTTGGTCTCCGGGTTCTCCTGCGGCACGGGGTCGATCTTCGCGAAGGCATAGCCGTCCTGGCCGAGCCGCAGCGCCATGAATTCGGTGGACGCCGTGATCATGCGGCGCGAGTAGATGTCGCCACGGCGCACCTGCACCAGGCCCATCAGGTCCTGCTCCGGCACGACGAGGTCGCCGGCGATCTTGACCTCCGACACGCGGTAGACGTCACCCTCCTCCACGTTGAGCGTGATGTAGATGTCCTGCTTGTCCGGCGCTATCGCCACCTGCGTGGACACCACGTCGAAGTCCGCGTAGCCGCGGTCGAGGTAGAACGAGCGTAGCTTCTCGATGTCCCCCGACAATTCCTCGCGCGAGTAGCGATCGTCCTGCCTGTACCAGGAAAGCCAGTTCGGGGTCTGCAGCTTGAGCTGGTCGCGCAGCTCTTCCTCGGTGAAAGCCTGGTTGCCGACGACGTTGATCTGCTCGATCTGCGAGCGTTTGCCTTCCTTGATCTCGATCGCGATGCTGACCTGGTTGTTCGGCAGGTCGGTGACCGTGGAGTCGACGCGCACCGCGTACTTGCCACGCGAGTAGTACTGGTCGGTGAGGAAGCGGTCGACCTCGTCGAGGGTGGACTGGTTGAATACCTTGCCCTTCGCAAGCCCGACGTTGCGGAGCGACTTCTCCATGTCCTCCGTCTTGATGTCCTTGTTGCCGGTAATCGTGAAGCTCTCGATCGAGGGGCGCTCCAGGACGATCACGAGCAGCGTGCCACCGTCGCGCCTCAATTCCACGTCCTTGAAGAAGCCCGTCGCGTAGAGCGCACGCAGCGACTCCTCCACCCGGCGCTGGTCCATCCGGTCGCCGATGTTTACCGGCAGGTAGTTGTAGACGGTGCCTTCGCTGATGCGCTGCAGGCCCTCGATCCTGATCTCGCCGACCGTGAAGTCGCCCATTGCGGCCTGCGCCATCACGGCGGGTACGGCAAGGAGGGCCGGCAGCACGGCCATGTACGCTGGACGCATGTCGTGCTCGCTCAGCCGAACAAGCGCGAGAGGTCGTTGTAGAAAGCGAAGCTCATGAGCACCAGCAACAGGAAGATGCCGACCTTCTGGCCGGCCGCCTGGGCCTGCTCGGACAGCGGGCTGCCCTTCACGAGCTCGGCCAGCTGGTAAACGATCTGGCCCCCGTCGAGGATGGGTATCGGCAGCAGGTTCAGCACGAAAAGGCTCACGCTAACGATGGCGAGAAACGACAGGAACGCGAGTATGCCCTGTCGCGCCGAGAAACCGGCGTACTCGGCGATGTTGATCGGGCCGCTCAGGTTCTTGACGGACACGTCGCCGGTGGCGACGTTCCACAGCAACCGCACGGTCAGGATCGACATGTCCCAGGTCTTGTCCACGGCGCGGACGACCGAGCCGATCGGTCCGTATCGCTCGCGCGTGCGCATCTCCTCCGGGATCGTGCCCGGCGATGCCGGGCGGACACCGATGCGTCCGATGAGTTTCGATCCGTCGCGCTGCGCTTCGACCTCGACCGGCACCACCACGCGGCTGCCCGAGCGCTCGACGGTGAATTCGAGCGTCTTGCCCGGTTGCGGCTGCACCAGCTTTACGAGGGCCGGGAAATCGGCCACGGACGTTCCGTCGACTGCGACGATCCGATCCCCTGCAGCGAGACCCGCACGCTCCGCCGGGCTGCCTGGCTGCATCGTGCCAACCACCGCCGGCACGGTCGGGTACCAGAATTCGAACCCGAGGCCCGGCAGCAGCGCCCCTGGCTCGGTCAGCGGCCGTGGACTGCCCACGATCCGGAGCGGCGCAGCCCGGGTCGCACCGTCGGGCGAGCGAACCTGCAGTGTGATCGTGCCGCCATCCATCAGCTGGTCGAGGATGGCCAGTACGACGGCTTCGCGCGTGCCTGTCTCGCGGCCGCCGACGGCCACGATCTCGTCACCGGACGCGAGGCTCGCGCGAGCCGCCACCGACTGCGGAGCAATCTCGCCCAGCACCGGCTTCAATGCCGGAATGCCAACGACAAACAGCACCCAGTAAGCGGCGGCCGCGAACAGGAAATTGGCGACGGGACCGGCCAGCAGCACGAGGATGCGCTGCCAGACGGGCTTGCGATTGTAGGCCGCGGACAGGTCGGCTGCCGGCACCGGACCTTCGCGCTCGTCGAGAAGCTTGACGTAACCCCCTAACGGGATTGCAGAAATAGCATACTCCGTGCCGTCCTTGCCCTGCCGGGTCCAAAGACGTTTGCCGAAACCAATCGAGAAGCGCAGCACCCGCACGCCGACGCGACGTGCCATCCAGAAATGGCCGTACTCGTGCACCGCCACCAGGATGCCGATGGCGACCAGGAACGCCAGCACATAGCTAAGTATCGTCATGCCCCCGCCCTGGTCGGTCCGACCAGCAAAGTTTCAGCCGTGTCACGGGCCCAGCGATCCGCGCCAAGGACGGCTTCGAGCGTCGTCGCTACCGCGTTTTCGTGCCTCTCAAGCACGCTTTCGATGATTTCCGGGACGCCGGCAAACCCGAGCCGCCCGTCCAGGAAAGCCGCCACCGCAAACTCGTTGGCCGCATTCAGCACTGCAGGCGCCGTACCCCCCGCTTCAGCCGCCTCGCGCGCCAGCCGCAGGGCCGGGAACCGATCGACGTCCGGAGCCTCGAAATCAAGCCGCGCGGCGGCCACGAGGTCCAGGGATTCTACACCGGACCGGATACGCTCGGGCCAGCCGAGCGCGTGCGCAATGGGCGTGCGCATGTCCGGATTGCCGAGCTGGGCCAGGATCGAACCGTCCACGTACTCCACCAGTGAATGCACGATGCTCTGCGGATGTACGACCACCTCCACCTGTCGGGGTTCCATGCCGAAGAGCACACAGGCCTCGATGAGCTCGAGCCCCTTGTTCATCAGCGTCGCCGAATCCACCGAGATCTTGCGCCCCATGCGCCAGCGCGGGTGCGCGCAGGCCTGCTCGGGCGTCACGCGCGCGAGCTGCTCGCGTGGCGAGCGCAGGAACGGCCCGCCGGATGCCGTGAGGATCACCCGGCGCACGCCGCTGGCCGGACGCCCGGCCTCGATGCCCTGTGGCATGCACTGGAAGATGGCGTTGTGCTCGCTGTCGATCGGGATCAGCGCTGCCCCGCCCGCCCGCGCCGCCTCGACGAGCAGCGCGCCGCCGACGACCAGCGATTCCTTGTTGGCCAGCAGCACGCGCTTGCCCGCTCGCGCAGCCGCAAGCGTGGACGGCAGGCCGGCGGCGCCGACGATCGCCGCCATCACGGCATCGACGCCCGATCCGCCGGCCACGTCCAGCAGCGCGTCGCTGCCGCAGGCCACCTCGGTCGGAACTCCGGCGGCCTGCAGCGCCGCCTCCAGTGTCTTCGCCGCTGCAGGGTCCTGCAGCAGCGCGATACGCGGACGGTGAGTGCAACACTGCTCGAACAGCTGACGGTGACTCGTCGCCGCGGCCAGCGCCGCCACCTCGAATCGATCCGGGTGGCGGCCGAGCACGTCGAGCGTGCTTGCACCGATGCTGCCGGTACTGCCGAATACCGCTACGCGCATCATGGCGTCGCCCCGATCAGGTGCAGTCCGAGCAGGAACACGGGGGCCGCCGCTGTGAAGCCGTCGATCCGGTCCAGCACGCCGCCATGCCCCGGCAGCAGGCCGCCGCTGTCCTTGAGTCCGACGTGCCGCTTGAACATGCTCTCGACGAGGTCACCAAGCACCGAGACCAGCGCCACGAGCAGACAAACCGCCAGCCAGGGCAGCACCGGCTGACCGAAGATCGGGGCGCCCGCCCAGGCCGCAGCCCCGGCCGCGAGCATGCCTGCGAAGAATCCTTCCCAGGTCTTGCCCGGGCTCACGAGCGGCGCGAGCTTGTGCGTGCCGAAAGCGCGCCCACCGAAGTATGCGCCCACGTCGGCCGCGGCAATCAGCACGATCAGGAACAGGAGCAGCAACTGGCCCCGGGGCTCGACGAGCGCCAGGCGCCCGAGCCCGATCGTGGCAGGCACCAGTACCGCAAAGCCCGCCAGGCCTGCCGCGAGGCGCCCACCGCGTTGCGGCGTGAACGCGACCCACAGGAACACGAGGCACCACCAGAGCACAGTGACCGTGAGAAATGCGGAGAGGCCGGCGGGACCGGCCGTGACCCGCCATGCCGCCCAGGCCGCAATGCCGATGCCGACGGTGTAGCCGAGGCGCTGCACAGGCGCTGCGAGCCCGGCAAATCCGGCCCACTCCCACGCGCCGGCCAGCACGACGACGGCGACGGCCGCGACCGCCATCGTCGCCGGCATCCAGAACAGGATGCCGATGACGAGGGCCGCGAGCGCGAGCGCCGTAACGATCCGCTGGCGCAGGCCGCTAGCCACCGGCCACCTGGTCGCCGGTGAGGCCGAAGCGTCGCTGGCGGGACGCGAAATGGCGAAACGCCCGCTCGATCTCCGCGTCGTCGAAGTCCGGCCACAGGCAATCGCAGAAGTACAGTTCCGTATAGGCCAGGTTCCAGAGCAGGAAGTTGCTGAGCCGGTGTTCGCCTCCGGTACG
>Ga0209254_10004728_pt1 | contig 12476 bp, 21 predicted proteins | sample FrelakmetDIP11DI_FD_187148 | JGI IMG/M metagenome (GOLD analysis project Ga0209254, IMG submission 187148) | Freshwater lake sediment microbial communities from the University of Notre Dame, USA, for methane emissions studies - DIP11 DI (SPAdes)... | ecosystem: Environmental > Aquatic >...
GGCGGCGGCGCGACAGGTGGCGGGCTCGGCGCCTTGGCGACCTTCTGCGGCGGCGGCTGCACGGTCAAAGCCTCGATCACGGCCAGGCCGCCCAGGAGCGCCACCACCACCACGCCGGCGATGGCGATGCGGTTGAGCAGGCGCTTTTTCAGCGCCTGCTCGTCATCCGGCGGCGCGACGGGGTCCTGATTCAAATCCGACATAGTCATTCTCCGCTTGTGGATCGTCGGCGCCGCGCGCCAGCGCCATCACCAGTTCGGCCTCGCCCAGGGCGATGCCGCAATGGTCGGCGATACCCCGCGCATCGAAGCCGCGTCGCGCCAGCGCCATGGCATCGGCGTACTGTGGCGCCACCCGGTGCGCCGCCTGCAGGTCCAGCAGTTCTTCGCGCAGGGCGGCGACCTCGGCGCGCAACTGCCGCACCTCCTGTTCGAGCCGGCTCGCTTCCAGTGTCTCGGCAAAGGTTGTGCCGGGTGGCATCCCTTGGGACGGCGCCGGGGTGGCGAGGTCCTGCGCTGCCACCGAGGAAAGCGGCGGCGGTGAAAAATGGAAGGGCAGTTCAAACTCTGTCCCCACTGCTGATTGCTCCCCTGCTGTATCAGGCGACATGGATGCGGTGGTGCCGAAGAGCGTCGGCGCATGGTTGGGCAGGTCGAGATGCGCACTCTTTTGCTTCCCGATCTGGAACAGACGCAGCAGCATGATGGCGACGTAGACGCCAATGCCCACGGCGATCAGAAGCACGCCGTCGCGCCAGCCGAATTGGGTGAAATCCATGGGCGTCAGTTTGGGCTATTGAGTGTGTTTTGCACGGGCTATGGGCAATTGTCGGCCGATGATAGCGACCCGGGTGGCCAAGGCAAACGACAAGCAGCCGGGGCTTTCCCCCCGATTCCCTGCTGTTCTAGGCGCCGCCGACCACGCGCTTGTTGCCCGCCGCGTCGAGGGCGACGTAGGTCAGCCGCGCCTCGGTGACCTTGACCGTGATCGGGTTATCGGGATGGCGCTCGGCATAGACCTGGACGTCGACGGTGATCGAACTGGTGCCGACCCGGGTCACCTCGGCGTAGAAGCTGACGACGTCGCCGGCCGATATCGGCTGCTTGAACAGGAAGGAATTGACCGCCACGGTGGCGATGCGGCCGCGCGCCCGCCTCATCGCCGGGATGGCGCCGGCGATGTCCACCTGGGCCATGACCCAGCCGCCGAAGATGTCGCCCGAGGGGTTGAGATCGGCCGGCATGGGCATGACGCGCAGCACGGGTTGATCATCGGGCAGGCGGGCGGCTTGTTCGGTCATGGCAGGGCACGGCAGTCGGGATGGCGAAGCTTACACCGCTATGATCCGGATTTGCCCGCCGCGGCTTGTCCCTGCCGAAAATTGGGTCAGGGTCGCGCTGCTAGAATCCTGCCATGGCCAAACGCATGCCCGCTTACGTCGCCCTTCCCGGTCCCGAACCCTCTGAGCGTCGCGACTGGGAAACCCTCAAGTCGCTGCTGCCCTACCTGCTCGAATGGAAGTGGCGTGTCATTTTCGCCCTGGCCTGCCTGGTCACGGCCAAGGTGGCCAACGTCAGCGTGCCGCTCGTCTTCAAGGGCATCATCGACGGCTTCACGCTGCCGCGGGAACAGGCGCTGCTGCTGGTGCCCATCGGGCTGCTCGGCGCCTACGGTGCGCTGCGCTTCTCGACGGCGCTGTTCACCGAGTTGCGCGAGATCATTTTCGCCAGGGTGACGCAGCGGGCACAGCGCACCATCGCGCTCAAGGTGTTCGACCACCTGCACGCGCTGTCCCTGCGTTTCCACCTCGAGCGCCAGACCGGTGGCCTCACGCGCGACATCGAGCGCGGCACGCGTGCCGTCGGCAGCCTCATCAGCTACACCATCTATTCCATCCTGCCGACGCTGGTAGAGATCGGCCTGGTGCTGACCATCCTGCTCAGTCGCTACGACAGCAGCTTCGCCCTGATCACCTTCATCACGCTGGCGGTTTACATCACCTTCACCATTCTGGTGACCAACTGGCGCACCAAGATTCGCCGCGAGGCCAACGAGCATGACTCGGCGGCCAACGTCCGCGCCATCGACAGCCTGATCAACTACGAGACGGTGAAGTACTTCAACAACGAAGGCTTCGAGGCGCGGCGCTACGACGAGCAGTTGCAGAAGTGGGAAGCGGCACAGATCCGCACCCAGGTTTCACTGTCCTACCTCAACCTCGGCCAGGCCGTCATCATCGCCGTCGCCGTTACGCTGATGATGTGGCGCGCTGCTGTCGGCGTGGCCAATGGCAGCATGACGGTGGGCGACATCGTGCTGGTGAATGCCTTCCTCATCCAGCTCTACATGCCGCTCAACCACTTGGGCATCCTCTACCGCGAGATCCGCCAGTCGCTAACGGACATCGAGCGCCTGTTCGGGCTGCTGATCCAGCACCGCGAGGTGCAGGATGCGCCGGATGCACGGGCGCTGGAAAATGGTCCATGCGCGGTCAGCTTCGCCGGCGTCGGCTTTGCCTACGAGCCGAAGCGGCGCATCCTCGACAACGTCAGCTTCGACATTCCGGCCGGCCGCTCGCTGGCGGTGGTCGGCCACAGCGGCTCGGGCAAGAGCACGCTGGCGCGGTTGTTGTTCCGCTTCTACGACGTATCCGCCGGCGGCATCAGCATCAACGGCATCGACATCCGCAGCCTGACGCAGGCAAGCCTGCGCGCAGCCATCGGCATCGTGCCGCAGGACACCGTGCTGTTCAACGACACGATTTTCTACAACATCCAGTACGGCCGGCCGACGGCAGCCCGCGAAGAGGTAATCGAGGCTGCCCGCGCCGCGCACCTGCACGAGTTCATCGAGCGGCTGCCCGACGGCTACGAGACGAAAGTCGGCGAGCGCGGTCTCAAGCTTTCAGGCGGCGAGAAGCAGCGTGTCGCCATCGCCCGCGCGTTGTTGAAGAACCCGCCGATCCTGATTTTCGACGAGGCCACTTCGGCGCTCGACTCCAAGACCGAAAAGGCCATCCAGGGTGAACTCGACCAGGTCGCCCAGGGCCACACCACGCTGATCATCGCCCACCGCCTGTCGACGGTGATGAACGCCGACGAGATCCTCGTGCTCGATACTGGCCGCATCGTCGAGCGCGGCAGCCACCGCGAGCTGCTCGAGCGCAGCGGCCACTATGCCCAGATGTGGGCGCTGCAGCTGCAGGAGAAGCGTGCCGATGCCGACACGGCTTAGCCGCCCTTGAAAGCAGAAAGCCGGCGCTAGGCCGGCTTTGCAGGTGGTGCGTGGTGACGCTTACTCGGCGGTCGGGGCCGCAGCGACGTCGGTCACTTCCGGCCGGTCGAGCAGTTCGACATAGGCCATCGGTGCGTTGTCGCCGACGCGGAAGCCCATCTTGAGGATGCGCAGGTAGCCGCCGTTGCGGCTCGCATAGCGCGGGCCCATCACGTCGAAAATCTTGACGACCATCTCACGATCGCGCAGGCGGTCGAAGGCGAGGCGGCGGTTGGCCAGCGAGGGCTTCTTGCCGAGGGTGATCAGCGGCTCGACGACGCGGCGCAGTTCCTTGGCCTTGGGCAGGGTGGTCTTGATGGCCTCGTGGCGCAGCAGGGCGTTAGCCATGTTGCGCAGCATCGCCTGGCGATGCGACGAAGTGCGATTGAGCTTGCGAAGTCCGTTGCGATGACGCATGGTGGTATTCCCCGTTCTTGTGGGGCCGCCGCCAAGGCAAGCGGCCCGTTAATGGTTTTATTGAACGCGTGTTGAAAAATCAGGCAAGTTTCTCGAGACCGGCAGGAGGCCAGTTCTCGAGGCGCATGCCCAGGGTGAGTCCGCGCGAGGCAAGAACTTCCTTGATCTCGTTGAGCGACTTGCGGCCAAGGTTCGGCGTTTTCAGCAGTTCCGTTTCGGTGCGCTGGATCAGGTCGCCGATGTAATAGATGTTTTCGGCCTTGAGGCAGTTGGCCGAACGCACCGTCAGTTCGAGGTCATCGACCGGGCGCAGCAGGATGGGATCGACCGAGGTCTGCTTGGGCGCTTCGATGGACAGCGGAGTACCTTCGAGGTCGGCGAACACCGAAAGCTGTTCCATCAGCATGCGGGCGGCGTAGCGGATGGCTTCTTCCGGGTCGATGGCGCCGTTGGTCTCGATGTCGATGATCAGCTTGTCGAGGTCGGTGCGCTGCTCGACGCGGGCGGATTCGACCATGTAGCTGACGCGGCGCACCGGGCTGAAGGAGGCGTCGATCATGACGTTGCCGATGCCGCGGTTTTCTTTGGCGACCGGACGGGCATTGGCCGGCACGTAGCCACGACCGTTCTCGACCTTGATCTGCATGTCGAGTTTGCCGCCGGCTGCGACGTGCGCGATGATGTGGTCGGGATTGATGATTTCGATGTCGTGGGTAGACTCGATGTCTGCCGCGGTGACCTTGGTGTCGGTGCCGCTGCCCTTTTTCGACAGCGTCAACGTGGCCTCGGCGCGGTTGTGCATCTTCAACACGACGCCCTTGAGGTTTAGCACGATGTCGACGACATCCTCGCGCACGCCCTCAAGAGTCGAGTATTCGTGCAGCACGCCGTCAATGGAGACCTCGGTCGGGGCGGTGCCCGGCATCGAGGACAGCAGGATGCGGCGCAGGGCGTTGCCCAGCGTGTGGCCGTAACCGCGCTCGAACGGTTCCATCACCACGCGGGCGTGTACCGGGGAAAGCGTCTGGACATCGATGATGCGCGGTTTCAGAAGTGCATTGCTTTGCATCTGCATTCCCTTAAAAGAAAAGGCGCCCGGCGCGATTTCGCGCCCGGCGCCGGACTACTGATTAGCGAGAGTACAGTTCGACGACGAGGCCTTCGTTCATCGATGAGGACAACTCCTCGCGGGCAGGGAGGGCCTTGAACACGCCACGGGCTTCCTTGGCATTGACTTCGATCCACTCCGGGAAACCGCGCGAATCGGCGGCCTCGAGGGAAGCCTTGGTGCGCAGATGGCCCTTGGCGGTCTCGGTCAGCTGGATCACGTCGCCGGGGCGCACGTTGTAGGACGGTATGTTCACGCGCTTGCCATTGACCAGCACGCCATTGTGGCGCACGACCTGGCGCGCTTCGGCACGCGAGCCGCCAAAACCCATGCGGTAGGCGACGGCATCGAGGCGCGATTCGAGCAGCTGCAGCAGGTTCTCGCCGGTCCGGCCCTTCTTGCGTTCGGCTTCGGCGAAGCCTTTGCGGAACTGGCGTTCGAGGATGCCGTAGATGCGGCGGATTTTCTGCTTTTCACGCAGCTGCTGGCCGTAGCCGGACAGGCGCTGACCGGACTTCTGGCCGTGCTGGCCAGGCGCGTAGGCGCGGCGCTCGATCGAGCACTTGTCGGTAAAGCATTTCTCGGCCTTGAGGAAGAGCTTCTCTCCCTCGCGGCGGCACTGGCGGCACTTGGCGTCAAGATTGCGGGCCATGTTCTATTCCTTAGCCTTAGATGCGGCGGCGCTTGGGCGGCCGGCAACCGTTGTGGGGGATCGGCGTGATGTCCGTGATGCTGGAGATCTTGATGCCGAGGGCGTTGAGTGCGCGGACCGCGGATTCACGGCCAGGGCCGGGGCCCTTGATACGCACTTCGAGGTTCTTGATGCCGCAGTCCAGGGCGACCTTGCCCGCGGCCTCGGCAGCCACCTGTGCGGCAAATGGTGTCGACTTGCGCGAGCCTTTGAAGCCGGCTCCGCCGGACGTCGCCCACGACAGGGCGTTGCCCTGGCGGTCGGTGATGGTGATGATGGTGTTGTTGAACGAGGCGTGAACGTGGGCAATGCCCTCGGCGACGTTCTTCTTGACCTTCTTGCGGACTTTGGTAGCGGGCTTGGCCATGTATTCGATTCCTGGTTATTTCTTCGACGCGGCGATGGCTTTGCGCGGTCCCTTGCGGGTGCGGGCATTGGTGCGGGTGCGCTGGCCGCGAACCGGCAAGCCGCGACGATGGCGGACGCCACGGTAGCAGCTGAGGTCCATGAGACGCTTGATGCTCATGGTCACCTCACGGCGCAGATCACCCTCGACGGAGAACTTGCCGATTTCCTCCCGCAGCTTGTCCAGCTCGCCGTCGGTGAGATCCTTGATCTTGGTCGAACGCTTGATGCCGGCCGTGTCGCAGATCTTCTGCGCGCGGGTACGGCCAATGCCGTAAATCGCGGTCAAGGCGATTTCGGCATGCTGGTGGTTCGGGATGTTGACGCCTGCGATACGGGCCATATGCTTACCTTGCTTTTATCTTAGCTGTTGATCGCCAAAATTGGAAAACTGACAATTATATCCAGTGCTGACCGATTGATCAACCCTGGCGCTGCTTGTGGCGCGGATCCGTGCAAATGACGCGCACCACACCGTGGCGGCGGACAATCTTGCAGTGGCGGCAGATACGCTTGACCGAAGCGTGTACTTTCATTTTGGTCTCCGGAAAATTAATTCGTTACTGTTACTTGGCGCGGAAAACGATGCGGCCCTTGGTTAGATCGTAGGGCGTGAGTTGCACGGTGACCTTGTCGCCAGGCAGGATGCGGATGTAATGCATACGCATCTTGCCGGAGATGTGACCGAGCACCACATGCCCATTTTCAAGCTTGACCCGAAACGTGGCGTTGGGCAGGTTTTCAATTACCTCACCCTGCATTTCAATGGCGTCATCCTTGGACATGCGGCACTAACGCACGGGCAAGCCCGCCCCTTTGAAATTTGCCTTCTTGAGGAGGCTCTCATACTGGTGCGACATGACGTAGGCCTGCACCTGGGACATGAAGTCCATGGTGACGACGACGATAATCAGCAACGAGGTGCCGCCAAAGTAGAACGGTACGTTCCACTTGAGAATCAGGAACTCCGGCAGCAGGCAAACCAGCGTCACGTAGATCGCGCCGACCAGGGTCAGCCGCATCAGGATCTTGTCGATGTAGCGGGCCGTCTGGTCGCCAGGTCGGATGCCGGGAACGAAGGCCCCGCTCTTCTTCAGGTTGTCTGCCGTTTCCTTGGAATTGAACACCAGGGCGGTATAGAAGAAGCAGAAGAAAATGATGGCGGTGGCGTAGAGCAGTACGTAGATGGGCTGGCCGGGGGACATTGTGGCCGCAATATCCTTCAGCCAGCGCATGCCATCGCTGGTTCCGAACCAGCCGGCGACAGTGGCAGGAAAGAGGATGATCGAAGAGGCGAAGATCGGCGGGATTACGCCCGACATGTTGAGTTTCAGCGGCAGGTGCGAACTCTGCCCGCCGTAGACTTTGTTGCCAACCTGGCGCTTGGCGTAGTTCACAAGAATCTTGCGCTGGCCGCGTTCGACGAAAACCACGAAACCGGTGACCAGGCCTACCAGCAGGCAGATGAACAACGCCACCAGCGGATGCATGGCGCCGGTGCGGACCAGTTCGAACAGGCCGCCCAGGGCGGCGGGCAGGCCTGCGGCTATGCCGGCGAAAATGATGATGGAGATGCCATTGCCGAGGCCGCGCTCGGTAATCTGTTCGCCGAGCCACATCAGGAACATGGTTCCGGTTACCAGCGTCATCACCGTGACGAATCGGAACATCATGCCCGGATCGAGCACGAGTCCGGCCTGCGATTCGAGCGCGATGGCAATGCCCAGCCCCTGGAACAGGGCAAGGGCGAGCGTACCGTAACGCGTGTATTGGGTGATCTTGCGCCGTCCGGCCTCGCCTTCCTTTTTCAGCTGCTCGAGGGAGGGTACGGCGATCGTCATCAACTGCATGATGATCGACGACGAGATGTAGGGCATGATGCCCAGCGCAAAAATGGTGAAGCGGGACAGGGCGCCACCTGAAAACAGGTTGAAAACGCCGAGGATGCCTCCCTGCTGCCCTTGGAAAAGTTCGGCCAGCTTGGCCGGATCAATGCCCGGCACGGGAATGTGCGCACCTATGCGGTAGACGACAACGGCGCCCAGCAGGAACCAGAGCCGGCGCCAGAGGTCGCCGAACTTCGCAGTCTTGCCGAGCGCAGCCGCCTGCTGCATCGTGGTGGCCAATTGCGTCCCCGTTCCCTGTTACTTGCGGTCTTCAGGCCGCAGCGATTTCGGCGACGGAACCGCCGGCAGCTTCGATCGCAGCCTTGGCACCCTTGGTCGCACCGACACCCTTGAGGGCAATCTTCTTGTTCAGCGTACCGGACAGGATGACCTTCGCCGACAGGGCATCGGCCGCTACAAAACCTGCCTGCTTGAGAACCAGCAGATCCACTTCGCCGACAGGCAGCTTGTCCAGCTCCGACAGACGGACTTCGACGTTGCGGCCGGCAACCAGTGAGACGAAGCCGCGCTTGGGCAGGCGACGCTGCATGGGCATCTGACCGCCCTCGAAGCCGACCTTGTGGAAACCGCCGGCGCGGGATTTCTGACCCTTGTGGCCACGACCGGCCGTCTTGCCAAGGCCGCTACCGATACCACGGCCAACGCGCTTGCTGGCGTGCTTGGAGCCGGCGCCCGGCTTCAGTGTATTCAGTTCCATATTAACCCTCGACCTTCACCAGATACGCGACCTTGCGGATCATGCCGCGCACTGCGGGAGTATCCTCGAGCATCGCGCTGCTGTTGATCTTGCGGAGACCGAGGCCACGAACGGTGGCGCGATGGTCCTGCTTGGTTCCGATGACGCTTTTGACAAGCGTCACCTTGATTTTGTTGTCCGCCATGGCTTACTCCTGGATTTCCTGAACGCTCTTGCCGCGCTTGGCCGCGATCTCGGCCGGCGTACTTATGGCCTGCAGACCGTGCATAGTTGCGCGAACCAGGTTGTAAGGGTTGGTCGAGCCAATGATCTTGGCAACAACGTCGGTCACGCCCATCACCTCAAAAACGGCGCGCATCGGGCCGCCGGCGATGACGCCGGTTCCGCTCGGCGCTGGCGACATCAGCACCGTAGTGGCGCCATGCTTGCCGGTAACCGAGTGATGCAACGTGCCATCCTTCAGGGTGATTTTGATCATCTTGCGACGGGCTTCCTCCATCGCCTTCTGCACGGCTACCGGGACTTCACGGGACTTGCCCTTGCCCATGCCAATGCTGCCGTCGCCATCGCCGACCACGGTCAGCGCGGCAAAGCCGAGAATGCGACCGCCCTTCACCACCTTGGTGACGCGGTTGATGGAGACCATCTTTTCGCGCAGGCCATCATCGCGCTCTTCGGTGGTCTGCTGCTGTTTCTTGCCTTGTGGTTTAGCCATGATGTTCTCGCTCAGAACTTGAGGCCGCCTTCACGGGCCGCCTCGGCCAGCGCCTTGACGCGGCCGTGATAGTTGAAGCCGGAACGGTCGAAGGCAACGGCCTCGACGCCCTTGGCCTTGGCGCGTTCGGCAATCAGCGTGCCGACCAGTTTGGCCGCCGCGACATTGCCGCCATTGGGAACCTGCTTGCGCACATCAGCCTCAACGGTCGATGCGGCAGCCAGAACCTGGGTGCCACAACCGGAGTAGACCTGCGCATAGATATGGCCGTTGGTACGATGCACCGCGAGGCGGACCATCTTGAGCTCCGCAATCTTGGCGCGGGTTTTGCGCGCACGGCGAAGACGAGTCAGTTTCTTGTCCATTTTGCTGCGCCCTTACTTCTTCTTCGTTTCCTTGATGACGACCACCTCGCCGACATACCGCACACCCTTGCCCTTGTAGGGCTCTGGCGAACGGTAGGCACGGACTTCGGCGGCCACCTGGCCGACCACTTGGCGGTCGGTCCCTTTGATAACTATCTCGGTCGGAGTCGGCGTTTCCACCTTGATGCCGTTGGGCATGTCATGCACGACGGGGTGGGAGAAACCAAGCGACAGATTGAGCTTGCTGCCCTGGGCCTGCGCCTTGTAACCAACGCCGACCAGCGACAACTTCTTCTCAAAACCCTTGGTGACGCCAGTAACCATGTTGCTGAGCAACGCGCGCATGGTGCCGGACATGGCGCCGCCATTGACGGCACCTTCGACGGCGCGGCACTGCAGGTTGTCGCCATCTCGATCGATGGTGACCGATGGCAGAATGGATTGTGTCAAAGTGCCCAGCGGGCCCTTGATGCTAATCGCGCCACCCGACAGAGTGACATCGACGCCCTTCGGCACGGGGACGGGATATTTGGCGATGCGGGACATGAATCGTCTTCTCCTTAGGCCACGACGCAGAGGACTTCGCCGCCGACATTGCTGGCGCGAGCTTTGCGGTCGGTCATCACACCTTTGGGGGTGGAGACGATGGCGACACCGAGGCCGTTCATTACCCGCGGCAAGTCATCGGTACCCCTGTAGACGCGGAGGCCGGGTTTCGAAACGCGCTCGATGCGTTCAATAACCGGGCGGCCGGCATAGTACTTGAGAGCGATGTCGAGTTCGGGTTTGCCGCCGTTTTCACGCACGGCGAAATCATCGATGTAGCCCTCATCCTTCAGGACCTTGGCGATGGACACCTTGATCTTGGAGGAAGGCATGGTCACCGCCATCTTGTCCGCCATCTGCGCGTTGCGGATGCGGGTCAGCATGTCGGCGATAGGATCGGTCATACTCATTTATCGATCTCCTTACCAGCTCGCCTTGACCATGCCCGGCACTTCGCCGCGCATGGCGCTTTCGCGCAGTTTCAGTCGGCACAGGCCGAATTTGCGGAAAACGCCCCGCGGCCGACCGGTCAGGGCACAGCGATTGCGCTGGCGGACCGGGCTGGCGTCACGGGGAAGCTGCTGCAATTTGGAACGCGCTGCCATGCGCTCCTCATCACCCAGCTTGACGTTGTTGATTGTGGCGAAGAGCTCGGCGCGCTTGGCGGCATATTTGGCCACCAGCTTGGCGCGTTTGGCTTCGCGATTGATTAGTGCAAGTTTCGCCATGGTTCCCTCAGTTCTTGAAGGGGAATTTGAAAGCGGCGAGCAGGGCCTTGGCCTCGTCGTCGGTCTTAGCCGTCGTGGTAATGCTGATGTTCATGCCACGGAGGGCGTCGATCTTGTCGTATTCGATCTCGGGAAAAATGATCTGCTCTTTCACCCCGATGTTGTAGTTGCCACGACCGTCGAAGCCCTTGTTGCCCGGCACCCCGCGGAAGTCGCGGATACGCGGCATGGCAATGCTGACGAAACGATCGAGAAACTCGAACATGCGGGTACCACGCAGCGTCACCATGCAGCCGATCGGGTAACCTTCACGAATCTTGAAACCGGCGATGGCCTTGCGAGCCTTGGTGACGACCGGCTTCTGCCCGGCGATCTTGGTCATGTCGCCGACCGCGTGATCGAGAATCTTCTTGTCGCCTATCGCCTCGCCGACGCCCATGTTGAGCGTGACCTTGGTGATACGCGGCACTTCCATGATGGACTTGTAGCCGAACTTCTCGCGAAGCTGTGCCACCACGGTGTCTTTGTAGTAATCCTGCAAGCGCGCCATGATCGTCCCTTACGCGTCTACGACTTCGCTGTTCGACTTGAACACGCGCACCTTGCGGCCGTCGTCGAGCGTTTTGGCGCCGACCCGGTCCGCCTTCTGGGTGGCGGGATTGAACAATGCGATATTGGAAACATGGATCGGCATCTCTTTTTCAATGATGCCGCCCGGCTGACCCTTCATCGGGTTGGGCTTGGTGTGCTTCTTGACGCGATTAATGCCCTCAACGAGGACACGCAGATCGTCGCCGAGAGAGAGCACGGTACCGCGCTTGCCCTTGTCCTTGCCCGTTATGACGATGACATCATCGCCCTTGCGAATTTTATTCATGGCCGTATCCTCTTACAGAACTTCAGGGGCCAGGGAAACGATCTTCATGAACTTCTCGGTGCGCAGCTCGCGCGTCACCGGTCCGAAGATGCGGGTGCCAATCGGCTCCAGCTTGTTGTTGAGCAGGACGGCGGCATTGCCGTCGAACTTGACCAACGAGCCGTCAGGACGGCGCACACCCTTGGCCGTGCGAACTACCACGGCGCTGTAAATCTCGCCTTTTTTGACGCGGCCACGCGGAGCAGCGTCCTTGATGCTCACCTTGATGATGTCGCCGATGCCGGCATAGCGGCGCTTCGAGCCGCCCATCACCTTGATGCACATGACCGAACGTGCGCCGGTGTTGTCGGCGACGTCAAGTATCGATTGCATTTGGATCATTCGTATCTCTCCAACTTAATCCACTAGCACGTGGTCAGTCTTGGAACCCGTCCGGGTCGGAACACCGAGCCGCCAAGACCAGCCAGGCGACCGGCTATGAAAAAGAGGCAGGATTGTATTCTCCAGCCCCAGGGTACGTCAACTACCCTGATGAATTATTTATTCAGGTGCCGCGTGCTTTCTCGACTACCTTGGTGACGCGCCATGCCTTGGTTTTGGAGATGGGCGCGCACTCCTCGATCTGCACCATGTCGCCGGCGCCGGCCTCGAGGCCCTCGACGTGTGCATGGTACTTCCGTGAGCGGATCATCACCTTGCCGATCAGCGGATGCTTGACGCGGCGTTCGACCAGGACAGTCACCGTCT
>Ga0209254_10004729_pt1 | contig 12473 bp, 14 predicted proteins | sample FrelakmetDIP11DI_FD_187148 | JGI IMG/M metagenome (GOLD analysis project Ga0209254, IMG submission 187148) | Freshwater lake sediment microbial communities from the University of Notre Dame, USA, for methane emissions studies - DIP11 DI (SPAdes)... | ecosystem: Environmental > Aquatic >...
TCCCAGCTCGTAGCCCCAGCTGAAGCGCAGGATGGCAAGGTTCTCCTCATCGCCCTCCTTCCTCACGGAGATGAAAGGGCAGAGGAACCCTCCGCGCTTAAAGGTGAAGGTGCGTCCTTGACACTCACCTGTCGCCAGGGAGCCTATGGGGGAGCGGAAGGTGAGGTGGGCGACCTCCCTGTCCCCCTCCATGAGGACGTAGGACCGGACGGTGAGCCTCGGCTGCTTCCATTGCATTGCCTTGCCTGGGGTCTCTCTCCCTTCATCCATGGACATCGGTCCATCATAAGGCCAGAGCAGGAATAAAAAGTCTTTCAAAGAAAGGGAATGTAAGGGAAGGGGTTTCGCCAGGTCATACTCAGCGCTGATCGAGCACGCGTTCCAGGGAACGCTTGGACACTAGCTCAAGGACAGCGTCCTGGTCCTTCAGGCGGTTCTCCATCTCCTCCACCGAACTCAGGGTGGAGAGGAAGGCCACCACGAAGGAAGCGGTGTTCTCGATTTGGAACACCGCCACCTTCTCTGCAAGTTTTAGCTCTTTCTTCTCACGCCTGGCCTGTATGTTCATGAAAGGGAGCAGCTCTTCTGGAACCTCCCTAACAGTATACACACCGACCAGGTGCGCCTTGTACATCCAGGTGCCTCACAGATTGAACTTGGTCTCGTGCGCCTCTAGTCCCAGCTTCTCTCTGGGCAGGCCGAAGGCCATACCATATAGCTGGGAGAGATGGACCACCGGGATGTTGTATCCAGGCAGGTCCTTCTGCGACCGGTCGTACTGGAGGTGGCAGAATGGGCACACGTCGACGATCATCTGCACGTTGACCGCCTTCAGGTTCTTGAGCTTCTCCTCGGTCATTCTCAAGGCCGTTGCAGCATCGCGGGAACGGACGCCCCCACCAGCACCACAGCACATCATCTTGTCCCGATACATGATGCTCTTGGCGCCCGTGACCTCCACCAGCTCGTCGAGGATCTTGGGCTTCTCGGGGTCATCCAGCTGCTTAACTCGGGTAGGCTTGACGAAATGGCATCCATAGTGCACGCCGACGTTGTAGCTGAGCGGGGTCTTGACCTGGGCCTTTATTTTCTCGATGCCAATGTCCCGATACAATACCTCGGCGAAGTGGCGTACCTTGATAGTACCGTTATACTTCATCCCGATCTTGCCCAGCACATCGTTCACCTTCTTGAGCTCCTTGGGGTGGTGCTGCAGGATGTGGTTGGCCTCGAACATGGAGCCGTAGCAGCCGTTGCAAATGGTCATGATGTCGGTCTTTTGCGCCTCGGCGAGGGCAAGGTTACGCGCGGCCAGCGCTAGCCAGGTGGTCTGGTCGAAGGACCTGATTACGCCAGGGGCTGGACAGCAGCCAGCACCTTCCAACTCCGTCAGCTCCACGCCCATGGACTTGAAGATCTCCCTGGTGGCCAGCTCGATACCTGGATATCTTAGGGGCGCGACGCATCCTAGGAAGAAGGCGAATTTCAGTGGCATTAGCTCTTCCCCCCCTTCATCAGCTTGTCGAACCCGCACTCCTCCATCACCTTGCGGAAGTCGTCCATGGCCTTCTTGTTGCCCACGGTGGTTGGCGGGTTCTCTGGCAAGCCCATCTTCACCCGGAGCTTCTTCATCTCCTCGCCAAAGGGCACGGTGGCCCCAATCCTCAGCATGTTCTCACCAATCTTCTTGTGCTGCTCGGCCATGTAACCTTCCTTCACGGCCATGTTTCTTAGGACGAAGAGGATGTCAGTGATCTGCACCTCGCGTGGACAGCGCTCTACACAGGTGTAGCAAGTGGTGCACAGCCACAGTTCCTCGGTCGCCAAAATCTCATCCTTCAGGCCTAGCTGAGCCTTCCGGATCAGCTGTCTGGTTCTGAACGCAGTCAATCGACCGGACGGGCAAGACGCGGTGCAGGTACCACATTGGTAGCATAGCATCAGCGTGTCGCTGCCAGGTCCTCCTTCCACGACCTTCTTCGTGAACTCAGGATTGGGCTCAGCAATCTTGACCATATAGACACCTTAGGCGGCTGACCGCGAAGGCGTTATTTAAAGGTATACATTTTTTTCATGTTGTGTTACCATTAATGGTAACACTTATCTGTCCAGACGCTCTCTTTTCAACTCCGATAGCAGCCGATTGACCTGCGGCTTCTCCTCGAAGAACAAAGCCAGAATCTTGTGGGAGAGCAGATTGGGATCGATGTCGCTTACCAGCTTGAGGCCTTTCTTTAGCGCCAGCGATTCGTTAATGAAGAAGCTGCGTTTGGAACGGAGGAGTTGTTGGATCGCCCTGGTTCTGCCCTCGATAACGTAGTTCTTGCCAATGGCCTCTAGATGGCGGAACCCAATTCGCTGCGCTCCATACCTGAACCTGATGTGCCGCTCCCCTCTGTCGATGTATATCAATCGATCCTCGGCCACCTCCTCGAACTGCGCGCCCTCGGTCTCATAGGCGTACAAGGGATCGTCCAGAATGACCACGTCCATCATTCCCGCCTTCAGCTCCCTGAGGTTGCGCTCGTCGTCGGAGATGACCAAATCGTAACGGGCCTCCTGATCCAGATTGGACAAGGCAGAGAGGAGCAGGTCCTCGGTCAGGATGGTCCCGCCCACGACCACGGCCTCCCCGACCTTCATCCGCTCAAGCAAGGCGCTATACTCCCTGGCCAGCTTGACGCCCTCCTCGTTGAGGGATGTCCCCGATGGGGACGTGGTTAAAAGGCGTACCTTGGCCTTCGATTCGATCTGGGAGAGGGCGCGATGGACGACCGGGGTCGCGAGCCCCAACTTTTCCGCAGCCTTCCTTTGGCTCCCTTGGCGGTAGACCTCGAGCAGGACCTCGAGCTGGTGCGGCGTCAGGTTGACGCCATTCACCCTCAATGACACCAACGGTTCGATCCTCATAGGACGACGACCTATGGCGATCTCATGTCTTCTTTCTTCCTTTCTTGACCAGGAAGTGCTTTTCGAGCTTGTTCCAATAATGCTCCTTCCAGCCTTCGGCATAGTCATCGGCCTGCTCCTCGGGGACCAGCGAATGGACCATTTTCAGCTCCGTACCCCCCTTGGACTTCGATAGACGGATCTCGAGCCTTGAGGGTGGATAGCCCTCGGGCCATTCGGTGGTCGTCCATTCCTGCACTATCCTCTTCCCCTCTTCCAGCTCGATGTTCTTAGCGGCGATATAACCACTGTATGCTCTGAAAACCCCTCCCACCTCGCCGCTCCCCTCGGCCTCGTCCCCGGTGAACTCAGCGTGCTCTTTGGGGTCCATGAATGCGCGATAGACCTGAATTGGGCTTGCTGGGATGCTGACCTTCTGCTCGATGGTTCTCGTGCCTGGCCTGCTCATGGGGGCTTAACTTGAGGGCGCATCATTTCTAGCTTTGCAGAATTGCTTCGCCTAGTATGGGAGCGCCCCACGTTAATAACCTCACAAAGCTTTTAACCGACTCCTCTCTCCCTGATTCAGATGACAGGCAAGAGGGACAAGTTGGTACTCGGCATCGGCTCACCATTCATCAGCGATGACCAGGTGGGCCTGCGCGTGGCGGAGGCCATCATGAAGATGGGGCTGCCGGACACGGACGTCGATGAGGCCAGCGTCAGCGGTCTGGACCTGATCGAGATGGTCCTTGACTATAAGCGCGTGATCATCGTGGACGCGATCACCTCGCGCGAGTACGAGCCAGGAACGGTAAGGGTCTTGGACAGGGGTGCCTTCACCCATGCCGTCCACGGAACCAACCCTCATGAGGCGAATGTGGTGACGGCCTTCGAGCTGGGCAAGAGGCTCGAGCCCAAGCGCTTCCCCGATGACATCAGGTTCGTGGCCATCGAGGCCCAGAACACCTACGACATCAGCGAGGAGATGACCCCACCGGTCAAGGCCGCGCTTCCGGTCGCCGTCCAGACCGTGCTCGAAATCCTTAGAGAACCTTTGGCCTGATCAGAAGTCCAGGGACTCCACCAAGCGGGCCGTCCTGCCACCCTCCTCCTTGGAAGTATGCAAAGCCACGCACATTTTTCCCTGGTTGAGCGTGCTATTCGCGCTCCTCATTATGTCCTGCTCCGTGACCGCCTCCAACCTTTGGAGGATCTGGTCCTCGGTCAAAAGGCTCCTGGTCTGAAGGAACTGCTCGCCAAGGAAGAACATGCGGTTCTCCATCGGTTCGAGCTTGCGGACGATCAACCCCTTAAGCCATCGTTTGGCCCGAGCAAGCTCATTAGATTCAAGTCCCTCCTGCTTTAATCTCCTAAGCTCCGAGGCCACGAGTTGGAATACCTTATGGGAGTTCTCAGAGGATGTGGAGAAGTAGATACCGAAGGCGCCTGTGTCCGTGAAGGGATGGGTCATAGCATAAATAGAATAGACCAGTCCATTCTCCTCCCTGACCTTCTGATAGAGCCTGGAGGACGTGCCCGCGCCCAGGATCACGCTCAACATGCTCTGGACGAAGCGGTCGGGATGAGAGACGGGTACGCCAGGGAACCCCAACGCCACATATGTCTGATCTCCTTCCCTTGGGTAAAGCAGAACGCCTGGATGGAAAGCCGGGGACCGGCGCTCAAGCTTCTGGCTCGAGCTGGGCATATCATCGAAGGAATCGGAGGCCCAATTGACCACTTGGTTCGCTTCCACATTCCCAGTGGCGACCACGGTGAGATGAGGGGGACGATAGTTCTCCTCGAAGAATGCTCGGATGTCCTTGGGGCCGAGGGGCGCGATGCACTCCACGCTTCCACCTTCTGAGTTGGCCATGGGGTTGCCTTTCCATGCCGCCTTGGCCAGCAGCTCGTGTATGTAGCTTTCCGGGTCATCCTCGGCCATCTTTATCTCCTGCGCGACCACCTTCTTTTCCATCTCCACGTCCTTCTTGGCGAATCGGGGCTTCCTCATGATCTCGGCCAGGAGCTGCTCGGCGGTCACCAGGGTCTCGTCGATGGTCTGTATGAAGTAGCATGTCGCCTCCTTGCCGGTGTAGCCGTTCATCTCCCCTCCCGCGGCTTCGACCATCTGGCTAATCTCCTTGGAGTTGTGGAGGTCCGTGCCTTTGAACAAGAGGTGCTCGAGCAGATGGGCGATGCCGCACTTGTCCTGGGACTCATCCCTGGAGCCAACATCGATATAGACCGCCACCGCCGCAGAACGACTGTAGGAAAGCTTGTCGACGATTACCGGAATCCCGCCTGGTGTCTTGCGTAACAATAACTGTTCCTCTTTGGCGCGCATTAGATTATCTCCCTTCTAGGATAGGGAACTGAGGACCCCGATTTTAAGATATGTTAGAACGTGTTCGCGCCACGGAAGTGTCGGCCCTTGACATGCTGGTGTAGCCAAAGGATAAGTAAGGCACCTTCCATTACGAGGCCTGGGATCGAGAATGACCAACGACTTGTTCATCCATGAGTTCAAGCACCTAAAGCTTGACCGGGCCATGGTGGTGATCGGGTTCCCCAGCATCGGCCTGGTCAGTTCCATCGCAGCCAACTTCATCGTGAAGCAGATGAAACTCGAGAAGGTGGCGGCCATCATCTCAGATGAATTCCCTCCCTATTCCATCATCCATGAGGGCAACATCATCCCTCCCATGCGCATTTATGCAGGCTCACGGATATGCGATGAGCAGGGAGAGAAGTGCGAGCACCTGGTGGTGATCACCACCGAATTCATGCCCTCCCCCAACCTCTTGCGGCCCCTGGTCGACCTGATCATCGATTGGGGCAGGAAGAACGACGCCAACACCATCCTGACCCTGGAAGGGGTAAACATGGGCGAGAACCCAGAGCAGAAGGAAATTTTGGCCGTGGCGACCGGGGAGAGGTGCAAGAAGATGTTGTCGACCTATGGCCTGAAGGAGTTCAACGAGGGGATGGTCTCCGGCCTCTCTGGGGTTATGCTCTCCGAAGGCGACCGCCTCGACCAGGACGTCATCTGCCTCCTCGGCCCTGCCCGAGCCGACTACCCTGATGCTAGGGGAGCGGCAAGGTTGCTAGAGCAGGTGGCGAAGATGCTCCCCGAGCTCAAGCTCGACCCTGAGCCTCTGTTCAAGGAGGCGGAGGCGGTGGAGAAGGAGCTGCGCTCCAACCTTGAGAAGATGAAGCCTCCTTACCGCAGGTCCGACGAGTCCTCGCTCTATGGGTAATTGTCGTACACAAATTGGACCGCATTTGTTGGTCCTCCAACATCGATTCCAGCTCTGCAAGATAGCATGCTGGACGACCAATCATTAAATAATGTCACAGGGCCATCCCGTTCCAGCATGGAGAAGAAGAAATTTATTCGCAAGGTCTGCCTCCTCGGTGATGGTGGCGTAGGGAAGACCAGCTTGGTGCGCCGGTTCGTGGAGGACTCGTTCCGCGATGATTATATTGTCTCCTTCGGGACCAAGGTCTCCAAGAAGGTGTTGGAGCTTGGGGACGTGGAGCTCACGCTGATGCTTTGGGACATATTGGGTCAGAAGAGCGATGACGCCTTGCACTCTGCCTATTACAAAGGTGCGAACGGCGCCTTGCTGGTGTGCGACGTGACCCGCACCCAGACGGTCGAGCATCTGGGCAAGTGGAAGGAGAGCTTCCTCCATGCCGCTCCGGGTGCCAAGATGATCCTCGTGGCCAACAAGGCGGACCTGGACCCGAGAATACCGATAGAGAAGCTGGAGGCGACGGCGGGCATGCTGGGTAGCAAGATGATAATGACCTCGGCCAAGACTGGGGAGGGCGTAGAAGCGGCCTTCCTCGAACTAGGCTGGGCAATCATGGAGGGCGGAAAATGAGCCAGGAGCCCAATCCCTTCTTCGTCATGCCTGGATCGGCGTTGATCGATCTCAGGGAGGAGCTGGAGCTGATCGAGGACGACAAGGCCAAGGAGACCCTTGCCCGATATGGCTATCGGGCCGGCGTCGGCCTCATCAGGTCGATTGGCGTCGAGGTATCCTCTTTCGAGCAGTTCAAGGAGGTCCTGCCACAACTTTGGTCGGAGACTGGCCTGGGAAGGATGCAGATCAAGGAGGCCGACCAGGACTGCATCACCGTGACCTTCGAGGAGTCCATCGAGGCGCGTCATGGGAGGAAATGCGATTTCACCCGTGGCTATCTTGCAGGCATGGTCTCCACCTTGTTGAAACGCAAGTACGAGGCGCAGGAGACCGAGTGCGTCGCCGATGGCAAGTACCGCTGCGTCCACCTGGTCCGGCCGGTCGAAGGCATGATAAGGGAGGGCAGACCACAAGCCGAAGGGGAACGGAAGAACCAGCTGGAGCCGGGTTACTCCTATCTGGTGGAATCGGAGGACACCTATGCCGGTTTCGACATCTTCCTCGATTACGTGTCCCACGGAAGCAAGGGGATGTGGATCTGCCGCGAGTACCCCGAGAAGGTCAAAAAGAAGTTCGACCTCGGAGACCTTCCTCATCTCTGGCTATCCTATGAGAGGGACATCAATTATGCGCGAGAGCCGACCAATATCCCCCTCATCTACGCGGAGATCAAAGGCTTTCTCGACGATTCCGATGGCGGGATAGTCCTGCTCTCTGGACTGGAGTACATGATGTCCCAGAACACCTTCCTCAAGGTGCTGAAGTTCCTGCAGCTGCTCAACGAGAACGTCGCGGTCAAAAACGCACTATTGTTGATCCCCTTGAGCCCCCCCGCCCTTGCCTCGAGGGAAGTCAAGATGCTCGAGCGTGAGCTGCGCGTCTACCAGCCGAAGTGATGACCTGTCGCCGTGGGAATAAACTTAAATTCTGAAATCCGATAACTCGCCTTATGAACCTAGTCCCCAAGAAGTTCTTCATAACTTCCGGGTGCGCTGTGAGCAAGGTCTCGGACCTGAACGCGTTCGATGAGGCGCTGAAGGCCGCGAAGATAGGCGAGCAGAACCTTGTGTCGGTATCCTCGGTCCTGCCCATCGGTGCCAAGCAGGTGCCGGTCCGGGATCTGCCCATGGGAAACATCACCCATTGTGTTCTGGCGCAAATGCGGGGAGGAGAGGGGGAGATGATCTGCGCGGGGATTGCCTACGCATTCCGCAAGGACGGCAAGGGCGGTTATGTGGCCGAGGGGCACATGCACGGCACCAAGAAGGCCCTCAAAGAGGTTCTGGAATGGAAGATGACGGAGATGGCCAAGCTGCGTGGCATCGAGCTCAAGACCATCCATTACGCCATCGAGGAGCTCTCCATTCCCATGGACCACTATGGTGCTTGCGTCGCTTCAGCGGTCTTCGTTGAGTTCTGATGTTCGGCGTCATCATCTGCTCCAAGTGCCATCGCGCCAGGGGCATCTCGCTTTCCACTAGAAAGGCCAAGTGCCCTCATTGCGGCCATAACATCGACGTATCCTTGGCAAAAGTCTATCATAGAACCGATTCTCAGGAGGAGCTCGTTCTGGCCGTTCAGAAGATGACCGAGCGGCTCGCCATCGACATTGAGAAATTCCCCGCGGAGAAGAAGAGGAGGAGCAGGCCGATGGTGGCGGAAGGGAAGAGGGGCTTCCGGTCCGAGGAGGACCTGCGCAAGCTGGTGATCGAGCTCTCTGGCCAGAAGGGAGAGTTCTCGCTCCAGGAGATGATGTCCAAGTTGGACGTGGACGAGGCGAAGGCGGAGAAGGTCGTGAAAGCGATGATGGATTCAAGCCTGATCTACGAGCCTGGCCCGGGTCGATTCAAACCTCTTGCGGTCTGACCCTTGAGGGCGGAGCGATATCTTCACCGCCCCAACGAACCAAGCCGCCGAACATGGAACCTACCTCCACCATCTCAGAGCTCTCGGAATGTTCCAGGGACCTATAGCTCTCCTCGTACTGCGGTCCTTGACCTGGAGGGTAGGTGCTCTCGTCATAATAATAGTTGAACGAGTAATAGAAGTCGCTGAGGTGCTCGCCGTTGCCATCGTCGGTGTACTCCACTATGCGGTTCGGCATCCAACGCAGGAAGTCGTGGTTGACGGTATCTATCACCACGGCCTCGAAGCCCCCGTCCTTCAATGGAACGTAAGCCTGGACCCATCCATGCCCGAACCATTCGTCCTGGCTCTTATCGTACAGGGCGCCCAGCTGAAGCCAAGCGGGGACACCGGAGGCCCGGGCCAAGGAGCAGAACAACATGGCCTGGTCATCGCAGTCGCCCACCATCGATTCCAGTGTCTGCTGGCTCGTCTTGGGCTCCCCGGAATTGTCGGCGTTCGTGTACGCTACGTTATCAATGGTCCATTGATAGATGCGCTCCAGGATGATGTAGACGTTCTTCTCCTCGCCCACGATCTCCTGGGCCTTCTGCTTCATGACCTGGGAGGTAGTGTCGATCATCCAGCCATCATCGGTCGCCCATTCGTTGTGGAGATAAGAGTTCCTGAGATCGACCGGCACGTCCTCGGTGGTCCCGGCGCTCTGCTCATCGATGTCCCACTTGTAAGTGTCCACTCGGATCTGATAGGTTATGTGCACCACATAGGTCTGCGCCCCCATGAGTACGCCATGGTCCCATTCCATCCATTCGTTTCCATATCTGAGTATCTGCTCGCCGTGCGGGGAGGCGGTGACCGAGATCACCTGTTGCAGCGAATACCCGTCCCCTTGAGCATGACGAGGCAGTGGCAAGTCCAGGGTGAAGCTATCGATGGTCCCGCCGTTGGCATCGACCGACAAGGTCCTCTCCAATCGATAGGTGGCGTATTTGGGCGCCTTCTCCTGGAACGGGGAGAGCAGGAACTGGGCGATGGCGTTCTGGACCGAGGGGGTGATCAGGATGATGACCACCAACAGAATGACGATGAGAACGACTACGATCTTGAGCCCGTTCCCTCGCCCATCCCTATCCATAGATGACCGAACCAGTGGTCAGCTAATTCAACTTTTCGACTCTGGCCTCATATTTGGCAACGCCTTCCTTCATCAGAGCGGGGAGGACCTGGAAGTGCACCCTATAATATGAATAGATGGTGATGACCGTCGCCACGGCCAGACAGATATAGCCCAAGACGGAGGCTGGACCGGTGAAGAAGCCTATCATTACCAGATTGTAGGCCAGGTGCACGAGGATGGCGTTGGCGAGGAAGCCGAATGACTGGCCCCTGGTGACGCCCACTCCGATGATGGCCCCGGTCGATCCATTGAGAAGGCACAGCTGCACCGCAAAGACCATGAGAACCGCGTAGTCGACCGGGGTAGGGGTGAGGCCGCCGATGCTCATCGCAGCCAAGGATGACCAGACATAGCCAATGGCCACGGTCCCACCCATGCCCAGCCCGATGGTAAGTCCATAGAAGGGGGTGTCGAGCTTGCCCGCGAACCTCTTCAGGTTCAGGACCAGCAGCTTCACTACCTCGTATATGACGGCGAACAGCAAGGCAAAGAGGACCTCCTCGATGGGGAAGTACTGCTGGACCGCGAAGATGCCCACTCCGAGGACCATCCCTAACGCCAACAGCCCGAAGACCCTGCGGTCGTCGAAGAAAGGCTTCTCCAGCGCAGGATAGGTGTAGTCCTTGAGGGTCCAATACATCAATGCCAGCGCCGAGCCCATGCCCATGGCCGCAGCGATGTACATCTCATTGTTCATTCCGCCCCTGCGACGCCTTCACCCTATATAATCCTGACTAGCTCAGGCCCTACCGTCTTCCTCTGCCACCAGCTTGTCATAATAATGCGCAACCACGCAGGCCTCCACGCACTTGCCGCAGTTCACGCAGCGGTCCTCATCCACCTCGATCCCGTCATCGAGGGTTATCGCCCGCCTGGCACAGTTCTTGACGCAGATGCCGCACTTGGTGCATAGCTGCGCCCGGAGGAACGCCTTCACCCCCGACTCGAACGCCCTGGAGGCCAAATCTGGGGTGGGGGCGTTCGCCACCACCTGACCGCCGGCGAAGACCTTGATGGTGGCGCTCCCTGCCTTGGTCAGCGCCACTCCATACTCCTCCGAGAACTTGGTCCTGCCCACCGCCTTCAGCGCCTCCCCCACCTTGGAGAACCCCCGACTGGTGGGCACGGAAATGACCCCCTCGATGGAGTATCCACCGGTCACGCAAGGGCTCATCCCCTTGACCAGCTTGAGCCTGAGCCTGTCGGCCCTTTGATGCGGCACTCGGAGGTCCGCCTCCTCGGCCAGCCGACGCATCTTGGGAGGGAGGACCTTCCAGCGCCAGAAGCCATAGCGCACGAAGTCCTTGCCTGCTTCGTTCCCCTCCGCCCATTCAACCAGGTGTTGCTCCCATCGCGAATGCAGGTCGGGGTGGAGCCGAGCGGTCGACCTCCATTCGCTGGAGAGGCAGGCGGGACAGAGGTAGCAGCCGATGCGCTCATAGTCCTCGTCATATAGGGGGTTGTAGTCGAGGCCTTTCCACCAGATGTAGGCCCAGACCTCCGCGGCTATCCACCCCCGGATGGGGTTCAGGATGGTCTGGTTGGGCACGAAGGGATTGCTTTCCACGAACCCGATCTCCGAGCGCGCGAAGGACTCCAAGGCCCGATTGCCCTCGATGGTGACCGTCCCCTGAGGAAAGTTACGTTCGATGGCCTCGGTCAGCGGGGCCAGCTTGCACACCTTGCAGCACCAGCGGAAGTCCTTGGCCGGAGGCCCGAAAGCCCCCACCTGCTCCCAGAAGGCGTTCCCCGCGGAGGCCAGCATCAAGTGCTCCTTGTGCTTCTCGGCGAAGCTCTGCACATAGCGCACCGTCTCAGGGAACTCCAGGCCGGTGTCGATGAATACGAGGGTGAAAGACTTGAGCGCCCTCTTGGCGATGCCATAGCAGGCGAGGGAATCCTTCCCTCCGCTGAAGGATAGGGTTACGGGGTCCTTGCGGTTGGAGGCGAAGGACTTGACGTCGCTCACCGCCTTGGACTCGATGGCCTTCAAGTGCGAGGAGTTGGAATTCACGAACTCGGCCCAGGTGGAGGGACCTGCCGACCATGTCTCACCGAGCTTGCCCACCTCCTTAATATGCAGGCTTAGTCTGCATCCCTCGCCCAAAGAGCATGCTGCCCTGGCCTTTGCAGAGCAGACTAGTCCGCCGGCGACCGCGATCACGGGATCGCCGTCCTGGACCTCCCTATCGATCTCCAGGACGTCGGCCGGGGGAATGTTCTTGCCTTTCAGATGACCAGACTGGTGCCTGAGCAGCGCCTTGCCTCTCTTCGCCGCCTCCGTGAGAAGCAGTGCGCCATCGGCCTTGAGCTCGAGGAAGAAATCCTGCCTGCGCAGGTCGAAGCGCAAGGTGCCTACCACCCTCCCTCCGACCACAATCTCGTCGGTGCGGTCCTCGCCCGACACCTTATTCAGGAATATGGGACGACCTTCGAGGATGCTGCCCGCGCCGAAGTGCCCCTCGAAAAGGTCGGATACCAGCTCATGGCTCTTGCTCAGGGCCGGACGGATGTCGCCTGGAAAGGAGACCAGGAACGGCCTTCCTCCCGAGCCGCACGCATCGCAGCTCCTGCCTAGAAGGAGCGTCCCGCACCTGTCGCACCAG
>Ga0209254_10004730_pt1 | contig 12472 bp, 5 predicted proteins | sample FrelakmetDIP11DI_FD_187148 | JGI IMG/M metagenome (GOLD analysis project Ga0209254, IMG submission 187148) | Freshwater lake sediment microbial communities from the University of Notre Dame, USA, for methane emissions studies - DIP11 DI (SPAdes)... | ecosystem: Environmental > Aquatic >...
GCGACCGATCTCGACGAGCACGTGCGCGACCTGATCGAGCAGGTGCTGTTCACCAATCCCGGCGAGCGGGTCAACCGGCCGACCTTCGGCAGCGGCCTCGCCCAGCTCGTGTTCGCGCCGAACAGCGATGCATTGGCGGCGGCAACGCAGGTCGCAGTGCAGGGCGCGCTCACGCAGTGGCTCGCCGAGGAGATCATCGTCGAGGCGGTCGAGATCGAGAACCTCGACTCGACCCTGAAGATCAGCGTGCAGTACGTCGTGCGCGCAAGCGGCACGCGACGGCAGGCGAGTTTCGAGCAGGCGGTGTGATGAGCACAACTCAGTACCGCTGCAGCAACGCACGCCGGCGCACGCTGGTCGGCAAGCACGCGACGCTCAACGGCATCGACTTCGTCGAGGTGTTCGACCTCGACGCGATCCCAATTCCGAGCCCGCGGCAGCGGACCCTCCTGGTGCGCTTCCTGAAGCCGGTGCCCGCGGTCACGGTCGCGAACATCGTGATCGAAGGCGGTGTGCGCGTGACCCCGGTCAAGGTGCTCTGGGCGTTCGTCGGCGGAGCCGTGACCGCGCCGCCGGCGACCGCCGCCGAGCAGACGTTCTTCAACACCGCTCTGGCGCAGCCCGACCACTGCCTCGTTGTGCGGACCGACTCCGAGGGGGATTTCTCGACCTACCGCTTCCGTCTCGTCGACGCGCCGGGGGCTGCACTCGCCGATCTCGATCTCGATCCGCAGCTGGTCACGCTCGACTTCACGTTCAAGGCCGAGTGCCCGTCGGAGTTCGACTGCCGGCCGCGCGACGATTGCCCGCCCGAGAAGCGCATCGAGCCCGAGATCAACTATCTCGCGAAAGACTATGCGAGCTTCCGGCGCCTGGTGCTGGACCGCATGACGGTCGTGATGCCGGACTGGCAAGAGCGCAGCCCCGCGGATCTCGGCGTCGCGCTCGTGGAGCTCGCGGCGTACGTCGGCGATCACCTTTCGTACTACCAGGACGCGGTGGCGACCGAGGCGTATCTCGGCACCGCACGCTCCCGCGTTTCGGTGCGGCGCCATGCGCGGTTGCTCGACTACCGCATGCATGAGGGCTGCAACGCGCGCGTCTGGATCGCGCTCGGCGTCGCGCCGAGCGGCGATGCGGACGGCATCGCGCTCGCGCCCGGACAGATCTTCCTTACCGGGGCCGCAGGCAGCAAGCCCGCCCTCGACCCGGCCGCACTCGCCGCGGCGTTGCGCAACCGCCCGCTCGTGTTCGAAACGCTCGAGGGCATCACGCTGCGGGCCGCGCACAGCAGCATCCGGCTCTACACATGGAGTGACGAGGAGTGCTGCCTGCCGCGCGGCGCGACCCGGGCGACGCTGCGCGACACGGGGCTTTCGATCGCCCCGGGCGACGCGCTGCTGTTCGAGGAGGTGATCGGCCCCGAGACCGGCAACAAGGCGGACGCCGATCCGCAGCATCGTCATGTGGTACGGGTGCTTACCGTGGCGAAGACCACCGACCCGCTCGACGGGACCGCGCTGGTCGAAATCGCCTGGCGCGAGGACGATGCACTGCCGTTTCCGCTGTGCGTATCGCGGCGCATCGCTACGGCAGGGCTCACGCCCGATATCAGCATCGTGCGTGGCAACGTCGTGCTCGCCGATCACGGACGGACTTTCAGCGGCCCGCATCTGTTGCCCGCTGTCGTGCCGGAGGAGGGCCGCTATCGGCCGCAGTTCGTAGAGCGCGGCATCACGCATGCCGAGGCGTTCGATCCCGTTGCTGCGCGCACGCAATCGGCGCGGGCAGCGACGCAGCAGGATCCGGCGCGTGCGCTGCCGCGCGCCACGCTCTCGGGCGACGGGCGGCAGTGGACGCCGCGCGTCGATCTGCTCGCGAGCGATCGCTTTGCCCCGGAGTTCGTTCTCGAGGTCGAGTCCGATGGGCGCGCCTATGCGCGCTTCGGCGACGACGTGCTCGGCAAGCGGCCGTCAGCGAACGCGACGTTTACCACGACCTACCGGGTCGGCAATGGCGCGGGAGGCAATGTCGGCCGCGAGGCGATCGCGCAGATGGTCACGACGCTCGATGATCTCGAGTTCGTGCGCAACCCGATGGCGGCGACGGGCGGCACCGACCCCGAAGCGCTTCCGCGCGTGCGCTTCGACGCGCCACAGGCGTTCCGGACGCAGGAGCGGGCGGTCACCGAGGCCGACTACGCGCGTGCCGCCGAGCGTCACGCCGAGGTGCAGCACGCCGCGGCGCGCTTCCGCTGGACCGGCAGCTGGCACACGGTGTTCGTGATCGTCGACCGGAAGGGCGGGCGCCCCGTCGACGGGGATTTCAAGCGCGAGATGCGTGCGTATCTCGAGCGCTTCCGGCTCGCGGGTTACGACCTCGAGATCCGCGCGCCGCAGTTCGTGCCGCTCGCCATCGAGATCCACGTTTGCGCCGCGGATGGGTACTTCCGCGCCGACGTGAAGGAAGCGCTGCTTCGCGTGTTCAAGGCTGCCGACCTGCCCGATGGCACGCGTGGCTTCTTCCACCCGGACAACTTCAGCTTCGGTGATCCGGTCTATCTCTCCCGCATCTACGCCGCCGCGACTGCGGTCGACGGCGTGCGCTCGGTCGAGGTGACGAAGTTTCAGCGCTGGGGCAAGGCTGCCGCGGGCGAACTCGCGCTCGGCTTCATCCAACCCTCTCCAATCGAGATCCTCGAACTCGCGAACGACCCCAGCCTGCCCGAGAACGGCCGGCTCGATATCGACGTGGGAGGCGGCCTGTGAGCGACCAAACCGTGAAGCCGGCCCTCGACGACTGCGGCTGCTGCGAAGGCATCTCGCGCGAGACACCGGTCGAGACGACCAACCGGGCGGGGCAGTCCCGCATCGCGTACCGGGTCGGCACACATGCCCGGTTCAAGTCCAGCATGCTTGCGGCGCTTTCCTCCCCGGCCGCGCTCGACGGGCTGAAGACCCGCGCGGACGACGACCCGTCGATCGCGCTGCTCGATGGCGTCGCGACGGTGCTCGACGTGCTCTCTTTCTACAACGAGCGGATCGCGAACGAGGGGTACCTCCGCACCGCGACCGAGCGCCGCTCGGTGCTCGAGCTCGCGCGCGCGATCGGCTACGAGCTGAACCCGGGGGTCGCCGCCAGCACGTACCTCGCGTTCACCATGGAGGAGGCGGTCGGGGCGCCGGCCAGCGCCACCATTGCGATCGGCACCAAAGCGCAGAGCATTCCCGCGCAGGACGAGAAGCCGCAGACCTTCGAGACCGTCGCGGCAGCCGAGGCGCGGCCGATCTGGAACCGGCTGCGGCCGCGGCTGACCGGGCCTGTCCCGTTCAAGACGGGCGACACGTCGATCTACCTCGCCCAAACCGATGCAAACGTCAAGGCGGGCGATGTCCTCGTGTTCCTTGGTAACGCGCGCAGGAACAACCCGTCGAGCCGCGTCTACGACGTGTGCCGCGTCACCGCGGTGGAGGTTCAGCCCAAGCAGGCGCGCACGCTCGTATCCTGGGCGCCCGCGCTCGCGCATGGACCGCTTGCCGGGGGCGAGGTCTTCGTGATGCGCACGCGCGCCGCGGTGTTCGGCCATAACGCGCAGCCGTGGGAGGCGCTCCCCGTCGCGCTGCGGATCGGCGAGGTCGACCCTAACGACTGGTCGGTCGTGAAGGGCGCTTACGCGGACGATAGGGACATCTGGGCCGAAAAGGAGTTCGACAGCGGCACCGGCACGATCGATCTCGACGCGGTGTACGACCGCATCGTGACGAGCGCAGCCGACGGGTCACGCGACAGCTGGGCGGTGTTGACCGGCGTCGGCGACACTCCTGGATTCAGCCTCTCGAGGCTTTTCAGGATCACGAGCGCCGGCGAGCGCAGCGTCACCCGCTTCAACCTCGCCGGCAAAGCCACGCGGATCGGCATCGAGGGCGATGGGATCGAGGATTTCTCGCCGCGCACCGCGACCGTCTTCGCGCAGTCCGAGGCGCTGGCCGTCGCCGAGGCACCCATCACCACGCCGCTCGCCCGCAACGACTGGCTCCTCAGCGCCCACGTCGACGGCCTAAAGAAGGGCCAGTGGATCGCGATTACCGAGCAGCATCTCGACGACGCGGGCAAGCCGGTCGGCGAGGCGTTGAGCGAGGTCGTGCAGATCGACCTCGTGAGCGTCGTGGACGGCCTGACGCAGCTCACCTTCGCGCGCGACCTCGATCACGACTACGACCGCGAGTGGACCACCCTCAACGCGAACGTCGCGCCCGCGACCCACGGCGAGACGCGCACCGAGGTGCTCGGCTCAGGCGATGCGTCGAAGCCGATGCAGCAGTTCGTGCTCAAGCAGAAGCCAATCACGTACGTCGCGTCGTCAGCAGCCTCGGGCGCAACCAGCACGCTCGCGATCCGCGTGAACGACGTGCTCTGGGAGGAGGCGCCCTGGCATTTCGGCGAGAAGCCCGACAGGGCGCTTTTCGTGGCGCGGCTCGACGACGACGGCGCCGTGCGCGTGACTTTCGGCGACGGCGAGCGCGGCCGACGCCTGCCGACCGGGGTGGAGAACGTCGCGGCGACCTACCGCGTCGGCACCGGTCAGGAAGGGATGGTCGCGGCGCGGCAGATCAGCCTGCTCGCCTCCCGGCCGCTCGGCGTGCGCGAGGTGATCAACCCGACCGCGCCCGACGGCGCCGAGGATCCGGAGAAGATCGAGGACGCACGCGAGAACGCGCCGTTCACGGTGCTCACGCTCGACCGCATCGTGTCCCTCTCCGACTTCGAGGACTTCGCGCGCGCATTCGGCGGCATCGCGAAGGCGCGTGCCACCTGGCTTTGGGACCGCGAGCAGCGCATTGTGCATCTCACACTCGCCGCGCCCTACGGCGAGCCGGTCGACCCGCTCGGCAAGACCGCGAGCGATCTGCGCGACGCGATCGACCTGCGCCGCCACGCCAGAATCCCGCTGCGCCTCGACACCTACACCGAGCTGCGCTTCGCGCTGAACGCCAACCTGCGGCTCGATCCGCGCTACGTGCGCGACACCGTGCGTGCCGCCGTCGTGGCCGCGCTCGTCGACACGTTCTCGTTCGCGCGCCAGCAGTTCGCGGAGCCGCTTTCCGCCAGCCGCGTGATCGCGACGATGCAGGCGGTCGCCGGCGTGGTCGCGGTCGACTTCAACAGCTTCAACGTCGTCGGTCAGCCGCCGCCCACGCGTCCGGTAATCGACGTGCGGCCCGCGCGCTGGGTCAGCACCGAGATCGCGGCGGCCGAACTTCTCGTTATCGACCCGGACGCGATCACCCTGGGCGACATGCTGTCATGAACTTCACCGCCACGAAGCTCGTATCGCTGCTGCCGCAGCTCTATCGCATCCGCGACGCGCAGCAGCGACCGCCCGGCGCGTCGGGCCCCGGACCGCTCGAAGCGCTGCTAGGCGTGATCGCGAACGAAGTCGGGCTGGTCGAGGCCGACATCGCCAAGCTCTATGACGACTGGTTCATCGAGACCTGCGACGAGTGGGTCGTGCCGTACATCGGCGACCTGATCGGCGCGCGCAATCTGCATCCCGTCTCCACGCAGACGTTCAGCAGGCGGGCATGGGTGGCGAACACGCTCGGCTACCGGCGCCGCAAGGGCACGGCGACGATGCTCGAGCAGCTCGCGCGCGACACGACCGGCTGGCCCGCGCACGCGGTCGAGTTCTTCGAGCGGCTCGCGTGGAGTCAGAACGTCAACCACGTGCGGCTGCACGCGCCCGCGACGCTTTCCCTGCGCTCCCCGGATGCCCTCGAGCGGGTGAACGGCGCGTTTGATCCGTTCGCCCACACGCTGGACGTGCGGGCGATCGAGCGCGGCCGCGGCGTGCACAACATCCCCAACGTGGGGTTGTTCCTCTGGCGGCTTTCGAGCTATCCGGTGGGAGCGAGCGGCGCAGCGCCGGGCAGCCTCCCGGCGGACTACGGTTCGGCGCGCGCCTATCAGGACGGAGCCGACGGCCGGTACACGTTTAGCCCGCTGGGGCTCGACGGCGTGCTGTTCAACAACCCGCAGAGCGAGGAGACCATCACGCAGCTTGCGGGCGAGCGCAACGTCCCGGATCGGCTGCGCCGTCGCGCGCTGCACGACGAGGTCGAGGCGCTGCGGCAGGCGCTCGTGGATGGCGACGCACCGCCGCCGCCGGTGTACTTCGACGGCGATCGGGCGGTGCTTCGGGTGATCACCCGTATGAGCGCCGGTGGGGCGCTCGCCGAGATCGCGCCCGCCTTCATCGGCATCTGCAATCTTGAGGATCCGCCACCCCCGGCGCTGCCCCCGGCCGACTGGCGCCGCCCGGTCGACAAGACCTATGTGAAGCGGCAGACCGGCGCAACGGTCACGCGCACGATCAGCGTCGCGGTCGATCCCGCGAGCGGTCGCCTCGCGTTTCCCGCTGGCGTCACGCCGCACGAAGTGTTCGTTCTCTACAGCTACGGTTTCCCCGGCGACGTCGGCGGCGGACCGTACAACCGCGCCGCGTCGGTCGATCCGATCTTTCACGCCTCGAATGTTTGGCAGGTCGGCGTGTCGCGCGCGTTCGCAGCCGTCGGCCCCGAGAAGGTATTCGTGCGCCTCGCCGAGGCGGTCGCCGCGTGGAACGCGGAGCCCGCCGGCCGAACCGGCGTGATCGTCCTGATGGATAGCACGAGCGAGTTCGACGACCCCTCGGACCCGGTGCCCGAGATCCGCATCAAGGAAGGTTCGCGGCTTCTCGTGATCGCGGCGAGCTGGCCCATCGAGCCCGTGCCGGGTTCACCCGGTGCGGTCGAGCGTCGCGCGGGGCAGTTCGCGCCCGATGACGTGCGCGCGCATTTCCGCGGCGAACTGGTCGTCGATGGGTCCGCCCCGCTCGATCCGAGCAAGCCCGAGGAGAGCAACCCGGGCGAGCTCACGCTGAACGGCTTGATGCTCGAGGGCCGCCTGCGCGTACGCGAGGCTGCGGTTGACGGGGGCGGAGCGACCATCGCGGGCAATCTCGGCAAGCTGGCGATCGTGCACTCGACGCTCACGCCAGTGACTTTGCCGGCAGGCTTGCTCGTCAGCGGTGACAACCGCCGCCTCGAGCTCGCGATCTCGCGTTCGATCGTAGCCAAGTTGGAGCTCGCAGCGAGCGTGCCCGAAGTGAACCTCGCGGAGAGCATCGTCGATGGCGCTGGCGGCGATGCAATTGCGGCGCCCGGTGCTGCGGCGACGTTCGAACGGTGCACTGTGCTCGGGGCGGCGAGCGCGAAGACCGTGAGCGCGAGCAATTCGATCTTCACGGGCGCGTTGATCGCGACGCGCAGGCAGACCGGCTGCGTGCGCTTCAGTTCGCTCACCGAGGGCTCGAAGACGCCGCGCCGGCATCGCTGCCAGCCCGATCTCGCGTTGTCCCTCGTCGCGCCGGCGGCTGCCGACGCGACCCGCAAGCGGCTCGTGCCGCAGTTCGTCACCGACTCGTATGGCGACGCCGCATACGCGCAGCTCGCGCAGAGCTGCGCACTCGAAATCCGCACGGGCGCAGACGACGGCGCCGAAATGGGCGTGTGGGCGCTGCTCGCGCAGCCGCAGCGCGAAGCAAACCTGCTCGCAAGCCTGGACGAATACCTGCGGTTCGGACTCGCCGCCGGCATCCGGTACGTGACCTGACCGAAGAGAGGAAGCGCCATGAAAGGAGATTTCAGCCGTCTCACCTTCGGGTCGGAGCGACGCTATTCGAGCGTGCGGCTGCAGCAGGGCCGCGTCCTCGTCGACGCCGACTGGAATGAAGAGCATGACATCCTTGCGCACCGCATCGCGACCGAGACGGTCGACGTGATCGGGAAGTGCGGCGCGCCGCTCCACGCGCCGGGGCTCCACGTGGTCGCTTCCTTCGCGGAGCTCACGCCCGAGGAGCAAGCGCTGCCCGGCAACGCGAACCCGCCCGCAGGGCCGCTGCTCGTATCGGCGGGGCGCTACTACGTCGACGGGCTGCTGATCGAGAACGCCCGCATCGTCTCGATCCTCGATCAACCCGACCTGCCGCCGCCCGGCACTGCGCCGATCGTAAAGCTCGCCAGCGGCGGGGACGCGCCGTTCCCGCCACCGCCCGGGACTTACATCGTCTACGTGGATACGTGGCAGCGCCACGTAACCGCGCTCGAAGACGACTCGCTGCGCGAGAAGGCGCTCGGCGGGCCCGACCACGCGACGCGCACCCGCACCGTCTGGCAAGTGAAGCTGCTCGAAGCGCCCGCGGGCACGACATGCACGACCGTGTCACCCGCGTGGACTGCCCTCATCGCGCCGCCGACCGGCAAGCTCGTCGCGCGCGCGGTCGAGCCGCCGCCGCCCGACAACCCCTGCAGCATCTCGCCCGGCGGCGGGTACCGGCGGCTGGAGAACCAGCTCTATCGCGTCGAGGTGCACGACAGCGGCAGCCTTGATACCGCGACGTTCAAGTGGTCGCGCGAGAATGGCTCGGTGGTGACGCGCTGGCTCGGCAATGGCGCGAACGCGAACGAACTCAAGGTCGCGTCGATCGGCCCCGACGAGGTGCTGCGCTTCGCGCCTCAACAGTGGGTCGAGCTCACCGACGACGAGCACGAGCTGCAGGGCAAGCCCGGCGTCCTCGTGCAGCTTGCGAACGCCGAGAACGACATCCTCACGATCCTGCCTGCGACCGCAATTCCCGCCGGCCCGATCGTATTCGCCGCGTTCAAGACCAACCCGAAGGTGCGCCGTTGGGAGTCGGATGCCGCCGGCGACGCGCTGCGCGTGATCGAGATCGCCGGCGGCAACACGGGCTTCCTGCCGCTGGAGGACGGCGTCGAAATCAAGTTTTCGGCGGGCACTTATCACAGCGGCGACTACTGGCTGATCCCCGCACGAACTGCTACCGCGGACATCGAGTGGCCCGCGGGCAAGGCGCTGCCGCCGCACGGCATCGAGCATCATTACTGCCGGCTCGCGGTCGCCGAAGTCGGCACGGTCACGGGCGGCGCGGCGACGATCAAGCTCACCGACTGCCGGCCGATCTTCCCGCCGCTGACCGAGCTGCCCGATGCGGGCGGCGATCTCAAGAAGCACAACAAGTATCTGCACGGCTGGGGCGTCGTGTGCGGGCTGCAGGTGCATTGCGGCGGCGAGAACCGGACGCTCGTGCGCGTCGAGAAGGGCTACGCGATCGCGTGCGACGGCACCGACATCTGGGTGCCCGCGGCGCAGACGTTGCCGATCCTCGAGGCCGCCGCGAAGGCACAGCTCATCGACGCGAACGGCAACGGCACCGCGTGCATCACGCTCACGCCCGCGGCGAACAACGGCTTCACGCTCGGCGTGATCGCCGACCCCGAAGCGAAGCGTGGCTTCTGGGAACGCGTGCTCGGCGGCACACTGCTCAAGGACGTGCTCGAAGATTGCGTGAAGCCGCTGCGCGACGTGCTTTCCAAGCTCATGGCCGCCGATGCCGCCGGCGCAAAGCTGCCGGTCAGCGACGCGGCGCGCAACCAGATCGCCGCGGTTAACCTGCTCGCGCAGCTCGCGAACGATTCGCGTGGGTCGCGCGTATTGCTCTCGGCCGACGAGCACGAGCGACTCGCTAAGCTGTACCAGGCGCTGATCGCCGAACTTTCGAGCAAGACGTTCTGCGGCATCCGCGACGATCTGTTGCCGCTGCCGACGTATCCGTTCGGCGCGAGCGGGCTCTCGACGGGCTACGGCCGCGCCGCGCATCGGCGCCTGCGCGTCGACGCCGCGAGCGGCCGCGCGTACGCGTTCGGCGACGCCTCGACCGTCGTGCACGCGTACGGGCTCAAGGACGGCGAGCTCGAGCGCGAGGTCACGCTGAGCGGCCAGAACCTCGAGGTGCTCGACGTGCTCCCTGTGGGCAAGTTCGTGCTCGCGGTGGCGGCCGACGACCACCAGTCGCTGATCTATACGCTCGACCCGAAGACGCTCGAGCAGCAGGGCGAGCCCGTGGCGGTGCCGGGCGCGCGCGTGGCGCGGCTGCTCTGGTTCGGCACGGACCTCGAGCGCGGCGGCTTCGCGCTCGTGCAGGGCGTCGGTCTCGTCGAGTTCTCACCCGCGAAGCCCGGCGCGATCGAGCCTGGCAAGCCGGTCGTGGCGTTCAACGCGACCGGCCATCTCTCGTCGCTGGTGGGCTCGGTCACGGGACGCCTCGGCCAGCTGTTCGCCGGCGCCGCCGCGGCCGGCGCCTCGACCGACCGCTACAGCCAGGTGGTCGAGATTCGCATCGGCGCGGGTGGCGCAACACCGGGCGCGACGATTCCGCTCATCGCGCCCAACGGGCAGGCCGCGAGCGGCGCAGACGCGATCGAGTTCATCGCTGCGCGCGACGCCGCAGGCGGTCAGGCGGCGCTGCAGGTGGTCGTCGATGCGGGCGAACACAAGACGCTGCTGATATGGTCCGGCGTCGACGGACCCGCGAAGCGCGCGATTCCGCTTGGCGCGGTTGGCGGCGTCTCGCTGGCCGCGGTGCCCGAGCTCGGCGTCACCGCAATGACGTTCGAGGACGAATACTACATGACGTGGGTCGGGCCCGACGTGGAGAAGCTCGACGAGGCCGACCGCGTGCCGCTGCAGCTCGGCCCGGCCGCGGTGCAGATCATGCGCACCGCGTCATCCGGCCCGCGGCTCGCGGTCGTGCTCAACCGCGTAAGCCATACCGTGACGCTCCTGCCCATCGAATACCTAGCCGGGCAGCGGCGCTTCGACATGGCAGCGCTCGCGGCGTATCGCGGGCAGATGCTCGCGGCATTCCGCGACGTCCTGCTGCGGCTGGTCCAGCGTCTCAAGGACTGCATCTGCGACCACCTACTCGTGAACTGCCCGACGTGCGACAAGGACGACGTAGTGGTCCTCGCCTGCGTCGAGATCCGCGCAAAGCAGGTGTACTCGATCTGCAACTTCCACCGGCGCGAGGTGGTGACCTTCCCGAAGCTCTTCTACTGGCTCTCGGCGGTTCCGATCATCCCGCTCGTGACCGAGGCGATCGGCGAGCTCTGCTGCCTGGTCCTGCCCGACCGATTGCGCACGGGCACGAAGCCCGCATCCGACTTCACCTCCGCGAAGTCCGTGAACGCATTGATGACGCAGGCGCGCGCGTTCGACGCGGCCACCCTGCAGAAGAGCGTCACGGGTTATCTGAAGATGCTCGGCAACGCCGGGATCAAGGCGACGACGACGCGCCTCTCGACCCTGAAGGCGACGCCCGCGAAGCTGCGCGTCGACAACGTGCTCAACCGCAACGCGTCGACCGTCCGGCGTTCGCTCGCGAGCGCCGGCGTTGCAGTCAACACGGTCCGGCCCGTTTCCGCGGCGGTCGGCATCCCCGCCCTCGCAAGGCTGCCGCTTACGCTCGCGCCCGGCGATCGCGTCGACCTCTTCACCGAGAACGGCAAAGTGGTGTTCTATACGCGCGTCTCCACGGCACCGGCCGACCCGCAGGCGTTGCGCGTCGAGGAGACGGCGGTGATGCGCAGCGACCTCGATGCGCTGCAGCGCGCAATCGCCGAGCGCGATCTCGCCGCCGAGCAGCGCCTCGCCGAGCACGCGCGCGAGATCGCGGCGCTGAAGGCCGAGCTCGCTCGTCTTCGCGGCGCGGGCGCGCAGGGAGGATCACGCGCCAAGAATCCGAGTCAGCGGACGAAGCGTCCGCCCAGCAAGGAGTAGCTTGGCTGCAGGCCGGGTCCCGACTTGACAGGTATTGATCTTGACGTTCGAGCGCCCGCTTGCGGCCGCTAAACCTTGCCACCGTATTGAGGGTTCATCGAGCACCAGCACGACTTCATGATTTTCGTGCCCCCGTACTTCTGCCAAGCCATGCCGACGACTTGCCCGTCTGTTGCGACGTAAACGAGGGCATCGCGTTCGCTGACTCTCGACTTCTCGCGCACGCCCAAGCGCTTTTCATAGCGTTGGGTCGCGGTCGCGCTCCAAGGGTTCGTGGGATCTAGTTCCCAGTAGTAATTGTTCATCCCGAGGAAGAAGCGCCGGTCCTTCAAGTGATTCCAGGTCTTCTGTTTCCAGTCGTAGATCTCCAACTCGACGATGTCGATCTTCTTCCGCAGCCATTCGTCCGCGCCCGGGGACGCCAAGATGTGATTCGGGTCGGCCAATTTCAGCGTCGCGGTCTCGGCAAGTCATGCTCGTAAGCGCTGTACCAGAAGCCGTCGGCACCGTTAGTACAAGCGGCGCCGCGGCCGAAGCTTTCAATACCTTCCGGCGTGTTTTCTCCATCTCCCCCCACTCCCCCCAAGCAGTAGGCGCAACCCAACCCCTGCGCGCTGTCGCACGCATCTCCGTTGTTGCGCCAGGATCTCGCCACGCTCTCCCCTATCCCCGAAAGTGCGTAGCGCGTACGGTGACCGCCCCACAGCAAAATTGAGGCCTGGCGGGTAGTCCATTGAAGAGACGACGGTTTTTTTCTGAGGGCCGTTGCAGCTGTAAATCTTTTCGGCACATCGGCTGA
>Ga0209254_10004732_pt1 | contig 12468 bp, 13 predicted proteins | sample FrelakmetDIP11DI_FD_187148 | JGI IMG/M metagenome (GOLD analysis project Ga0209254, IMG submission 187148) | Freshwater lake sediment microbial communities from the University of Notre Dame, USA, for methane emissions studies - DIP11 DI (SPAdes)... | ecosystem: Environmental > Aquatic >...
CTTGGTTTGAACACAGATGGGTGTATTGAGCTTGCCAATTTTGTTAAAGGGATAACATACATTGAGACTAGTTATGGTAATGATTACTCTGCAAAAAGTAAAACAGATGGTTTAATGCAAGTAGAAGCTGATACATTACATGACGCAATTCAAACGGGATATGTCGACAAATCATTTAATGATATAATCGAAAAGTCATATGTTGATAAAAATGGTGTACAACATTATCGTTATAAAAAAGGTAAAGGTCTTTGGATTGATCAAAATAATTTCAATGCCAGCCTTTATGCAGGTATAGGGTGTTTTCTTAAACAAGTAGGGGGAAAAATAATTGGAGATGTTCAAAATCTAACTGATTTAACAAATTTAATCAAAGGTAAACTCAACCCATCAGGTGGTAATTTGAGTCATTATTCAGCAGCTTTGACCGCATATGGAGGACCAAACGGATTTGTTTTACATTATTTTGGTGTATCATCTGAAGCTGAACTCAGAAATAAATATCCTAATTGGGAAACAACTAATCCCTATGGAAATGCAGTAGTAGATATTATTACCACTGGTAGTATGTACAGATATGCTTCAGATAAAAAAGCCGGTAAATTAGAACCAGTTGGGAAAATACCATAAATAAAAGAGGAGGGATTGAAGATGAATAATTCTCCAATAATGCTTCGATGCTGGATTTCAATAATATTAGCACTTTTCATTTGTAGTTTTTTAGGTTGCTCTCAAAAAATAGATAATTCGGTACTCAAAGATACGAAAGAATCCCTCAAAGTAGCACAAGAAGAAGTAAAGATTAATCCAGACAAGATAGATGATTGGCATTTCGAGGATAATAATATAGGTTCACCTATTATTTCAGAGGAAGGAAAGAAGATTGACCCAAACAGGAAACTTGTCGAATGGAAAGCTAAGAGTTTTGAAGGTAGAGGACAACTCAAAAGGAAATGGGATATTGATATAGACAAGGAAGAAGAATATGGAATTAGCTATGTTTTTGCATATCCAAATAGATGGGATATAGGTGATTGGTATTCAATAAATCCTTTAGTTGGAAAACAACCATCAAAAGAAATTATTATACCACCGAATGAAGAATACATGTATGGTTGTACGCTTTCAGGGCCTACAGATGGGGAATATGTTTTTGGATGCAAATGGCATGTGGGGCTATCTACTTATTGTTGGCGACTTGGAGATGGTAAAAACATGTGGATTGGTGAACAGTTAGCTTTTGAAACTTCAGATTTTGTTATAATTGATAACAAACTTTTCCATGTTGATTCAAATAGAATAATTAAAGTCAAACCATGGACTGGTGAGCAAATCTGGTCGATATTTTCAAAAAGCCAAATAAAATATTTTTTAAGCGGTTATTATGAGCAAAATTCATGCGGAATAGCAAATACATCAAATAAATTATTTGTTCTAATGGAGAACGGTCATCTTTACGATATTGACGTTGATACTGGTGAACAAGAGCTTGTGAAATATACACAACAAAATCCAATTGCTATTACAGCATCAGGAGATGACCTTTTAGTTTTGACATCTGATGGTTCAATAAGTGAGTTAAATGCACAAACATTAGAGGAATCAAAACATTTTGAAACGGGATATAAACTGAAAAAATCCACAAATGAAATGCCAGTTTACTATAGTATACAATCTATTGGATCAAAAATAATAATTGCCGACAATGGATGGCCTCAATCGTCTTCATTCCTTTATGATACAAAAAGCAAAACTGGCATCAAATATGACAAACAAGATACTTTTGTAATCAATTCCTCTCTCGTTTTTGAAGATGATAAGCAAATTAAAGGAGTTGACCCAGAGACATTGGAAACATTATGGTGGATTGACAGAAAGGACATAACAGGATCAAATGCTCATGTAGCCTGGTGTGATTGGCGAGGAGTTTGTGTTATATCTGATGATGCGATCTCTTGTTATGCCCCTCCAAAATAATAGTATCACTTGCAAATTGATTCCTCAAGAGAGGGAGTGCCTATAATTTCTCAATAATCCTCTTCATAGCTTCTATACCTGCTGTTTCAGCTGTCTTGGCTTCTTTGAGAGCGGTAACTGCTGTTTGAATCCTAACGCTGTCTTTCACATGTTCTTTGTCTAGACCAATGAATGGAAAAGCCTCTGCTACTTTTGTAAGGTTAGAAGACACTTTTTCATATTTGGTGATAGCCTCATCAAAAAGAGAGTCTAATCCTGGCAATTTTTGTTTCGCCTCTTTTAAAAACTCGACTGCAAACTCGCGGCACTCCTGCCAACAAGCTGCGTTGTAGCCTGCACCCCATGGGTTAGCCTTGCCCTGTTCAAGAGCTGTAACCCAATTGTCATATCCTCCCAAACCGCCTTTGTATCCTTTCTCAAAATACTTTTCAGGTCCGCTTGATGCTTCGATTGCAAACTGAAGAGCTTGCTTTACTGCGATCCTGTCTTCGGCTGGCTGTGTTTTCTTAACGCTGAAAACATCCAAGAGTTTGACTTCTAGATCGCCCAGCTTTTCCCAAGGCAAAGTTTTTTTATCCTCACTGCACTCTACACCCTCAAATATATAACCTTCTTCAGTGTAGCCATTGATGACATAATACTCGGGAATGTCCAAGCACCAACCAACGACAGGCACGCCTGCATCTATCCACGAACGAATGAAATTCCAAGCTTCTAGTTGTTTTTCCTTAAAGTCAGGTTGGTTCTGCCAGGCGAAGATGTCATTTGTGAACAATCCAGCATTTGGCAGCAATTTATGAATAACACTCATGTTCCAAGCAGTAGGACTAGAAGGGCAAAGCTCATCATGGATATTGAGAACAAATGCATAACCAGATATTCCATACAGCCAGCCATTTGTTATTGGTATCTTTAAGAAATTTGCGCAACCTTTAACGCATCCTAAGATTGATATCCACATACATTCCCAATGAAAACCTTCGAGCATCTTCATATATTTCACCTCGTTTATTTACGAAACATTGAATGTTATTAATAAATGTTGGAGTTGGAAGAATAGAAATTGATGTTACTTAACTTTGTTAAGCCAATGAACCGATTCAGGGTTGATTGTGTGACCGTTTGAGAAAACTTCAAAATGCAAATGGTAACAGCTGGAATTGCCTGTGGTTCCAACCTGGCCGATCCATTGGCCTTCATCAATCCAATCCCCAACTTTGACTAGATAACCAGAAAGGTGACCATAGCGAGTTATGAAACCACTTGCATGCTCAATGTCAATGCAATTGCCATAACCGGCAAACCAAGAGGCTCGGATAACCTTGCCTGAGCCTGACGCATATATGAGTTCGCCATTGGGTGCTGTTATGTCAACACCTGAATGAAAACGCCCCCGTTCGGGCAAGTAACCGTACTTTGCAGACACAGGGAATGGGAGAGGCCAATATTCCGGAATGCCGTAATTTGCATTTACTGGCTTTGGATCGAGCTTGTCAACGGGAAGATTCTCATCAATCAGTTGTTTGTCGGTTGCGGGTTTTATGTCGCCACCGCTGGGTTTTGTTAGTTGTTTTGTCGTTTGTTTTTGTGGAGTTGTTGAACTGGAGGCAATTTTTTCGGGTGCTTTTTTTGATGTTTGAGTCAGTTTCAAGGTGGGATTATTTTGCACAATTTTAGCAGGTTCAGGTTGTTTTGGCGTTTCAGGTTTATTTGCTATTACTGGTTTACAAACTGGTATTACTTCAATTGAGGAGGCAATCCTCACACCTTCAGCATCTAGCACCCTTAAAGCTGTGATATTTTCTATCTTTTTAAATACTTTGTCGTCTATTGCTTTAGTATTTCTTAGCGTAAGATCCTGCCTCGGGAAAATGGTTGAAAGTGTAAATGACAAGATGATGACAAGGGCTACACCAACCCCAAAAATATAATGATTTAATCTATCTCTTTTTGCTTTACGCATGGCATCCTTCAAGTGTTCAGGATCAAAAAAAATAGCGCCACGGTTCATCACACCTGTATTATCTAGCAGAAAAATTTCTTTATGCAAGTGGCTGATGTCATGTTCCAATAAGTTAACTAAAAGACTTGACTTGAGCAGGCAACAATATAAAATGGCTATTTTGTAGAGCAATAGCTTTGCAATAGTTTTATGCAGGTCCGTAGCTCAATTGGTAGAGCACCGGTCTCCAAAATCGGTTGTTGGGGGTTCGATTCCCTCCGGGCCTGCCATAAGAGGTGTATATGGGAATTGTGAATTTCTTTAGAGATGTTTGGTATGAGTTGACTGCAAAAGTCACTTGGCCAACTTGGAAAAGGCTTGTCGTAGCTACGACTGTAACAGTCGTGTTTGTTATGCTCTGGGCTATTATCATCTTCTCATTTGATTGGTCATTCTCAAAGATGCAACAGTGGGTCGCATCAGATTATTACGATCCAGTTGCGCTCAAGAAGGGTGAAATCAAAAAGTTCCCGACCGAAGCTGATCTTAGCAAATATATGCAAGAGCAAAAAGACAAGGGTACCGAAGGCTATGGTGGAGATACAAAGACTGATCAAACAACTCCGACTCCAGGTCAGCCAGGTTCGCCTGGCTCACCCATCGAGCTTCCGGGTGGTTTACCAGTTACTCCAACCCCAACACCGCCTTCTGGAGGAAACAACCAGTAATCCATGAGCTCCCTTCCTGAACCACACTGGTATATTTTACACACCTACTCTGGATACGAGAATAAGGTAAAGATCAACCTGCTCCAGCGTGTCCAATCGATGAACATGGAAGATTTGATCTTCCGTGTTGAGGTTCCAGTTGATTATCAGGTAAAACTCAAAGATGGTAAACGACAGGTTCTTCCTGAGAAGGTTTATCCGGGTTATGTTCTCGTAGAGATGATCATGACTGACCAATCCTGGTACGTGGTTAGAAACACCCCAGGCGTTATCGGTTTTGTCGGATCAGGTGGTAAACCACTTCCACTTGACGAGGGTGAGGTCAAGCAGATGCTAAAGCGAGTTGGGCTTGAAGAGGCAAAAGCTGCTCTAAACTTCAGTGTAGGTGACTCAATCCGTGTCGTTGGTGGACCATTCAACGAGATGATTGGTGTTGTTGAGTCGATAAACGAGGAGAAGGAAAAAGCAAAAGTCAGGCTCTCGATGTTTGGTCGCGAGATGCCTGTTGAGTTAGATTTTGTTAACATAGAAGTAATCTGATAGGAGTTTTCAAAAATGGCAAAGAAGAAAATAACAGGATACGTTAAGCTGCAAATCGAAGCTGGCAAAGCAAACCCAGCACCACCAGTTGGTCCAGCACTTGGTCAGCGTGGAATCAATATCATGCAGTTTTGTAAAGATTTCAACGACAAGACTAAAGACAAGCCAGGTATGATAATCCCGGTTATCATCACTGTTTATGAAGACCGTTCATTCGATTTCATTCTCAAAACCCCACCCGTATCAGACCTAATCAGAAAAGCTCTCAAGGTACCGACAGGTTCTGGTGAGCCAAATAAGAAAAAGGTTGGTGTTTTAACTAAGAGTCAGGTTGAGGAAATTGCCAAGGTAAAAATGCCAGACCTAAATGCTGCCTCTCTTGAGACAGCCATGTCCATGGTCGAGGGCACTGCCCGTTCCATGGGTGTTGACATAGCCTAGAGTTTTCAATTCGTGGGAGGGCTAAAAACCCGCTTGCACCACAAGGAGGAATAAATGTTTAGAGGTAAGCGTTACAAAAAAGTAGCCAAGCTCGTTGATGACAAGAAGGTTTATGAGATTTCAGAGGCGATTAACTTGCTTAAGAAGTTGAAATCAACAAAGTTTGACGAGACAGTTGAAATTGCCATGAAGCTTGGTGTTGACCCAAAACAGGCAGACCAGTATATAAGAGGGACTGTTTCGCTTCCTGCAGGCACTGGAAAAATAGTCCGTGTGCTAGTTTTTGCAAAGGGTGAAAAAGCCAATGAGGCACAAGATGCTGGCGCTGATTTTGTAGGCGATGATGATATTATCGAGAAGATAAAAGGTGGATGGCTTGATTTTGACCTTGCACTTGCTACCCCTGATATGATGGGATCAGTTGGTAAATTAGGTAAGATTCTTGGCACAAAAGGTCTTATGCCAAACCCCAAATCTGGCACCGTCACCAACGACATTGGCAAGGCAGTCAAAGAGTTTAAAGCTGGCCGAATAGAATATAGAGTCACAAAGTTTGCCGATATGAACGTTCCGATTGGCAAATCCTCTTTTTCAAACGATGATATCGAGAAAAACCTTCTGGTTTTCTTAGGCGCAATAATAAAAGCCAAACCAGCGTCAGTCAAAGGAGCATACATCCAATCAATTTCTTTGTCTTTGACCATGAGCCCAGGTGTTCATCTAGACATCAACAAGGCGGTGGCTTTAGCCAGTAAAATTCAGTAGTAGTTAAACCTCGCCAAAGACAGCGGGTACCCCAAAAGGGTTTAAATGAACGCCCGCCGAGGCAGTGAGCCTTAAGAAAGAAATTTTATTTCAAATGGCCCCACTATCTCGGTGGGGCTATTTTTGTTGAAGAAAGGAGGAAAGTTGATTACAAGAAGCAAAAAAACTGAACTTTTGGAAGAAATAAGGCAGAACTGGAAAAACTCAGCAGGTATAATATTTTCTGATTGCCAGCTACTCCCTGCTGCTGCAATAACAGACTTGCGTAAAGAGTGCAGAAAAGCCGGACTCATCCACAAAGTGTACAGAAACACATTGATTAGCATCATCGCAAAAGAGAATGGCGTTAAGGATTTGGATAAATTCCTTGAAGGTCCAACCGCCGTAACGTTTGCGCCTGACGATGCTCCTGCCGCGGCCAAGCTCATTCTTGATCAAGTTGCAAAAAATCCCAAGAAACTATTTACAAAAGCCGCTTTTACTGACGGTCAAATCTTTGATGCAAATGGTGTCAAGGCTCTGTCTTCCTTGCCATCTAGACCTCAACTTCTTGGGATGCTTGCCAATGTACTGGCTGCCCCGATTTCTGGTCTTGCCAGGGCTCTCAACGGCAACATCTTGAATCTTGCTTACGCTTTGAATGCTGTAAAAGAACAAAAAGAAAAGGCCGCTTAAAGGCCCAAAAAACCTAAAACTAAACAGGAGGAAATAATGAATAAAGATGAAATTCTTACCGCGATTGAAAAAATGACAGTTATGGAGCTTTCCGAGTTAGTCCATGCTATCGAAGAGAAGTTTGGTGTTTCTGCTGCTGCCCCGGTGATGATGGGTGGAATGATGCCCGCAGCCGGTCCAGCCGCCGAGGTTGAGCAAACAGAATTTGACGTTATCTTAACCGAAGTTGGTCAGCAGAAGATCAATGTCATTAAGATGGTCAAGGAAGTCAGCGGTCTTGGTCTCAAAGAGTCCAAAGACTTAGTTGATGCCGCTCCAAAACCAATCAAGACCAAGATCTCACGCGCAGATGCCGAGGAAGTCAAAGAGAAGATGTCCTCTGTTGGCGCAGTTGTAGAGATTAAGTAAGCAAATCTAAACACTTTTTTGAGTTTATAAAAAATTAGCACAAAGCCTCCGATTAATCGGAGGCTTTGTCTTTGATGATGTAAATTGCTACCAACAACAGTCTCCTTACTTTACAGCAAATTTGACAAAATTTTCAAATTCTCCTATATCTTGAGCTAGTTTAGTAAATTTTGAAAAGGAGAAAATTATGAAAAATCGAAATCCAATTGCTGTTTTCTTTATCTGTTTGATCACGTTTGGCATCTATGCTCTGTTTTGGTACTATTGGACAAAGCATGAAATGGTAGCCCAGGGTGCTGACATCCCAACAATGTGGCTTGTGCTTATCCCAATTGTCAATATCTGGTGGATGTGGAAGTATTGCCAAGGTGTTGAGAAAGTGACAAAAGGACACATGACTGGTGTTATCGCATTCGTCCTTGTCGTTCTCCTCAATGTTATTGGTATTGCCATCATCCAGAACGAATTCAATCAGGTGGCAACAGCCTAGAAAAACTTTTATTAGTGCCCTGGGAAGAAATCCCAGGGCTAGTTGTTAAGTACAAATTTGAAAGTATGGTTTGATAGCATATTTGAAACACCAAAATGAGACGCTTATAAAATAAAAAGAAATACTTCTAGAGTATGGTGTATATTTATTCTTTTATTTTAAACTTGTGCCAAAAAATATATAATAGTAATTATTTAATGATTTTTTACCTCACTAATCAAGTTTTTTATAGTATCCAAACTATTCTAGATTCAGCCTAACTTGGTTTGATTAAGACATGTCAAATATTGGGCTTGAAACGATGTATAAGGTTGTTATTATGTATCCCATGTCATATAAGCAAATCCTAATAGTTGATTTTGGCACACAACATATCAACTCTATCACCAGCGTTGTCAAAAGTCACATAAGCCCTAATCGCATCCGAGTTGCAAGACTCAATAGACCTGGTGTGCCTTCTAGAATGTTAAAGTTTAGTGAAGTTGAAACCGAAGATGTAAACATGGTGTTTGCTACTGAGCACCTTAGGCAATCCGATGCCGCAATAATCTTGACTGGCAGTCCTGATCATGTTGGCGACCAAAATGGATTTAGATCCATTAACAAAGGCGTTTTTGACAAATTTGAAGGCCCAATCCTTGGTGTATGCTATGGTCACCAGCTCATCGGAACCATACTAGACCATGATTGCAAAATGGTGCCACATGCTGAGCATGGCTCAACAATCTTTCTCCCACGCGACGAAGCCCAAACAGACCCGCTTTTTAGTGATTTTCCAAAGGCAGGTTTTGTTGTCTCAGTCCATCACAACTGGTCGCTTTCCAAGGTTCCAGAAGGATTTATCAATATTGGTGAGACTAGAGGCACACATACCATCATCTCTGCAATAAGAGCAAAAAATCGACCAATCTACGGTGTTCAATTCCACCCAGAATTACCCGTTTCAGGCTATTGGTCTGGTCTTGATCTGATGGGCAGATTTGTTGAGTTGGCAATGGCTGGTGCTCCTGTTTAGACTGATTTTTAGTCTTAAATCAATACTGACTAAGCACATTCGAATTAAGCTGGATTTGATATGATAATAAAACAAGATTTGGGTTAGTAGAAACTTGATCAGCCAATACAGCACCGGTGGCTCCTTTGCTTTTCTCACGTATCACTCTTAAAATAACCATTTGATTTGAATCACAATCCCATATTATGTTTTCAAGCTGCCATGCTTGAAGAGTTGGTCTGTTGTTGAGTTCTTTGATTATATCTCCAGGCAATATTCCAGCCACTTCAGCCGGGCCACCAGGTGTCACTCCTTCAACTGTCAAAACATCTTGAAATTGCTTAATCGCTAAGCCAAGTTTGCCGGGGTGTTTAAGCTTGTCAAAAAACTTTCTAAAAAGTGGGCTTGAAGCATCTGTAACTGCTGATTTTACAACATCTTTTAGTGTTGTTTCAGTTGACTTGCTCAATTCGCCATAGGCAAATTGAGGTGAAAAGATATGGTCATATTTTATGCTTGATCTCAGTGTCCATGTTCTAAGGTCAGGCTCAATGTCTGTTAACCATGTAGAAAGAGAGAAGGCAAGATCGGTGAAAAGTTGATCCTCAGTAGGCAGCTTGGAATTGTTTTGCATACAAAATTGCTGGACTGCTGTCCAGTCTAATTTTTCATCACCAAGTGTCCATTTAATAAGCGCAACGATATAGCCCTGATCAAACACCTCCTCACCGACACTCAAGGGAATAAACAACTCACAGGCATTTCCTGACACTCTTGATCTGACAAGCGACGGTGGCAGTGTGGGGTCAACCTGAATGTTTATTTGCTCAAAAGGATTTTGTAGTCTCATTGCCATTGAAACTTTATCAACTCTCTTGACTAAACGATTTAGACTCCAAACTCCTAAAACCTCACGAGCCTTAAAGAGTAGATCATCTTTTTGGGGATCGAGGATTCTTGATATACCCTCTATTGATCTCCTGAAATCATCTCCTATTGTTGAAATAGAATTTTCAAGCCGTTCCCTGTCAGATGGCAAGATATATTGAGTCAACTCTGGTTCGATTTGTTTAGTGATTTCTGAAAAAATGCCCATCTGGTCTGACAGTTTTTGCGATGCGCCAATGATGATTGAGGTTTTAAGATCATTCCAGTCAGGCTGATCTGTGATCTTAAATGAAGATTTCCCACATGATAATAAAATGAAACATATAATTAATAGAACAACTTTTTTCATTGCCCCTCCAAGTCACAAAAAACATCTTCAAGATCAGGTGGATTTGGGAAATTATAAGGTTTTGTCCCAGGTTTCTCATTGTAAAAAGGTCTGTTGCATCCTTTGCAACCTGGTGTTTGAAAATCTGATGGTTCCAGCATAGCTTTGACTTGCCCGTAGTTTTTTATGATGCCATTTTCATAAACAATTTCCCAATCGTTATTCTTCCTCAAGACAGCTAATATGGCTTGAATTATCCTATATCTTCGTATGCTTGGTTGAGGTAGATTTTCTAGGGGTGTTCCCTGAAGCGGTGTGAAGGCGAACAAGGAAACATTGATATCTGATTTTATTAGATTTCTGGCTAGCTCAACAAGTTCTTGTTCTGTCTCACCAAGACCCATCATTAGATGTGTTGTAACTCGTCCAGGGTGAGATTTAGCCAATGTTTTAAGCATATCGACTAATTTTGATAGATTTTGACCTTTTATCTCTTGTGAAACCCTTTCAGAAGAGCAATCAATAGCTAGTGAAACGTTGTTGGCTCCAGCTTCAAAAATTCCTTCAGCCTGATCGAGAGACTCGATATAAATTGAAACTGATATTGGTGCTTTACTAATCTGGCTAATCCTAATGAGTAAATTCAAAACCTCTTCTAGTACCTTGTCTTCTTTGACACCCTGGATGCATATCCTATCGAGTTTTGTATGGGGCAATCTCAAAAAAAGATCTGACTCGTCTAGAACTGGCCAAGTGATTCGTGAAACAAAATCGCTTTCACCTTTGGCTTGAGGGCAAAAGGAGCAGACGCCTGAGCATTTGTTGCCAATAAGAAGAAACGCTGTCCTTGGATTCCACGGAAACTCTCCAGCTTTAAGACCTAATAATTGTAGAGTTCCATAAGAGGCTCTCACTGTAAATTAAAAATTATCTCTAGATCTATCCTTCGTTCCTTGCTATCCCAAGAAATCTTTGCGCCTAAGGTGTCTTGAGCAATAAAACGCAATGGTACCATCGTGCTTCCACCTTTTTCAATGTAAGGAGATGCTTGGAGTTTAACAGGTTTACCATCCAGAAGGGCAACGTCAGAACTAATAAAAACAATAGATGTGTGTTGTTTACCGATAGTTTCAACAGATTTTGTTTTGGCATCCCACTTGACTGTGGCTTCCAAAGCTTCAGAAACAAATCTTGAAGGAACAAATGTGATGCTGTTTTTTATCTTGGGTGGAGATTTCAAATAAGTCACGGAACCATTGACATATGCTTTGGGGTTGTCAATCCACATTGTGATTTTCACAATACGTTGGGCGACAAAATTAACCTTCTTTGACCAACTGGCTTGGTTGCCAGCTTTATCAGTAGCAACAATGAGCAAGTCGTTGAAACCTTTGTTAAGATCAAAGATGGCTTTAAACTTGCCTTGAGAGTCAACAGTGACTGTACTACCGCCTATTTTTATAATTGCACTAGGCTCTGTTACACCATCGACAGTGAGTTTTTGCGTGTGGACTGTTTCGCCTGGATCTTTTATTTGAAGAATTGGTTTAATAGTGTCTAGTATGACAGTCACTTCTTTAACTGTTTCTAATCCATTATCCTTGTGCGCTTTAAGTATTATCTTGTTGTCACCTTCGTGCAAACCAACCTCAACCTCAAACATTCCGTTGTCTGCTATTGGTTGCGGGCTGCCATTGACATAGAGTGTTACACCTGGGTTGGTTCGGCCTTTGAATTTGACTGTGCCAGTGTTTACAAGCGACCCTTCTTTAGGATCATCAATGGTTAGATCTGGTGGAAAGTTGTCCACATCGTTTTTATCCTGAAGGTAAAGACGGCAGATTATGTCCTTTGAGCCTCCGTTTGTAAACAGTGATACGCGGCCAGAATGATTGCTATTGACCACTTGTTGATCTGTAGGTTTGCATGTGATAGAGATGTCTATCTCATCTTGACTAAACCTAGCTGGATCGGGCTCAAGCCATGAGTTCGCTGATTCAGCTGTGCCAGAGAGGCCATCTTTACCTTTGTTTGTTACATGAACCTTAAGTGTTTTGGAATCACCAAGTCTTATGGTGCCAAAATCCAATTCTTCAGGTTCCACGTTCATTATTGGTTTTGTCGGTGGAGAGATAACTGTTATCTCAGCGTTTTCACCTTCAAGAGTGAGAATGTCAAAATTGGACTTGCGAGCTTGGAGCTTTTCAAGTGAAAGCTTGGTTTTGCCTGATAAAAGTGCTTTGAAGCGAAGTGTCATTACAGTGCCAGACTCTTTGAAGATTGTTTTTGAAT
>Ga0209254_10004733_pt1 | contig 12468 bp, 11 predicted proteins | sample FrelakmetDIP11DI_FD_187148 | JGI IMG/M metagenome (GOLD analysis project Ga0209254, IMG submission 187148) | Freshwater lake sediment microbial communities from the University of Notre Dame, USA, for methane emissions studies - DIP11 DI (SPAdes)... | ecosystem: Environmental > Aquatic >...
CGGCGGTAAGGCTGGTTGCCTTGGCGTCGTCCTCGGCGGACGCGATCCGCAGCGTGCAGGGCCGCATCCAGACGTGCTTCTAGCCCACATCAAGCCTCTAGTTACGCGACCCCAGTGGCGGTTGCGGTCGCCGTCCACCGAGCTCAGTCGGCAGCGATCGTGGCGTGCCGCCGGACGATCTGCCAGCGCCCGTCCCGCCGGATCCAGATGTCCGTCACGTTCATGCGGTGCGAGAGGTCGCGCCCCGCGAGCCGGCCTGTCTGCCGGTAGCGCGAGACGACCACGGCGCTGTTGCCGTAGACGTCCGGGTCGATCTCCTCGTAGACCCAGTCGTCGATCTCGTACGGCCCGGCCGCCGCCTCGAGGAAGGACGCGCGATCGAGCTCGCCGGCGGCGCCGTCGAGCGTGAACTCCTCCGCGAGCAGCTGCTCGAGCCGCGCCAGGTCGTGCTCGTGCACTGCGCCGACGAGCTCGTTCGAGAGTGTGACCAGCTCCCTGAAGATGGGCATCTAGACCTCCGCCTCGACCCGGGGACGCTCCCCGAACGCGTGCTTGACGATCGGCTCCTTGGCGGCCTTGACCTCGTCCAGCCGCCGCACGGGGCGGTGGTGCGGCGCATCCTTCAGGAGCTCCGGGCTCTCGGCGGCCTCACGTGCGATCGTCTTCATCACCTCGATGAAGGCGTCGAGCCGCTCCTTCGGCTCGGTCTCCGTCGGCTCGATCATCAGTGCCTCGGGGACGACGAGCGGGAAGTAGATCGTGGGCGGGTGGACGCCGTAGTCCATCAGCCGCTTTGCCACGTCGAGCGCGGTGACCCCGTACTCCTTCTTGAGCGCCCGTGCCGAGAGCACGAACTCGTGCATACAGAGCCGGTCGTACGGCACCTCGTAGTCGTCGCGCAACCCGGCGAGCACGTAGTTCGCGTTGAGCACCGCTGTCTCCGACATCGCCCGCAGATCGGCCCCGTGGGCACGCATGTAGGCGTAGGAGCGCACAAACACCCCGAACGGCCCCGCGAAGCCGCGTACCCGGCCGATCGACTTCGGCCGGTCTCGGTCGAGCCGGAACGCCTCGCCGTCACGGACGACCTGCGGCGAGGGCAGGAACGGCTCCAGGTCGGCGCGTACCGCCACCGGGCCCCCGCCCGGGCCGCCGCCGCCGTGCGGCTGCGAGAACGTCTTGTGCAGGTTGTAGTGGACGATGTCGAAGCCCATGTCGCCCGGCCGCGACTTCCCGACGACAGCATTCAGGTTCGCGCCGTCGTAGTAGAGCAGTGCTCCGCGCGAGTGGAAGATCTCGGCCACCTCCTCGATGTCCTCGTCGAAGAGGCCGAGCGTGGACGGGTTCGTCAGCATCAGCCCCGTGGTGCGCTCGTCCACCTTGGCCCGCAGGTCGTCGAGATCGAGGTTGCCGCGCTCGGTCGTCGCCACCTTCACGAGCCTGTAGCCCGCCATCGTCACGCTCGCCGGGTTCGTCCCATGTGCCGTGTCCGCGGTCATGATCGTGTCGCGCTGGTCGCCCTCGCCCCGGTCGGCGAAGTACGCCCGCATCAGCATCAGGCCGGTGAGCTCGCCCTGCGAGCCCGCGGCGGGCTGCAGGGTGACCGCCGGCAGGCCCGCGACCTCGGCCAGGATCTGCTGCAGCTCCCACATCAGCTCGAGCGCGCCCTGGGCACCGTCGTCCTCCTGGTGCGGGTGGAGGCTCGCGAAGCCGGGCAGCCGGGCGACGCGCTCGTTGACCCGCGGGTTGTACTTCATCGTGCAGGAGCCGAGCGGGTAGAAGCCCGTGTCGACACCGAAGTTCCGGTCGGCGAGGTTCGTGAAGTGGCGCACGATCTCGTTCTCGGCGAGCTCGGGCAGGCGCGGCGGCTCCTTGCGCGCGAGCTCCGCGGGAACCTCCGGTACCGGCAGGCCGTAGTCCGGGACCCGCCCCGCACGGCGCCCGGCCTGGCTCTTCTCGTAGATCAGCTGCATCAGCTGCACACCTCCGCCAGGACGTCGGCAAGACGGTCGATGTCGGCGGGGGTGCGCTTCTCGGTCAGCGCGACGAGGAGCACGTCGTCCATGCCCTCGTAGTCGCGACCGAGGGCGTAGCCGGGATGCACCCCGAGCGCCCGCGCCTCGCGGATCACGTCGCGCGCCGGGCGTGGCGTGCGCACCGCCAGCTCCTTGAACACGGGCTGGTCGAACGCCGCGGGCAGCGGGATGCGCTCCCGCGCGTAGCCCACGAGGGACATGCACGTCTCGCCGAGCTCACGAAGCCCCTGCGGGCCGAGCCAGGCGAGCGTGACAAGCCCGCCGAGCGCGAGAAGGGTCTGGTTGGTCGTCATGTTCGACGTCGCCTTCTCACGGCGGATGTGCTGCTCGCGGGTCTGCAGCGTGAGCACGAAGCCACGGTCGCCGTTCAGGTCGGTCGTCTGGCCGACGATCCGCCCCGGCAGCCGGCGGATGAAGTCCGTGCGCGAGGCGAGGAAGCCGTAGTGCGGGCCGCCGTAGCTCTGCGCGTTGCCGATCGACTGGCCCTCGCCGATCGCCATGTCGCAGCCGTAGGCTCCGGGCGCCTCGAGCACACCGAGTGAGGTCAGGTCGACGTGGGCGACCGCAAGCGCCCCGGCCTCGCGCGCTGCCGCGGCGAGCGCAGGCGCATCCTCGAGGCAGCCGAAGAAGTTCGGCTGCGGGAAGATCACGGCCGCCGCACCCTCTGCCGCCGCGGCGATGCGCGCGGGGTCGGTGACGCCGCCCTCGTGCGCGACCTCGACCACCTCGAGCCCGAACCCCGGCGCATAGGTCTTCACGACCTCGCGTGCCTGCGGGTTGAGCGTCTCGGCGAGCACGATGCGAGTACGCCCGGTGGCATGCTTTGCGATGTAGCAGGCGTCGGCTGCGACCGTGAAGCCGTCGTAGCCGGACGCATTCGACACGTCCATCCCCGTCAGCTCGCAGATCGCGGTCTGGTACTCGAAGATCGCCTGGAGGACGCCCTGGCTCATCTCCGGCTGGTAGGGCGTGTAGGCGGTCAGGAACTCGCCGCGCTGCAGGATCATGTCGACGATCGCCGGCACGTGATGGTCGTAGATCCCGGCTCCGAGGAACGAGAGCTCGACGCCGGTGTGGACGTTCTTCGCAGCAAGCTCCTCGAGGTGGCGGATCAGCTCGACCTCGGTGAGCGCGGGCGGAACGTCGAGGTCACCGGCGAAGCGCACCTCCTCGGGGATCTGGGCGAACAGGTCGTCGATCGAGGAGACGCCGATCGCCGCGAGCATCTCGTCGCGGTCGCGATCGGTGAGCGAGAGGTAGCCGGCCGTCATTGCTCTGCCACGACCGCCCGGTAGGCCTCGACGTCGAGGAGGTCGTTGACCTCCGTCGGATCGCTGAGCCGGATCCGGATCAGCCAGCCCTCGCCGTACGGATCGTCGTTGATCGACTCGGGCTCGTCGATCGCCTTCTCGTTCACCTCGAGGATCTCGCCGGACAACGGCGAGACCACGTCGGAGACGGCCTTGACCGACTCGACCTCCCCGTAGGCCTCGTCCTTGACCGTGAGGCCGCCGACCGCGGGCGCCTCGAAGTGCACGAGCTCGCCGAGGGCGTCCTGGGCCCACCACGTGATGCCGAGCACCGCCTCGTCACCCTCGACGCGGGCCCAGTCGTGCTCGGGGTGGTACTTCAGATCTTCCGGGTAGCTCTCTGCACCTGCCACCTAACTCTCCTCCTTGACGTGAATGGACTTCGTGTAGATCGGCTTCTTGACGACGTGCGCCCGCTTCGGCCTCCCGCGGACGTCGATCACGAGCTCGGTGCCCGGCGCCGCGGAGGCGGCCGGAACGTACCCCATCCCGATCCCCAGGTCGAGCATCGGCGAATGCGTTCCCGACGTGACCTCGCCGCCCCCGTGGATGGGCATGCCCTGGCGCGGCACCGCCTTTTCGTCCATCACGAACGCGACGAGCTTCCGGTCGGGCCCTTCCTCCTTGACCCGGCGGAGCTCCGCGACGCCGCTGAACTCCTTCTCGAGCGCGCATGTCCAGCCGAGACCGGCCGAGATCGCGTCGGTGTCGCTCGTGATGTCGTTGCCGTGCAACGGGTAACACACCTCGAGCCGGAGCGTGTCGCGTGCGCCGAGGCCGCACGGCGTCGTTCCGTTCGCGACGACGGCGTCCCAGAGCCCGACCGCGTCCTCGGCGGCACACATCAGCTCGACCCCGGCCTCGCCCGTGTACCCGGTGCGGCAGACCATCACCTCGACGCCGTCCACCTCACCCATCGCATGGGTGAACGCGGGCGCTTCGGGGAGGCCGAGCGACGCGATCGCGGTCGGCCCCTGGACCGCCAGCAGCGCATAGTCGTCGGAGGCGTCGCGCACCTCGGAGCCGCTGATCTCGCGCTCCTTCAACCACGCGTAGGCCGCGGCCCGGTTGCCGGCGTTCACGACGAGCAGCGTGTGGAACGGGCCGAGCCGGTAGGCGATCAGGTCGTCGACGATGCCCCCGTTGTCGTTGGTCAGTAGCGTGTACTGCGCCTCGCCGTCGGAGAGCCGCGCGAGATCGTTCGAGAGGAGGCCCTGCAGCAGCTCCTGCTGCTTCGGTCCCTCGACGTGGAACTGGCCCATGTGGGAGACGTCGAAGACGCCGCGGTCGCGCCGGACGGCGAGGTGCTCGGGGATCACGCCCTCGTACTGGACGGGCATCTCCCAGCCGGCGAACGGCACCATGCGGGCGCCGAGCGCGACGTGTCGGTCGTGCAGCGGCGTAGACCTGAGACCGTCGGCGCTCACGGCCTGACTCTAGCTCCTTCCCCCCTTGGATGCGCCCCTGAGGAAGTTGAGCCGCCGGTAGGGGAAGGAGCTCTTTCTTCTTGGCTTCGCCTTCATTTCTGAGGGAGTCCGGCCAACAAATCACAAGGCGAAACCCCGAGAAATAGCTCCTTCCCCCGCGGGCACGGCAAGCTCTTGCCGCCGGCGTTGATGCGGGGGAAGGAGCCTAGTCTTCGCGCAGGAAGCTCGGAATCTCGATCTCGGCGTCGGAGGTCGTTGGCCGCTCGAATCGCCGCTCCGGAATCGACGACGAGGCAACTCCCACGGGCGCCTCGACACGCCGACGGCGTGGCCGGCCGCCGAAGCCCGTCGCGATCACCGTCACGCGCACCTCGTCCCCCATCGACTCGTCGATCACCGCACCGAAGATCACGTTCGCATTCGCGTCGGCGTGGCCGGTGACGACCTCGGCGGCCTCGTTCACCTCGAACAGCCCGAGGTTCGATCCGCCGGTGATGTTGAGCAGCACGCCGGTGGCACCGTCGAGCGTCGTCTCGAGCAGCGGCGACGAGACGGCCGCGTTGGCCGCGTCGGCGGCCCGGGTGTCGCCCGAGGCGCTACCGATGCCCATCAACGCCGAGCCGGCGTCGCGCATGATCGTGCGCACGTCGGCGAAGTCGAGGTTGACGAGGCCCGGCACGGTGATCAGGTCGGTGATCCCCTGGACGCCCTGGCGCAGGATGTCGTCGGCGATGCCGAACGCCTCGGTCACCGGGGTCTTCTTGTCGACGACCTGCAGCAGGCGGTCGTTCTCGATCACGATCAGTGTGTCGACGCGGTCGCGCAGGCTCTGGATGCCGACCTCTGCCTGCTCGGCCCGCCGTCGGCCCTCGAAGCCGAACGGTCGCGTGACGACGCCGACCGTCAGTGCCTCGAGCTCCCGCCCGAGCTCTGCCACGACCGGTGCGGCGCCGGTTCCCGTGCCGCCACCCTCGCCTGCCGTGACGAAGATCATGTCGGCGCCCTTGAGCGCCTCCTTCAGCTCGTCGCGTGTCTCCTGCGCGGCCGCGAGCCCGACCGCCGGGTCGGCTCCGGCCCCGAGGCCGCGCGTCGCCTTGGAGCCGATGTGAATCTTCACGTCGGCATCGGTCATCAGCAGTGCCTGCGCATCCGTGTTGACGGCGATGAACTCGACGCCGCTGAGGCCCGATTCGACCATGCGGTTGACCGCGTTGGTGCCGCCGCCGCCGACGCCGACCACCTTGATCACCGCGAGGTAGTTGCCACCTTGTGTGCTCATGAATGTCTCACCTCTACCTACCTGGACGTCAAGCTCTCATCGAGCTATGGAGTGTGCTGCACCTGGCATTCGGAGCCAGGGTACGGACTCCTTGTCGGCATTGTCAACGGAAACCTCAAGGTGTTGTCGAGGGTGCACCATAAACCTCGACCTGAGGGTTGAGGGTTCCGGCGACCGGTCGCTCGGGCACCGCGACGTCGAGATACGGCGTCCCGGCGTCGAGCAGCGGGATCACGCGGGCGGCCACGGCCAGCTTCAGCGGCACGTCGACGGCGTCGCCCAGGCGAACCTCGAGGCCCGAGCGGAGGCGCAGCGTCAGCGCCTCCTGCGTCGCCGTGACGGAGTTGACGCGCCCCGGAAAGCGGGAGCCTGCGAGCGGAGCAACGGCGGCCACGGCCGTCCGGAGATCGCCCTCGGTCGGGTCGCCGACCCGGAGCTTCACGGTGCGGTCGACCCAGATCCGCGCGAGTGCGGGCCGGTTGCGACGCTCGGCCGTGGCCATCACCCTGCCGCTCTCGGCGACGAGGTACGAGTCGGCCCCCTGCCGGACGACCGCGACGGCCCGCTCGGGTACGACGACGACGCGAAGCGTGTGCGGGTAGGCGCGATCGAAGCGGACGCTCTCGACGGTGGGGAGCGCCGCCACCAGCCGGCGCGACGCATCGAGATCGAGCTTGAGCAGGCTCGTGCCCCTCTCCGGCGCGAGGGCCCTGCGCACCTGCTGCGCCACAGCGGGGGACGCTCCGGCGACGTCGACGGTGCGGACGGAGAACACGCCGGTCTCGCGCGCGCCGAACCAGGCGACGGCGGCGCCGGCGACGATGAGCAGAGCGATTCCGAGCGAGCGGCCGGAGGGGACGAGTCGCGCCAGATCGAGGCGCTCGCCGGTGATCCGGCGCGCGTGCGGGACAACGACACTCGCCGCGCGCGCGCGGGGACGCGATCCGCGTTCGACTCGTCCCCCGCTGGCCACCTCGTTCAGTTCGCCGCCCGCCGTCGGGCTCCTACGTGCGCCGTCCGCCAGATGTCCGGTTTCAGCCGGACGTCCGGGTTGCACCAGCCGGATGACCCACGCGTCCGGCTGAAGCCAGACACGACCGGCTACTGCACGGCAATCTCGCCCAGCAGCACGACCTCGTGCTCGAGCTCGACACCGTACGCCTCGCGCGCGCGGCGGCGTGCCTCGGCCATCAGCGCCAGGCAGTCCGCGGTCGTGGCTCCGCCGGCGTTCTCGATGAAGTTGGCGTGCTTCGGCGAGATGACGGCGCCACCGACCCGATGGCCCTTGAGGCCGCAGAGCTCGAGCATCCTCCCGGCACCGATCTCTCCGGGTGGGTTCTTGAAGACCGACCCGAACGTCCGCTTCGTCGTCGGCTGGGTCGCCTTGCGGCGGCCGACGAGGTCGCGGACCTCGGCGCGGATCTCGTCGGCCGGGCGCGGCTCCAGCTGGTACTCGACGGCGGCGACGACCTGCCCGTGTCGCAGGCTCGAGTGCCGGTACGAGAAGCCGAGCTCGGGGGACGTCAGCCAGCCGGTTCCGTCCGCGGTTGCCACGAGTGCACGTTTCACGATCGCGTTCCAGTCGCTCCCGTAGGCGCCGGCGTTCATCCACACGCCGCCGCCGGCCGTCCCCGGGATGGCGCAGGCGAACTCGAAGCCGCCGAGCGCCGCCGCCCGGGCGTGGTGCAGGCAGACCGCGTTCGTGGCGCCGCCTCCGGCGACGAGCAGCGTGCCGTCGGCCCGGACCGCGGCGAGCTCGCCGGCCAGCCGCAGCACGAGCGCGTCCACGCCGGTGTCGGCCGCAAGGAGGTTCGAGCCCAGGCCCACGGTGGCGACCGCGAGGTCGCGTTGCGCTGCGGCCTGCAGCACCTGCTCGAGCTCGGCAAGCGTGCGCGGCTCGGCGTACGCCCGTGCGAGGCCGCCGGTGCCGATCGTCGTCAGGCGCGAGAGCGCGACGTCCTCCCGGAAGGCGAGCGGTGGAGTGGTCATCCCGGCAGCCCGGCCACGATCGCGCGCGCGATCTTCCAGGGCTCCCCCACACCGAACGTGATCACGAGGTCGCCCGGCCGCGCCCAGGCGAGCGCGAGCGTGGCGGCGTCGTCGAGCGTCGGCGCCCATCCGGCGCGCACACCCGGCGGCAGCGAGTCGAGCACGAGCTTCCCGGAGACCCCCTCGCGCGGTGCATCACGGGCTCCGATGATGTCCGTCACGATCGCGGCGTCGGCGAGCCCGAGGGCCTCGCCGAGCTCCACATGCAGCTGTCGGGTGCGCTCGACGACGTGTGGCTGGTAGACGGCGATCAGCCTTCCCCGTGTCAGCGACCTCGCGGTTCGCAACGTCACCCCGAGCTCCGTGGGGTTGTGCCCGTAGTCGTCGTAGACCGTGACGCCGCCCTGCTCCCCGACGAGCTCGAGCCTCCGCCCCACGCCGGTGAACCGCACGATCGCCGCCTCGGCCTCCGCGCGGGGCACACCCGCGAGCTCGAGCGCGGCGAGGGCCGCTGCCGCGTTCTGGCGGTTGTGATCGCCCGGCACCGCGAGCTCGAGCTCCACCGGCTGCAGCTCCCAGCTGCGGACGACGTGCGGGACGGTCTCGAGCCACGTGTCGAAGAACGCCCGGAGCTCCGCCTCGGAGGCATAGGTTGCGTGGTGGTCGAGCTCGATGTTCGTGATCACCGCGATCTGCGGTGCCAGGGCACCGATCGAGCGATCGGACTCGTCGCCCTCGACTACGAGCCAGCCCTCGCCGACGCCCGCGTTGCCGCCGAGCTGCGGAACCATGCCGCCGATGATCCAGGCAGGGTCGCGGCCGGTCTCGTGCAGGACGAACGCGATCATCGCGGAGGTCGTCGTCTTGCCGTGGGCACCGCCGACGACGATCGTCGGCTGGGCCGCGACGAGCTCGGCCAGGAACTCCGCGCGAGGCTTCCCACCGCTGCGCCGGGTGTGCGCGGTCGAGACGATGACCTCCCATCCCTCGGGCGGACTCGGCTCGCCGCCCAGGTCGACGTCGATTCCGTCGAGCGATTCCATGAAGATCGTGTCTCCGATGTCCCAGCCGCGCACCTCGGCTCCGAGCGCCCTGGCGATGTTCGCGTAGGCCGACATCCCCGAGCCGCCGATGCCGACGAAGTAGAGGCGGCGCCCGCCGAGAGGCCCGTCAGCGGCCGGCAAGAGCGATCAACCCCTCGGCGATCGTGTCGGCCGCATCGACCCGCGCCATCGAAAGCATCGCCGCGCGCATCGCAGCGAGCCGCTCCTCGTCCCCGAGCAGCTCTGCGACGAGCGCGGGCACCGTTCCGATCTCGGCGTCCGGGACGACGATCGCGCCGCCCCCACGCTCGAAATGGCGCGCGTTCAGCGTCTGATGGTCGGCGGTCGCGTACGGGTACGGGACGAGGATCGCCGGCGTCCCCGCCGCGGCAAGCTCCCAGACGGTGCCGCCGGCGCGGCTGACCGCGACGTCGGCCGCCGCGAGCACGTCGCCGAAGTGCTCCGTCTGCGGCATCAGGACGTACCCGGCGCGCCGGGCGCGGACGTCGAGCGCGGCGAAGTCGCGCTCACCGGAGACGTGCAACACGGTCGGCCCCACGTCGCCCCAGGCCGTGACCGCCATCTCGTTCAGCGTGCTCGCCCCGGCGAGCGCCCCGAAGACGGCGACGACGCGCTCAGCGGAGCCGAGGCCGAAGCGGGCCCGCGCCTCGGCGCGGCTCGCACCGAGATGGGCGCGGGGAATCGCGCGACCCACGACTGCGACCTTCTTCCCGGAGCGGCCCGGGATCTCGTAGGCGAGGAAGAGCTTCGAGGCGAACGGGGCGGCAAGCCGGTTCGCGAGGCCGAGGTGCGCGTCGGCCTCCGTGAGCGCCGCGGGGATCCCCGAGAGGCGGGCGGCGAGAACCATCGGCCCGGCGACGTAGCCGCCGCCACCGAGGACGACGTCGGGCCGCCGGCGGTTCAGGATCGCCCGGCAGGCGAACGGCGCCTTTCCGGCCCGCCAGAAGGCACGGAGGAGTTCGACCGTCGGCTTCCGGGGAAAGCCGCTGATCGCGAACGTGTCGAGCTCGAAGCCCGCTTCAGGAACCAGCCGCGACTCGACGCGGTCGGGACTGCCGGCGAACGTCACGGTCGCTCCGCGCGCGCGCAGCGCTTCCCCGACCGCGAGCGCGGGCCTGATGTGACCTGCGGTCCCTCCCGCCGCGATCACGACTACGAGCTTCGACGACTCGGTCATTCACGGCGATGTTAAGGAGAACTCCGACCCCGGCGAGCAGAACGATCAGCGAGGAGCCTCCGTAGGAGACGAACGGAAGCGGGATCCCGGTCAGCGGAGCGATGCCCAGGACGGCACAGAGGTTGACCGCGGCCTGCCCGCAGACGAGCGTCGTGATGCCGGCGGCGAGCCGCTTGCCGAACGGATCGCGGCACTGCAGGGCGATCCGGAACCCGGCCCACGCGAAGACGGCGAACGCCGCGATCACGGCGGTCGAGCCGATCAGGCCGAGCTCCTCGCCGACTATCGCGAAGATCATGTCGGTGTGCGCCTCGGGAAGATAGAAGATCTTCGAGATCCCCTGGCCGAGCCCCTCGCCGGTGATGCCGCCAGAGCCCATCCCGATGATCGCCTGCACCGTCTGGAAGCCGGCGCCCTGGGGGTCCTGCCACGGGTCGATGAAGCTGAGGAACCGGGCGCGCCGGTACGGCTCGGCGTAGATCGCGGCCGCACCGAGCACGAACGCGATCGAGCCGCCGAGGGCGAGGAGCCGGAACGGCACCTCGGACACGACCAGGATCCCCGCCACCATGATGCAGAGCGTGATCGTCGTGCCCAGGTCGGGCTCGAGCAGGATGAGGACGGAGAAGAGGCCGACGACGATGCCGAGCGGCTTCATCAGCTCGCCCATCGTGCGCGGGGTCGGACGCCGTGCGAGGAGCGCGCAGGCCCAGATGCAGACCGCGATCTTCGCGACCTCCGAGGGCTGCACGCTGATCGGCCCCAGGAGAAACCAGCGGCGGGCCCCGTTGATCGGCGGTCCGACGGCGAGCACCGCGACGCACATCGCGAACGCACCGACGAGCAGGATCGGCGCGAGCCCCCGCAGCCGGTGGTAGTCGAAGCGCGAGGCGAGCGCGAGCAGCAGGAGCCCCACGACGGCGTAGGCGCCCTGCTTGACGAGGAAGGTCATCGGGTCGCCCGCACCGATCGCTGCGGACGCGGAGGTGGCGCTGAAGACCATCACGAGCCCGAACGCGACGAGCCCGAGCGTGACGAGAACGAGCAGGCGCTGCTCGAGTTGTCCGTCCGATCGTGACGTCACCGCCCCCCGTTTCACCCCGTGAGCTTCTGCACCAGCTTCCCGAACTCCTTCCCACGGTGCTCGAAACTCGTGAACTGGTCGAAGCTCGCACACGCCGGCGAGAGGAGCACGACGTCGCCCTCCCGCGCGTCGAGCGAGGCCGCGGCAACCGCTGCTGCGAGATCGCCGCTTCGCACGAACCCGACCCCGGCGGCGTCGAGCGCAGCGGCAATCGCCTCGGTCGCCTCGCCGACGAGGTAGGCCCGATCGCCGGCCGAGAACGCCTCCGCGAGCGGTGCGTACGACTCCGCCTTGCCACGGCCGCCGAGGATCACGAGCTTGCGCGCCCCGGGGAACGATGCCAGCGCGCGGAGCGCTGCGGCGACGTTGGTCGCCTTGGAGTCGTTGACGTAGCGGACGCCCGCGATCGTCGCGACCTCCTCGATTCGGTGCTCGACGCCCGGGAACGACCGCAGAGCCAGGGCGATCGCCGCGTCGTCGAGGCCCGCCGCCCGCGCGGCGGCAACCGCTGCGGCCGCGTTCTCGCGGTTGTGCGCGCCTGGAATGAGCGGCTCGGCGGGCAGCGCGTCGTCGCCTCCGAACTCGATTCGCCGCGCCGCACCCGGAATCGGGCCGAAGCCGCGCGGGACGACGGCGACGTCGTCAGAGCCCTGGTTCTCGAAGATGCGCAGCTTTGCCTCGCCGTAGGCCTCGAACGTGCTGTGCCGGTCCAGGTGGTCGGGCTCGAGATTGAGCAGGATCGCAATCCGCGGCTGGAGCGTGTCGACGTCCTCGAGCTGGAAGGACGAGAGCTCGCAGACGACCCAGGCATCCGGAGCCGCCGAGCCGACGAGGCTCGTCAGCGGTCGGCCGATGTTGCCGACGACCTCGACCGGCCGTGCCGCCGCGTCGAACACAGCCCCGAGCAGCGCGGTCGTCGTCGTCTTGCCGTTCGTGCCCGTGACCCCGAGGATCGGGTTGGCGAGCAGGCGCGCGCCGAGCTCGATCTCGGAGATGACCGGGATTCCCCTGGTGCGGGCGGCGGCCACCGGCGCTGCTTCGGCGGGCACGCCGGGGCTCTTGACGAGAAGTCGGACTCCATCGAGGTATGCGTCGTGCCAGG
>Ga0209254_10004734_pt1 | contig 12467 bp, 12 predicted proteins | sample FrelakmetDIP11DI_FD_187148 | JGI IMG/M metagenome (GOLD analysis project Ga0209254, IMG submission 187148) | Freshwater lake sediment microbial communities from the University of Notre Dame, USA, for methane emissions studies - DIP11 DI (SPAdes)... | ecosystem: Environmental > Aquatic >...
GCAGAAGCGGTCAATGAGGCTGTCACAAAACTCGGTACGAGTTATTCCAAGGAGCTTATCTTTGGTTTGGCTTGTGAGGTGACTGATTTTCTCCAGGTGCAGATGCTGTGGGAGAAAGCTCAGGCACATTTTGGCAGGATCGATATCTGGATCAACAATGCCGGGACTGCCGCACCCATGATGAAATTCTGGGAGCTCTCACCAGAGCAGTATGATGAGGTGGTCCTTACGAATATATTGGGAACAATGTATGGGACAAAAGTAGCTCTGATCGGTATGCTGGCACAATGCCACGGTGCACTTTACAATCTGGAGGGATTTGGCGCTAGGGGGCGAGGCATGCTTGGGATGACACTTTACGGTAGCACGAAGGCGTCAGTACATTTCATCGATCGTTCTTTAGCAATGGAAATTGAGGGAACACCAGTGATCACCGGTGCAGTTGCTCCTGGGATGGTGATTACTGACATGATCACCCGACAGTTCATAGGGCGAGAAGCGGAGTTGGAAAAGTCCAAACGGATATTGAACATCATCGGCGAGCGTGCTGAGACTGTTACCCCAGTTCTCGTTGAAAAAATCCTTAAAAATAAAAAGAACGGAGTAACTATCACTTATTCATCATCGATCCGGATGATGGGTAAATTCCTCACAGTACCATTCAAGAAGCGTGACCTGTTCTCGTAAGTATACCGGTATCCATAAACAGTAGAGTGTAATTTGATCATCTTCGTAAACGGGCATAACCTTCATATTGAAATCTCAGGTCCTGAAAACGGTCCTCCCGTGGTGCTATTGCACCATGGATTAGGTTCCATACAGGCATGGCGAGAGCAGGTGTCGTCATTAGCTGAGGCAGGTTATAAAGTTATTGCGTACGATCGCTGGGGCTATGGCGAGTCAGACACTAGGCAGGGATTGGATATACCATCCTTCCGTACTGACCTGAAGGATTTAGACAGCTTGTTGGATCAATTTACAATCCAACGAGCAGCTCTGCTGGGTCATAGTGATGGTGGAACGATTGCGCTTTATTTTACTGCTCAGCAACCCGAGCGGGTGAGCTGCCTGGTGACTGTGGCAGCCCATATTTATATAGAAACAAAGATGGAGCTCGGTATCCTGGGTATCCAGCAGGCGTTCATGACCGACGAGCGCTTCAGGGCTGGTCTGCGATATGCCCATGGAGATAAGTATGAGGCGGTATTTCAAAACTGGTTTGATGGCTGGCACAAACCTGAATCAATTGCCTGGGACATACGCCCGCTGTTGAGTCAGATCAGGTGCCCGGCTTTGATTATACAGGGTGAAGAGGATGAACATGCCACCCCACAGCACGCCATAGATATCGCCGGGTCAATTCCTGGTGCAGACTTGTGGCTTTTACCAGGTGCCAAGCATATGCTGCCACAGGAAAATGTGGCTGAATTCAACACGAAGATACTTCGGTTTTTGAAGGATCATTCATGTCACCAATGAACAACAGTAGAATAGAGTTATTTGCAAATGGAGCAAACGCATGTTCAATAAGGTATTGATTGCCAACCGGGGTGAGATTGCGGTACGCATTATTCGTGCCTGTCGAGAGCTGGGGCTTAATACCGTGGCAGTCTATTCCGATGCAGATCGCCAGGCACTACACGTGCGCTATGCAGATGAGGCTTATCGCCTTGGACCAGCCCCATCCCGTGACTCTTATCTGCGGGCAGATAAGATTATCGATATTGCCCGGAAAACTGGAGCAGGGGCGATTCACCCAGGTTATGGTTTCCTGGCAGAACGGGCAGATTTCGCAGAAGCATGCCGGCAGGCAGGTGTGGTATTCGTTGGGCCTAACCCATCATCGATTGCAGCCATGGGGGACAAGGCTGTAGCACGCAACACAGTTTCACGGGCGGGGGTACAGGTGGTACCTGGCACCGAAGGGGAAGGCTCCCTGCGGGATGAGGAACTACTTGCGATGGCTCCATCTATTGGTTTTCCATTGCTCGTAAAAGCCACAGCGGGTGGCGGAGGCAAGGGCATGCGTGAGGTGAATAACATAGAAGAAATGCCCACCTTACTTACTGCTGCCCGGAGAGAGGCGGAGGCGTCCTTCGGGGACGGTGATGTTTATTTAGAGAAGCTGGTCGAAGGGGCGCGGCACATTGAGATTCAGATCCTGGCAGATGGGCAGGACAATGTGATCCATTTGGGGGAGCGGGAATGTTCCATTCAACGCAGGCACCAAAAATTGTTGGAGGAATCCCCTTCACCCTTCGTGGCTGAGGATGAAGAATTTCGCCAGAATCTTGGGGCAGTTGCAGTCCGGGCTGCTCAGGCAGTAAATTACGTGAATGCCGGGACCATTGAGTTTCTGGTGGACAAGAATAAAAATTTCTATTTCTTGGAGATGAACACCCGTTTGCAAGTGGAACATCCAGTCACCGAGATGGTCACTGGAGTTGACATCGTTAAAGAACAAATGCGAATTGCACGCGGACGAAGCTTGCATCACAGGCAGGAAGATATCCACCAAAATGGCTGGTCGATTGAATGCAGGATCAACGCCGAAGATCCTTACAATAACTTTAACCCCTCCACCGGGCGCATCACCCATACGTTGCTGCCGACTGGACCAGGCGTACGTGTGGATACAGGAGTGTATATTGGTTTTGAGATTTCACCCTATTATGATTCGCTCATTTCGAAATTGATCGTATGGGGCGAGACGCGTGGTGAAGCTATCCTACGCATGCGCCGGGCACTGGAGGAATACAAAATTCTGGGTGTGCACAGCAATATTCCTTTCCACCAGCGTTTAATGGATTCACACCGATTCATGGGTGGGCAGTATGACACCCGTTTTGTGGAGGAACGTTTTTCCATTGAGGAAGCTGATCAAGGGATTGAATCACGGCCGGATATTGCTGCCATTCTGGCAACGCTGGTTGCTCACCGTCAAACAGAGCAGGCAGCGCACATTATCCAGCGTAATGAGCGTGATACCAGCAACTGGAAATGGCTGAGCCGATGGGAGAGGTTAAGGAGATAGTCATGAAATACGTGACAACCATTAAGGGACATGAATATATTGTAGACATCCTCGATGAGCATCGGGTAAGTGTGGATGGTGTGATTTACCAGGTCGACTTTATGCCGGTCGGAGACCAACCAGTATATTCACTTGTGTTGGATGGCCAATCCTTTGATGGCCATGTCTACCCAAATGAGGACACCTGGCAGGTGTTGTTCCATGGGAACATGTTCATAGCAACGGTGGAAGACGAGCGCGAGAAACGCCTGCGGGCTTCATTGGCTGGCAAGGTGGCAGAGCATGTGGACTACCACATGAAAGCACCCATGCCTGGTATGGTCGTTTCCATTCCGGTTACCGAAGGGCAAGTGATACAGAAAGGCGATGTATTGGTGGTTTTGGAGTCGATGAAGATGCAGAATGAGCTACGCTCGCCAAGAAATGGTAAAGTGGTTCGAGTGCGGGTGAAATCCGGTGATCGGGTTGAGCAGAAAGAGACTTTGCTTAGCGTGGTATGAATTAAGAAGAAAAGAGGCATTATGAGTGACAAGGATAGGGAACTGGAAGTTAAATTCTATCTGTCCAGGCGCAAGGTTCTGGAGGAAAGAATAATCGCGCAGGGAGGACAGTTAAAAGAGCCGAGGGTTCATGAAATTAACCTACGCTTTGATACGCCCGATCAGTCTTTGCTAAACACGGGAAGATTATTGCGATTACGACTCGATTCTAGAGCACGTGTGACCTACAAGGGTATGGGCAGTATTGAAGGTGGGGCACGCCTGCGCCAGGAGCTTGAGTTTACCGTATCAAATTTTGACACAGCCCGGGCATTGTTGGAAGCGCTTGGTTATGAAGTGTATATGATGTACGAAAAATATCGCACGAGCTATAAGGTGGGCAACCTGGAGGTTGTGCTGGATGAGATGCCGTATGGTGATTTTGCTGAGATCGAAGGACCGGATGGACAAAGCATTCAGACAGCTGCTCAGCAATTGGATATTAATTGGGATGCTCGCATCATGGAAAGCTATACAGTTTTGTTCGAGGTTGCCCGTGCGAAAATGGGTTTTGATTTTCGTGATTTGAGTTTTGAGAATTTCAAGGGATTGACGGTAACCCCGGAAGTATTGGGAGTATTGGTGGCGGACCAATCCTAAACAACCTGGTATGAAGCAGAGGCCCGGTTCAGGGAGAAAGCCGGGTCTCTTTATTTTATAAATGATGCAATTAACATATGACCAACGGGATGTACATGATATGGTCTTACTTTATGATATAGCTCAAGTTATATATGCAGCAGGTAATATATTATAGATAGCCCAAGTTTAGAACAGGAGATTAATTGTTGTAAGGAAGTAGATAAACTAAGGTCTCGTTGACGTGAGCCGTTAGACATGATATAGTCGCTAAGCTACCTTTAGATAACTTTGGTCATTTGTGGCCGTTGTGGAGGAGAGAACCATGCCAGAAACCATCATCAGATCACCAAGAGGACCTCGCCCATGGCGTCGTTTGTCCATACTATTCCTGATAGTTTTTCTAACAGCAGCCATAGGTGCAAAACCAGCCCCTTTGTCGATGGCTCGAGCCCAGGGTGATGACGGTTCCGGCAGCGAAAGCAATCCAAGGATAGATCCATCTAATCCCTTTGTCGATGAGCAGATCGAACAAGCCTGGCACCCTACCTACCTGAAGCTAGCGACCGGTGATCCTACTCTGTTCACTGAGCATGGAGTATACGCCTGGCCGTATTCACTCGATTCCATTGGGTGGAGCATGCAGTCATACCAGGACTATGGCGGCACGCCCTACTTTCACCATGGGATGGATATGATGAAGATGTTTGGCACGAACGTGATCAACCGATCTGGGGGTCAGGTGGTTAATATTGAAAACTATAACCCTGGATGGGACCTGTATTGGGAGGTGGCTGTGTTGGATCCAGATGGATATATCTGGCAATACCACCACATCAACCAATTTACTATCCCCCAAGACATCTGGGAAAAATATACCGAGTACCAGAATGATCCGATCAATGGCGGATTCATCGCCCCAGACAGCCACATAGGTGACATCATCGAGTGGCCGGTCTGGTCGTTTGGTAAGCAATTCAATCACATCCACCTGAACATCCTGGCAGCCGGCGGCGTGTATGTCAACGGGTTCGAATTCCACGAGGCACTGCCCGACACAGATGGACCCGAGATTCAGAGTATCGGGCTGTTACAGAACGGCCAGATCTATCCAGGGGATACGATCGAGGGTAATTATAGCCTGTACGTGCGCACCCGTGACCTGATATTGGACGACGTTTATTACCTGCCTCCTTGGGAAATTAGCTACGCAGTGGACTGCGGACCGATGGAGACCACCTGGCAATTTGATACATTACCGGGCGGTGCGGACGACAAGGCTTTTCTCAGTGACTTTTACGTAGTCCCGCCAACCTGTGGAGACTATGGCTGCCGGGACTATTACATTGATCTGGGCTTTATCCCCAATTCACAGTTTACGTTCCCGTCAAGCGAGGGTCAGCACAGTGTGCAGGTAACGGTACATGACTTTGCGGGTAACACCGCTAGCCAATCATACACTTACACAGTTATTGGGCAGCCCAACCAGCCACCAGTCGCAGATCCGCAGTCAGTGTCCACGCGCCAAGATACTCCCCTCGAAATTGTCCTGACTGGCTCTGATCCAAACCATGATCCCATCAATTTCACTGTCGTAGAGACCCCAACCCATGGCACACTCGGCGGGATCGCACCCAACCTGATCTATACGCCAACAGAAAATTATGTCGGGTCCGATAGCTTTATGTTTGTCGCGAGCGACTGTCAGGAGAACTCTGCGCCGGCAGTGGTAAATATCGAAGTTGTACCCAACCATGTCCCGACAGCAGACCCGCAGTTTGTATCCACCCTCGAGGATACAAAGCTGGATATCGTTCTGACAGGCTCTGATCCGGATGGTGATCCACTCACCTTTGCCGTCGTTTCAACCCCAACCCACGGCATACTCGGTGGTGTTGCACCCAACCAGACCTACACGCCATCGCCGAACTATAACGGCGTCGACAGCTTTACATTTGTAGTTAACGACGGTTACGTCAACTCGGAACCGGCCATAGTGGACATCGAAGTGATACCAGCGAACGACGCTCCGAGTGCCGACCCGCAATCACTGTCCATCCCCGAGGATACACCTCTAGACATTATTCTGACTGGCTCGGATCCGGACACTGATCCGCTCTCCTTCATGATCATTTCAACCCCAACCCACGGCATACTCGGTGGCGTTGCACCCAACCTGACCTATACACCTACAGTCAACTACAATGGCACCGATAGCTTTACCTTTCTTGTGAATGATGGTCATGTCAACTCGGAACCAGCGCAGGTGGACATCGAAATCACACCAGTCAACGATGCTCCAGTTGCTTACCCACAGTCAGTTTCGACACGGCAAACCATGCCGGTGATGGTTACCCTGAGTGGTTCGGATATTGATGGAGACAATCTCACTTATCTTGTGGTCATCCCTCCGGATCACGGCACACTCAGTGGGACGGCACCAAACCTGATCTATACGCCTGAACCCGGGTATGCCGGTTTGGACAGCTTTTCCTTTATTGCGAACGATGGCGAGCTCGATTCAGTAGCAGCAGAGGTGAGTATCACGATTAACTATAGTCTATATGCACCAGTAATCTTTAGGTAACTCAAGTAAATAATTTTGGATCACCAGCCAAAACAACGATTTATAAAAAAAGGGCAGCCACACTCAGCTGCCCTTTTAGCCATATTATCAAAATTATTATTTAGTCGGTAATCTTGCCGTCACTCCAGGTTAAACCTTCAACCGGGTATTTTGCCCCAAGCAGATCGGGAAGCATCCTTTCCAGGCGGGCGGGATTCCCGGTGGTCAGGAAGTGCAGCAGATGCTGGGGTTTCCTTAATACATCTCCCTGTTCGGGTGATTCAATATCCAGTAAATTACTTGCAACCAGCAAGCGCTGAACCTGGCGGGCAACTGCTGGGGCAGGATCGATGACCCGCACATCCGGTCCTGTGATGCGTTGGATGAGGGGGATGACAAATGGGTAGTGCGTACAGCCCAGTACCACGGTGTCTATACCCTGCTCCAACATGGGTTGAAGTGCTTCTTCTAAGATGTGGTAGGTTTCTTTGGATTCCAACGCGCCATTTTCAATCTGTGCCACCAGACCCGGGCAGGTATGCTGTAACAGCTTTACACCTTGCCCAAAACGCTCGACGACCGAGGCATATAACTCACCCTGGAACGTGGCAGGGGTGGCCAGCACACCCACCACACCACTGCGGGTGTGCTCAGCCGCGGGTTTGACGGCAGGTTCCATCCCTACAAAAGGTATATCGGGAAAGATTTGGCGCAGGTATTTAAGAGCAGCCGCAGAGGCTGTGTTACAGGCCACTACAATTAGTCTTGAGCCTTGATCGAGCAGGAAGTGGGTTATTGTTTCAGAAAAATGACGCACTTCCTGCATAGCGCGTGGGCCATAGGGAACATGAGCCTGGTCAGCCAGGTAGAGCAGTGGTTCATCTGGCATCAGCTGGTGAATAGCACGCAAGACAGTCAAACCGCCAATACCAGAATCAAATACCCCAATAGGGCGCAATGGTTCAGTGTTCATTTTTCCCTTGTTTGAGCATGTCGATGGTTTGCTGAATCCGCTTCTGGCGGGTTTGGTCACGTTTGGCTTCTTTTATCCAGGAGACATACTCTTTTTGATGGGTATATGAGAGGCGATCAAAATAGGTATGTGCTGCAGGATCTGCATCCAAGGCTTGCTGGAGATCTGGCGGTACATCAATCACACGTGGATCCAGGTCCTCTTCGAATTCAATGGTAACCTCATCCCCAAAACTTTTGCCAATCCTTAGGCGGATATCCTTGAGCACCGGAAGCATATGCTGGGTATCGCCCATGCGGACGAGGGTACCGCGATAGGGCTCACCATCGATGGTAGCTTTGATCTTGAGGCGCTTCTGGCCAAAAACATTTTCAATATCTAATGGTACAAATACGTATGCACCACCGTCTCCAGCATTCTCAATCACGGCTCGAAACTGATATATTTGAGTCATAGGATATCCACTTCTTTTTTGAATTCACACCTTCACACGCATGAATGAATGTCAGGAAGAGTTTACGCATCACTTCATATTCCTGCAACTCTTCTGGATGCCATTGCACTGCTATACCAAAAGGATGCCCGGGCATTTCGAAGGCTTCAATAAGACCATCTGGGGCATGCGCGGTTGGAAACAGCTCAGCCGCAATTTTGCGTACACCCTGGTGGTGAAGGCTGTTGACCTGTACCTGGTTGCTGGAGATGATCTGTGACAGGCGGTTATTGGGTTTCACACTTACACCGTGAGCCAGAAAATCCCTTGCTCGATGATGATTATCATGGGTGATACTGCCAGGCAATTGGTCGGGGAGGTGCTCATACAGGCTGCCACCCATGGCGACATTGATCACCTGAAGTCCGCGGCAGATGCCCAGGAAAGGTTTTGGGGATTGGATCACTTCCCGCACCAGGTAGACCTCTATCCGGTCACGATCCTTATCGATCCCATCAACTTTGGGATGGGGCTGATTGCCATATTGGCGAGGGTCAATGTCATAACCGCCAGTGAACAGTATGCCATCCAGCCGCATCAGGAGGGTGTCCAGATCATCATTTGACAGGCTCAGGGGAATGAGTACAGGCAAGCCACCAGAAATTGAGATGGCTTTGGCATAGAGCTCATTGGTACCAAACGCGGGAGGTGAGGTCTTTTTGAGCAGGCGGGTGGTGGTGAGTCCGATCAGTGGTTTTGGCATAAATCCTTTAGCTTGCTTTCATGGTTTATGGCTTATGTCATGTGGTTGTGAACGTAATTTTATTCATTTCCCCCATTGTGTGGTGTGGAGGTTGGCGAAATGAAAGTTTGAATAGGGCCACGCCAATTTTCATTGTTGAGAGTATGCTCCTGGAAATCACCCTGTGTGTAACGGTCGATCACTTTTCGCCAGAAGGAAATTGCGGGTTGGTTTTCAGTAATTTGACCCACCTGCCAGGCACCCGGGAACTGGTCAAATATATACCGGGCGACATACTCGCCAATATCCTGATGGCGATATTTACGCAGGATGAAAAACTCTGCCATCACCCAGCAATCTTTTTGCCCGGTGAGGTAGTTGTAGCGGGCGACCAGCACAAAGCCTGCCAGGTTGCCGTTAACACGCACCAGGAATGGAGTACGCTCCGGTTCGACCCAATAGTGGTCGAGGTACGGATAATCATATAGACCCATGGGAGTGAGGTCCGCATTGTCGAACTCGCTGAAATCATACTGGTACAATTCCAACAGTTGGCGGAGAATTGGGCGCTCGTTGACGGTTGCGTGGGTGATTTCGATGTCCATGGTTAATTGTCTCGTTCGCTTCGCTCGCTCTCTGACAATTTTACCCTTTCTCATGCTTCCGAAGGATAATTATTCGCTGCTGGGCCCTTCGTTTTTTACCTGATTATTGCCACGGCCCGCCTGATTTTAAAGAATACCCACTTCGGTAATACGCCTATCCTTAAAGCGAAAAATGTAGATGCCAGAAATCTCATCACGGGTGACCAGTACGTTTCTTTTCTGCCAGTAATCGTAATTGTTCCAAGGTCGCTTGAGCCTTGATATAAAGTGGAGAAAGTTGGTGCTTACCGGCAGCAACCGTTTTTTCAGGAGCTTCACCCGCATATATACAAGCATAGGTCAGGATGATAAACTTGACCTGACCCAGCTCAGGTAACGAAAATACATTGACCCTTGATACATATTGAAGATGGTTTTCAGCCTGGGCTACCAATGCCTTGGAAGCCTCAGCAACGGGGGTGTATTCACCGCTGCCAAGCATTCCGCCTCCAGTGCTGTAATACAAGCTAGTGGTACCATCTGCCAGTGAGATAAGAGAAGCGTATCCAACCGGGTAGCCGGTTTCCATCAAAACGCCCCACGCATGTGGAGCAGCATTCGTGGGAGTTAATCCCACCTCTGTAGGGTTGAGGCTGAGGATGCGATTGCGAAGCTGAAGGTAAACTTGTGCAGGTTCAGGGACAATGTCATCCATCGGAATCTTTAGTCGTGGAAAAGAAATCCAGCAGATATTTGTTGACTGCCTCAGCCTCATCATGCTGGATCCAATGGCTTGCGTTCTCAAAATAAACCAGCTTTCCCTGGTCACACAGGTCGAGACTGGGTCGAGCCATCTCACGACCCAAAGCAATATCTTGAGCACCCCAGAGGATCAACGTCGGTACCCGGATACGCAGGTCACCGCTCAACTCTGGGGGCTTCTGGATAACCGCGCGATACCAGTTCAGCATGCTGGTGATTGCATCTTTACGCCACCAGGTATGAAGGTATTGATCAAGATCTCCTTTGCTGAAGGAGCCGGGTTTACTACTGCTCCTCAGCATCTTTACCATCAATTCAAAATCATTGTTACGGAGGATAGCTTCTGGGAGGAATGGGATTTGAAAGAAGAACATGTACCAGCTCTTTTTCAACTGAGCAAGACTGCTGGATAGGGTTTGCATCATCACGGCCGGGTGAGGCACATTGAGGATGGCGAGCTTATGCAAGCGTTCGGGGTAGTGTAGAGCCACCCACCAAGCGACAGCGGCACCCCAGTCATGACCAGCAAGATAGCATTTATCCACATCCGCAGCATCCATCAAACCGACCACATCCTTGGCTAACTCGTCAAGTGTGTATGAATTAATTCCCCGAGGTTTGTCGCTAAGATAGTACCCGCGCTGGTCGGGTGCCCAAACGCGGAAACCAGCATTCGCTAAGGGCTGGATTTGATTCCTCCAACCGTACCAGAACTCAGGAAAACCATGCAAGAGGATAACCAGGGATCCATAACGGGACCCAGCTTGAACCACATGCAAGCGGATGCCATTGGTTGGGAGGAAAACGTGTTCTAAATTAGGGGCGTCCATTCAGACCTCCTGTAGATTGCCTTGGACAGATATTATTGGAGAATTATACTCCGAACATATCAGGCGAAAAATCAGGAGGGTGGTTCGTTCGAAGGGAATTATCCAAACTCAAAGCCGGATATCCTTTGATACTCAATCATCTTTTCCGGGAGCATTAGTCGGATGGTTTCAGCCCGTTGTATCACCTGCTTGAACCACTGTGAAGTGGGATCAGAGATAGTTAATAATTCAATAGCCTGGTCCACAGAAAGCCAGCGATACTCGGAATGCTCTGGGCTGATGCGTATCGAGGAAGGGTCTGGTAATGCGCAAAGATAAATCACGCCAACCAGCTCGTTCTCGGGGATTGGATCACCTCGGTAAAAATGGGTGGTTCCCAAGATGTGCTCGACTTGTACCTCAACCCCCAACTCTTCACGCACTTCCCGGTGGAGGGCATCCTCGAATCCCTCCCCCTGGTCCACGCGCCCGGTGACACATTCCCAGGCACCGCGAGCAAAATCCTTCTGCTCAGAGCGGCGTAGGAGCAAATATCGTTTGGTCTTGGGTGACCAGATCAATGCAGCGATACCGGCATAGAAATGACCAATGGTCATGTTGCAATCTCCTGTCTTGTGAAGTCTTTTAACCCTGCGGATCCATGCGGGGTGGTCCCTGACGGATGCGTTGACGCATGCCCTCGAAAGAGTTCCTCCAGCGATAGAGCGATTCCAGCCACCAGGTGAGTCCTGTCTCTGTATAACCAGCCATCTTTTTACGGGCAGTTTTCAGGTCGTTTCCGGGTGTGGTGCCCATGATGACCAGGTCAAATGGAGCCTGGCTTTTACGGTATCGTTCAATGTAGTCATGGATCTCACACAATAAATCTGGGGGCGGTGTAAATGGGCCTCCCGAGTTAAGTGGGAAGGCGCCATCCCAGCGAGCAGCACGGCGGAATGGCCGCTTATGAGGCCAAAACCCGCCCACCCAGATGGGGATGCGAGGGGTTTGAACAGGTATGGGGAGAAAAGTGCATTTTTTAATCTGGTAATAATCCCCCTGAAACCCAAATGGCTTACCGCTCCATAAGCCATTTAAGATCTCAAGCCCTTCGTCTAACATGGCAGCGCGCACTTTACGGTCAGTGGGCTCGCCAAAGGTGCCATAATCAGCTTCGTCTGGGTCACCGACACCTACACTGAGGATCAGCCTGCCACCGGATAGATGGTCGAGGGTAACGGTTTCGCGGGCCAGCTTCCATGGACGACGTCGTGCAATTGGAGTGACCGTGGTGCCGAGACGTATACGCTCAGTACGCATGGCAATCCCAGCCAGGGTAACCCAGGGATCGTAGAGGGGGAGTTTTTGATTCCGGCTATAGACCATATGGTCCCACAGGAAAAAACCATCCCAGCCAGCTTCTTCAGCCTCAGCTGCCAGGTCGGC
>Ga0209254_10004735_pt1 | contig 12464 bp, 11 predicted proteins | sample FrelakmetDIP11DI_FD_187148 | JGI IMG/M metagenome (GOLD analysis project Ga0209254, IMG submission 187148) | Freshwater lake sediment microbial communities from the University of Notre Dame, USA, for methane emissions studies - DIP11 DI (SPAdes)... | ecosystem: Environmental > Aquatic >...
CGCCATCGCGCAGGCGCGCGCCTATTCGATCGTGAATCAGCCGGATAAGCTCGATGATCTGGTGTGGGTCGAAGGCAAGATCACGGCGGCCTTCGGCGAGTTCTTCAATGTGCTGTACGTGCAGGACGAGACGGGCGGCATCACCGTGCACGCGCCGGCGGGCGACATCGACGCGACGAACTACGCGCGCGGGGTGACCGTGCGGGTGCTGGGCACGATCGGCATCTACGAAGGCGACACGGAAGTGGAGTTCTTCGAAGCCGAGCAGGTGCAGATCCTCACGACGACGGGCGGCATTACCGCACCGCTACCGTTCAGCACACATGACGCAGCGTTGGAAGCCAATCAAGGCTGGCTCACGCAGATCACCGGCACAGTCAAGTCGAAGAATGCCGAATCGCTGGTCATCGACGACGGCTCCGGTCCGGTGCGCGCTTTCCTCGACGGCTACAACGGCACGTGGGACGATGTGAAGCTGCTCGATCGGATTACCGTGAAGGGGTTGATCTCGGAAGACTACAAGGGCTCGCGCATCCGCGTGCGTAATCATGGCATGCATCCCTCCATCGCCGACGATGTGACGATCCTCGCCGCGGCAAAGCAGGTGTTCTTACCGTTGATTCTCAGGTAAGGAAACAGGGAAACAAGTAGACCAGGAAGTGCGGCCTCGGATCGAATTGATGCGGGGCCGCGATACTCATCCTGTCATCGTGTCAAGGCGTCACATTCACCGTCGCGATCGGAATCGCCTGTCCCTGCTTGATCAACTCCGCATCCAGCAGCGCCAACGGCTCTTGCGTGAAGGCATCGTAGAGGATCACGCTCAACTGCGCGGGGCCGGGCGCGGCGTTCGCCGGAATCTCCAGCGTGTGCGGATCGAGCACGTGCGATCCGGCAATCCACTTCAACGTCGGGATTGCACCGAGCGCGGGCACGAAGTCATCCGTCACGCGCCAGCCGTTGCCCGTCATTTGCACTGACACCACCGTATCGCGCAGCAAGGGTCGCGCCGCTGTGAAGTTCAGGTTGATCTTCACTTCATCACCTGGTCTCACTTCACCACTGACGGCGCTCGAATCCAAATATACGATTCCGCTGGAAAGATCGATCCCCTCAGGATCGATTAATTGATCTGGCGCAGTGACTTCCGCCGTGGCGATCGGCGCCCGCTCGTTTCCGGCGGACTTCAGCAGCTCATCGGTGCGCACTCCGGTCAGCAGTTGATACTCGCTCGGCTTCACATCAGTTAACGGCGCAACCTGAAAGCGCTCAACGAACACATCGCCCACTTGATAACGTCCGGTCTGCACCGTACGATCAGCCTGACCGATGACGCTCCCATCGGGATTCGCGAGATGCACGAAGAACGACGTTGTTGGCTCGGGCGGCGCTTCCACGCGATAAGCTACCAACAGCGTCAACGGTTCACCTGCCGGAGTGGTGGGGGTCAGCAGCTGCTGGCCGATGATGCGAAATTTGTCCTCGAAGTTAATGTCTTGGGGGACAAATGAAGTCAGCGGCACATCGCACACGGCCGCGCACGCTTGCCATGCCTCGGTTGAAAGTGGCGTGAAGAAATACGGGCTGGCGTTGAACTGATCGCGGAAGAACATATCCACCACCACCGGTCGATTCGCTTGTAATCCGACCTCGATGGCATTCAGCCACGACTGCGGAAGTTCTTCGCCGCGCGGATAAACATACTGTACCTCGACGTCGGTACGCAGCCCTTCGACCTGCTGCAAATACCACAGCGGATTGGCCCAGTGCCAGTTCGAGAGAAGAATCGCATTCGGCGGCGCGGCGTTCAGCAGAGGTTCGTTGTAAGCGCGGGTGTCTTCGTGTTGACTCAGCCAGCGGAAAGATGGAAAGTGATTGATGAAGAGCAAAGCGATGGTCAGCATGGCCAAAGAATTCAGAATCCAGAATCCCGCATTGTCGGCCGACCCTCTTCTAGCTTCTGCTTTCTGACTTCTGAATACTCCCAGTCCATATCCAACCACAACCGCCAGCAGCACATAGGCTGGTATCAGATACTCTACCGTTTGCGGCGCACGATAAGCCAGCGTCACGAACGTGTGCAGCCCGATGCCGCCCAGCAGCATGATCGCTAACTTCCAGTCTTTCAGCACGACGCGCACTGCGCCGATGGCAAAGAGGAGGAAGACCAATCCGTTGAACTGAAAATCGAACAGCGTGGGTAATAACTTCACCCGATCGAGAAACAGATCGGGCCGCGTGGTGATGAAATAGAAAAAGTCGCCCTCGAAGCCGCGCCCTGAAACATAGGATAAGAACTGATCGGGCTGAGCCAGAAATGCCGCCGACTCGCCATTGGCGAACGTGCCGCCCGTCGCGCCGCGCAGCGGCAGATACAGCAACGGCAGCAGGCCCAGCGCAAAGAAGCCGATCGGCTTAAGCCAACGCCGGGGCTGTTTCAGTAACTTGGGATCGATCAGGAAGATGTAGAGAATGAAGAAGATACCGGGAAACAACAGCGAGAGATGGTGACCCAAGCCCAGCGCAAAAACCAAAGCGAAGAGGTTGAGCGGATCGATCTTGAAGCGATGAAAGGGGGACGGAGAGACGGAGAGACGGAGAGACGAAGCATCCTGATCTCTAATCTCTGATCCCTGATCCCCGACTATCCGACTGCGTGACCATGAGACTAACAGGCTCACACACAAAGCCGTGAAGAACGCCGCCGGCATGCGAATGTTGGCCGTGGTGGCCTGCGCCCAGAATGTCGTTGAGACGCCGAGCAGCGAGGCAGCCAATATTCCGGCGATGATCGATCCGGTGAGCGTCCGCACCGTGCGGCTGACGATGACGAGCGTGATCGCCGCGAGGATGGCACTCAGCAGATTCAGCGCGAAGGCTGGCGACTCAAAGAAACGCGAGAACAGCCAGCCAACCATCGTGTAGAGCGGATAGCCCGGCGGATGGGCCACGCCCAACTTCCACGCCACCAGTTGAAATTCGCCATTGTCGGCCGGAAGAACAGAGGGAACAAGCGTGAAGAAGTAGAGGGCGAAGAAGACCAGGCCCAGAAGAAGATCAAGTACTGATTGCTGATTGCTGATTGCTGATTGTAGGGAACGCACAGTATGTTTTGCGCCTTACGTCTTACGCATTACGCTTTCATAGGCTGCTGCCGTTTCGCGCGCGCACTTCTCCCACGAGAATTTCGCCGCTTGCCGCAAGGCCCGTTCACTCAAATCATCATGCAGCACATCTTCCGTGCATACGGCGATAAGCGCGCCCGCCATCGCGCGGGCATCTTGTGGATCGACCAGGATGCCGGCATCGCCGACGATTTCAGGCACGGACGAAGCATTCGATCCGATCACAGGCACCCCGCACGCTAATGCTTCGAGTGCGGGCAGGCCGAAGCCCTCGTAGAACGTCGGATACAAGAACGCACGGGCCTGCTGATACAAAGCGACCTTGTCCTCTTCGGCCACTCGACCGATGCAGCGGATCGCCGCCTCCACATCGATCTGCTTCGCGATAATGCGCGGATCATGAAAGAAATCGTCGTGGCGATCCGGCAAAGCACCGGCGATGACCAGCGGGTAGTCCTCACCCAGCACACCCTGTGCCCAGGTATAAACTTGCACTAGCGTCGCGATGTTCTTGCGCGCATCGAAGCCGCCTAGATAGAGCACATATTCTTCAGGCAGATCGTAGTTCCTGCGCAGGGCCACGGTGTCGATCGGGTCGAGGTGATCCGAAAATCCGGGATCGGCGGCCAGATAGATCGTGCGGACGCGATCTGCTGGCATGCGCACATGCTCAACGATATCGCGGCGACTCGCATCGGAGTCGGTCAGGATCAGCGTTGCGCCGCGTGCTGCTGACCTGACCAACTGCGTGTACGCACGCACCAGCGGTCCGCCGCGATACTGCGGCAGGATCAAGGGGATGATGTCGTGGATCGTCACGACGATGGGCACACTCGATCGCAGCGGCGGCGCCCAATAAGGAATGTGCAGCACATCGGCCCCATAGGCCCGCGCCGCCCGCGGCATGATCGATTGTTCGAAGAGCAGCTTGCGAATATTGGAAATTGGAGATTGGATATTGGAAATTAGAAGTTGGAAGTCAGTATCAGCCGTGATGTCAATAATCTCGAATGAACTCCTGTGCGGAACGACCAACGCATACTCGTACTGTGGGGCGACCTGCGGTAGATGTTTCAGCAGTTGCAGCGTGTACTGCCCGCTGCCGGTGTGAGGTTGATCGATGAACCAGCCGTTGATGACAATCCGCATGGCTTAAAACTTGCGCCGCCGTACCAGCACGTTATCAAATGGTTCAAATCCCACGCCGAGGCGCGGGTAGAACGGATAGGCGCTTTCGTTGGCATGCAGCACGAATTGCAGGTGATCGCGGCCAGCCAACAAGCGTCGGATCAACTCACGACCGATGCCGTGCTTCTGATACTCGGGTAGCACGGCGACCGTGCTGATGTAGGCGTTGGACGCGCCGTCGGAAATGGCGCGCGCGAAGCCCACAAGCCGATCGCTATCCCAGGCGGAAACCACATACGCCGATCCGCACACAAGTTGGGCTAATCGCTCACGATCAGCCGTGCGGCGTTCCCAGCCGACAGCGTTGAACAGTACAGTCAGTTGATCGAGATCGACGTCGTGCGTGTCGCGATAGATGATGGGCATGTGTGGGGATGCAGAACGATGTTGGTATCAGGCAGTCAGTTGTTGTAAGAATTGAGCGACGGTCATGATCCGCATATCAAGTGAAGCGGCGGCACGTTGTAAATTGAGGTCGCGAGTCAAATCTTCATCGCGACTGACTAGGAATGTCGCATGCCCCGCAAAAGCGGTTTCTAACAACACATCATCATCTGGATCGCGGCAGAGTGCCAAGTTTCCTGTGACTGGCACAAGAAGTGACAAGCGTTTGAGTCTGAAGACAAAGCGGTGTATGGTGTCCAGTGGTTCACCATGCAGTCGCATCAACCGAGGACGTGTTAGGACTTCAGTGAGTTCATCTAGCAGAGGTTCCGAAGTCAACGAGAAAAACTGCTCCTGTCGCGCTGCCTGATAAACCCGAGCCGGATAACCCTGTGGCGAAAGAAAAGCCGAAACCCAGACGTTCGTGTCAACCACGGCGGTGAGCATCGCGCGCATCTTTGACTTCTTGTCTAGCCAAGGTAATTTCCGTTTCGAACTCTTCAGGAGTCACGGTTTGGGTGCGAGCGTGAACGCGAGCTAGGATGTCATCGAGTTCCTCCCAGGCCGCCTCGCGTTGGCGCGCCTCAGACGCGGCGCTGATTTTCAAACGCGCGTAATCCTCGTAAGTGAGCACTACCGCCACTGGCTTGCCTTCATGTTCAATGACAAACGGCTCTTTCAGGCCAACCGCCAATGCGCCATAGACCGGACCAGGTTCCGCAATACGCTTTTCTTCAGACATCTTCTCCTCCTATGGAGAATTATACCCCTTGGGATGAGTGCGATGCCATTCCCACGCGGTACCGATGATGGCCTCCAGCGAAGCGAATTCCGGCGCCCAGCCCAGCTCGCGCTTGATCGTTTCACTGCTCGCGATCAATGTTGCCGGATCGCCGGGACGGCGCGCGCCAATCTCGGCTTTGATGGGCAGCCCCGTGATCTGGCGGGCAGCATCGATCATCTCTTTCACCGAATAGCCCAACCCGTTGCCCAGATTGTACGTGCGGCTGCCGTGGTCCAGCGCGTGCAGGGCCAGAATGTGCGCCTGCGCCAAATCCGTGACGTGGATGTAATCGCGGATGCACGTGCCATCGCGCGTAGGATAGTCGTCGCCGAAAATCGTGACCTTGTCGCGCAGGCCCAGCGCCGTCTGCAGAATCAGTGGAATCAGGTGCGTCTCGTGCAGATGGTCTTCGCCGCGCTTGCCTCGCGGCGACGCACCGGCCGCATTGAAGTAACGCAGCGCCGCATACCGCAGGCCGTGGACACGATCCATCCAGAACAGCAGCCGCTCGATGATGAACTTCGATTCGCCATACGGGCTGCCCGGTACGATGCGTTCTTTTTCGTCGATGGGCATCCGCTCCGGCGCGTCAAACAGATTCGCCGTCGAAGACAGGATGAAGCGCTTCACGTTGTGGTCGACCATGGCGCGCAGCAGGTTCAGCGCGTTGGTCACGTTGTCACCCAGATACAAAAATGGCTGCTGCATGCTCTCGCCCACCAGCGTATGTGACGCAAAGTGCATCACGCCGTCAAACGAGTGCTCGTCAAACAACCGCTGCACCGCCTCGGCGTCTTTGAGATCGCCCAACACAAACTGGGCGCGCGGATCGACGGCTGCGCGATGGCCGGTGTAGAGATTGTCAAACACCACCACGGACTCACCCGCTTCGACCAATTCTTCCACCACATGACTGCCGATGTAGCCTGCTCCGCCTGTCACCAGAATGTTCATGACCTATTCCTCTGTTTGATTGTTTTGCGGCAAGAAGTAAGGCGCAACGAGCAACGAGACATGACTCGTTATTCGTCATCAATGCGATACAGTGAATCCCACCCCAGTCGATCGATGCGTTGGAAGGTCTGGCGCGCTGCTGTGCGTCCGTTAGCGCGCAGTTCGCTGCTTCGTTTCGGTCCGTACCGGATAATGTCGATCGCTGAAAGCCATTCGTCGGGCGCGATGACGGCGCAGCGCACTTCCTTGTGATCGGTCACGACATCGGTGCCTGTGCGCACCCGTCGATTGATTTTGCGCAGTTCCTCAAAATCGTTTTCAAACGTGCCAATCAACGCCAGATCGAGCACGTAACCCACACCACCGATTAGGCCGCGCGGCATGGGCGGCAGGGCGCTGCGCTGCACCATGGGACGCGGATCGTTCTCTTCGAGTTTGTGATAAGGCGACAGCAGCACCATTAAAATCTCCTCGGCCTCGGCGTCAAGCGCGGGGCGCAGTGGCGAATTATACATGACCGCGCCGTCCCAGTGCTGATTATCCTCGATCCCGATCGGCGCGTACACGTAAGGAATACTGGAGCTGGCCAACAAGTGGTCGTGCTTTAGGGCCGGCACCCGCGCATACAGCCCTTTGTTCCGATCGGGTTTTTCGCTGTTGGTATATACCGTGGGATGGCCGGTGGTGATGTCAGTGGCGACCATGTACAGGGGGATTTTGATTTGCGCCAATTGATCTTCCGGCGCGTACTTTTCCAGCGTACGTTTCCACGGCGCCCGATCAAACAGGCTCTTCCAGGGCTTCACCCGCAGGAAGCGGTGCATGTCCCTCGTGTGGATCGATTCCCACATCTGCTGCAGCTGCGCGATGCCGCCTACGGCGTACACCGCCGCATTCATCGAACCGATCGATGTGCCGACGATGATATCCGGCTTCCATCCGATCGATTCCAGATGCTCCAGCACGCCGGCTTGAAAGGCGCCGCGGCCTCCGCCGCCCGATAGAACCAGTGCGCGTTTAGGGGTTGTTTGTTCGGCCATGACCCTCTCCTGGTAAGCAGACGAAGCTATGCCGCACGAAAATACTCGACGATCAACGCTGCCAGCTGTTCATAGCCGTCACGATAGAATTTATCGATCTTCTCGTGCGAGGCGTGAGCAAAGATGTGCCGTTCCATTTCTTCGGGCGAAGCGAGCACCTGCTGAAATTTCTCCGGCGGCACGCCGCCGCGTTCGGCAAAGACCTCGACGGTACGAATCGCCGCGCCGGGTCGGAACTGCTCGATGAGCACATCGCGCCATTGAGCAAGGTAATGATCCTCCGTGAAGGGCAGCCAGTCGATCGGGTTGGCCAAGGAGAGCGCCGGGCCGATCGTTACATTGAGCTGATCCTGATCGTGTCGATCGCACCACGCCCGGAGAATATTGTGATAGACATGACGCTCGCGCAAATTGGCGCCCCAGTGTGCGTTGGGACCGAAGTGCTCTAGATAGATGTCACGCACCCACAGCACGTCGAGCCATAGATGGCAGATGTAACCGGCGATGAAGGCTGCCTGCGCCGCCGGCCGGTTTTTGGGGAAACCCAGGTAGGGATACAACTCGAACATGGCCTTGTGCGGCTTGGGCACGCGCGTCCAGGGGATGACGAAGAAATGTGTGGCTTCGCGCAGCTGCCCAGAGACGGTCTGCACGTCGGGCGCCGTGTTGCCGAATAAAAACGCGCCGCGCTGCGCCCGCAAGCGATCGCGAACTGCTTCCGGCAGCGAAGCATCGTCGAGCAAGTGTTGAGCAAGGACAAGGTGTTGGACGGGTGTCGGCATAGGAACACTGAGCAATGAAGAATCCCGCTTCGCTGCGGGGACTTCGTGATAAATGACCAAACGAGATTGTACACCGATTGGAGCGACAGGCCAATCGGGCTGCGGCGCGCTTGCAAGTCAGACGCGCTCAAGCCGCCGTCCTCGGCGGCGATCCATCGCGCCGGGGACAACGGCTTGAACGCGTATTTGGCGACAATGAAAAAGCCCTGAGTGGGCCGCGCGGTCGATTTCTACTTGTAACGCCATTCATTGTATACTCATCTCAGGGAAAACTATGGTCGATCTTGCCGCAGGCCCTCGCCGCCGCCGTCCGCACGTCATCGTCATCGCTGCCGAGCGTGTCGCCGCGCGCTGGGCGCAGTCGCTGGCGGCCGAACGTGTCATGTGTCTGGTCGCCAGCGATCTGAGCGTGGCCGCCCGTCTGCTGGCCGAGGAAAATCAGGTGGAGCTGCTGATCATCGATCGCGTGCTGCTCAACCAGCAGCCGCGCGCGTTGTTGAATGTCTTGAGCAGCACCGGCCACTGGCCCGTCATCGTGCCGGTGAGGACCTCCTCCGCGCGGCCCACGGTAGCCGATCGGAAGCGCGTGACGGCCGCGCTGGCCTTGATCCGCCCCAAGCGCAGTGTAGATCACCGGATCAAGATCGGTGAGCTGCTCATCGATCCCGAACGCAAGCGGGCACGCATCAAGAACAAGCATTGGGTCAACCTGCCGCCGGTGCAGTATCAACTGCTTTTTGTCCTGGCCCAGCACGCTGAAAAAGTGGTAGGCTATCAACAATTGCTGCGCGAAGTGTGGGGCTATGACGGCAGTCCCAGTGAGGCGCAGGAGTTATTGAAGGCACATGTGCGCTTGCTGCGCCGCAAGCTGGGACTCGATCCGCAAAGTGGGGAGTACATTCAATCGGTACGCGGGCATGGTTACATGCTGGCCGCACCCGACAGCTGAACTGAATAAGAATAAACGAGAGAAAAAGATGAGAGAACTGCCGAACTTTTCGGCAGTTTTTTTGTGTGCAACACGATTCAGCGCCGGCCGATCAGGCACTCTGCCCAAACCATGGGCGAACTTCCTTTGTATAAACTGCTTCAACGCCGCTGAAAGTTCAAGCTATGGACTCGTTTCACCAATAATTCACCGAAGGCCGTTCGATCAAGTTTCACCGTGATTTTACCGATCAGATGATTGAAGTACGGTAGAATAACGCGCGGTACTCATGCATTCGCTAGATATGCGGCTTATTGAGAGATCACAGAGGCCAAATGATGAACAACCCAACCCAACCCAGCACCCGAACTTGTGCACCCAAGTGGTATGGCGTACCCGACGAGAAGTGGTTCGATTGGCGCTGGCAGCTCGCCAATCGCTTGAATAGTGTGGAAGAACTGGGTGAAGTCATTCACCTGACCGACAGCGAGAAGCAGGCGTTAAGCGCCAAGGATTTGTTCCGCGTCGATATTACGCCTTACTTTGCCAGCCTGATCGATCCCGACGATCCGAACTGCCCCGTGCGCAAGCAGGTCATTCCCACTGCGCGCGAACTGGAGAAGTTTGAATCGCAAATGGAGGATTCGCTGGCGGAAGATCGGCACAGCCCGGTGCCCGGCCTGGTGCACCGCTATCCCGATCGCGTGTTGTTCCTGGTCACGACGCAGTGCGCGTCGTACTGCCGCTACTGCACCCGCAGCCGCATCGTGGGCGATCCCAGTGCCACATTCAAGCGTTCCGAGTGGGACGCAGCCATCGATTACCTGAAGCGCACGCCGCAGGTACGCGATGTGCTGCTCTCCGGCGGCGATCCGCTGACGCTGGCGCCGAAGCTGCTGGAAGAACTGCTGGCCCGCCTGCGCGAGATTCCGCACATCGAGATCGTGCGCATCGGCAGCCGCGTGCCGGTCTTCATGCCCATGCGCATCGATCAGGAATTCTGCGATATGGTGCAGAAGTATCATCCGTTCTGGATGAACATTCACGTGAATCATGCGCGCGAGATTACGCCCGAACTGCGCCAGGCCTGCGATCGATTGTCGCGCGCGGGCGTGCCGCTGGGCAATCAAAGCGTGCTGCTGGCCGGCGTCAACGACTCGGTCAACATTCAGCGCGAATTAGTGCACGAGCTGGTGAAGATGCGTGTGCGCCCATACTACCTGTATCAATGCGATCTAGTGGAAGGCTCGGGGCATCTGCGCACGACCGTTTCGAAGGGCATCGAGATCATCGAAGGGCTGCGCGGCCACACCAGCGGCTTTGCCGTGCCCACATTCTGTGTCGATGGGCCGGGCGGCGGCGGCAAGATTCCCGTCATGCCCAATTACGTTATCTCGCAAGCACCGGGCAAGATCGTGCTGCGGAATTATGAGGGCTTCATGACCACGTATACCGAGCCGCTGGATTACGATCCGCACGCCATCGATGCGCTCGACGCGCAAGCGCGTAAGCGGCTGGAACCCGGTCAGCGCGGTGTAGCGGGCCTGTTGGAAGGCGAGCGCATGACGATCGAGCCGGCGGGCTTTAACGAGACGCACTTGCGTGGAGCAGAGCAGCACCGGCTCAACGCTGATGCCAGCAAGTGGCAACCGTTGGGCATCGGCACACCCGATCGGCCGGTGCTGAAAGACGTGCAGATCGTGGAAAAGATCAATCACGAAGTGGAATAATCCAACCTCCCGAAGGCGCTTTGCGAAACCTCCGGGAGGATAAAGCATAAGGAGTGTAATCGTGAGCAGTGAGTCAGATCCGTCAAGCAAACAGCGGCCCTCTCGCCGTGGTGAGAGGGCGAACGCCAGCGTGAAGGAGGTGCTGCCATGCGCGTAGCCCTGCTTTACAACCTGGCCGAAAATGCGCCGCAGCCGAATCCGGATGCGCCGCATGACATTCTCTATGAACTCGATCACCCGAAGAATATTGAAGCGTACAAAAAAGCGCTCGAATCGGGTGGTCACGAAGTCTTCGCCATGGAAGGCGACGCGCATCTGGCGCAGCGTTTGAAGGATCTGTCCATCGATATTTGCTTCAACCAATGCGAAGGTTATCGCGGCGATTCACGCGAGGCTCAGGTGCCGGCGCTGTTGGAAATGCTCGGCGTGCCTTACACCGGCTCCAAGGTGCTGGCTCTGGCACTGACGCTGGACAAGTCGATGACCAAGCGCGTGTTGATGTACCACGGTCTGCCCACTCCGCCGTTCCAGGAATTTGTCACCGTAGACGATCCGCTCGATCCGCGCCTGGCCGCGCACTTCCCCTTGTTTGCCAAACCGAACAGTGAAGGCACCGGCATGGGCATCGACGATCGATCGATCCTGCGCGACGAAACCGAGCTGCGCGAGCGCGTGGCCTATCTCTTGCACGCCTACCATGAGCCGGTACTGGTGGAGAAGTATATCGAGGGCAATGATGTGACGGTGGGCATGGTGGGCAACTATCCCGATCTGCATCTGTTCCCCATCTCGATGATCGATAACTCGCTTTACGAAGCGACCGGCCTGCACGTCTACGGCTCGGAGTTGAAGATCGATTTGGGCGACAAGTATCAATTTCAGTGCCCGGCGAGGATTCCCGACGAGTTAGCGAACGAACTGCGGCGGCTGGCGATCGAAACGATGCGCGTCACGAGCACGCTCGATTTTGCGCGGGTGGATTTCCGGCTCGATCGGAACGATAACAATCAGCCGTACATCCTGGAGATCAATTCGCTGCCCGGCATCACGCCGATTAGCGATCTGACGTTGATGGCCGAAGCCGAGGGGTGGTCACACGCCCGCTTGGTCTACTCGGTCTTTGAAGCGGCGTTGAAGCGATACGGTCTGCAAATCGACGTGCCGCTGCACGAATACGAAGAGGTGCGCGTTCGCTAGATCGTTGGGGCGACCCCGTGTGGTCGCCCCGACGGGCAATCCTGCGTGATTGCCCCAACGACGGAACGCCCAAGGAGAGGGTATGTTAGCCTTAAACGCTTATGCGATTGCCGAGCCGCGCACGCGGCGGCGCGTGCGCACTTCCACGCTGAAGCGGCCCGCCAAGGTGCTGGTGGGGTACAGCGCTGTGGAAAAACTCGATCATGGCGAAGCGCGTGATCTGGAAACCGATCTGGAAACGATCGATACGGCGAACAGCATCGCCAGGAATCTGCGCAAAGCCGGGTTCGACTCGGAAACCACCATCGTGTACACGCTGCGCGACATCGATCGGCTGATCGAGAAATATGAT
>Ga0209254_10004737_pt1 | contig 12461 bp, 11 predicted proteins | sample FrelakmetDIP11DI_FD_187148 | JGI IMG/M metagenome (GOLD analysis project Ga0209254, IMG submission 187148) | Freshwater lake sediment microbial communities from the University of Notre Dame, USA, for methane emissions studies - DIP11 DI (SPAdes)... | ecosystem: Environmental > Aquatic >...
GTGCTGAAGCTTTCATTGCGTACCTCCTATGCGCATGATATGCGCATTCACTCGTTACTGCCAGCGTCGTGGGTTGGGGTGAGCCTGCGAACCCCAACCGTCGCGGGCCGAGATGCGCATGGGAAACTGATCAAGTCCGGCATGGGCGGCATGATGGATCCGGATCCGCCCACATGATGATGGGATCCGGCACACAGGCATGGGGCCGGCGATGACGCTCAACCTATCGGGGCTGAGGTTGTTTGGTCGGGTCAATCCGCTTGACTTGACACTTTTTCGAGCAACACCAAGCCTCTCTCTATTTTCCGGCGTCCCCGCTCTGCTCTTAGCAGAAAGTGCGTTTCTGCATCGAACTCGGCTAACATCCCTGTAGCCATTTCGTCGATCGGGCGATTGACGCTGGTACCATGCTGCTGAGCAATCTCTTTCTTGCCGGCGGCGCATGGAAGACACACCGTTCAGAGTTCTCCCCGCGGGGCGGTTCGACAAATTGTTGGGCATGTCCCGAACATGCCCAATCTACTACGAAGCCTGAGAAGAGCGTGGCAGTGACGGGGCTAAGCGGCGCGGGCCATACCCACAAGGGGTTGTGCCCGCCGGGAGCGCTGGAACAGACGCGACGTAGTATCCTTCGCTGTCACGCTCGACGATGACCGTAAATTCTCGTGTCATAGGGTGTACTTCTAAAGCATACGATTAATCCTAGATTCCTCTGTTGAGGATGTCCGGTGGCTGTAACGGCTTGTGATGCCGTGGGTTTTCGAGGCCCCGCCGTTCACCCAAATGGAACTGTGGCGCAGTTCCGCAAAACGCCCGCAAACCCCTGCCAGCTCTAGCTTTCCATCGGCTGAGAATGCTGCCAACTGAGGAAAATAGGTTAATGGAACTGATAGTTAAGCCGCAATGTCGACGTAGCCGACAGCGCTCGAGGGTGGCGGAATGGGTGAACCGTCCTCCCGCAGACCTTCGAGATGGAATTCGATGGCCTCACGAATTTCACGCTCGACTTCTTCAAGAGTCGCACCGGTTGCGACACAGCCCTGGAGGTCTGGCACGTAGGCGGAGTAGTTGGGGCCAGCGTTTTCGATCACGATAGCGTAGCGCATGGTGTACCTCACTTCTTGAAGCCGGCTTGCTTCCGGATGCTGTTGAGCGTTCCAGGCGCGAGTTCATCGCTGGGTTTTCCAGGAACCGTCACTCGTCCAGGTTTGACCGAGTGCTTGAACTGGCGATGGCTACCCCGAGTGGCAACCATCACCCAACCATCGTCCGCAAGCAGCCGGAGGATCTCGCTTACCTTCACGCTTGGGATTATGCGCTACGCGCGTGCGTCGCTCAACCTGCGGCCTCCACGACCAAGCCCGAACCGATGCGAAACCGTATCGCGGTGTGTAGGCTAACCATTCCTGGCATTGGATCCCGAAGCGGTCGGACCCTGGGGGGGAGGTGGGGCTCTCCAGCCTGCCCAATCAGTCCAGATCGGAAGGCGCATCCGTCTTGCGAGCAGGGTCGTTTGGTGAAGCTCTTGCCGAGTTCAGTGTGAAGGTGGCCGTACCGGGATTTGGACTGAGCATACGCAACCACAACCCAAGCGAGTTTTGGGAACCATTTGCATAAGGGGTGGTCTTATCTATTCTGTCCAAATCTGGAGGAGATGAAGTATGAAACGACGGTTCACGCCTGCTGCTCCTGGTCCTTGGCGAGTCTATGCGATATACCGCTTTCTGTCTCTGATCGCGGTTCTGCTGTTCTTATTTCTTATCGTCCAGCCTGAGCAGGACCGGTCAGCCCTGGAAGCCGCGTCGGGCGCGCCCGCGGCTCCGGCAAGCATTCTCAGCAGGTGACGGGGGCATAACTTCTGCCGCGCGCGAAAACTCTCCGGGAGGGCATCCTCGCGCGCGGCGACCGACCTCCACCCGCTACAGTGCGCCGGCGGGGCGCACATCACGCAAAGGTTTCTCCTGCCGGGAATCGCCCGATCTCGAAGATAGCTGGACCAAGACCCCACTTTACCGGGACAGCAGAATCAATTCGTTCTTCTCATCGTCGATCGTAACCCGAAAGCGGCTGAGAAAGCTCATGCCGAGCAAGCGAAGATCGCCCAGCTTTTTGTCTTGGACGAAGGTAACCGTTACGTCCCTCTCCATATTCGGACCGATGGAGACTGAGCTTAGCGTTGCCAGTTTGACCGGTACAGTCCCGCTCGCTGTCTGCGACACTGTGGACCGTATCTCGGTGGGTCTGTAGCCCAGGACTTCCATCATGGATTCCGGCAGTACGACATTACTGGCCCCGGTATCGATGATCAGCGATGTTGGGATCAGGTGTCCATTCGGACCGACCAACACCGCCTCGACACGGTGATGCATTCCATCACGCGTCATTCTCACCGCGGCGCTCGCGACGGAAGCGGGGCTGTATCGCTTTGCACCGACGATCACCACCCTTTCGATGGAACGGCCGGGACCGGCAACTAGCAAGTAATTGTAATCTCGAAGAACTTCCCCGACCTGGACTTGAACACTGCCGTGCGGCTCCTGCACCTGCTCTTCCAAGGACACATGTTCGATCCCCTCGACGGAAAAACCGTACTGCCGAGACAGACCAACCAACACGTGACGCAGGTCAGATGCCAAGGCTGGACAAACATTCATTGCTGCTAAGGTTCCCGCCAAGAGCAGCGAACGAACGCGTCGGGCGCGACAAATTTGCTTCACTGGAACGCTGAGCAAGATCACGATTGCCCTGAGCGGATTGGCAGCTTATTCAAACAAACAACCTGTGAAATTTTCGAGTCTGCAACGTGATTGCATTCTACGCCGCTTGCGGCGGGGAACATATCCCAATAGATCCGACATCAGCATTGGGGTCATCCTCGGGCCATGAGAAAAAACCGTGGCAAACATTGCGAAGTGGTTTGGAGTACATTATTTGGCCGTAGGCGGCATCGGTCAGAAGGCAAAATACTGAGAGCAATATGCAAGACCGGGATCCGCTAAGCGGGTGATCCCGCCCTCGACTTCCCTGCTAGCAAAGCGCTCATCAGCGCACCCGCAGCGGAGGCCATTCTTCCAGAACTCTGCACACGTGTCGGCAAGGGCTCCGGCCACTGCTAACTTAGCCAGGCGCACCGCGGCTGATATGAGAGGGGAAAAACTTTGACGAAGACGTTTTCCAAGTTTCTGCAGATCGTCTGCCCGGCTGAGCTTTACTGCGAGCCCACCGGCAGGAATCCCACGTTCCAAATTACCTTCAGCGCCGACGGGGAGATTCCGTTTCCGCAGGTGATCTTGCATGGACCCAGCTCGCAGAAACTGATCAAGGGTGATGCCATCCGGTTGACGGAGCAGTCGGGAAGAGAACGGACCTACGTCGCCGCAGTACCGGGGGGCATTCTCGAAGCAGGCCGGGTCAGCATCCAGGTGGAAGGATGCCGGGAATCCGATCTGAGCCAGGCGAGCAGCAGCGACTGGATCAAGGAATTTCGGACCCTGAACCTCATCGCTTTGCCCGCGCCGAAAAAGGCAACACGAGTCGCCGCCGTCGCCGGCACCGAAGTCAAACTGTACTTCGGGATCCACAAGCACATGCATCAGCCTTACTACAACACGACGGACCGCAGCTACTGGGACGGCGAAAAAGACGGCATATTCGGCTCGCGGGTCGGCAATTACACCGACTTCATTCCGGCCGCAGTTCAGCAATACATAGCCGGCGGCCTAACACACGCAGGCCTATCGACAAGCTGGAGCGGGTCCTTGATCGAGCAACTTGACCGCTGCGCTGCCGAGGGTCTCTGCGGCGGGCGCTTTGCCGGTTGGAGCGGGGCACTGCGCCACATCGCTCTGGCAAAGACGGAGCTCGGCAACCCCCGCGTCGCCTTCAGCGCCTTCGGTTTCTTTCACCCACTGATGCCGTTGATTCCGGCAAGGGATATCGTCAAGCAGATCGCCTGGCATCGCGGCATCATCCGCCATGCCTTCGGCGTCGACGCATCCGCGGTGCTGTTTCCGCCAGAAACGGCGTTCCACGTCCGAATGATCCCGGCGCTAATCGAGGCCGGCGTGACAGCAGTGATCTACGACTCGATCCACCGTTTCCGCGCCTGCAGGAACTATCCTTATGCCGGCATCGGCGAGGGCATGCTTCCACCCAATTCGGCGGAGCAAGTCAACCCTCCTGTCGATGACTGGCTGCAGCTGCACAACATCTGGGCGGGTTCAAAGATTTCGCCCGCCTTGTTGAGGCCGGAATACATCGTTTATGAGGATCCGGACGGCACAATCCACAAACTAATCGCCGTGCCGGCAGAACGCTACATTGGCAATGAGGACGCGCGCGGTGGGTTCGGCGCTCTGCAATACCCTGCCGTGCTGGGCCAGATCTACGACCAGGTGGTCGCCGAGGGCAGTTATGACCCCAAACATCCGCCTTTTTTCCTGTTGCACTCCGACGGTGATAACCATGGCGGCGGCGCCGACAGCTACTACAAGAACAATACCGGCCGGCTGGTTGAATGGCTGAGGGAGGACAGCCGCTTCGAGCTGATCACGGTCGAAGACTATCTGCAGCAATTTCCCCCAGACCCGGCTGGGACTGCTCACATCGAACCTGGATCCTGGAGCGGCGCCGACAATGGCGATCCACAGTTCATGAAGTGGTTCAGCCGCTACGATCAACCCTATTCGCCGGACCTCAATTCCTGGGCCGTGCTAACCGCCTTCCAGAACCTGGTCCATACGCTGGAGGACAGCGAACCCGAACACCCTCGCTTGAGCGATGTCGTGCGACTGCTGCTGACCGCCGAGACCAGTTGCTATTGGTATTGGACCGGACAGCACGTCTGGGATCAGCAAGTCACCAATGCGGCCAATCAGGGCTGCACCCTGGTCAAACAGGCTGTCGACGGCTTGGTGGCGGCGGGACGAGAACGGACCGGACCGACGATCTTTCCTCCTTGGGTGACACCGGAGAACCCGGGTGGGAAGCGGTGGGGTCAGGGTTGCCTGCTGGATGCCCCCCTTGAAGGCACCGTGCACACGTTTGTCGCGGACGTTTCCGGCCTGCAGCGTGTCAACCTGATCATACGCACCGCCGAGGGCGATGCCACCGTGCCCATGCAGAACCGGGGCCCCTACCCTTCGCAGACCGGGGCCACCATCACTGCCGATTATTTCACCGCCGAACTGCCAGTCAGAGCCGGTGACATCCGTTACTACATCCTCGCTGAGGATAGGCGAGGCAACAGCTCCCGCAGCGCGCTGGAGCGCATCCATCTCGCCTGATCCTGGTTTGACACACGGCAATCGGGGGTAGGACCCGTTCGCAACAGGTGGCTTGATTCCGCAAAAAAAGAAGCCGGCGAGAGCGCCGGCCAAGGAGGAGGGAACTTGGAAAAACTCGGCTCTGATAATGCATTGTTATTTGTTCGCGCACAATAACTGCACCGATTGACGGATTGTTTCCTAATTGCTGCACGCTTAATCTGGCGCGGCACAAGTTACCGGTCAGCATTTCCCTTCACAGGCGGGCCAGCACCCCTAACACGAAGTCCGCAACCGTTTTCGCACCAGCCGGTCCGGGTCTGCGTCGGTTCGGTAACGCTAGCAACTCGTCCACCCGTTCGAGCCAGTCCCCTCGATGAAAGGCTTCCTCACGGATTTCAAAGCTCGGTATCGCGTGGTCTACGAAGTCCTTCAAAGGGCCACTCTCGCGGAAATCCCGAGCAACATAGGCCATCGCCTTTCCCGTCGTCCACACTTCCGCGACGGTGCCATAGCCCAACTTCGCCACCACCGCATCCGAGGCCCGCATCAGGTCCGGCATGTACAGCCGGGTTGCTTGATCAAAGACAATCAGGTTGCCGTCGCGAAGGTCGCCCGATGCGCCCGTGATCAAGAAGGTCACAGGGAAGTATCGGCGCAACTTGGGGAGGAAACTGAGCGCCTGTGGAACGCCGCCGAGCGTGATCAGCACCAGCGGGTCGCATTCTCGCAGCCCGAGTTCGTTTCGAACCTCGGCACGCGATCTTTGTACCGGCCGAGCCACCGGCGGCGACACCACATCCGCGGCTGCAACCGGCACACAGAAGGGGGTGGTCTGTACACGGTGGTCCGCGGTCAGGAACAACTCCCGCAACAAGGCGCAATGCCGCCTAAAACCGGGAAATTGGTCCCGGTAAGGCTCGTACAACCAGTCCCAAGTGAAATTTTCCACCAGGATTGAACGCAGCCCCGCCGCACGCGCGACCGCGATGCCCAAGGGAGAAATATCGCAGAGAACTGCTTCACACCCCGCTCGCTGAACCAGGCCGGCCAGGCATCTCACTTCGGTGGGATCAAACGGCAGAAAGGCATCTAAGGCCGTCAGGGTTCCCGGCAGATCTATTTCCAAAGCAGACCGCTGGACAAAACCGACGTCGCACTGCGTGTCGTGGTAGTCGAACTGACCCGGAATCGATTCTTCGAAAAACCACGCCGGCACCCGGGTAAACAGATCAAACCGAATTTCCGGCACTTGCTCCCAGCAAGCACGCAGTATTGCCGAGGTCCGCGCCGCGTGACCGAAACCGTGCGGCGAAACGAAGGCGGCTAGACGCATGGCCGCCTGCGTTCTCGATCGACGCCCCGGATGAAGCGACCGACCAATTTGCCCGCCGTTGGGGCGCCAAGGGCCCAAGATCCCGACCGACCAGCACTCCGGTGAGGAAGCATCCGAGAGCGGGCGCTTGGCAACTGCCCTCGCACAATGGAAAGCCACCGCGAGGCCATAGGCTTGTTCAGTTGAACTCTCACTGTGCGATCATGATCCATTGAATTCAGCGCAAGTCGTGCATCTGAGGCGCAAACCATGACAACCGGATCGAGCGATTTCGTCCTCATTGTTGGCTGCGGTGATATCGGCCAACGCGTGGCCAGCCTGGAAATGGCTGCCGGTCATGCAGTCGCGGCGCTGGCCCGTTCCGAGAGCGCAGCAACAGAGCTGGCTTCCCGAGGTATCGCAGTCTCGAGGGGCGATCTCGATACGGTGGACTCGCTGAAAAGCCTACCGACGGGTCCAAGCATTCTGTACTACTTCGCTCCGCCTCCGGCAACAGGAACAAACGATCCGCGACTGGGCGCACTGCTGTCCTCGCTGAATCCCGCGAACTTGCCCCGGCGTCTGGTTTACATCAGCACCAGCGGCGTTTACGGCGACTGTCACGGCGCTTGGGTCAACGAGGAGTGGCCACTCAACCCTGAGTCCGATCGCGCCCGCCGGCGAGTCGCTGCGGAAGCCATGCTGAGGGAGTGGTGGAAACGCTATCGCGTGCCTTTCGTCATTCTCCGCGTACCCGGCATCTACGGCCCGAATCGACTGCCGATAGAGCGTATTCGCCAGGGCATCCCGGTCGTGCGCGAGGAAGAATCCCCTTTCAGCAACCGCATTCATGCCGACGATTTGGCGGCGGCCTGCGTTGCCGCCGCCCGCAGGGGACTGATCGGCCAACCGTACAACATCAGCGACGGCCGCCCTACAGCCATGACGGATTATTTCTATCGTGTCGCTGACGCCCTCGGCCTGCCCCGCCCTCCGGCGATCACTATGGAGGAGGCGCGCCGGGTGCTCAGCCCCAGCATGCTTTCCTTTCTGGAGGAATCCAAGCGCTTGGACAACCGGCGAATGCTCGAAGAACTTCAGGTTAAGCTTCGCTATCCCGACTTGACCTCGGGCTTGGCGGCATCAGTGCTTTCGATGAACCGAGGCACGGAGCGGTAACGGGATTCCGGGCGACACTCCCCGAGATGCAAGGGCGCCCAGCCGTTGTCGACCGGGCGCCAAGGCGAGCCGGCTACCGGATGGCGACAGGTTGGCCGACCGGCATCGACTCACCACCGGAGTTGGCCACCTGAGTTTGCGGCGGAGAGTTGCGGAATACGGTCACCGGCACCCCCAGCGATGCCCAGCGGTAAAGCCAGCCCGCATCCTCGGACGCGCCGGGCCAACGCCGATTGTGGCTGCGGGTCGACATGTTGACGCAACCGTGACTGGCAGGACGGCCGAAGGCGTTGTGCCACCACGCACCATGGAATGCGTAGTCGGCGTGAAAGTACTGCGCGTAGGGCACATTCTCCACCACGTAGTGTCCTGGTTGACCCGGTTTGGCACGACTGCGCATGGTCTTGATGGGAAAGCGGGCGTAGATGTAATAGGAGCCCGCGACCGTCGGCGTCGCCGCCTTCCCGGTGCTGACCCTAAAGTTCCGAACCACCTGCCCGTTCTCAACCGCCGCTACCTGTTGCTTGTCGAGGTAGACAAAGATTCTCCGATCGCTTCCGGTACTGAAGCTGCTCGCCAAAGGCTGGTCCATCATACCGCCCTGCAAGGACTTGAGCCCTTTCTGGTCGACGCTGACCGCAACCGTGCTGGAAGCAGGCCATTGGGTCTGGGGCGTAAATCGCAAGCGTGTCTTGTTGAGCCAGGTCCATTTACCCGCCACATCCGCACCATCCTGGGTACGGATCGAGACGTGCTGCCCAACGTTCTCGCGGTCGGCCACCGGTTCGCTGAATGTCAACTGAACAGGGATGGCCAGACCCAGGTTGCTCTGACCGCGTGGAGTGATCTCTGCTGAGAGAGGCGGCGGAGTAGTTATCGCCAGATGCAACGGCGGAAGAGGCACACCCGTGGTCGTCTGCCAGTTTATTTCCACCGGCAAGGTCTTGCCTTGCGCATAGTCACTGGCCACCAGCCGGATCGTCTGGTGTGCCTGGTCAGGCTCGATAGCCAGCTTAAGGTCGCCTTTGGTCTGCAACGAACCCACAGGCCGGTCGAAACGCAGCGTCACCGACGCATCCGGCGCCAGCGTGCGCTCAACAGATCCTTCCAATTGCGGGATATCGACCGTTGTCAGCGATAACTCCCGCGTCTGCTTCTGCCTGAACCAGGGACGCTCCACCGTCACCGCGAGCGTGTAGCGCGTACCGAAAGCCAACGGCGGTTCAAAGGTAAACCGCGGCTGATCAGCCGCTTGCGCAACAACCTTGCCGGTCTGGTCGCGCACGTGCACCTCGGCGAGTCGTGCACCGAACCCGATTGCCTCCAGAGTCACCGGGTTGCGAGGATCGACCATTTGGCTGCCGTCGAGCGGAGCCATGGCCACGCCGAACGGCAACAGCGATTGCCGAGCAAAGGCTGCAATCGCCACACCTCCTGCCACCACGATTGGCGCCAGGATTAACCAGCGGAGGAGAGATTTTCCAGCCAACATCGCTACGCACTCCTCAAGCAATTCAAGAGCTAAACCACTGCAAATCGAGTCTAGACGCTATTTTCTCGGGGCGACCGTCGTTTGACAAGCCTCAACCGCATGAAAAAGCAACAAAAGCGGAATATCCCGACACTGTTATTAGCCTGGCTCTCAAATCCAACCCCAACAGATCCGCCCAACTCTTTGTTTTCATGGAGGGCGCTTGTCTGGTATTTGAGGGCCGAAGTAATGGTAATAATGGCGCCCCTGGGCCATGTCCCTACACATAGGATCCGGCCGTTTCGACAAAGTTGCGCGTCGACTCAGGATGGGTGTGCGCATTTTCTGCGATCTCCGCAGCGGCCGCCGCGGCCACGCCCTTCTACCACCCAATCACCTACGACAAGTTAATGCGCTCTCCGCCCATCGCCGATTAGCGCGCGGCCAAGCCTGCGGAATGCTGCGTTGCCCCGCCGGACACGGCGAGGTTGGCATCTGCCGCCAACAGCAGCACACCATCCGGGAAAAACTGAACACCCAGGGTCTCGCATTCGAGAGCCGCCGGCAGCGGATATACGCGAACATCGTCCTTGCGCGGTTCGATCCGCGCCCGCAAACCGTCCAGCACCCCACCCAGGCGTTTCGTGCTCAGATAAACGGTGAATACCGAATACTGCACGGGGAGGCCTTGATCTCTCAGGAAGCGATGCACCCGCACCAGCCGTTTCGGATCGGCGATGTCATAGCAGATCAGCCAGCGCTGGTGTTGATTGACGGCCATGGATTCAACTCGATGAGCCAACGGTGAAGACGGTTGATCAGCCCCTGCGCCAGCCTCTCCGTGCGTCCCCGCCGCGCCTCGAAAAAGGCCACGATCTCGTCGCGCGAAGGAGCCTGCGGGCGACCCGTCCGCAGCCGGTCTTCCAACCAGGCCAGCCGTGCCAATTGGAAATCCCAGAACAGAACCTGCGTCAGATCCGTGGCTGGGCTGAAACGCTGCTCGAACTCCGCCGTGATCCCGTTGTCACGCAGGGTTTGGGTGGACAAGGCCAGCAGCAAGCCGTTCACTTCGCTGCCGATACGGTCGTACGCAGTCGAAGCACACATCGACGCCGGCCCCTCGCGAAGCAGCTTCCGCAACGCCTTTGGGGTCGGAGGTTCGTTCCACGAAAGTCCGGAACGCCTCGCGACGCTCCGAACCGCCATACGTTCCATGGCTCGGAGCCATTGTTCGTAGAGGGGCTGCCAATCGGACCGGTCGAGGAAATCCTCCAGCTTCTGCCGAAGCTCATGGCGCTCGCCCCGACGGCCCACGACACGCGCCAGCACCGCCCCGAAATCGTCGGTGAAACTCACCGTGACACCCACCTGGGCGCAAGCCAATAGTGCCGGCGTGGACCACTCGACCTGCTGCGCCGACACGACCTGCGAGACTCGCCGCAAGGGGAACCAACGGTCGGCAATGCCGGCGCACTTGACCCGGAGGGCCAGGCCGTCCAATCTGACGGCCGTCCCGGCACGTTCGAGGTACAGCGGTCTCATCAGGGTACCTCCTCCGCAAGACCACGCGCCACAACCAGCGCATAGCGCCGCAACATCCGCCGCAGCGGCCGCGCGAGTTCCTCGTAGCGCGCATAGAAGGTCTGGCGACCGTGCTTGTTCATCAGGCAGGCATCCTGCTCCTTCGAGAACGACTCGGCGCGGAGATCCCGCTCCGCGAACAGGCGCCATACCCACGCGTCCACCCTCGTACGCAGCGGCTCGATCAAATCGGCCGCCAGCGACTCCCGGTTATAGGCGGGTTCGTGATAGAAGCCCACATAGGGATCGAGCCCCGCGGCATGGCAGGCATTCACCGCCTCGAAGTGCAGGAGCGTGTATCCGAGGGACAGCGCAGCGTTGACCGGGTCTTTCGGCGGGCGTCGGTTCCTCCCCCGAAATGCGAGGCTTTCCGGAAACAGCGAGGTGAAAGCCCCGAAGTAGGCCGCGGCCGCGGCGCCTTCGATGCCGTTCAGACGAGACAGCAGACAGTGCTCGGCGGCCTCGGCGGCCAGACTGCGGTACGCTCCCTCGATCTGCCGGGCGCCATCGTGCAGTGCTTTCCGACAATCCGGCCGCCGAGTTCCGGCCTGGTGCAGAAAACGATACGCCGAGCGCAGCTTCATCAGCACCAACTGGCGCGCCCAAGCGACTCGGTAGGCCGGGTCGGCATACCAGCGGTACTGCGCGATACGCCGGCAGGTGTCGCCGTGGAGCCGGCCCTGCAGAATCGCGACCGAATGGCCACGCCGCCCGCCAAGCACTAAGAGCCCAACACCCTCCTCCGCCAATAGTCCCAATACACCGGTGCTGAGCGTCGCACGTCCCCGGATGACCACACGCTCGATCAGGTTCAGCGGAACCGTGCCCCGGCGCTCACCCTCCTCGTACAGACACAGATGCTTGCCCTCGTGGCGAATCTCGAGATCTTTGCGGTCCAGATAGAGCGTACCCATCGTACCCCTCCTCAGCCGACGTAAAAGTAGGCGGGATCCATTGGCGGAACGGCGATTCCGAGTACCAGAACTTTCCTCCGCGGATCCAGGCGCAGCAGCAGAAAGCGGTCGCAGCGTTCGTCGATGACCGTCCTAACCTCGGCCAACAGCGCCCGCTTCTCCGCTTCGCTGAGATAGCACTCGAACACCGACTTCTGGCCGCCGGTGGAGTAGTTGCGCAGGACTTTCAGCGCTTCGCGCAAACGCTGATCATCCCGAATGTCGTAGGCGGCGATGTAAAGCGAACGTTTCGTCATGCTCGCTACTCTACGCACCCCCGCCAGGTTTGTCGGGTTTGGCAAGCTTGCCAACGGTTCCGCAGCAACGGACAGCTCCAAACAAAATTGCAGGGCGGCATGAGTAAAAGGATAGATCCCTTTTTTCAAGCAGCTCTCGGTTCACACGGAGGCTTCGCAAGCTGATCAGCGGGAATTATTGGCGGTCTTAATCCCTTCTTAATCACCCAAGTTCAGGATAAAATGGCGTAAGTCATTGTTTTCGTGTCAGTCGCGTTTAAATTTTGCCACTACACGAGGGATTCGAGACGAGTTCGAGTGGGCGCGGAAAGGTTCAGTGCGGCAAAGAGATCCTCTTGCTGAGGCGTCAGTGTCGAGACGCCGGTTAAGGTTTTTTCGGGAAGTTTGACCTGGTGATGCTGGATGCGACGCAGGGTCTCCAGGCAACGGGCCGGGGAAATC
>Ga0209254_10004739_pt1 | contig 12458 bp, 6 predicted proteins | sample FrelakmetDIP11DI_FD_187148 | JGI IMG/M metagenome (GOLD analysis project Ga0209254, IMG submission 187148) | Freshwater lake sediment microbial communities from the University of Notre Dame, USA, for methane emissions studies - DIP11 DI (SPAdes)... | ecosystem: Environmental > Aquatic >...
CACGGGCAAGTCGATGCTCGCGCAACGCCTGCCGGGACTCCTGCCGCCGCTGACCGAAAGCGAGGCGCTCGAGGTCGCCGCGCTGGCCTCGCTCGCCGGTCGCTTCGATGCGCGCCGATTCCGCGAGCGTCCCTGTCGCGCGCCGCATCACACTGCCAGCGCAGCCGCGATCGTCGGCGGCGGATCGCATCCTCGACCGGGCGAAATCTCGCTTGCCCACCACGGCGTCCTGTTCCTGGACGAGCTTCCCGAATGGGACCGGCGCGTGCTCGAGGTGTTGCGCGAGCCGCTCGAGACTGGCGTGGTCAACATCGCGCGCGCGGCGCGACAGGCGAGCTTTCCCGCGCAGTTCCAGCTCGTCGCGGCAATGAATCCGTGTCCGTGCGGTCACCGCGGCGACTCCCGTGGCCGCTGCCGCTGCACCCCGGACCAGGTGGCGCGCTACCGGGGGCGGCTCTCGGGACCGCTGCTCGACCGCATCGACCTCGTCGTCGACGTCCCGGTGCCACCGCCCGAAGCGCTTGCGCTCGGTCCGGACGCTCCTGGCCGGGAGGAGAGCGCGGAGGTCCGCGCGCACGTTGTGGAGGCGCGGGACCGCGCGCGGGTACGGCAAGGAGCACTGAACGCACGCCTCGATGCCGCAGGCGTGGCGCGGCACTGCGCGCCTGTACCGGGCGCCCATGCGCTGCTCGCGAAGGCGGTGACGCGTCTCGGGCTGTCGGCGCGCGCATTCCACCGCATCGCCAAGGTGGCCCGCACGATTGCCGATCTCGCCGGCAGCGACGCGATCGAGGCCAGCCACGTTGCCGAGGCGCTCGGCTACCGCCACGAGCACGCGCCGGCGGGCCCGATCGCGCGATAGGCGGGGCGCGGGCGCGCCGGCCGCCACGGTTGCGCGACGGTTCCTGACGAGCGTCAAGGCTCGAGGTGCGCGAATCTGCGACCGTGTTCCTGCCGGGCGGGGGACGTGGCAACGGGCCCGGCAGAGCCAAAGCCATGTTGGTCGCGCGCATGTTACCCATCCTCGTCGCCGCCGCGGTGACGCTCGCGGGATGCGTGATCGCGCCCCAACCGCCCGCGGACTTCCCGCGGATTGCCTCCTACGCGATGGCCGAGGCGGCCGGCACGACGCTCGCCCGCGAGGTCGCGCCCGTCGCGGCGCTTCAGTCCGGCAAGTCGGGGTTCCAGGTCCTCGAGCGCGGCGAGGAAGCGCTGCTCTGGCGCGGCGCGCTCGCGGACCGGGCGGAAGCGACGATCGACGCGCAGTACTACATCTGGAACGAGGACAACGTCGGGACGATCGCCGCGGAACGGCTGCTTCGCGCCGCCGAGCGGGGCGTGCGCGTTCGCGTGCTGGTGGACGACCTGTCGATTGCGACCGATCCGGGGTTCCTCGCGATGCTCGATGCGCATCCGCGCGTCGAGATCCGCATGTACAACCCGACGGGTTTCGTCGGGCGCGACCTGATGCCCAAGGCGCTGGCGGTGATCGGCGACTTCTACCGCCTCAACCGGCGCATGCACAACAAGGCGCTGGTCGTCGACGGGGCGCTCGCGGTGATAGGCGGGCGCAACGTCGCCGACGAATACTACGACATGCACCGCGAATTCAACTTCCGCGACCGCGACGTGCTGGTGGCGGGACCGATCGTCGCCGACATCGAGGCCAGCTTTGACCGTTATTGGAACAGCGCCTGGGTCGTCCCGGTCGCCGGGCTTGCGCGGTCCGCATTCACCGATGCCGAACGGGAGGCCTACTACGGCCGCCTCCACGCCTACGTCGCCGACCCCGCCCACTTCCCGCCGCGCTTCGAGGAATCGCTCGCGGCGCTGCGCGCGCGGATGCCGGGCGTGGCCGCAAGCCTGGTCTGGGGCCAGGCGCGGCTTGTCTACGACATCCCGGGCAAGAACGAGGATCCGGAGCGGCTGGATGCCTTCGGGACGATGGGATGGGAGATCGCCCAGGCCGCATCCGGCGCGGCGCGCGAGATCCTCGCCGAGACGCCCTACCTCGCGGTGATGCCCGGTACGCTCGACGTGGTGCGCGGCCTGCGCGAGCGCGGCGTCGAGGTCCGGATACTCACCAACTCGCTCGCCTCGACCGACAACCTATTCGCGTTCTCGCGGTACGCCGAGCAGCGCGAGACGCTGCTCAGACTGGGGGTGCGGCTGCACGAGCTGATGCCGCAGCCGGCCTACCACGGCGAGATCGTCGAGCGGCTGCCGCGCATGGCCACGCCGGCGCGCCTGGCGCTGCACGCGAAGACGATGGTGATCGACCGGCGCATCGTGTTCATCGGCTCGTTCAACATGGATCCGCGCTCTACGCACCTCAACACCGAGCTCGGGGTACTGATAGAAAGCCCCGAGCTCGCGGCGCAGCTCGCCGCGCAGCTCGAGCGCGACATGGCGCCGGAGAACAGCTTCGAGCTGTCACTCGATCCCGCCGGCCGCGGCGTCGCGTGGACGTGGGTCGAGGACGGACGGCGGGCGACCGCGCGCGCGGACCCCGGCGCCGATGCGGACAAGCTGTTCCAGGTGCGTCTGTACCGCCTGCTTCCGCTCGACAAGCTGATCTGATGCGATCCTTGCGCGCGACCCTCGTGACGACGCTGGCCCTGCTCGTGGCCTTCGGGGGGGCTGCGCCCGCGCAGGGCCCCGTGGTGCCGCAGCCGGCCGGCGCGACAAGCACGTCGGTGCCCGGCGCCGATCTCGTGCTGCAGCGCGTGCGCCGCGCGGTCGCGGCGTACTTCGGCGTCGCGCCGGAATCGGTGACCGATCGGACGCACCTTGAGCGCGACCTTCGAGCCGACCCGATGGACGTGCTCGACCTGATCGCGATGCTCTGCCGCGAGGAGGGCGTCGCCGTTCCCGAGCGAGGCGACCTCGTGACCGTCGCGGCGATCGCCGCGTACCTGCGCACGGCCCCCGCGGCCGGGCCGGGTATCGCACGGCGCGGGCCGGGCGGGCCCGACGCCCAGCCGCCGCAGCCCGGGCGGGTCGCCACGCGCACCGTGCTGTACGCGACGGATCGCAGGCCGACGGACAGCGCCCTTCCCGCGGAGGTCTTCGGGGGCGAGCGGCAGGCGACCCGGCGGCTGGCCTACGGCGAGTGCGAGGTGACGATTCCGCTGTCGGCCCACCGGCTGGGCCAGGAGGAACAGCCCGCGTGGTACCGCCTCGAGTGGTCGGAGGACCCCGAGAAGCACATCGTGCTCAAGTCGGTGCGGCCGCTCGAGCCGTCGGCGTTCTTCGGCCGCGTGCGCGCGGGACGCGAAGGCAGGGCGCCGGACGCGTTCGTCTTCATCCACGGCTACAACGTCTCGTTCGACCGCGCGGCGCGGCGCACCGCGCAGATCGCGCACGACCTCGGTTTCGACGGCGCGCCAATCCTCTACTCCTGGCCGTCGGCGGGCCGCCTCACCGCCTACTTCGCCGACCGGGAGAGCGCGGAGTGGAGTGCACCGCACCTCGCCTCGCTCCTCGAGGACCTGCTGCGCGAAATGCGTGGCGGCAGGCTTCACCTGGTTGCGCACAGCATGGGCAACCAGGTGCTGATCCGTGCGCTTTACGCGCTGTCCCTGCGCCGTGGCGTGGCCCCGGATACGCTGTTCGAGAACGTCGTCCTGGCTGCCCCCGACTACGACGCGGAGGCGTTTCTCGACGACATCGCGCCGCGCGTCGCGCCGCTCGCGCGCCGTTGGACGATCTACGCATCCGACAAGGATCGCGCGCTCGAGGCTGCGGCGTCGTTCACGGCGCGGCGCCTCGGGTTGCCGCTGCCGGTGGCGCGCGGCATCGACACGGTCGACGCGTCGGGGATCGACGTGGCACCGTGGAGCGTGCCCGAGTTCCACGCCTACTTCGCGAGCAAGCAGCGAGTGATCGTCGACCTCGCGGCGCTGCTGCGTGGCGCGCCGCCGGAGCGGCGCCGTCTCGTCCCCGGCCTGCGCGAAGGCGTGCGCTACTGGACGCTGGCGCCCCTGTAGGGCCGCGCGGCGCGCGACACCGCGGCGGGATCAGCGCACGAACGCGTACGCCTCGTTGAATCCGTGTACCGGATAGGCGCGGTAGGACGGCCCCGCCTCCTCGGATTCGTCGTCGGCTTCGCCGAAGGTCTCGCGGTAGATGAAGTAGGTTCGCCCGTCCTGCTCCACGTAGCCGACGATCACGACGCCGTGCCCCGACACGTTCGGAAGCGCGAGCCGGGCGAGGTCGGACTCGGCGATGATGCCGCCGCTCGCGGCGAAGCGGACGCGAATGCCCGCGTACAGAGGGCCGTATCGTTCGAGCGCCGCGACCAGCCGTGCCGCGTGGGCATCGGGGGTCGCCGCGACTCGCGGAGAGGGCACCCAGCGCAGCACGGGCTCGACGCGCAAGTCGAGGAAGTCGCCGGAGCGGGCGCGGTGGGTCACTCCCGGGAGCGCGGCGTCCGCCACAGCGATCGGCGCATCGCGATCGGTTCCGGCCGAGGCCGCGAGCGTCACGATCGCGGCGAACGCCTCCATGCGCCAGGGAATCGGCGTGCCCTCGACCGGGTCGCGATGCGCGGTGATCGTCGGATAGCCCGACGGATCGTCGCGCGCTCGCGCGAGGTAGATCGAGTCGATGAGCCGCGGGTCGGTGCCGCGCTCGGGCTTGCCGGACAACCACGAGCGGTAGTGCGCCAGCGCACGCCCCTCTTCGAGGTGGAACCAGTCGAGCACCGTGGCTGCGGAAACGCTCATGCAGCTGTAGTGGCCGAGCCGCCGCTCCGGACGGTAGCGCCACGGCGGCACCGGCCCATACGTGCGGTTGACCTCGTCGACCCACGCCCTGGTTTCCTGCACGTTCTTGTAGGGGAGCGAGCCGAGTACGTGCGGCAGGACGAACAGCCTCCCCCCCTCGGGCAGCATGGAACGCCCTTCGCGCAGCGCGGCCCGGGCGATCGGCTGGCCCTGCCCGAGGAGCCACGCCGGATCGTCGTAGTCCGGAAGCCACGGAAACGCCGCGAGCGCCGGGCGGTCGACGGAAGTCGTCGCCGGCAGGGCGAGGTGGCCGCAGGCGACGAGGGCGAGCGCCGCGAGCAGCAGCGGCGCGAGCTGGTAGGCGCGCGACGTCACGGATCGCGCTTCGGCGCGCATTCGGTGGGGCCCTCCACCCGCGCGGGGGCCGTACGCGACAAGGTGGCGTCTCGTGCGCTGGCGCCGGGGCCGGGCCGCTCGATGGTGAAGAGCCACGACGCCGGATCGGGCGGCACGCCACCGCGGCCCACCAGCACAAGGCTGCTCACGCCACGGCCGATGCGGCCAGCGCACGTGTCCGAGCGCAGCGGCGCGTCGTCGCGCAGCCCCGCCGAGAGCGGCAGCACCGCACCGGTGAGGTCGAGAGCCGGCGCGTTGATCGCGACGACGCCTTCGTTGCCGGCAACGTTGGACGAGGCGTCGAGGTCGACGTCGGGAGCGCGCAGGAACACCTCGGCGCCGAGCGTGATGCGCCCGCCGAAGCCTTGGTCGGCGCGCGCGGTGATGTCGCTGTCGCCGAGCGCGGCCACCCGCGTGGCCGCGATGTCGACGTTACCGCCGTCGCCGGTGCCGCCGAACACCGTCGCGCTGACCGCGCTCCGGCCCCGCAGCACGAAGGTCGGCGTGCCGATCGCGATGTTGCCGCCCGACGCGCGCGACGCGGCGGTGGTGATCGAGCTGCCGTCGCTTTCGAGCCGCTCGCTTGCCTCGACGCGGATCGTCCCGGCATCGGCGAGCGTCGTGCTCTCCGAGCGTATCGAGCTGCCGCCGTGGAGCTCGATGCGCCCGGCGGCGATCGCGATGTCGCCGGCCGGCCTGCTGCCGTAGGTCGACGTGCTGATGCTGCCTCGGTTCGCCAACTCGAGCAGCGGCGTGGCGAGCTTGACCTGCCCCGGCATTCCGTCGAGGTCGCCGTACGCGGAGATGAAGCCGCTGTCGATGTCGATCGTGCGTGCCGCCCGGACCGAGATCGAGCCACCCGCACCGCTGCCGTTGGAGCTCGACAGGATGCCGCCGCCAGGCAGCCGCACGGTGTCCGCCTCGATGACGATGTCGCCGGCGCTGCCGTAGCCGAACACGCCGGTCGCGCTGTTCACCGACCCGCCGGTGCCGATCTCGATGGTCGGCGTGCGGACGTCGATGCGGCCACCGTCGCCGCTGCTGCGGGTGCCCACGCGGATGCCGCTGTAGCGGTCGCCAACCTCGCCGGCGATGCGGATCGACTCCGTCGCCCTGACGTCGATGTTTCCGGCGCGTCCCACGTAGCCGCTGTGGCCCATGCTCTCGGCGTTGATCTGCGCGCCGTCACGCAGGTCCAGCCGCGCGACCTGCACGCTGATCTGTCCCCCCGGATTGTCGTTCCAGGTTCGCGCCGTGATCGCGCCGCTGTCGGTCATCGTCAGCGATTCGGCGCGCACCGCGATGTCGGCGGCGAAGGTGTGGATGCCCGTCGAGACCCGGTCGGAGCCGGGGCTCGTGCTTCGACCCTCGCCGCGGCCGACGATCGCGATCGACCCCGCGTCCACCGTGATCGTGCCCCCACCGGGCGATCGCAGGTACGACTCCGTCGTGATGTCGCCGCCGTCGGCGATCGTCAGCGTGTCGGCACGGACCGTGACGGTTGCGGCGCGGCCGGCGCCGTAGGCGATGCCGTTGATCGAGCCGTCGTCCACGATGGTGACGCTGCCAGCGTTCACGGCGATCGACCCGCCGTCGCCGCTGCCGCCCCACGTGGCCGCGTGGATCTGGCTCGCCGAGCCGCTGCCGCTCGTGCCCTCGATCTTCACCTCGCCGGTGGCGCGGATCGAGGCGTGCCCTCCGCGGCCGTCGCCGAACGTGCCGACGATCATCGACCCGCCCTCGGCAAGCGCGAGGCGCCCGGCGTCGACCTCCACCGAGCCGGCATCGGCGGCGGTCGTGGTCGCCGCCTGCAGGCTGCCGCCGCGAACCAGGATCTCGCCCGCGCGGATCGACAGCATGCCGCCCGCGCCCACGCCGAGCGTCGTAGTGCTGATCGCGCTGTCGGCGCCTTCGACGACGAGCGTTCCGCGCACGACGACGTCGGTGCGCCCGCCGCGGCCGCTCGCGTCGGCCTCGACGTTGTTGCGCACGCGCGAGCCGCTGGTGATGCCGGCATTGCCGACCTCGATCGCGATCGAGCCACCGGCACCGCTGCCAAACGTGCTGGTGTCGACCCGGCTCCCTTCGGTGAGATCCAGGCGGTCCGCGCGAATCGCGATGCGACCGGCCGCGTGCGGGCCGGCGGTCGCGCTCTGCAGCACCGAGTCGACGAGTTCGACACCGCCCGCGACGTCGATGTCGATCGCGCCCGCGGCGCCCTCGTCGGTCGCCTGCGCCGTGATGGCGGATTGTGCGACGCGGAACTGCCCGCCGCGGATGACGATGCGCCCGCCCGCGCCGCTCGCGTCGAGGCGCATGCCGTCGGCAATCAGGATGCGATTCGCGGCACCGGCCGGTGCCGCCCCGCGTCCACCGAGTGTCCATTCACCGGCGCCGGAGGCCACGAGCAAGATCGAGCCGCTGGGGGCGTGCAACGCGCCGATGCCGCCGCGGCCCTCGAGATCGAGCCGGCCGGCCGCGAGCGTGAGGGTGCGCCACGTTGCCGTGCCGAGCACGGCGCCGTCGACGACGATCGCCGCGGGCGCGGCCGCGAGGAAGCCGAACGCGGCGGGCGGGGCGACGCCGAGGAGCGACGGCTGGGCGGGATCGGCGTGGAAACGGCTGCCGTCGACCATCCGCACGTAATCGGACGTGCTGGCGTGGAACGACCCCGAGACGTCGAGCGACGCGTCCGGCCCGAACACGATGCCCCGCGGATTCGACAGGAAGACGTTGGCGCCCGCAATGTCGCAGGCGACCCGGCCGTTGATCACCGATGCGCCGGGACCGGTGACGCGCGAGATCACGTTCGCGATGGTTGCCGGGCCCGAGAACAGTGCCGACTCCGACGTGGCGAGCGAGAACGTCGAAAAGCTGTGAAACAGGTTGGGACCCGCCACGCGCCCGAGGGTCGCCGGGATCGCATAGCGCGGCCCCGGCAATGCGGTCGCGGGCCCCAGCGTGCCGTCGGTGACGACGCCGGCGCTTGCGGCGGCGGCGATGGCGAGGAGTGCGGCACAGCCGAACGTCTGGGGCGTCCCCGGGCGTCGTCTCGACTGCGAAGGCGGCATGTCGGTCATGGCATTCTCGTTCACAAGTGGAAGTCGCCCCTCCAGAACCACTGCAGCGCGAAGTGGATGCCGCGGTCCTGCAGGTCCTGACGATCGGCGGGGCGGTCGACGATCGGCATGCCCCAGTAGAGCGCGCCCCGCAGCGGTCCCCCGGTCATGCGGACGCCCAGCCCGACCGAGGCGAGCGTGCGCGCGTCGCCGACGTCCTGGCCGCGGTTCCAGCCGCGACCGGCGTCGGCGAACACTGCGAGCGTGATCACTCCGTCGCCGGTCTCCGACCGCCACGCCGGATGGCCGTACTCGATCGACCCGGCGACGGCGTCGTCGCTCACCAGCGCGTTGCGCCGATAGCCACGGACGGTACCCACGCCTCCCGCACCCGCCATGTCGGGCACGACGGTGGCGCCGCCCATCGCGAAGCGCTCGAGCGGAAGGAGCGTGCGGCTCGCGAACTGGACCTCGAGGCGCGCCATCAGCTCGCCGCCGGCCGCTGCGGCCCGCCACGCGGCCTGCGCCTGCCCGAGCCACGCGACGAACCGTCCGTCCGGCGCGGTCTCGTTCCTCGTCGCCCCCATCGCGTCGATGCCCACGCTGAGGGTCGAGCGCAGTGCCACCGCGGCGTCGGCGGGGCGCCGCACGTAGTGCTGCACGAAGCGCAGCGGAACCACGGTCGTGCGCCCGTCGTTCGCGCCGGCGTAGAGCGAGAACGGCTCGCCGAGCAACGTGGTCGCGCTCGTCCTGCGCTCGATCTGCAGGCCGAAGCCGAGTTCGGCGTCGAGGCTTCGCCGCAGCATGAGCGTCACGCCGACGAGCGCGCTCTCCCCGCGGCTCTCGATGTCGAGCTCCTCGAACGGGTACTCGATCACCGTCGAGCGCGTCCGTTCGTAGCCCATGCGCAGCGTCGCGCCGGTAGCGCCCATCGGCAGCGAGTACGCGACGCGTCCTTCGCGGAGTCCCTCGGTCGCGCCGACGGCCGCGCGCAGCATGTCGCCGTGGCCGCTCGCGTCGAGGTGTGCGGCTTCGGCGTAGAGTCGCGTCCCGCCCACGCTCGGCGGCTCGTCGTTGGCGAGCGTCAGCGCGGCCTGCAGCGCGGGCGCCTCCTCGATGCGCAGCAGGAGCTCGCCTTCGCCCAGTGCGCTGCCTGCGCGAAGCTCGCCCTGGACGCTCGCGATCAATGGATCCTGCTGCAGGAGCTGCAGGCGCTCGCGCAGGCGGTTGACGTCGAGCAGCGCCCCAGGCACGGGGGTGACGCGGTCGATCACGTAGTCCTGCCGGAGGTGCCGCGTGCCCTCGACGTCGATCCGCGCAAGCCGGCCGGCGACGATCGCAATGCGCACGACGCCGTCATCGAGCGACTGGTCGGGGATCACCGCGCCCGAATTGACGAATCCGCGCTCGAAGAGGAATCGGTCGATGCGGTGACGTATCTCGAGCAGGTCCTCCGTGCCCAGCACGCGACGCTCGAATGGGCGCACGATCTCCTGCAACTCGTGCAGCGGAAGCAGCGGGCTGCCGGTGATCTCGAAGCCGCGCACGGGCACGCGCAATGCGCCCGGAGGCGCCGCGGGCGCGGCGTCCCGCGCCTGCCGTGGCGGCGGGCCGATGGCCGGAGCGTCGGCCGGCTGCGCGCCGAGCATGCACGCGTGCAGCGCGGCCATCGCGGTCACCGCACAACGGGCTGCGCGTCGCACAGGGCTCGGCCGTTTACGCATGCCAGTGCCTGCCCCGCACCCGCGGGGCGGTCCTTCCGGTCATTAGAGGCGAACTCGCCCGCTGCCTCGTTGACGGCGGTCAACGCCCCCCGGCGGCGCGAGCCGACAATGGGGCGGCGCAGGCGATGAAGGCGAATCCCCAGGGCGTGTTGGTGCTCGTGCTCGCGGCGGCGGTCGCCGGAGGCGTTTGCGTTGCCGGGCCATCGCCCTTGCCACCGCCCGCGATTGCGCAGGCGGGGGCCGTCGATCGGGCGTTGGCCGGAGCGGCGGAGCGGTTGGCGCGCGGGCAGGTAACCGCCGCGCTTCGGGCCTTCGAGGATGCCGCGCGAATGGCCGAGCAAGCCGCCGACACGCTCGCCGGCGCGCAGGCCGCCAACGGGCTCGCCGCATCGCTCGTCGCCGCGGGGCGGCCGGATGAAGCGGTGCTGCCGGCACGACGCGCCCTCGAGCTTGCGCGCGCGTCCCGTGACGCGCGCGCGATCGCCCAGGCCACGGTGACGCAGGGAAGCCTCGAGGCGCTCGAGGGGCGCCCCGCGGTTGCGTTCGACCTGTTCGTGACAGCGGCGGAAACGGCCCGCGCAGCTGGCGACCGGGGGGTCGCCGCGAAGGCGCTCGCGAACGCCGCGAGGGCCGCGGTGGCGGCCGGTCGCCTGGGCGAGGCGGAGTCGCTCCTCGCGCGGGCGCGCGCGGAAGCCGACCGCCTGGCTCCGACGACGGATCGTGTGACGGTGCTGATCGCCGTGGGCACGACGAGCGGCGAAGTGGCGGCGGCCACTCCTTCGCTCGCGAGGGCGTTCGATCGCGTGGCGGTGGAAACGCTGCGCGAAGCGGACGCGCTCGCGCGGACGTTGCGCGAAGTGGCGTTGTCGTCGCACGCGTCGGGCGAGATCGGCGCGATCGAGGCGCGGCGCGGCGAGCACGAGGCGGCGCTCGCCGACACACTGGCGGCGGCGCTGGCGGCGCAGCGCGCGCAGGCGACGCACCTCGCATTCCGCTGGGAGTGGCAGGCGGCGCGGCTGTTCCGGGACCTCGGTCGGGCAGACGCCGCCCTGGCCGCCTTCCGCCGCGCCGTGGACGCGCTGCGTGCCATACACGACGATCTCGCCTGCGAGTACGGCGCCCGCGGCGTCGCGTTACGTCAGGCGACGGCGCCGCTGTACGCCGAGACGATCGACCTCGTGCTGCGGGAAGCGTCGCGGGTGTTGGAGGAATCCGCGCGGCAGGCCCTGCTGCGCGAGGCACGGGGCCTCGCGGAGTCCGCGAAGGCGGACGAATTGCGCGACTACTTCCGCGACGAGTGCGTGACCGCGCTGGGCGGTCGGACCGTTTCGCTGGACGATCTCACGCCGCGCACAGCGGTCGTCTATCCGATCGTCCTGGCCGACCGCCTCGAGCTTCTCGCCGCGGTGGGTGGCCGCCTGCACCAGCGCACCGTCGTCGTGTCCGCCGACGAGCTCGCCGCGGAGGCCGGCACCTTCCGGCGCGCGCTGCAGCGGTTCCGCGGCAGCGAACACGCGACGGTCGGTGCGCGCTTGCACGCGCGCCTCCTCGCGCCGCTCGAGCCCCTGCTCGTCGCCCACTTGGTCGACACGCTCGTGTTCGTGCCGGACCGCTTCCTGCGCGGCATTCCGTTGGCGGCCCTCGCCGATCAACGGGGTTACGTCGTCGAGCGCTTCGCTATCGTCACCACCCCCGGGCTCGAGGTCACCGACCCGCGCCGCCTCGACGCGGCGCGGACCCGGCTGCTCGCCGGGGGCCTCACCCGGGCTGTGCAGGGCTTCGCCCCGTTGCCGGCGGTGGCCGGTGAGCTGACGGCCCTCGGTCGCGATCACCAGGCGACGCTGCTCGTCGACGAAGGTTTCACCGCCGACGCGTTCTCGGCGGCGCTTGCGGCCGACGCCTACCGGATCGTGCACGTCGCCACGCACGGCAAGATCGAGGCCGACGTGCGCAATTCGTTCCTGTTGACGTACGACGGACGCCTGTCGATGGACGACCTCGAGCGGATGATTGGCCGCAAGAAGTTGTCGCGGGCGCCGGTGGAGCTCCTCACATTGAGCGCGTGCGACACCGCGCTGGGCGACGACCGCGCGGCGCTCGGCCTCGCCGGCCTCGCGGTCAAGGCGGGCGCCCGCAGCGCGGTCGCGACGCTCTGGCCGATCAGCGACGAGGCGGCGGCGCTCCTGATGCCGGAGTTCTTCGCCGGCATCCTGCGCGACGGACTGTCGCGGGCCGGGGCGCTGCAGCGTGCGCAGCGGAAGATGCTCGCGGATCCGCGGTTCGCCCATCCCGGCTACTGGGCGCCGTTCCTGCTGATCGGTGGCTGGCTCTAGCGGCGCGGCGCGACGGCGTGGCGGCCTGCGCCGTGCGTTCGGGTCGCCGTGTCGGTACTTGTCGCGAATCCGGCGCCGCCGGTCTCACCAGCCTTTCGCGCCTGGCCGGCGCCGCGTATTCTCTCGCGACCTGCGGCACGCCACGGAAGCGACATGGAGAAGCTCGGCCGGTACCAGCTGATGGAGATCGTCGGGGAAGGCGCGATGGCCCGCGTCTAC
>Ga0209254_10004740_pt1 | contig 12458 bp, 9 predicted proteins | sample FrelakmetDIP11DI_FD_187148 | JGI IMG/M metagenome (GOLD analysis project Ga0209254, IMG submission 187148) | Freshwater lake sediment microbial communities from the University of Notre Dame, USA, for methane emissions studies - DIP11 DI (SPAdes)... | ecosystem: Environmental > Aquatic >...
CCCAGCTCGCGATGGTTTGATTGCGCCAGAAACGCTGCGGGTGATTGAGGCCCGCACTGTTGACCAGGATGTCCACCCGGTCGTGACGAGCGAGGATCGACTGCACGACGCCCTGCACCGACATCGCGTGGCTCACGTCGAGCGCCTCGACTTCGGCCTTCCCGCCCGCCTTGCGGATCGAATCGGCTTCGCGCTCCAGCACGTCCGCGCGCCGACCCGACATGATGACCGTCGCGCCCGCGGCGGCGAGGTGCTGGGCGCCGGACAACCCCATGCCAGAACCGGCCCCCGTCACCCACGCCACCTTGCCGCCGAGACTACCCATCAGGCTCCTCCTGTCGAATGTTTCAACATGATCTGGCCGTGCGTGACATGGCGGTCACGCGAGTGTGATTATCACGAGTTCGGTCGCGCGGGTCGATCGTTTGTTCCTGGCGGCAATCGCGCTGTTCACACGCAGTGCCAACCGGCAAGACTGACGGAGTGCCGGGTACTCCGAACTGGGGATGACGTGCTGGCCCATGGTGCCGTGCCGGTGCCTGACCGTCTCAGCGCGGCCAACAGACGATCGCTTCGCCGCTGTTCGCGCGTTGCGGGCCGACCGGTTGGACGTTCTCTCGGTTGCGGAGACCTGCGGGTACTCCTGCACCACCACCACGATCCTGCGTTTCACGATGGGCGCCCCTTCTTTCGCAGGAGATCGATGTCCATGTACTTCCACGTGAAGCCGAACTGCGACGGGTGGTAGCCCAGCAGCCACGGTTGCGCGAACGCGTTGCCCACCGGATAGACCTGCATCACGATCGGCACGTACGCGTTGACGATGTCGGACATCCTCCGCGCGAGGCCGCTGCGCTCCGGCCCGTCCGGCGTGCGCAGGAATTGCTCGAACGCCGCGTCGTAGTCGGCGTTGCGAAAGCGCGGCAGGTTGATGTCCGGCGGCGACTTGCCCCAGAGCGTCGTCAGGATGCTGAACCCCGACGGCTCGGACGCCCGGTACCCGAGATTGAACATCATCAGCTGGCCGGCCTTGCTCTGCCGCAGCAGGTCGTTGAACTGCTGCGTGTTGACCGTCATCCGGAGACCGATCGCCGCCGTGTTCTTCAGCCACAGCGTGTCGCCTTCGCGGCTCAGGCTGTCCGGCAGCGAGCTCTGCACCAGCGTGAGCGGCTTGCCGTCGGGCGTTTCCCGGAAGCCGTCGCCGTCGCGGTCCTTGTAGCCGAATCGCTCGAGGAGCGCGCGCGCGGCGGCGGGATCGTACGCCGACTTCGCCGGGACGCTCGGATCGTGGCCGTTGGTCCCTGGCGGCAGCAGCTGATTCGCGGGCACGCCCTGGCCGCCGTAGAACACCTTGATGAATTCGTCGCTGTCGAAGCCCATCCCGATCGCGCGCCGCAGCGCGACCCGTTCCGGCGCGTTGCCGCCCACGACGGGGTCGTCCTGATTGAGATACGTGTAGATGAGCGCGGGAATGGTGTAGCGGTGATGGCGGATGCCGCGCCGCTCGTAGTCGGGCTTCAGGTTGCCGCGGTTGAGGAGCCGCGACAGGATGCTGCCGGTCAACGCGATGTAGTCGAGGCTGCCCTGATCGAACGCGAGGAGCTCGGGCACCATCTCTTCGATGATCGAGATCTCGATCCGGGACAACGCCGGGAGCTTCCGTCCCTTCATCGCCTGGATCATCGGCTGCAGGGCGGGATCGTCACTCGCGGGGAACGCAATGGTCCGATAGTCCGGATTGGCCGTCAGCACGACACGCGAGCCACGCACCCAATCGCCCAGCCGGAACGGACCCGTGCCCACGGGCCTGGTCATGACATCGGCGCCCGCCGCCTCGACCGCCTCGCGCGCGACGGCGAACGTGGCGAGCTGCGCGAGCCGCTCGAGGATCGTGTAGTCGACCGCGGTCAGCTTCAAGCGCAGCGTGTGGCGATCGATCGCCTGCAGGCCCTCGATCTTCGCATCGTAGTCGAGCTTGCCGGATTTCTTCGCCGCATCGACCACCGCCCGCGCACCCTCCAGCAGGTTCGTGAATGCCGGGTCGCCGCCGCGCTTGAGATTGGGGTCGAGCAGGCGCGTGATCGAGTAGACGTAATCCTGCGCGACGAGCTCGCGCGCCTTGCCCTTGAACGCCGGCGCCGGCGCAAACCGGATGCCGGGCCTGATCCGGATCGTCCAGGTGCGCCCGCTGTCGGTGATCTCGGGCATCGCCACGGCCGTGTTCGGGACGACCCGTGCAGGGGCCGCCAGATAATCGAACTGGTAGAGCCCCTCGAAAATGACGTTCGCGACCCGCGTCGAGGCGAGATCGGTGATCTGCTGCGGATCGAGATAGGCGATGTCCGAGAGCGCGAGGCGCAGCACTTTCGCTTCGTCGGCCATCGCCGGCGAGGCCGGCGCCAGCGCGACGGCCAGCAGCAGAAACACAAGGCGTACCTGTCGTGCGATCATGCGCGGCTTCCTCCCGTTGCGACCCATGCGGCCGGAGCGAGCGCCGATTAAAGCACAACGCGCCGCGTTGCAGGTCGACACGCGGGCCACCCGGTGGCCAGACGCAGAACCCAATGCCCCTGACGACTCCCCTGCGCGATTCCGGCGATCATGATCGGGGCGTCGGCGTTCCTCGCCGATCTCTTCCACGAGCCGCGGCTCGCTCCGCTCCTGTGGGCGATGTCCAGCATGATTCTCTTCGAGGAATTCTCCGCGATCCATCAATCGATCGCCTACCGGCTGCTGCTGATCCGCTACGAGTTTGCCGGCCAGCTCGCGAACCTCCTCGTGCGCATCGCGACGAGCCTGGCGCTCGCGTTCGCGGACTTCGGCGTGCGGGGCCTCGTCTGGGGATCCGTCGCCGGCCGGGCCGCGCAGTTCGTCCTCATTTGCTACCTGATTCCGTACGTCCCGCGCCTGCGATTCAACCTCCATGTGCTTCGCCGCCACCACCGGGTCGGCGCCAGCCATTTCGGCTCGGCGGCCCTCGCCTATGTCGCTTCGAGCATCGGTACCGCGACCGTGGGCCGCGTGTTCGGCGCCGGCGACGCGAGTTGCGCATCCAGCTGATCGAGCATGCCGCCGATCCTCGCTTCGGCGTGCGCCTTCACCTGCGCGGCCGCGGCGGCGTTGCCTTCGTCGACCATGCGCTCGCCGTAGCAGTAGTGCAGCAGCATCGCCTGCAGCGTGTTGGTGCACCACACGAACCATTTGTAGAAATGCGCGCGCTCGGCCGTTCCTGGCGGTGGAGCGAGCCCTGCCTCCGGGTGCGTGTCCACCAGGTGCAGGCAGATGGCCACAGTCTCGTACAGCACGAGGTTCCCGTCCACCAGCACCGGGATGAGGCGGTTCGGGTTGAGCTTCAGGTACTCGGGTGATTTGTGGGCCGCATTGGCGCGGTCGACGAGCTCGAGCGCGAAGGGGCCGCCGAGCTCCTCGAGCAGGATGTGCGGCGTCAGGCTGGCGTTGCCGGGGTGGTAGTAGAGCCGGATCATGGTGATCTTCGAGGCAGTCAGGAGACACCGAAATCATAAGTGGCGGGAAGCGCGGATCGGTCCGATGCAGCCGCAATGCGGTGGCCGCAATGCGGCGGTTGACCCGCACGACCGAATGGCCAATAATCCCCGCGCGCATGATGGTAACGTAACGGTCCGGTCCGCCTTCCCTGTGCGCCAACTCCGGAGGACTAAGTGATATCCACGCGATCTCTCATGTTGCGTCTTGCCCGTTGCGCGTGCGTCCTTCTGCTGTTCGGGGAAGTCAGCGCGCAACCCGTCATCGACACGTTCGCTCTGGGCGGCCCCAACAATCTGCCCGCAGCCGCGTCGGGAATCGGCTTCTCGCTGGGGATCGCGGCCGATCCCGCAGGTAACGTCTACTTCAGCTCGGTCCCCGGTCACCGCATCTACAAAGTCGACACGTCGGGCGTGATCAGGGTCGTGGCCGGCATCGGCTTCGCGAAGTTCGACGGGTTGGGCGGCTTCGGCGGCGATGGTGGACCGGCCACCGCGGCCACCCTCAATGTCCCGTTCGCCCCCGCGCTCGATGGCCTCGGCAATCTCTATTTCTCCGATACCGCCAATCATCGTATCCGCAAGGTTTCTCTCGGCAGCGGCATCATCACGACGGTCGCCGGGAACGGCACGCAGGGGTTCAGCGGCGACAGTGGCCTGGCGACGGCGGCCAGGATGGACTCGCCGACCTACGTCGCCGCCGACGGCGCCGGCAGTGTCTTTTTCGTCGACTCGAAGAATCATCGCGTCCGCTGGATCGCGCCGAACGGCTTCATCAGCACGGTCGCCGGCGCCGGAACCCCCACGACCTCCGGTAACGGCGGCCCCGCGTTTCAAGCGGGAATGACACCAACCGGAATTGCGCTCGATGGTCTGGGTAACCTCTACATCGGTGACAGCTCTACCGACGTCATTCGAAAGGTCGTGCTGATCACCAACATCATCACCACGATTGCCGGAAACGGCAATCGCGGCTACAGCGGTGACGGCGGACCCGCGTTGCAGGCCAGTTTCAACACAACGACAGGGCTGGTCGCGCAAGGTGGCAAACTGTATGTCGGAGACGGGAGCAACCAAAGGATCCGCGTCATTTCGAACGGCACGGTGACAACGATCGCCGGCAACGGGACGCAGTCCTACAGCGGAGACGGCGGCCCCGCGTCGGCAGCCACGATCGACAGTCCCACCGGGGTCGCGATCGACGGACTGGGCAGGATCTACTTTTGCGATGCGGCGAACCTGCGTGTCCGGCGCATCGCCAGCGGCATCATTGAAACCGTCGCGGGCAACGGCTCGGTCGGCTACGGTGGCGACGGCGTGCAGGCACGCACCGCTGCCAGCGCCGCCCCCGGCGCGATCGCAATCAATAGCAGCTTTCTCTACTTCACCGACGTCGACGACACGGTCCGCCGCGTTTCCCTGGGCACCGGTGAGCTCTCGCTAGTCGCGGGAATTCCCGGCGTGGCCGGCTTCTCGGGCGACGGCGGCCTCGCCGTCAATGCCCGGTTGAACAACGTGGTCGGTGTTGCTCTGGACAACGCGGGGAATGTCTATGTCTCCGACGAGAATAACAATCGGATACGGCGCATCTCCCTCTCGACCGGCGTCATCAGCACTTTCGCGGGCAACGGCTTCGCGGGCTATACAGGAGACGGCGGACAGGCGACCAACGCCTCCATCAACAAGCCATCGGGCCTCGCGATCGACAACTCGGGAAATCTCTACGTCGTGCAGAAGGCAAACAATGTCGTCCGCCGGATTGTCCTGGGCACGGGGATCATCAGCACCTACGCCGGCAACGGGCTTGCAGGCTCGACTGGCGATGGAGGACTGGCCTTCGCTGCGCGCCTCAACAGTCCTGGCTCCGTGGGCGTCGACGGGGCGGGCCATCTGTTCATCGCCGACGTGGGGAACGGGGTCGTGCGCCGAGTGGATGCCGTCAGCAAGATCATCACCACGGTCGCAGGGAGCATCGGTGGCGGCGGGAAAAAAAGGGGGCCGAGTTCGTCCGCCAATCAGAATGCGCTCGCCGCGCCCATCAGCGACGACGGCGGCCCGGCGACCAGCGCGGTCTTCAGCAGCGGCTTTGCCGTCAACGCCGACGTCGCCGGCAACATCTTCATTGTCGATGGCCTGAGCAACCGCATTCGCCGCGTCGACAGAATTACCAGGATCATCAACACCGTGGCCGGAAACGGGACCGAGGGATCCAGCGGCGGCGACGGGGGCCCGGCCACATCCGCCACGATCAGTCTTCCCGCAGGCATCGCCATCGATGCCACCGGAACATTCTACTTTTCCGACGCGCTCAACTACCGCATCCGGCGCGTCGGCACTCGAAACGCCGGCAGCAATTACTCACGGGATTACGTCCAGAAATCCTACGTTGCCTACTACGGCCGACCGGCAGACCCCGCGGGGCAGGATTACTGGGCGCTGCGCATGGATTCCGAAGGCCAATCACTCAATGCCATCATCGGTGCTTTTGGCAACTCCGACGAATTCAATCGCCGCTACGGCGGGCTGAGCTTCACGGCACTGGTGACCAGGATTTACCAGCAGGCGCTGGGACGCGATCCTGACCCGGCCGGGCTCGCCTTTTATGTGGGCGAGTTGCAGGCCGGCCGGCGGACGTTGCAATCCATCACGTTGGATGTGCTGAATGGCGCCACCACGGCGCCGGATGCGACGGTGGTGGCCAACAAACTGCAGGTGGCGGCGTACTTCACGGTCAGGGTGGCGGCTGGTTGCGCCTACGGCACGGAACAGATCGGCGTGGACAGCATCTCCGGCGTGACGGCCCTTTCGGCATCGGTGACAACGGCGAAGGCATCGATTGACAGCCGGTGCGGCCCGTAGGCCGCTCACGGTGCAGTAGCCGAAGCGCAACGCGGTCCAATGGCGGCGCCGTCACTACCGCGGCGGCCCTTGGCGCGGATTCGCTGCCGCTGCAGATGCGGAGCGCACGAATGCCGATCGCACTCCACGAGTCGCCAGACCCGCGCGCGTCAGCGTGCTTCCAGCGCGATCGAGATCGCCACGTAGAGCGCGGGGGTCGCGGCGATCGTCTCGTTACCCGCCGTCAATGCATCGCCTTCGAGGAACGCGCTGACGCGACCACCCGCCTCTTCCACCAGCAGCAAGCCCGCCAGCGCATCCCACGCGTAAAGGTGACGCTCGGCGTAGCCGTCGAGGCGCCCGTCGGCGACCCGCGCGAGCCCGGGGGCCGCCGACTGGCTCTGCGCCACGTTGACGCCCCGCTCGAGCAGGCGCGTCAGGATGCGCGCGAAGTCGGGAATTCCGATGCGGCGCGAATATCCGATGTCCACCGTCGCGCGGGCAAGGTCGTCGGTGGCGCTCACGCGGATCGGTGCGCCGTTGCGCCGCGCGCCGGCGCCGCGCCGAGTACAGGAGCTCGCCATTGGGATCGTAGATCACGCCGGCCTCGGTGCGCCCATCCGCTACGAACGCGATCGACACGCACCAGTGCGGCAGGCCGCGCGCGAAATTAGCGGTGCCGTCGATCGGGTCGATGACCCAGCATCAGTCGCCGGCGGTGCCGCCACCCTCCTCGCGGAGGAACGCATCATCGGGAAAATCCGCACGCAGGGCCGCGACGATCATCCGCTCGACCGCGCCGTCAGCCGCGGTCACGACGTCCTGCGGGCCTTTCAGCGTGACCGCGAGCCTGTCCGAATCCTCGAGGAAGCCGCGTGCCATCCTCGCCCGCGGTTTTGCCGGCGCCTACTGCGACGGGTGCGGGCACGACTTCCTGATCGCCTTCTCGTGCAAGGGCAGGGGCGTGTGCCCCTCATGCAATAGTCGGCGCATGGTGGCGACGGCAGCGCATCTGACTGATCACGTCCTGCCGGACCTGCCGGTGCGGCAATGGGTGCTTTCCGTGCCCAAGCGCCTGCGCTACTTCCTGCAGCGCGATGCCGATCTCCAGGGCCCTGCTCTGCGCCTGTTCCTGCGCGCGGTAGAGCAATGCCTGCGTGCGCACAGCCCCGGTTCAGGCTCCGCGGCGCGCCTCGGTGCGGTGGCCTTCATTCACCGTTTCGGTTCCAGCCTCAATGCCCACCTCCATTTTCATTGTGTCGTCATCGACGGCCTGTTCGACGCCGCCGCTGCGGGCGGGATTGTCTTCCACGCCGCCGCCGCGCTCGATGCGCCAGCCGTCGCCGCGGTGCAGGCGTGCGTGCGCCGGCGGCTGTTGCGCATCTTCGTGCGCCGCGGCCTGCTGCCGGGCGATGACGCCCGGGCGATGGGACAAGGGCAACATGGCGGTGGCTTTTCGGTCGACGGCTCGGTGCGCATCGAGGCCGAGGACCGCGCCGGACGCGAGCGTCTGCTGCGTTACTGCGCCCGGCCACCGTTCGCCCTGGAACGGCTGCGCGAACTCGACCCCGAGCACCTCATCTACGACCCCCCGAAACGGGGCCCCGGCGGCAGTGGCCCGCAGCTCCTGACCCCGCTCGAACTGCTCGACCGCCTCGCCGCTGTGGGAGGCCACCGATGCCGAGCACGATCCCGCCACCGATCCGCTGCTCCAGCCCGCCCCGGCCTTCGAGTTCGACCAGCGCCTCAGCGGGTAGCCAGAACCGCCGCCACTCACCCGTGTGCGACGCCGGGCGGATTCGTGCCTGCCCCCGCCCGCCTGCCCGCATGCGGCCACCCTGGCGCCCGCCCCCGCCCGCAAGTGTCCCGAGAAGCGTGCGGAGCAGCCCGTTGCCGCCGCAAATCGACGCCTGACCCGCCCCGTCGGCGCCTCCACACCCAGCCTCGTGCGCTTGAAATGACTATCCGTAAGAAATGCTCGCTGGAGCGCGCTTTCCGCTATGCTTGTCGCCGCGCAGGCTGCGTCCTGGCACAGCGGCGCTGTGACAACGGGCGCAATCGCGCCACGGCCGCGCAACGATTCCCTTCGGGCTTGCGCCTTGATCGGGTCCGTGGCGCCGGAGGAGCCGACATGAATATTCGTGCTAACTTGGCCTTGGCGGTGATCGCGGCGGTGGGCAGCGGCGTGGCGGCAGCGCAGGTCCCGACGCCGATCGATTCCTCGACCAGCGCGTACTCCCGCGCGTATGTCCAGAAGGCCTACGTGGCCTATTACGGCCGACCGGCGGACCCCGCGGGTCTGAATTACTGGGCCGCCCGCATGGATGCGGAAGGCCAATCGCTCAACGCGATCATCGGGGCGTTTGGCACCTCCCCCGAATTCAAGGGCCGTTACGGCGGATTGACCTACACGCAGCTGGTGACGAAGATCTACCAGCAGGCGCTGGGCCGGGCGCCCGATCAGGCGGGGCTGGACTACTACGTGGCCGAACTGCAGGCGGGCCGGCGGACATTGCAGGCCATCACGCTGGACGTGCTGAACGGCGCCACCACGGCACCGGATGCGACGGTCGTGGCGAACAAGCTGGGCATCGCGTCGTATTTCTCGACAGAGGTGGCGACCGGCTGCCCTTACGGCACGGAACACGATGGGGTGAGCGCCCTCGCGGGAGTGACGGACCTCGCCGCAACCGCGACCGCGGCCCGGTCGGCCATCGATACCCGGTGCGGGCTCGCCGCGGTCTTCACGCCGCGCGGCGCGGCGCGCCTGCTGCAGCAGGGAACGTGGGGCGCGAGCCTCGCCGAGATCTCCCGCGTCGCGGGCCTTGGCGCCGAGGCGTGGCTGGCCGAGCAGTTCGCCACCCCCGCCACTTCGTATACGGCCCACGCCGAGTGGAATATCGCGCAGAACAAGCTGGGCGCGAACGACTGCACGGGCATGAACATGCAGTCCGGTTGCCCATGGCAGGTAAACCTTCCGGCGTTCTACAAGCAGGCGTTCGTAGGCAGCGATCAGTTGCGTCAGCGCGTGGCGAACGCGCTGTTGCAGATCATGGTGATCTCCGTCGCCAACAACCGCGTGCAGGACGCCGGCACCGCGATGCCGAGCTATCTCGACATGCTGGGCAGGAACGGGTTCGGCAATTTCCGCGACCTGCTGCGGGACGTGACCCTGCATCCGGGGATGGGCTTCTACCTCGACATGATGGGCAGCAGCCGCGAGGTGCCGAACGAGAACTATGCCCGGGAGATGCTGCAGCTGTTCTCGGTCGGCACGGTGCTGCTCAACGACGACGGCACGGTGCTGAAGGATGCGCAGGGCAAGTCCATCCCGACCTACGGGGAGGACGTGGTCCAGGGGTTTGCCAGGGCGTTCACCGGTTGGCACATGGCGGATCAGGACATGACCAAGTCGTGGAAATTCTACTGGCCCGACGAAAAATGGACCGTTCCCATGAAGCCGTGGACCGCGCGCCGGTGCCCGCAGGACGGGCACTGGCCGCCCGGCAATGTCGCGGTCTGGTGCAACCTCAACAACCCGGCCACATCGTATCCGCCGCCCCACGAGCCCGACACGAAAAAGCTGCTGCAATACGCCGGCGCACCATTTGCGAACCTGCCGGCGGGCCAGACGCCGGAAATGGACATCGAAAATGCTATCGACAACGTGTTCCATCATCCCAACGTCGGCCCGTTCGTGGTCAAGCAGCTCATCCAGCGTCTGGTGACGAGCAATCCCTCGCCCGCCTATGTAAGGCGCGTGGTCACCGTGTTCAACGACAACGGCAACCACGTTCGTGGCGACATGAAGGCCGTGCTGCGCTCCATCCTGCTGGACGGCGAGGCGCGCAGCGCGACAGTGGCTGCAGGCAACGCCTTCGGCAAGCTGCGCGAGCCCGTGGTCAAGTTCCTGCACCTGCATCGCGCGTTCAATGCGCGCACCGACAGTGGTTACTACAACATCTGGGACCTCTCCGGTCCGGACAAACTCGGCCAGGAGCCGCTGCGGGCGCCATCCGTCTTCAATTACTATGGCGCGGACTTCGCGCCAGCGGGCCCGATCACGGAAGCCGGCCTGGTGGGTCCCGAATTCGAGATCACGACGACGGCGGCCGTCGCCGGATTCTCCGACTTCGCGCAGTGGGGCGTGTACGGTGGCTTTGGCCGGAATGCGAGCGCCCCCTGGACCTGGGTCAAGCCGAACTACGACCGCTACGTCACCGGTGCCGGCGCGCTCGCCGACAACCCGCAGGCGCTGGTGGAGGAGCTCGACCTGCTGTTGACGGCAGGCAACCTCAAGGCCCCGTTCAAGAGCGACCTGGTCGCGGTCCTCAACAAGGTGACGCGAGACGCGAGTGCCGACCAGCGGAGCGAACGGTTCCGCGTCGCCTTCTGGCAGATCATCAACTCCGCCGAATACGCGGTGCAACGCTGAGGAGGTGCCATGGACCGCCGCCGTTTCCTGCGTTTCGCTTCCGCCGTCGGCGCCACGCCGCTGCTGCCGCCGTTTCTCTCGCCGGCGGTCGCCGCCGACACGACCGGCTACAAGGCGCTCGTCTGCATCTTTCTGTTCGGCGGGAACGACAACCACAACACGATCGTGCCGATCACGGCTTCCGAATACAACGCCTACTCGGTCGCGCGCGGCGGCCCGGCGGAACAGAACGGGCTCGCGTTGCCGCTGGGTGCGCTGCTGCCGCTGACAGGCAACAACTTCGGCCTGCACCCGGCGCTGACCAACATGGCGACGCTGTACAACACGAGCGGCAAGCTTGCCATGGTCGCCAACACCGGCGTGCTGCTCGCGCCGACGACGCTTGCGCAATACGTCAGCAAGAACGTGCCGCTGCCGCCGCAGTTGTTCTCGCATTCGGACATGCAGACGCACTGGCAGACGATGCGGGCCGATCAGCCTGCCGACACCGGTTGGGGCGGGCGCCTGGCCGATGCCTTTCGCGTGGCCGCCACCGGCAAGTTGCCGGTCGCCGTGAGCCTCGGCAGCGGCGGCGTGTTCATGAAGGGCGAGAATGTGTCGCCGTTCCAGGTACTGTCGATGCAGTACAAGAATGGCGCCATCGACAACACGTCGCGCATCGCCCGCATCCCGCGCTCCGATGTATGGTGGAACTGGACGGGGTCCGATCCCCAGGCGCTGTTCGTGCAGAACACGCGGCTTGCCCGCTCCAACGTGATGGAAGAGCAGTTCGCGCAGGTGATGGAGAATGCGCTCGAGGTCGGCCAGTATGTCATTGACGGCATGTACACCGAAGCCAATACGCCCGGCGGCACGACCTATGCACTGAAGAATCCCGTGCCTGGCGCCTGGCCCACCACCAACCGTCTGGCGGCCCAGCTGCATTCCGTGGCTGCCATGATCGCGGCGCGGCAGGCGCTGGGCGTGTCGCGACAGGTCTTCTTCGTTTCGCTGGGCGGCTTTGACAATCACGGCGATCAATTCGGCCGCGACGCCGTCACCGATACCAAGACGCTGCTCGCGGGCAAGCACTACGACCTGTTGCGGCAACTCGACGAGGCGATGAAGGTCTTCTACGACGCCACGGTCGCGATGGGTCTCGCGGCCAGCGTCACCACCATGACGATGAGCGACTTCGGGCGCACGCTCAAGTCCAATGGCCAGGGATCGGATCATGGGTGGGGCGAGCACCTGATGGTGCTGGGCGGCGCCGTGAAAGGCGGCCGCATCGTAGGGCAGATGCCGCCGGCGACGTTCGGCACGAGCGTCGATGTCGGCGAGGGCCGGCTGCTGCCGACCATCGCGTCCGATACCTATGCTGCGAGTTTCGCCAAATGGCTGGGCGCAACCGATCACGAACTCGACATCATATTCCCCAACCTCTCGCGGTTTTCACCTCGCACGCTCGACCTGTTCGTGTGACCGTGCAGCACGCCGCTGCGGCGTGGCGTGCGACGCGAGTCTGCGGAACGACCGGTCTTGCTTCCCCCCGCGATCAGCCACGCCATGGCGCGTGCGGTCCCGAGCCCCCGATCGAAGCCTACCTTTTTGCCGCCGCGATCTACCTTTGCTGCACGTTCTGCCTGATCGGCATTTTCAAGCTGCTGGAGCGTCATTTCCTGGGCTATCTGGCGCCCAGGACA
>Ga0209254_10004741_pt1 | contig 12458 bp, 13 predicted proteins | sample FrelakmetDIP11DI_FD_187148 | JGI IMG/M metagenome (GOLD analysis project Ga0209254, IMG submission 187148) | Freshwater lake sediment microbial communities from the University of Notre Dame, USA, for methane emissions studies - DIP11 DI (SPAdes)... | ecosystem: Environmental > Aquatic >...
TTCCAAACGCTCCAGGCGACGCTCCGCGGGCTTGTTCGTAACCACCCGATGCATGGAAACGGCACCGTCGTAATCTACCCAGAGAATATCCTTTCCGTAATAGTTGTAGCCCAGGTAGGAAACAAAGCGACCCGCCGGAGTGGTGCGCTCCTCGGGGCGGAGTGTTGACATTTCACGGTTACCGATACCCGGGATTGCTTCATCGCCCACCCCAATGCCGAGCAGAATTGGGGCCGCGCCACGAAGCCGCCCATCGACATAGAATACGAAAGCCTTGGCATCCTTCTTATCCACAATCACAAAAGGCATACCCTGATTGTCACCTGAATCGACAACCCAGTCCGCCATGTGCTGGGCGTCCCGGGACTTATGCTCCCGTTCGAAGTTCGCCCGTTTGCGATCAGCTGCCACCGCGGGTTGCGTCTCAGGAGCTAAGAGGGCTACGGTAACTTTATGCTCTGACAATGAGCTGCTCGGGTTGGACAATTGCGCATCGTTGTCAGCTGAGGCAACTTGGTGGGGGATAAAACTGACGGCCAGGAGGCCAAGAAAAAGCCCTTTGGTTATGATCGCCACGAGCGAGCGTACACTCACTGAGTGCTTTGTGCACCCCATTGACGACAAAACGCACGGACTGCTCTTTTTTCTATTTGTTATCATATGATTGTCCTATGCCGAATCAGCATGTTTCTCTCGTCCACCAGCAACCGTAAGGGTCCCAGCCCCGTGTTTTTATCAAACAGCGGGGCTGGGCATTGCTATTGTTCTAGTTGCGGTCCTTTTTGGGTGGTGGTGGTGGAGGAGGAGGTGGTGGTGGAGGTGTAACTTTTGGTGGTGGAGGTGGTGGTGGTGGCTCAACTTTAGGAGCTGGAGCTGGAGGTGGTGGTGGAGGTGGAGGAGGTGGACACTTTATAGTAGTGCCGAAACAACCTTCTCGATCAACGCAGGGTCCAGGCTTGCAATCTTCCGGGGCTATGCACCCTTCCCGAGGTACACATGTAGGGTCTCCTTCAGGTAACAAAAGACCTCTTATCTGACAACAACCGGAAAACATTAAACCAACAGCAACGAGAAACAGAAAAGCTACCAAATGTTTTTTCTTCATACAACCTCCTTCTTTTTTTTGTTCCAGACCTGTTAAACCTCTCCCTTTCAAGTCTGGCTTACCTTTATTAAATAAACTTAATAATACATTATATCTAACAACCCGGCAATTGCAAGACTTTTGAAATGTTTTTTTGTTTAATTGTGTTTTTTTTGTCAAAAACCGATATTTGGAAGTCATTCTCGTATTTTTCTCGAGAATTCTAAGTCGTTGCCTAGTACATGAGCTTTAAGATTTATGTGGCTCAATTTTTTCAGTTCTACGAACGGAATGCTCGTATCGAGTGCCCCAAGCTCATATGCATAGAGGGGTGTATAACCGCTCAGCAGTATCTTCCAGTTGTAGTGCATACGTTCGCTGAAGGTTTTTATATGCATCACGATATTGGTAGTACAATTTGTTGTTAGGGTGTTGTACCAAACAGGTTTCTTCTTCATGGCATTGATCTGCTTGATATATTCCATGAAGAGCTTTTGAGCCCGCTCGCGGTTAACTTTTATTCGGTAGAGATAGACGTCTTCGTGGGGATTCCGATAATCTGTTCTCACTCGTATCAGGTCGCGTTCGTCTCCAGCAATATAGATTAATTCGTATTGCTTAAAGAACCCCTTGATGGTTGAATACTCTTCACCAATCTCCTTTCGCGTTTCGATGGAGAAAGCTACAAAGTCTTTTTCTTGAAACCCAAAGCTCATCATGATGTGAGCGATTGCATCACCCATCCAATAGACAGCGATAAGGTCCACGGAATCAAGGGTTTTCAGATCGAAGGTCTTGTCATAATAAATCACGTCAAAATCGGTTTCTGTGCGATAGTTGAGGTTGCGTATGTTGTGTACCGTAACGAGGTTGTCCTGAATTGTGGCATAGGGAAGAACAGCCACGTCTGGCTGCCAGTTACGGTCATTGGAAGGTTTTATGTTGAGCCACCATGCCACGATCAAGCAGAAGACTACCAAAAAACCTATGACAGTCCAAAACCTCTTTTTGAACAGAAGAAATGCGGCAGCTGTGCATATGGCAAAACCGATAGCCATGGGGGAACGAACGCCCTCGCTGGAGAGATTTGAGTAATAGATGGCAAGGGATGCCCAGGCTGTCATTCCGGCAATCAACAGGAATACAATGATATTCAAAATAAGCTTAAAAGTCTTTCTCATACATTCCTCTTTTTAATCAGCTGGGTCTCTCAGGTATTCCAGGAGAATGCGACATACTTCCATTGCATTATCCTTTGGGTCTTTTGCACATCTGTCCAAAATAAGTTTTCAGGGGCAACACCAAAAAAAGTAGAATTAATTCGAACAAAAATTAAACAATACTTTCAAGGGGCACCTCATGAATAAGTTTAGCAGCAAGTTCGGACAAGTGCTACAGATATTCTCAATGAAGGAGTTCTACCTGGCGGTGAGAGAGACACATTCAGAGCGAGGTAGAAAAGGATTTTCTTCATGGACATCTATTGCTTTTGTTTTTTTCGAAAAATCGAACCGGGTTCAGGATATTCGAGCTTATTCTCAAATTTTGAAATATCCTCTGGCATAAAATCAGGGAAAGGTAGCTCACCCTGTTCGCGCCATATGCTGACTTTCTCCATTTTTACATTGCTTTTTGACTTATCGAGTCCACCATCCCGGGCAAATTATGTTGTCTGGGATGGCAAAGCAAAGGTTGTCCCACTCTTCTCAACTATATCAATGCAACGGAGAAGAATGTCTTCTTGAATGGCAAGGAAATTTTCATACACAGTTTCGAGGACATAGGCAAATACTTCTAATTCCACGGCTGAAACGTGAAAACCTGTAAACCGCACGCGGGCAGTCGCTGTTTCAACCTTGGGGTGTTCGTATAGCACTTTTCTGATCTCTGCGATTACATACCGAAGTTGGTCTGCAGACGTATCATATCGCAACTGGAGCTTGTGATGGAACAAGATCTTGTCCCTCAGGGTAAAATTCTCAAGGCTCATCGTAGCAAGTTGACCATTGGGAACGGAAACAACGGTTCTATTGAGGGTTCGAAGTTTCGTCGACCGAAGGCCAATGTCTTCTACTGTCCCCTGAAATTCACCAGCCTTGCAGTAATCCCCTACCCTGATCGGCTGGTCAGATATGATCATCACCCCTCCAAAGAGGTTTTCGAGGGTCTTTTGTGCCGCAAAGGCTACCGCTATACCACCTACACCCAGTCCGGTAATGACTGCAGTGAGGTTGAGATTTGCCATATAAAAAATGAACGTTGCACCTATTATGATAAATATTGCTTTGATTGTCTTGTTTAAGAGACGAGCAATAGCTATCTTGCCTGAAGACTGCGTTACGTCTTTGCTTCTCAAAATTCTATCCGCTATTGGGTCAACAAAATACAGACAGAGCCAAGTCAAACCAATGATGACGAGCGTTTCTGAGACACGGATGAAAAACAGGCGGGTAAGCAGGGAATAGGACAGGAGAGAAGCGATGTAAAAGCTCAGGGCTAACGCAAGCACACCAATTGGACCTTTGAACCGTTTGACATCCTGTTTCTTCTTACTCCTGGTAAATTGGCGGTAAATAATACGGTGACCGAGAATAATTACCCACGTGATGAACCAGGCTAGCAGAATAAGGAGGGCAATGGCTATCCATCTCCACAACGGGTAATTGAAAAGTCTTACGTCTCTGAGATACTTGGGTACGTAATGCTCTACCCGGTTATACTCGAAGTCCCTGTGAACTTCTGGCAAATGTCGAAGAGTCTCCGACGAAAAAAGCCAGACATGTGGATCTGTGCCCCGTTGAACACGTTCGAGAATTATGTCAAAGGCTCCCGTTGACGTCTTTACTGTTCCGATCCGCTCTTTGTTCGGTTTGAGGCCATCCTCAAGGTCACCTTCTGCCTTATTACTAAGCTTGGGGGTCTTATCTGCGAGCCCCCAGTTGAGAATAACCTGCAATTGCTCTGCAAGTTGCTGAGCTCTTTTGGGAGGCTGTTTCGTGTCCAGGTATTCTATGGCCCGCTCATAATCCTCTTTATCAGCGGATTTTATAAAACCAATAACGGTGCCTTGAGGAGTGCTGCGGCCAAGAGGGTCATCAAGGGGTGTTTCATGCTGCACTGGTTTTGCTGCTTCCTTGGATGGCGAAGTGGATGGAGCAGGTTTTTGAGCATACACACTCGCAGAAAACATCGAGAAGAAGATGCAAATTATCAACGATATAAATGTTTTATTAAGATTTACCTTCATAGACTTTTTTTGTCATACTTTTCTAAAATTGTCAATATTCTCCACTATTAAAACGGACTTTGTCAACAAGTATTGGCTTTGCTGATACTCTAAAATAGTAATGAGTAATCAGTGAAGAGCCAAGGGCAGTAACGAAGGCGAGCGCCGGGCATCACTGCTTACTTATCATTTCTTTTTGACGACTGACTTTATACCTGCGGCAATTTCCTTGCTCAGCTCCCCGAGGGCCTCGCTCATTGCGGCTACAAGCGAACTGTAACTGGTTCCCTTCACAGGTATGATAATGTTCGACTCACGGAAAAATTCAAATGCCTTCCCTTCTTTCTCCAGAACAGCCCAGGTGGCTTTTAATACGATATTGTCATTCAATGAGCCATCAAAGCGACTTATAAGCACCGGTACCTTGTGGACGTCTATGACAGATGCTTTCCATGTAATTATCGGTATGCCATCCCCGGCAAGGAGGGCAGAAATGTTTTCTAAAAGGACACGGTTAATATCTGTTTTGAGGGCTCCTCCCCAAAGGTTGAACTCAGAAAGGATCAGTTGATTCTGCTCGGCCCGGATCACAATCTCCAGCCTGTCCAAATACTCGGGGATCTCAACAGGCCCTATGACAATTGGCGTATATTTATCAGTTTCAACAACTTTTTCTGGAGGTCTCTGCGCGACAACAGGCGTCAGGGTATAGAATTTTGCCGGTGGGCTTGTTCCACAGCCCGCCAACAGAAGGGTCATGATCGTCATTCCAGATATAAGGATCTTACAGGGGATGGCTTTTTTCATACTCATTCTCCTTTCGCAGGCTTTTTGCCTGAAATCAGTGATTCCGGATGTCTGTAGAGATAATCAGACAGGGATCGGACAGAACGGGATGCACGCGACACCTCTTCCAGGGCAGTGTCTACCTGGTACACCAGGACTGAGTTGTTCGAAGCGAGGTTCTGTACCGAAAGAAATGTCTTTTCAGCCTGCTTGAGGGCATCCTGGGCTGTGGCAAGGGTTTTTTCAACCGCAGCAGGAACACCTTCGCTCTTATCGGCAATGGTCTTGATCGAAGAGGACGCCTCTTTCAAGTTTGTCATCAATGGGCCAACTTCGTGATCAATTTTCGTGAGTATTTTACGGGCCTCCCTAAGGCTCTCCGAGAGAGAATCAAGGCTTGCAGTCATCTGGGGGGAATTGGCAATCTTTTCTATCCCTTGAATGGACTTCAACAACCTGTCAAAAAGCTCTTTCAAGGGAAGCTCCTGGGCCGTCTTCAGCATTTCATCAAGAGGAGATGAGATTGTCGGAATCTCTGGGTATTTAGGATCAAGGCCAACAAATCTCGCAGGCTTGTCCGGAAAAAAGTCGACGTTTATCATAAGTTGTCCCGTTACAATGCTCTGCATCTCCAGTTGCGCCCTCAGGCCCTTCTTTATAAGCTCCTCAATATACTGTCCCTGTCCAGGTGCACCTTTCATGACTTTTACCTTCTGTGGCTCCACCTGCACATATACAGGAATGAAAAGTTTGAAATCTTTTACGTCAGCTTTTAGCTCAATATCTTTTACAGAACCGATCTTGACACCACGAAATACCACCGGAGAACCGATATTTAAGCCCTTAACGGAACCATCGAAATACATCACGTAGGTTATTCTACTCTCAAAGAACTTTCCCGATCCGAAAATTACCAGGGCAATTACTGCCAAAGCCAAGGCACCTAAAACAAAGACGCCGATGAGTGTTTTACTCGCAGGCTTGCTCATACCTTCTCTCCTTATTCAACCAGCTTTATCGTTCGAAACCAATGGTCTTACGCCGGTCAGGTTAAATAACACGTACCCTCTTCCCCTTGAGGAACTGCTTCACCCCTCGTTAGAAATCTGCGGACAGTTACATTCTCACAATCGGCAAGAAGTTTCTTTGGATGTCCCGTGGCAATCATGGTCTTGGTTGCAGCATCAAGAAAAACAGAATTATTACCAATGGCAAAGATACTTGCCAGCTCATGGGTAACCACAACGATCGTTGAACCGAGGCTGTCCCTAAGCTCAAGAATCAAATCATCAAGGAGTCTGGCGCTGATGGGATCTAGCCCCGCCGAAGGCTCATCAAAGAAAAGAATCTCAGGATCGAGGGCCATTGCCCGCGCAAGACCTGCCCTTTTCTTCATGCCACCGCTGATTTCTGACGGATAGTAATCCTCAAAGCCGGCCATACCAACAAGTGAAAGCTTCAATGATGCGATTTCCCTGATATCGACAGGTTTCAGTTCTGTATAAAGTTCAAGAACAAGCCCTATATTTTCTGCCAGGGTCATTGAGCTCCAGAGGGCACCGCTCTGATAAAGGATTCCAAATCGTCGCATGAACCGTTCCCGTTCAGGTTCTTCCATTTCCCAGAAATTCACATTTCCATAAAATATCTGGCCTATAGCAGGCTCAATGAGACCAATAAGGTGTTTCAAGAGTGTGCTCTTCCCGCAACCGCTTCCGCCCATGATAATAAATACGTCGCCCCGGTTTACAGTAAATGCAAGATCCCTCTGGATGACATTCGCCCCATAGGCCATGGTCAGGTTGTTTACTGCAATCGCCGGACCTGATAGGCGGGGTTCGAGGGGTTGAGGGGTTGAGGGGTCGAGGGTATTATTTTTCAAGTGATCCGCTCCAAAGACTTTATAAGGGCTTTTAACAGTTCTTTTATATGTTTCATTTAATCGTTATTTAGACATCCTTTGTTACCCATCTCCCTTCTCACCTCTGACTTCTGTCTTCTGACATTACCAATCACCATTCTACACTCTCCACCCCTGCCTTTCTCATAGTCCCAGTACATCACACACTACCGTTATAATGGCCGTTGCTATGATGATACTCACGATGCTGGTTACCACTGCTGATGTTGTGGCGTCTCCAACTGCAGAAGCGCTTCGCCCGCATTGTATCCCCCTTAGGCAACCCGCAATGGCGATGATGATTCCAAAAACAAGACCACTGAACAAACCTATCCCTATAGTTGTGAGGGTCAGAGCTCCTCTCGTTTCATTAAAATATTCCATCAAACCTATATTGAAACCGCCGACACCAACAATCATGCCTCCAAGAATCCCCATAAGATCAGCATAAAGTGTGAGGAGTGGCATCATGAGGGCGAGAGCAATGATCCTCGGAAGAACAAGAAACTCCATCGGTGATAGTCCAGCAGTTCGCAGGGCATCAATCTCCTCGTTCACCTGCATGGTACCGATCTGAGCGGCATAGGACGCACCTGTCCGACCCGCCATAATAATGCCTGTCATGATTGCCCCCATGGCTCGTGCCATGGCAATGGCCACGAGGTCAGCAATATATATCTGGGCGCCAAACATCTTGAGCTGTATTGACCCAACGAAAGCGAGGATTAGACCCACAAGGAGACTGATAAGCGACACAATGGGAAGGGCCTTGGCGCCACTCTCCTGGATAATCAGAAGAAGGTCTGACCCTCGGAAGCGGGCTCTACCGGAGAACAGCTTGAGAAATGAGAGAAATATCTCACCAACAAAAGAAAACGTCTCCTGAACTGATCCCCAAAGTTTTAATGCACGGTCTCCAACTACCTGGAGAAAAGGTGGAGCCGACGAGATCTTTCGGTCACCGGCCCTCTCCGGCACTGCTAAGGCCAGTTTTATGAGGCTGCGGGCTCCTTCCGGCAAACCGTCCCTCGTAATCTCAATCTTTTTTGTGTCGCAAAGGCTGATTGCTTTTATAAGAAAAGCAACGAGTCCGCTATCCCATGCTCCAAGCCCCTCAGCATCAAAACTAAGTTTTTGAATTGGTGGATCTTTTTCGAGCTCAGCCTCGAGATCCTTAATGGATGGTAGTTGGTTCCCTAATTTCCAATCACCGGCAAAATGGAGTATTAAGCCGCCCGTGAAAGGCCGACTGTTGGAGAGTTCAGCTTCCTGAATCCCCTCCCCTCTCAACTTAGCAACCCTGCTCATAAGTTTACCAACTTTTTTACAATAATAGTTATATGCCTCTAATAAGTCAAGATAAGTCTATTTTTTTTGATATGACAATGTACTGCTTGGAATATATTGACTGCTCAAATAGTTTGCGCTATGGTTAAGAATATTTAAGGGGGTAAAAATTATGGGACTTCCCGGAAATAAAACTAAGATTGTTTGTACTATCGGGCCTGCATCATCTTCTCCTGGAGTCATGGAACAGATGATTCGGGCAGGGATGAATGTAGCTCGCCTCAACTTCTCCCATGGCGATTTCAATGGTCACAAGGAAATCATAGAAAAGCTTAGGGCGGCTTCTAGGGCCCTCGGCAAGCGCATCACCATCATGGCAGATCTGCCGGGCCCAAAAATGCGCATCGGTCAGATCGCAGACGAACCCGTCCATCTCAGGCCTGGGGACCCCTTCACGCTGACAACACACCAAGTCACTGGTAATGCCAGTCTGGCCTCGGTTACCTTTGAACCACTTCCTGGTGCAGTGAAGAAAGGAGATGTTCTCTTCCTGAACGACGGACTCATCCAGCTTGAGGTCGTGAAGGTATCTGATACAGATGTTACCTGTAGGATTATAGTCGGCGGCGAACTACGATCCCGAAAAGGCCTTAATCTTCCCAACATTGACCTTGGTATAAGCGCCTTTACTGACCATGACCGTGAGTGGCTAAAATTCGCCATTCAAAATGGTGTGGATGCTATTAGCCAGTCTTTCGTGGAATCAAAGGCAGATATTATTTCTGTACGCGAGGCTGCCCAGGTATGTGGCCGTGTCCCATTTATCTTAGCGAAGATCGAACGTTCCGGCGCCCTCAATCATATTGATGAAATTCTGGAAGCAGTTGATGGCATTATGATTGCCCGGGGAGACCTTGGCGTTGAGATACCAATCGAACAGATCGCAGTTGTCCAAAAACAGCTCATGCGAAAAGCAAACATGCTGGGAAAACCCGTTATAACTGCCACCCAGATGCTTGAATCTATGACTGAGAACCGGCGCCCCACCCGTGCAGAAGTTACGGATGTTTCAAATGCCATACTTGATGGCACGGACTGCGTCATGCTCTCAGGGGAATCTGCCATGGGGAAGTATCCGGTTGATTCGGTGGCCATGTTGGCAAAGATAGCCGAGGCAATTGAGCCTTATCGGCCAGGATCTCGTGTGAGGGAAGCCTTGAAAGCTATTGTTACAGGCAAGGAGGTTACAAGCGGTGATCTCATCTCCTTGTCGGTAGAGAGCGCACTGGAACGCATGCCAGTTAGCGCCGTTGTAGTACCCAGTCATAGCGGGAGCACGGCACGCCGGCTCACCCGGCTTCGTTTGCCTGTATGGTTAGCGGCAGTCGCTTCGCGAGAGGCCACCTGTCAGGCCCTTCAGTTCTCCTATGGCGTTTACCCCATTTGCGAACCGGAAGATCCTGAATACTGGACTGCTTACGCCAGGGAGTGGGTCAAAAACCAAGGTTTAACGGGAGATTTTGTAATTCTGATTGAAGGACCCTCCCCCCGTAACCCCGAGGCAAATCATAAGCTCGAAATCGTTGATATGAAGACCACAAAAAAATAAGGAGATAGCCCATGAAAAAGATCGTATTGCTGCGCCACGGAGAGAGCACCTGGAACAAAGAGAATCTTTTCACCGGCTGGACGGATGTTGATCTGTCAGAAAAAGGTTTTGATGAGGCTCATGAAGCAGGCCGGGTACTGAAAGAACAAGGGTATATATTCGATCTGGCCTTCACGTCCGTACTGAAGAGGGCTATTCGAACTCTATGGATTGCTCTCGATGAGATGGACCTCATGTGGATACCTGTTCTGAATGACTGGAGATTGAATGAGCGCCATTATGGTGCTTTGCAGGGACTGAACAAGGCGCAGACTACCGAGAAATATGGCGAGGCTCAAGTAAAAATCTGGCGACGAAGTTATGATATCCAGCCTCCGCCCCTGGAAGAGCAGGATGCTCGCTATCCGGGACATGACCCCCGCTACACAAACTTGACTAAAGATCAGGTCCCCTTCACAGAGTGTCTCAAGGACACGGTTGCCCGTTTTCTACCATGCTGGCATGAGCGGATCGTACCTGTAGTTCAGTCAGGGCAAAAGGTGCTCATTGCGGCTCACGGGAACAGCATAAGGGCCCTGATAAAATATCTCGACAACATCCCTGATGATGTAATCCCCGAAGTGAACGTTCCTACGGGCATGCCCCTTGTCTATGAACTCGATGATTCCATGAAGCCTATACGAAACTACTACCTTGGAGATCCGAAAAAGGTTGAAGAGGCAATGGCTGCCGTGGCAAATCAGGCAAAAGCAAAAACATTGATGCCGTGACGCGTAATGGGTAACGCATGATCCCGTCGCGTCGGGACAGCTCGGGAACATCAATAAGACAAAATGATTGACGAATAGGTACCAAAATGCCCATGCGTCCGAGTGATCCCGCATCAGCGGGAGAGCGAACGTCCTAGCGCAGCGGTCGTCCTTCGGATATACGGTAAAAAGAGGGGGGCGACCACCCATGCGGGTGACAGGCGTAAGCCCCAATAATAAATCCTGATAGAAGATGGAAGAAGGGAGATGGAAGAAAGACAGCAATAAAGGAATGATGAGGTTATTTAGCTCGCACAGCGAGCGCGAAGGGGAGGCTCAGTGAGCTTTGCTCGCTGAGGGGGCGACGAAAGCCACAATAATAGAAGGCCCCAAGGTTGCTGCTCTCCGAGGGGTAAGCTACGGTAGGACGAGCAATGCCTTGAGGCCCGTGGAATGTTCTGTAAAGGTATCATCGCATTCTGATAATCAAACTTAAGACTAAAGTGTGGAATAATAAAAGAAACTGGCGCCGGCTTCGGCACCAAGAAAGGGAAAGTCCTAATCGGAAATGGTGCAACAAAAATAGTCACCTGGACGCCTTCTTCCATCACCTGCGAGATCAAGAAACCTTTGCAACCTGCTCCATACGCTATAACGATAAAGCCGAAGGAACCGAAAGGAGCTCCCATCATCATTGCAGGGACATTCACCATGGTGCCACCGGAGATTGTATCTATTAATCCCAATTTTGGTGCCGAAGGGGCTGAGATCGAGGTCTCAGGAAGTTACTTCGGGTCAAAGAAGCCGTCAGTCTACATGGGCACCAAAAAGTGTAAGGTGGTTTCGTGGGACATGGACACGATACGCTTTGTCGTTCCCAAGAAGATGGCTCCTGGAACGACCTATGATGTAACGGTGACCAACAAAGTGGGGTCAGTTACGTTGGTCAACGGTTTTCCGGTTGAGTGAAAAAGGGGCCGAACGGGCGGTATTCCCCCGCCCTTCTCCGAGCCCTCTTAAGCCAAAATAAATCATACATCAGGGTTAGGGTCTTTCAGTTTCCAGTTTCATTTTTCTTTTGAAGATGCTACAATCGAAAATAATCCCGAGTAAGGACAGTTTTGAAACGAGAAAGGGTAATTATACCAGCAACGGGAATTCTGTTGTTCTGCCTCATGTTGACCGCCACCGCATTTTCACAAGCCTGGGACGGTAAATGGTTTGAACTAAAAGGAAGGGCACACGGCTACCTAGTGGATGAAACCGGGGAACTCGCCAGGACTTCCTTTAAGGGAGAAAGTTATGTCTTTTTTTATTGGAACTCTGCCAATCATCGATACAATCTCAGGCATTGGGTGAAAAATGGTGAAGGTGATTGGATTTCATTCAATGGAATCCTCCCACCACCTATTGGCAACGAGGAGGTTCTATGGCGAGATATATATACTCGCCTGCAAAAAGGAGATGACTGGATCTGGGTGTATGCAACCGCCCGCATGAGGATTAGGCACAATGAATCAGGCATCATCAAGCACGCCAAATTCGTATCCATGGGCTGCGAGTCACCCATGGGTTCGATAGATGGTCAAAACTTTGGTGGTAAATGTAAATTAAGAGGGAAGCTGATCGAGCCCTCAGAACTTCCATTCACACCCTAAAGAACCTTGGAGAGAAGTAGTAGGCACATAGGTAAAAAGTAATCGGTAATCAGTGATCGGTTGTCAGTCGTCCACAGATAGAAAAAAGTTGAGTATGATTGGTTGAGCCTCTCGGCAGCATGAATCGAACGAAGCGGTCCAAGAACAGCGATTCCCTCA
>Ga0209254_10004742_pt1 | contig 12457 bp, 12 predicted proteins | sample FrelakmetDIP11DI_FD_187148 | JGI IMG/M metagenome (GOLD analysis project Ga0209254, IMG submission 187148) | Freshwater lake sediment microbial communities from the University of Notre Dame, USA, for methane emissions studies - DIP11 DI (SPAdes)... | ecosystem: Environmental > Aquatic >...
GGTGACCTCCTGCCACTCCGCGCCGAGGTCGTAGTGGTATGGGTAGACCTCGGCGCGCAGCACGTACAGAGCCTCATCGCCGATGAGCAGCAGGCCGTCATAGTCGGCGAGGACCTCCGCCAGCGACCCGCGACGGGGCGCGAACTCGGGCTCGAGGCCCCACTCCCGGCACAGCACCTTGAGCAGGCAGATAGAGGTGGCGCTCTTCTCGGTGAGCGCGATGCGCCGCACATCGCTGAGCGGGACGCGCGTGAAGAGCTGGACCGAGTCGACGGCGCCGAACGAGCTGATCGACACCTGCGGCAGCAGGGCCAGCTCGGCGGCGTCGCGGGCGAAGGCGATCGAGGACGGCAGGGCCACGTCGATCGCCCCACTCACCAGCATCTCGTTCAGCTCCGAAGGGTAGCCTTCGACGATGGTGGCCGCCACGCCGCGCGCGGCCAGCTCGCGCGCGAAGTGGTGGTAGAGCGGAAAGCAGTTGACGAACTCGATGCGCCCGACGCGCACCGCGCCGATGGGCGCGCCGTCCGCGAGGTCCGGCGCGCGATCAGGCATCGTCGCCATCGTAACGCCGCACGACGTTGTACAACGTGTCGCGCTCCACCGGCACGCGGCCGGCCGCGCGGATGACGTGCACCAGCTCGGCCTTGCTGAGCTCCTGCCCCGTATCTACGCCGGCGGCGTGGCTGATCTTCTCCTCGACCACGGTCCCGTCGAGGTCGTTGACGCCGAACACCAGCGAGACCTGGGCCAGCTTGAGCCCGATGTTGATCCAGAACGCCTTGATGTGGCGGAAGTTGTCGAGGACGAGCCTCCCGACGGCGAGCATCTTGAGATCGTCGAAGCCCGTGGGCCCCGGGAGGTCGCTCAGGCCCGTGTTGGCCGGCTGGAACGACAGCGGGATGAAGGCGTTGAAGCCGCCGGTGTCGTCCTGAAGCTCGCGCAGGCGCAGCATGTGATCGGCGAGCTCCGCCGGCGTCTCCACGTGGCCGTAGAGCATCGTGGCGTTCGACTTGAGGCCGGCGCCGTGCGCGGCGCGCATCACGGCGAGCCATTCCTGGCCGCTGATCTTCTGCTCGCAGATGAGGGCGCGCACGCGGCCGCTGAAGACCTCGGCCCCACCGCCCGGCAACGAGCCGAGGCCCGCCTGCTTGAGCTCGGCCAGCGCGTCGTCCACGCTCTTGCCGCTGATCCTCGCGAAGTGCGCGATCTCGCTGGCCGTGAACGCCTGGATGTGCACCTCGGGGGCCAGCTCCTTGAGGGCGCGCACCATCTCGAGGTAGTACTCGAACGGGAGGTCGGGGTGCTCGCCGCCGACGATGTGGATCTCGGTGATGCCGCCGACGGCCAGGGTCTCGCGGGCCTTGTCCACGACCTCGTCGATCGAGAGGGTGTAGGCGTCCGCGTCGCCTTCGTCGTGACTGAAAGCACAGAAGAGGCAGCGGTTGCGGCACACGTTGGTGTGGTTGATGTGGCGGTTGCTGATGAAGTAGACCTCGTCGCCGACGGCGCGGGCACGGGCGAAGTCGGCCATGGCCCCCAAGGCGAGGATGTCGTTGCTCTCGAGCAGCGCGGCGGCCTGCGCGGCATCGAGACGATCGCCGCCGGCGACGGCGTTCCAGACGCCCTCAAGGCCGGCGCGCGCGACGAGGGCGGAGATGTCACTGGGGTTCACGGGATCGGCTCCAGACGTGTCAGCTGTAGCGGTCCACGACCTGTGCCGCGACCTCGGCGAGCAGGTCACGCTCGACGAGGTCCGGACAGGCTCCAAGGACCCTGTGGGCCTCCTCAATGTACCCCAATGCGACGGCGCGGGCACGCGCCAGGGCGCCGCTGGCTGCGACCGCCGCGAGGACGGTCGCCACCTCGGCGGCGCCCTGGCCCTCACGAGAGAGAAGAGGCGCCAGCTCGGGATGGACTTCGAGGGTGAGGATCAGCGGCAGCGTGACCGTGCCGTCGCGCACGTCGGCTCCGGACCGCTTGCCGGTGCTGGCCTCGTCGCCGCTGCAGTCGAGGATGTCGTCGAACACCTGGAAGGCCAGGCCGATGAGGCGGCCGTACTCGGCGAGCGCCGCCGCCTGCTCCCCGGCACCCGAGAGCACGGCGCCGAGACGGCAAGCCGCGGCGAACAGGTCGGCGGTCTTGCGTTCGCAGCGCAGCTCGTACTCGGCCTGCGTCACCGTGACGCGGTAGGCGTCGTCGCGCTGCATGACCTCTCCCTCCGAGAGGCCCACGGCGGCGGCGCTGAGCACATCGACCGCCGCCGGTTCGCCGGCTCCCACCAGCTCCTGGAAGGCGCGGGCGAGCAGGAAGTTGCCGGCTGAGACGGCGGTCTCCACGCCGTAGGCGTGAGCGACCGTCGGCCGGCCGCGGCGCAGCTCGGCGCGGTCGAGCACGTCGTCGTGGACCAAGGTCGCCATGTGCAGCAGCTCGACCGCCGCGGCGCCGCGGAGCACGGGCTCGCCGAGGGCCGCGTCCCGCCGTGCGCAGAGCAGCGTGAGCAGCGGGCGCACGCGCTTGCCGCCGGCGGCGAGCGTCGCGCGGCACGCGTCGCCGAGCTCGCCGGGACAGGCACTCGCGACCGCCGTCAGCCGCTCCTCCACCAGCTCCATCCCGCGCGCGTAGCGCCGCTTCTGAACGGCCGACCGCCACGTGAGGGCCGGCTTGCTCACTTGGTCGCGGTCCCCGGCACGTCCGCCGGCACGTCCCCGACGTGGATGGCCACGGCCCCGAAGCCGAAGCGCCGGTAGCGTATACGTGTGAGACCCGCGGCGGCCATGATCGCCGCAAGCTCCCCAACGCGCGGGAACGCCTCGACGGAGGCCGGAAGGTACGCATAAGCAGTGGCGTCGCCGGTGACGAGGCACCCGAGAAGCGGCACCACGCGGCCCATCCAGATTCGCTGGAACCGCCTGCCGGCGCCATTCGGAGCCTGCGTCGACTCGAGGCACACGACGCGTCCGCCCGGGCGCGTGACGCGCCTCATCTCGGCGAACGCGCGAGGCATGTCGGGCACGTTGCGCACGCCCCACCCGACAGTGACCGCGGCGAACTCGCCGTCGGCGAACGGCAGGTCGAGGAGGTCGCCGCGCACGAAGGCCGGCGCGAGAAGGCCGCGGCGCCGCCGGGTCGCTGCCTTCTCGCGGGCCCGGTCAAGCATCTCCTCGGTGAAGTCGAGACCGACGACCTCACAGCAGGGGCACTCCTCGGAAAGGGCGAGCGACAGGTCGCCGGTACCGCAGCACGCATCGAGCACGCGGTCCCCCGGCGTCGGCGCCGCTTCTCGCGCCGCGACGCCGCGCCAGTGTCCGTCGCGACCGCCGGTCATGAGCCGGTTCATGAGGTCGTAGCGGAGAGCGATGCCGCCGAACATGGCCTTGATGCGCCGCGGGTCGCGGTCGACCGGGAGGGCGCGCCCGTCGCCGGGCGCGCCGGCAGGCGCGCCCGCGGGCGTCAGCGCCGGCCCCCGTCCCACGGCGGGAACAGGGTCTGCGCAAAGCCCAGCGCCGCGATGACCTTGCCGACGACGTGGTCCACGGCGTCCTGCAGCGTCTGCGGCCGCGAGTAGAAGCCGGGCATCGCCGGCAGCACGATAGCGCCGGCTTCGGCGAGCTCGAGCAGCCGGCGCAGGTGGATCTGCGTGAGCGGCGTCTCGCGCGGCACGACCACGAGCGGCCGCCGTTCCTTGAGCGCCACGTCGCCGACGCGGTGGATCAGCGTGCGCGTGGTACCGAGGGCGATGTGAGCCACCGTCGACACGGAACACGGGCAGATCACGGCGGCGTCGGGGAAGCTGCTGCCGCTGGCCGGAGGCGCCGCGAGGTCGTCCGCTGCGTAGACCTCCGCGGCCGCGCCGGCCCGTTCGAGGAACGCGGCGGTCACGGCGTCGCGACCCTGCGCCACCAGCTCCAGCTCGTGCTCGAGGACGAGCACGCCGCTGTCGGATACGCAGAGCTGCAGACCGCAGCCGGCCGCCGCAAGCGCCTGCACGAGCCGCAGCACGTAGGGCGCCCCGCTGGCGCCGCTCACGCCGATGAAGACCGTGGATGGAGGTGTCTGGGTCATGGGAGGCTCCCGGAAGCGGTCTGGGCCGCGGTCGTCAGTTGATGGAGCCGGTGTGGCACTGGCCACCCCAGCAGCCCTGCGGGCCCGTGCCGCCGTTGCCATGACACTTCATGCAGATGCTGCCGCTGTTGTACACGTGATTCGGGTGGTCGGCGACGAAGGCGCTGCCGTGCGGCAGCTCCACGCCGTGGCACGCCGTGCAGAACGCGCTGCTGTGGCACTTGGTACAGAGGCCCGGCGACGACATCGCAGTGCTCGGGTGCGACCCCACCCAGCCGGCCGGGTGCGGCATCGGCAGGCCGTGGCACGCGATGCAGCTATTCTTGCCGTGGCATCTGATGCACTTCTCGGGGTGGTTCTGCGCGTAGGTGCCATGGCCGCTGGTCCAGGCGGCAGGATGTGGCATGGGCAGGCCGTGGCAGTCGATGCAGAACAGGGGGTCCTTCTCGAGATGGCACGACACGCAGATCGTCTTGCCCCGGTCGAGGACCACGCCACCGTGGATCCGATTCCAGCGCTTCGGATGCGGCATCTCCAGCCCGTTGTGGCAGTCACTGCAGAACTCCTCCTGCTCGTGGCAGCCACGGCACTGCGTAGCCGGGACCTTCAGGTGCATGGCGACCTTGGGCGCGTCCGCCGGAACGCCGCTGATATGGCAGGTGCTGCACGTGTCGGGAAGCTGCTTGCCGTCGTGGCAGCGCGCGCAGATGGACATCTTGTTCTGGCTCGCGCGCGAGATCGCCGGCCGCGTGCCCGGATGGGAGATATTGGCGTGGCAGGTCAGGCACTGGTAGCCGGATTCGCGCAGACCGATATGGTTGATGCGGATGTTGCCGACCACGAGATCCTGCTCGATCTGGGACTTGGGATGGCATTGCACGCAGTTGCCCGAGCCCACGAAGGTGGTCAGCGGCCGCTCGTACTGGTTGGAGGCGTACAGGATGAGGTTGGTGGCGCCCTGCAGGTTGCGCACGAGGTAGTTGAACACGCCGGGCTTGGTGTGGCATTTCTGGCAGCCGACGCTGGCGCGATAGTGCGCGGTCTGCTTGTAGGTGGCCACCTCGGGTTTGATGATGTGGCATACCTCGCAGGTGTCGATGCGGTTCACGGCGGAGAAGCCGATGACGGCGGCCACGAAGAGCACGCCGAGCGCCCCCAGCACGCCCAGGATCCAGCCGCCCGGGATGCGCCCCTCCAGGAGGACGCGGCTCTTGGCAGGCTTGCGCTCAGCCACGCTTCACCCACCCCCTGTGATCGGCGACGAAGCAGGCGACGGCGTGGGCGGCAGCGTGAACTTCGCGCCGTCGAGCAGCCTGTGAGCCTGCGGATCGCCACCGGCGTGCTTCGCGTGGCACGCCTGGCAGTTGGCGACCACATGGCAGTTGAAGCACGTGTCAGAGCCCTTGCGAGCCGTGACCTCGGGATGGGTGGGGATCCAGTCGTCGGGGTGAGGCATCGCCACCTGGTGACACGTCCTGCAGTAGAGCTTGGTGTCGTGGCACTGGTTGCACGCCTCGTTGACGCCGCGCGCCTCGACGTCCGTGCCGTGCTCTGAGATCCACTCCGTGGGATGCGGCATGAGCACGCCGCTGTGGCACTTCGAGCAGGCGTCTTCTTTGATGTGGCAGGCGCTGCACGTGGAGAGGATGCCGACCGCGCCGTGGCGTGTGGACCAGTCGGGCTCGTCGTGTGTTGCGGGGACGGCGCCGTAGTCCCTCTTCGTGTGGCACAGGTCGCAGCGCGAGGTGGCCACTTGCCCGTCCGGCGCCTCGTACTGGTTGTTGTGACAGATCAGGCACTGGTCCATGCTCGGGTAGGTACGCGAGCCCTCGGGCACCGCGTCGCCGTGCGCCTGCGTGGAGTGACAGCGCATGCAGAGGAAGCCGGCCGCGATGAGGTGCTTGTGCTGCACGCGGATGCCGCTCTTGGAGACCGGGTTGAACAACAGGTCGTTGTTGTGACAGCGGCGACACGACTGATTCAGCACGAAGCCGAGGATGGGCTCCTCGTAGTCGCCGGTGACCTGAGCGATCGGCTGCTGAAGGGCCTCGAGCTTGGCGGTGAGGAAGAAGAACGGGCCCGGCTTGCTGTGGCATTGTTCGCAGTTGACGCCGTTGTGCGCCGACTTCTTGTACTCCTCGACGTACGGCACGTGGCTCTTGCAGAGGGCGCAGAACTGCGGCGTCGACGTCGCGGTGAGCATGACGCCGATGCTCACCACCACAACTGTGAGGACGATGGCGGCGATCGTCAGGCCGCGTGTGGTGAGACGGAAGCCCATGCCTCAGCGGTAGCGGATCCTGGGGATGGACGGTCTGGCCGAGTGCACGACGCTTCTGTGGCACAGCGAGCAGGCGTACCCGTCGGAGTGCCGGGCAGCACGCCCGTGACAGGTCGTGCAAACCCTGTTGGGTGGCGTCCGCTGACCGGCGTGGAACCTGCCCTTGTGGCAGGCGCCGCAGTTGGTGATCCCCGAACCGAGGGCGCTGGCGTGCAGCTTCTGGGAGTGACACGTGGAGCAGACGTACTGCTTCGTGATCTTCGTCGAGTGCTGCGCCTTGGCGGCCGGCCCCGTGCCGGTGCCCTTGTGGCACGTCGCGCACCTACGCTGGGGAACGTTCCGGCCCGCGTGCCGCTTGGCGTGACAGGCCCGGCAGTTCTTCTGGGTGGTGGTCGTGGACTGCCCGTGGTGGAGGGCCGCGATGCCCGTGTGGCAGGTGAGGCACGCGACCTGGCCGGCGTGCTGCTTGTAGGCGTCACCATGACAGTCGGAGCAGGCCGGCGGCTGCGGCTTGGTGTTGTGCACCTGGGCGGCGTGGCAGGCGAGGCAGTTCGGTGTGCCGAAGGTCTCGGCAGGGTGGCACCGGTTGCAGGTCGCCGGCACCGGCGGGAAGTTCATGCCCGTGTGGCAGGCCGTGCACGGCTGGTCGTCGTGGGTGCTCTTCAGCACCGCGTCGCTGCCGTTGTGGCAGTCCTCGCAGGTCGGCGGCGGGGTGATCTGCCCGCTGTGGTGCGGGCTGCCGCCCGGATCGACGATCGAGATGCTGGTCTGGTGGCAATCGAGACACGTCTTGCCGTAGCCGGCGGCGCCGTCGTGAGGCAGGACGCCGTGCGTGAAGGGAATCGTGTAAGCGCGCACGGCCTGGTTCCAGAGATGGCAGATTTGGCTGCAGGCCGCGCTCGGAGTCGACAAGGGCGTGGCGTCCTCGCCCGGCACGTGGCACGACCAGCATTGCCTGCCGGGGAAGCTCTTGAAGCGACTGCCGTGGCAGAACGTCGTGCAGGTGGCGTCGGTGAGCGGCTGGCCGTTGTGGCAGGAGGCGCAGGTGGAGGCCCCGTCGTGCGTCCAGCCGTCGAACGCCACGGCGGGCGCGGAGGAGAGCGCCAGCACCGCGCCGGCGCAGATCAGCACGAAGACGGCGACGGCCGCGAGCACGTGCCGACGTCGACCAGCCACCTTCCTCACCTCCCGGCCGCCACGGCGGCCTCGTCTCGGCGCCCCATCGCCCCGGCGGCTATCCGCGAGCGACACACCCGGTCCCCGGCGTCCGCGCCGGTCCCCGGTTCGGTGGCTCCCCGCTCGTTGACTCGACGTCGCGGGTCAATCGAACACCGACCAGATGATGAACGCCGTCATCAGGATAGCGCAGAAACCGGCAAACGCGGTGATGGTCCACCACAAGACGTCGGCCGCGTAGGTCTTCCAGGTGATGCGCTTCTCGACCAGGACGTCGTCAAGGGTTCCCTCGCGCACGCGGCGCGCGTACTCGAGCGGGCGCTCCGCCTTGTAGTGGTCTACGGGCAGCGAACCCGTGAAGATGACCTTGTCGAGCGGGAAGCTCTCGGGCTTCACATGGGCGCTGAAGAAGTGCACGAAGATGAAGATGACGCCCATCGCCAGCAGCGCCTCGTTCGAGTGGATGACGAGGGCGATGTTGAGGAAGATGCCCGGCAGCACCTTCGTGAACCAGAGCGGGAACCACATCATGAACCCGGTCATGCCGATGATGACGGTGCCGGCCATCAGGGACATGTAGTCGAACTTCTCCCAGTACGTGTAGCGGTCGAACTGCGGCTTGGGGCCCTTGCCGAAGAACCAGGCGAACATGCCGATCATGTCCTCCAGGTCCTTCTTGCCGGGCATCATCGAGCCGGGGCTCCGCAGCAGCTTGCCCCGGCTGCGCAGCACCATGACGACCATGAACGTGAACTCGAGCGTCCAGTAGAACACCGTGACGACGGCGGCGATGCGGTGGTAGACGCCGGCCGCCGTGACACCGCCGAAGAGGTCCATGAACCAGCGCGCCCACTCGGTGTCCTTGTACTTGAGCGGCATGCCCGTGAAGACGAGCACCGTGAAGCTCACGAAGACGAGGAAATGCATCCAGCGGTGAAACACGTTGAACCGCCGGTACTCGATGCGCGTGCGCACCTTCTTGGGCGCGGCTTCAGCCGTGAGGGCTTCGCCTGTAGAGGCCATCCTTGATCCCCCGGTAGATGTACAGGGCCGTGTGCACGAAGCCGAACGTGAAGACCACCGCGATCAGCATGATGTAGAGGATCCAGAAGGTCCAGACCGCGAACGACGAGCTCGGGCTCTGCGGGTCGACGTGCACCATGAAGCCGACGAAGTTCTCGTTGGCGCCCGGATGACACTGCGCGCAGGTGGCGACGAGGTTCTGCTCGGAGACCATGCTCTCGGGGTCGGATGGCGGCAGGATCTTGTGACCGCCGTGGCAGTCTGTGCAGACGGCGGTCTGAGCGTCGCCTAGATAGAAAGCCTTGCCGTGGTAGCTGTCCAGGTAGGTCTTCTGTTGCTCCGCATGGCAGCGCGCGCAGAGACCGTCGATGGACGCGCGGAAAGCCGCAGAGTCCGGCGGCGTGATGTTGTGCGGCTCGTGGCAGTCGGCGCACACCGGAGCCTCGCCGCTCGACTCGCCGAACACCAGGCTGCCGTGGAACGAGCCCCGGTACATCTCGAACTGGTCGGCGTGGCAGTTGTTGCAGGCCGTGAGCTTCGCGGTCACCAGCCAAGCGTTGGTCTGGCCGGCATCGTGCGGCCCCGGCTTGAAGCCGATGTGGCAGCTCGTGCACGCCAGGTTGCCGTGGCGAGATGCCTCGTAGACGGCCCTGTCGACGTAGATGCTCCTCTGTTGACCATCGACCTCGATGGTCTGGCCCTTCACGTCCTGCTGCCCGTGACAGCGGAAACAGTCTCCGTTGCTGGAGGCGTTGAGCGCCGAGTCGGCCGTGGAAGGCGCAGCGGCCGCGGAGCCGGAGACGGCGAGCCAGAGCGCGGCGACCAGCACGGCCAGCAGGATGACGAGGCGCTGCCGGGTCACGGGGTCACGCCTCTCTGCTCGTGGCAACCATCACACATGCCTTGCGGATGACAGACGAGGCAGGCGCTGGGATCCTGGGCGGCGACCCGCCCGTGAGCCTGCTCCCAATCGTCGGGGTGGCTCACGCGGTGGCACTGCTCGCAGAAGGTATCCGCGTCGTGACAACCGGAACAGCCGAGCGGATCTTCCTCAGCCGTGGGCCCGTGGGCGTAGCGCCAGCTGCCGGAGAAGTGATCTGGCGTGGGCTTGGCGTGACACGGGTCGCAGAACTCCGCTTCGCTGTGATGGCAGCGCAGGCACGACTCAGGGTCGGCGAGCGCCTGCGCGCCGTGCGTCTCGAGGTAGTTCTTGGGGTGCACGTCCGTCGGAGGTGGGGAGATGTGGCAGACGCTGCACTCGGCCGGCGCCCCGCTCTCGTTGTGACACATCGAGCAGACCGCCATGGACACGCCTGTGCCGGAGCTCCCCGGCTTCGGGTGGGCGACCTGGTTGTGGCAGTCGGCGCAGGTGAGGTTGCGCAGATCGACGTGGACGTCGTGAGGCATGCGGATGTCGCCGTTCTCGTCGGGAATGCGGTTGAGCGAGTGGCACTGCAGGCAGTTGTCGTTGCCGGGGCGCTGCCCCTTGCTGGGCACCCGCGGCACGTTGAGGTAGTCGGCCCAGATGTTGAGCCACTCCCGGCTGCGCCACTTGATGGCGTTGCCGAGGCCGGGGGGCACGTGGCAGCTTACGCAGGACACCTTGGCGTGCGTGGAGGTCTCCCACGCTTCGCCGGCGGGCTTCGTAGCCTTGCACGACATGCAGTACGCCGACGTGTTGGTGGCCCACACGGGGATCACAAGGACGACGGCCAGCACGGCGATGAAGCCCACGACGACGAGCACGGCGACCCATGGTGCGCGGTACCACGCACGAGGCTTCGGCCGGTATCGGTGACCGCGTTCGGGCAAACGGACGAACCCCTTTGGCTACTTCCGCTGGTAAGACCACGATGGGAAGGCTCCCCTTCGACGGCCCCCCGTCGAGCGTCGCCATTGTACCATCCCGGGTATGTGGCGGCGAGTGATCGCGGACCGCGCCGCAGGCTCGCGGGAGCGACGGCGAAGCGGCATCGCGCCGGCCGCGCCGGCCTGCCGCTCACCCGACCAGCACGGCCACGATGACGACGGCGCCGTACAGCAGGCCCACGGCGCCGTTGATGGTCATGAAGCCCATGCCGACCCGGCGCAGGCCGCGGCGCGCGATGTCGACGTGCGGCCAGGCCAGCACGGCAGCGACCACGACCAGGCCCAGCCAATAGATCCAGTCGAGGCCGGAGAGCAGCCCCACGGCTGCGAGCAGCACGACCGTGGCGGCATGGGAGACGGCCGCGACCGCCAGAGCGCCGCGCTCGCCCACGGCCACGGGCACGGAGTGCAGGCCGTGGGCGCGGTCGAAGTCGAGGTCGAAGAGCGCGTAGATGACGTCGAAGCCGCCCACCCAGAGGCCGACGGCGAAGAACAGCAGCCAGGCCTGCGGCGCCACCTCGCCGGCGACGGCGACCCACGCCGCCGCCGGAGCGAGCCCCAGGGTGAGCCCCAGGGCGTAGTGACAGAACCACGTGAAGCGCTTCGTGTACGGATACAGCACGAAGGCCGCCAGCGGTATGGGCCACAGGTAGCGGCACGGCGGCGAGAGGTTAAAGGCCGCGAGCACGAGGAGCGCCACCGAGACCACGGTGAACATCCAGACCTCGCGGCGCCCGAGCCGCCCGGCGGGAAGCTCGCGCGCCGCCGTGCGCGGGTTACGCGCGTCCAGCTCCGCGTCGACGAGCCGGTTGAGGGCCATCGCGGCGCTGCGGGCGCCCACCATGGCCACGGTGATCCAGAGCAGATCGCTCCAGGACGGCATGCCCGCGGCGGCGAGGAAGGCGCCGGCATAGGCGAACGGCAGCGCGTAGACGCTGTGCTCGACCTTGATGAGCCGCGCGAAGAGCGTGGGCTTGGAGACGGCGGCGCCGGCGGCGCCCCCGGAAGGAGCCACGGCCGCCGGCGTCAGGCGCCGGTCCCGACGACCGGCTCGGCGGCGGCGGCGGGCTCCGTCGCCGCGGTGTCGGCGTACCCCGGTTCGTGGGCGAACTTCTCGAGCAGGAAGCTGATCACGGCGACGATGACGGCGAAGATGCCGATCACGAACAGCACCGCGTACACGAAGATGCTGGCGGGCGATGCGATGCCGAGATAGGCGCTGATGGTCCAGGCGATGATGGCGACCACCCAGTTGGCCAGCGAGAGGATCAACAGGTTGCGCCGTATGTGCTTGTGGTAGTGCGGCACGTGGGCCTCCTCGCGCACACCAGCGCGTCGAGAGTGTACACAGCAGTGTAGAAGCGACGCCGTCCGACGTAAAGTGCGGAGGCCCGCAGTCTAGACGAACGGCAGCCCGAACTCCTGCCAGCGCGCCGTGACGCGCTGCCTGACGGCCGGGTCCATGGCAAGCTCATCGGGCCACTCCCGTCCGTGGCCCTCCTCGGGCCACGTCTTGGTCGCGTCGATACCCATCTTGGAGCCGTAGCGCGCCAGAGGGCTGGAGTGGTCGAGCACGTCGAGCGGACCCGCGACGATGAGCGTGTCGCGGGCGGGGTCGACGTTGTTGAACACCCGCCAGGTGACCTCGCTGTAGTCGTGCACATCGACGTGTTCGTCGACCACGACGACGAACTTCGTGAACATCATCTGGCCCATCCCCCAGACGGCGTTCATGATCTTGCGCGCCTGGCCGGGATACGTCTTGCGGATGGAGATGATGGCGCAGTCGTGGAAGACGCCCTCGATCGGCAGGTCCATGTCGACGATCTCGGGCTGCACGAGCTGGAGCAGCGGAAGGAAGAGGCGCTCGGTGGCCTTGCCGAGATAGGCGTCTTCCATGGGCGGACGGCCGACGATGGTCGCCGGGTAGACGGGGTCGCGGCGATGGCTCATGGCCGTGAGATGGAAGACCGGGTAGTCGTCGGCCAGCGAGTAGTACCCGGTGTGGTCGCCGAAGGGCCCCTCGCGACGCACCTCGCCTTT
>Ga0209254_10004743_pt1 | contig 12455 bp, 13 predicted proteins | sample FrelakmetDIP11DI_FD_187148 | JGI IMG/M metagenome (GOLD analysis project Ga0209254, IMG submission 187148) | Freshwater lake sediment microbial communities from the University of Notre Dame, USA, for methane emissions studies - DIP11 DI (SPAdes)... | ecosystem: Environmental > Aquatic >...
AAGTGTGAGCATTTATGCTAGTTGTCAGACCAACCAAAGTCAGCCCAACTACCACCACAACACCCACACCTATCGGCTGTAAATTGTTAAAGATCAATCGATTAGACCTACAGCTTTCACCGCCAGGCCGTTCGAGAAGGTGCGCATTCTACAGAGCCAAAAGAATCCGTCAACACTTTCATCCAATTATTTTTAAATAATTGTGACGCGCGCGAATTTTCGTTTGCCCACCTGCGCCACGACGGTGGCGCCCACCGCGACGCTCACGCCTTTATCCATCACGCGTTCGCCATCCAGTTTTACCCCGCCGCCGGCAATCTGGCGGATGGCGTCCGAGGTGCTGGACACCAGACCTGCCAGCTTTAGCAATTGAGGGACAAGCAACCCCCCCCCAACGCCGGGAAGGCTGATTTCCGGCATGTCATCCGGCAACACGCCCTTCTGAAAACGCGCCTCAAAGTCGGCCAGCGCCTGCTGTGCCGCGGCCGATCCATGAAAACGCGCAACGATTTCCTGCGCAAAGCCAGCTTTGATGTTGCGCGGGTTGGTCCCTTCTGCCACCCGGCGCTTCCAGCCTTCGATGGTCTGTAGCGATTCAAACGACAAAAGCTCAATATAGCGCCACATCAGGTCGTCGGATGTCGACATCAGCTTGCCGAATATTTCCTGCGGCGGCTCGTTGATGCCGATGTAATTGCCAAGTGACTTCGACATTTTGTTGACGCCATCCAACCCTTCCAGCAGCGGCATGGTCAGAATGCACTGGGCGGGCTGACCATGGTGCTTTTGCAACTCGCGCCCCATCAACAGGTTGAATTTCTGGTCAGTGCCGCCCAATTCGACGTCCGCCTTCAGCTCAACCGAATCGTAGCCCTGGATCAGCGGATACAGAAACTCATGGATCGCGATCGGCTGCTGACTGTTGTAACGTTTATGGAAATCGTCGCGCTCCAGCATGCGCGCCACGGTATGGGTTGCCGCCAGACGGATCATGCCGACAGAACCCAGCTTTTCCATCCACTCCGAATTGAAGCGCACCTCGGTCAGGGCCGGATCGAGGATCTTGAACACCTGCTCCTGATAGGTTTTGGCGTTTTCCGCTACCGCTTCACGGGTGAGGGGCGGGCGTGTGGTGTTTTTACCGGTCGGGTCGCCGATCATGCCAGTGAAATCTCCGATCAGGAAAATGACCTGGTGCCCCATGGTCTGAAACTGCCGCAATTTATTCAGCAGCACGGTATGCCCCAGATGAAGATCTGGGGCCGTCGGATCAAAACCCGCCTTGATTCGCAACGGCCGACCTGTTTTCAGTTTCTCGATCAACTCGGCCTCAACCAGCAACTCGCCGACTCCACGCTTGATTTCCTGCAAGGCGTCCTGCATCGATTTCCTCTCTCTGGGTCAAGTTTGCTGAAACCTGACCGTAAACCTTGAATACCATTTCTCCAGCACAGCGCAAGCCACTGTTTGGATTGAAAAATTTACCGGGATGATTTGTGTTAAAATCCGGGTTCGATTACGGAAGGGAAACGGTCTATGCCGCTCACCAAACTGAGAATCTTAACCGATCGCATGACCGGAGCGGAACGCCGCTTCAGCCTGCGCACCTTGGTTGCACTCTCCAGCCTGCCGCTGTTTGGCGTTGTTGCCGCTTTCGGCCTGGCACCTGACACCAGCACGCTCGACGTCGCCCCGAATACCATTGCAGAAGCCATCGTCCTGCCGACCCTGACTTCCGCAAGCGATGCCGCCACGTTCCAACGCGAAAGCGTGATGCAATCGGGCGACACCCTGAGCAGCGCACTCTCGCGGCTCAAGATCGACGATCTCGAAATTCAGCGTTTGTTGGCAACCAATGCTGTGCGCCAGTTGGCTTCCGGCATCCGTGCCGGCAAACGAATTCAAGCCACCACCACGCAGGATGGTCAATTGCTGACCATTCAATTCGAGCGCGGCGACGCTCCTGCCCTGATAGTACGTCGGCAGGGTGAAGTTTATGTCGCAGCAGAAGGCAATGACCTGATCGAGTCCCGTGTGGTGATGCGCTCTGGGCGCATCCTGTCGTCGCTTTATGGCGCCACCGATAGCGCCGGCATCCCCGATAAAATCGCCGACCAGATGGCGGATATCCTCTCCACCAGCCTGGATTTCCGCGACGACCTGCGCCGCGGCGACACCTTCTCGGTCATTTACACGGTGAACTACCGCAACGGCGAACCCGTTGCCACCGGCAAGCTGCTGGCCACCGAGTTCATCAATGGCGGCAAGTCACACCGCGCCGTTCTGTTCCGCGACCCCTTCGGGCGCGAGGACTATTACACGCCCGAGGGTGAATCGCTGAAAAAAGGTTTCCTGCGCTCGCCGCTCGAATTTTCCCGCGTCACCTCCAGCTTCAGCAACTCGCGCAAGCACCCCATTTATGGCTTCCACCGCGCCCATACCGGCGTCGACTTCGGTGCCCCCACCGGCACCCGGGTCAAGGCCACCGGCGACGCCACCGTGAAGTTCGCCGGGCGCAGGGGCGGCTATGGCAACCTCGTCATCCTGCAGCATTCCAATGGCTATGAAACCTACTATGCCCACCTGAGCGCGTTTGCATCCGGGATTCGTTCCGGCCGCGCGGTCGGTCAGGGTCAGGTCGTTGCCTATGTCGGTTCGACTGGCGCCTCCTCCGGTCCGCACCTGCACTATGAAGTGCGCATCGCAGGCCGGCCGCAGAATCCCATGACCATCAAGCTGCCGGGGTCCGCCCCGCTGGATGTGGCGCAACGTGCCCGCTTCATGCAGCAAACCGCCAACTGGTCTGAAAAGCTGGCGCTGTTGCGCGGCACCAACCTCGCCGCACTCGATTGAGCGCAGACTCCGGACAGGAGACCGAACATTATGTCGGCCTCATGTCCGGCACCAGTCTCGATGGCGTTGATGCTGTTCTCGCCGAAATAAGCCCCACTGGACAAACCCGGCTCATCCATTCCCTTTACCTGCCTTACAGCGACAATCTGCGCGCGCAGCTGCTAGCGTTGCACACGCCACAGCCTGATGAAATCCACTTGGCGGCCTGCGCCGGCAACGATTTGGCGCACCTGTACGCCCAAGCGATCAACGAGTTGTTAGACGGGGCCGCTCCCGCCACCGTACTCGCGGCTGGATGTCACGGCCAAACACTGCGGCACCGCCCTGCCGACGGCTATACCTTGCAGATTGGTAACGCGGCACTGCTGGCCGAACTCACCGGCATCACCGTCGTCGCCGATTTCCGCAGCCGCGACATCGCAGCCGGCGGCCAAGGCGCGCCACTGGTACCTGCCTTCCACGCCCAAGCACTGGCGCATCCCGCCATCCATCGCGTCATCGCCAACATTGGCGGCATCGCCAACATCACCGACTTGCCCGTACATGGCGCAGTGCGCGGCTGGGATACCGGCCCCGGCAACATGCTGCTGGATGCCTGGATCAAGCGACACAGCGGCGCCCATTTCGACCGCGATGGCGCATGGGCGGCCAGCGGAACCGTCCACCCCAACTTGCTGGACAAGTTGATCAGCCACCCCTATCTGAAACTGCCCCCACCCAAAAGCGCCGGGCGCGAACAATTCAACCTGGAGGGGCTGGACACCATGCTATGCAGCCTGAATCAGGAGATCGACCCCGCCGATGTGCAGGCTACCCTGCTCGAATACACGGCCATCAGCTTGAGCGATGCGGTGAACCGGGAATGCACCGGGGTTCAGGAACTCTATGTTTGCGGGGGCGGCGCGCACAACCGCTTTTTAATGCAGCGTATCAACGCCCACCTGCCTAACATCCAGGTAGCAACCACCCGTACGCTCGGTATCGATCCAGACTGGGTGGAAGCGCTTGCTTTCGCCTGGCTGGCACGGCAAACGCTGCATCATGCGCCGGGCAACCTGCCAGCGGTCACCGGTGCGCGGGGTGCGCGGATCCTGGGCGCGATTTACCCTGCCTGAACGCAACACCCAATAAAAAAGCGGCCGCGGCCGCTTTTTTATTGGGTGTTGCGATAAATGCTCAGGCCGAGAACGACGAGCCGCAACCGCAAGTGGTCGTGGCGTTCGGGTTCTTGATGACGAACTGCGCGCCTTCCAGTCCTTCCGAATAATCGATTTCAGCGCCCACCAGATACTGGAAGCTCATCGAGTCAACCAGCAGGGTCACGCCGTTTTTCACCATGGCGGTGTCGTCTGCATTTTGCGCTTCGTCGAAGGTAAAGCCGTACTGGAAGCCGGAACAGCCACCGCCGGACACGAATACGCGCAGTTTCAGGTCGGGGTTGCCTTCTTCGTCGATCAGGCTTTTGACTTTGCTGGCTGCGCTATCGGTAAAGATCAGCGGCATGTCCATTTCGGTTGCTGCGTTCATGTTGGTGCTCCTTGAATAAGTGTGGGCTAATTATCCGCATCACCCGTTCTGCGTCAAGCAATGACCCTGCTCAGCCCGAGGAGTTCCGCCCGTCAAGGCAGCATGCCCACGTCGGCCAGCGCCGTATCCTCAGGCAGATCGAACAGGATATTCATGTTCTGCACCGCCTGCCCTGCCGCGCCCTTGACCAGATTGTCGATGACCGACAACACCACCACGGTATCACCCCCCTGTGGCCGGTGCACCGCAATGCGGCAGATGTTCGCACCACGCACCGAGCGGGTTTCAGGATGCGCGCCGGCGGGCATCACATCGACAAAAGCCTCGCCTGCGTAGCGCTTCTCGAACAGTGCTTGCAGGTCGATATCGGCGCTGATCTTGGCATACAAGGTCGCATGAATGCCACGGATCAGCGGCAGCAGATGCGGCACGAACGTGAAGCCCACCGGCTTGCCGGCGAAACTCTCCAGTCCCTGCTTGATTTCCGGCCAGTGACGATGGCCGCCGACGGCGTAGGCCTTGAAGTTGTCCGCCGCCTCGGCAAATAAAATATGGGTTTCCGGCTTGCGCCCGGCACCTGACACGCCCGACTTGGCGTCCGCCACCAGAAAGCCGGTGTCGACCGCGCCGGACTCCAGCAAGGGCAGGAAACCCAGTTGTACCGCCGTCGGGTAGCAGCCCGGGTTGGCGATCAGCCGCGCACCCTTGATCTTGTCACGGTTAATCTCGGGCAGACCGTACACCGCTTCGGCCACCAGATCCGGGCAAGCGTGCTCCATCTTGTACCACTGCTCCCACACCGCGATGTCCTTGATGCGGAAATCGGCCGCCAGGTCGATCACCTTGACGCCGGCATCGAGCAGCGCGCGGGTCTGCTGCATCGCCACGCCGTTGGGGGTGGCAAAGAACACCACATCACAGTGTTCCAGCCCGGCCTCTTCCGGCGTCGAAAACGCCAGCTTCACCCGTCCGCGCAGGTTGGGGAACATATCCGCCACCGGCATCCCGGCCTCCTTGCGCGAAGTAATCGCTTTCAATTCCACCTGCGGGTGGCGCGCCAGCAGGCGCAGCAACTCGACCCCGGTGTAGCCCGTGCCGCCCACAATTCCGACTTTGATCATGGTCTGATTCCGATGCAAATAATTGAGCGTTATTGTATGACACGCCTTGATGACGGCCATAAAAAAAGCCGCCCAGCAATGGACGGCTTTTCCCCAAACAGTCGAAGCGGCTGTTTTCTGTACGATCAGCGCTTGGAGAACTGCTTGCGGCGACGCGCCTTGTGGAAGCCGACTTTTTTACGTTCAACTTCGCGAGCATCGCGGGTAACCAGGCCAGCAGCCTTAAGCGTGGGCTTCATCTCGGGCGAAAACTCGATCAGCGCGCGGGTGATGCCGTGACGCACCGCGCCAGCCTGGCCGGATTCTCCGCCACCCGCCACGTTGACCATGATGTCAAACTTGTCCAGATTTTCGGTCAGCGCCAGCGGCTGACGCACGATCATACGGCCGGTTTCGCGGGAGAAATACTCGTCCACCGGCTTGTCGTTGACAACGATCTTGCCGCTACCGGCCTTGATGAACACGCGCGCAACCGATGATTTGCGTCGCCCCGTACCGTAGTTGTAATTACCGATCATGGTGTGGCCTTAAATTTGAGCGTTGATTTCCAGCGGCTGGGGCTGCTGCGCCTCGTGCGGATGATCCGCGCCCGCGTAAATTTTCATTTTCTTGATCATGGCGTAGCCAAGCGGGCCTTTGGGCAGCATGCCCTTGACCGCTTTTTCCAGCGCACGACCGGGGAAACGCTCCTGCATTTTGCCGAAGGTCGTTTCGTAGATGCCGCCCGGGTAACCGGAGTGGCGATAATACTTTTTGTCGAGCTCCTTGTTGCCGGTCACGCGCATCTTGCTCGCGTTCACGACCACGATGTAATCGCCCGTATCGACGTGCGGGGTGAACTCGGGCTTGTGCTTGCCGCGCAGACGGCGGGCAATCTCGGAAGCCAGGCGACCCAGCACTTTGTTATCAGCATCAACCACGAACCAGTCGCGTTTGACTTCATGCGTTTTAGCGGAAAAGGTTTTCATGACCCAACCTCTGCACAGAGGACATTCTCGGAAAGCCGAGCATTCTAACTGCCCACCCGGCACAAAGTCAAACACTGGATGCGAAGAGATTTACAGTCGTGGCATACAATTTCCATCATGACCGCCTGGCTTGCCACCAACCTTATCGCCACAGCCCTCCTGCCGCCGCTTGTGCTGGTCATCCTTCTAGCTGTCGGGCTGGTCGTTCGGCGCCGCAACCCCCGTCTGGCCACATCACTGATCCTGCTTGCCACTACCGCGCTGTATGGCCTATCCACTCCCTGGGCCAGCGGACTGCTGATGAAGAGCCTGGAAATCAGCGGCCCAATCCGCCCCGGCGAACTTGAAACCGCCGACGCGATCGTCCTTCTGGCCGGCGGCAGCTACTACGATGCCTCCGAATACGGCGGCGACACCCCGAACGCCATCAGCCTGGAACGCCTGCGCTACGCTGTCCGCCTCCACCGCGCCAGCGGCCTGCCGATCCTTGTCACCGGCGGCACCCCCACCAACGGCACCCTCGCCGAAAGCCGTATCCTGCAGCAGGTCCTGCAGGACGAATACGGTATCGCTCCCCGCTGGGTCGAGGACGCCGCACGCACCACATGGGACAACGCCTACCTCTCCGCGCCGCTGCTCAAACAAGCCGGCATCCAGCGCATCGCGCTGGCCACCCACGCATGGCACCTGCGCCGCGCCGTCCCTCTGTTCGCGTCGCAGGGCTTTGACGTCATCCCCGCCGGCACCCGATTCGCCCGCAGCGGCATCGACTCCATCTTCGACCTGCTACCCAGCCCCAACGGGCTACGCGACAGCAGCTTCGCCCTGCACGAGTGGCTGGGAATTTTGTGGTACAAACTCCGCTCGAATTTTGCCTGAAGGATCCCCATGAAAGCCCGCGTCAAACTCATCGAAGGCGTCAGCTTCGTCGGCCAGAGCGAATCCGGCCACAGCGTCGTCATGGACGGCCCGCCGGAATCCGGCGGCAAAAACCTGGGCGTGCGCCCGATGGAAATGCTGCTGCTGGGGCTGGGAGGCTGTTCTGCCTTCGATGTCGTCCATATTCTGCGCAAGGCTCGCCAGCAGATCACCGACTGCGTTGCCGACATCGACGCTACCCGCGCCGACACTGACCCCAAAGTGTTCACAAAAATTCACATCCATTTCGTCGTCACCGGCATTGCGCTCGACCCCAAGCGCGTGGAGCAGGCGGTGAATCTGTCCGCCGAAAAATACTGCTCGGCCAGCATCATGCTGGGCAAGGTGGCCGAAATCACCCACGATTTCGAGGTGGTGGAAGGCTGATCTTAAAAACGGCTACAAAGGAGCCCGTTTTGCTTCAAGCGTGCGACTTCAGGCCATCGATTACGTTTCGGCTGCGCTGTTGATTGCACATCGGATCACCTCAGGCGTAAATCCCCGGCTCTGCATGAAACGTATTTGCCGCGCTTTCTCGGTCATGTCTGCGGGGGGCGAGCCGAATTTCTTTTTCCACACCTCGCGCGCGCGATCGAGTTCGCTGTCGCGATTTTCACTCAGCACAGCGTCGATAATGGTATCGCTCACGCCGCGCTGGCGCAGGTCATAGGCCAGCTTGATGCCGCCAGCGCGTGCGCGGTGGTCGGCTACGTAACTTTCGGCGAAACGCCGGTCGGATAGCCAGTTTTTCGCCTCGAACGCGTCGAGCAGCGGAGCGATGTCGTCACCCGCAAAGCCCACTTGTTCGAGCTTGCGGGCGAGTTCAACACGGCTGTGTTCACGTCGCGCCAGCAGGCGCAAGGCGCGATCACGCAAGTCAGCCGGTTTCGGCGCGCAGCACTCAGACGTCGATTTCATCCTTGACCGCCGCAGGGTTGTTGACACCGACTGCGACGCGGACTTTGGCCTCTATTTCATGCGCGATTTCGGGGTGCTCTTTCAGATATTCGCGCGCGTTGTCCTTGCCCTGGCCGATTTTTTCGCCGTTGTAGGCATACCAGGCGCCGGATTTGTCGACCAGTTTGTGGAGGACGCCGAGTTCGATGATTTCGCCTTCGCGCGAGATCCCCTGGCCGTACAAAATATCGAAAAAGGCCTCCTTGAACGGCGGCGAGACCTTGTTCTTGACGACCTTGACCTTGGTTTCGTTGCCGATGATTTCGTCGCCCTTTTTGATTGCGCCGATACGGCGGATGTCGAGGCGGACGGAGGCGTAGAACTTCAGCGCATTGCCACCGGTGGTGGTTTCGGGGCTGCCGAACATGACACCGATTTTCATCCGGATCTGGTTGATGAAAATCACCAGGGTGTTGGTGCGCTTGATGTTGGCAGTGAGCTTGCGCAGCGCCTGGCTCATCAGGCGCGCCTGCAGGCCCATGTGCGAATCGCCCATTTCGCCTTCGATTTCGGCCTTGGGCGTGAGCGCAGCGACCGAGTCGATCACCACCACATCAACGCTGCCGGAACGCACCAGCATGTCGGCGATTTCCAGCGCCTGCTCGCCGGTGTCGGGCTGCGAAACCAACAGGTTGTCGACGTCGACGCCAAGTTTTTGCGCATAGGAGGGGTCAAGCGCATGTTCGGCGTCGATGAAGGCTGCCGTGCCGCCGAGTTTCTGCATTTCGGCAATGACCTGCAGCGTGAGCGTTGTTTTACCGCTCGATTCCGGGCCGTAGATTTCGACGACCCGGCCGCGTGGCAAACCGCCGATGCCCAGCGCGATATCGAGCCCCAGCGATCCGGTCGAGACGGCCTGAATGTCGCGTGCGACATCATGGTCGCCCAGACGCATGACGGACCCCTTGCCGAACTGTTTTTCGATTTGCCCGAGTGCTGCGGCAAGCGCCTTCATCTTGTCTTCGTTCATTGCGGCGGTGGCCATGGTGCTATCTCCTGTTTGGGTTGCGATGGAGGCAATGTAGGCGATATATCTGAAAGTGTCAATATTAATTATCACGTACTTACAAAATACACAGTTATTGTTTTTATTTGTCTGTAGCCTGCCTATAATCCACACACAAACAGCTTGGCCGGAGCAAGCAATATGATTTCAAAAGAAAAAATGCGGATGGATGTGAAGTGGGCGACGCGCCAGCGGCTGCAATATATCGAGCTGATGGCTTGGTACGCTGGGGGAGTAACGCGTAGCGATGTGGCCAAAGCCTTCGGCCAGTCCGATCCGGCGGCGACCAAAGACCTCAAGCTTTACAACGATCTTGTTCCGGGCAACCTGCGCTATCACCACCACGTGTTCGGTTTTGTGCCGACCGAATCGTTCAGTCCGGCTTTCGCCGATCTGTCGCCCGCCGCCGCGCTGCCCATCCTTGCCGCCAACCTGGCGGTAGCGAACGGCCCCTACGGCACGGAGCTGATCTACGGACTGCCGACAGCATCGCTGCCGCTCCCTGTCCGCCTGCCCAGCCAGCACACGCTGGCGCAGATCACCCGCGCCATTCATGGCCACCGTAAACTGCGCGTCAGCTACCGTTCGTTATCGGATCGCGAGTCCGAACCGGCACGCCTGCTCGAACCACATACCCTGGTCAACACCGGGCTGCGCTGGCACGTGCGCGCGTACAGCGAGGCGACCTGTGATTTCCGCGACTTTGTTCTGTCGCGCATGGAAGATGCCGAATGCCTGGAAGCGGCCGCCGAATCCAGCGCGCAATACGACGACGACTGGGTGGAAACCGTCAGTCTGCAGCTGGCACCGCACGCGGGACTGGATGCGGCAAAGCGGGAAAACCTGCTGCTGGATTACGGCACGGCCAGCGGCGTGATCGAGATGGACGTCCGCCGTGCGCTGCTCGGGTATGTGTTGCAACGCCTGAATGTCGACACCACGCTGGATCACGGGATGAACCCGGAAACCTGCCAGTTGATGCTGCTCAACCGCGACGAGATCGAGCCGTTTGCGGCGTGGGCGTTCAACTAGGGCGCCGTTCGATCGCGCGCTCCCGGGAACGCAGCAATACATGGCAAGCCCTATTGTTTATGGGGCAATTGATCCGCAAAGACTCAGACAGACACCGGGTCAGCCGCCGCACAGTCGAGCCAGACGCGGCTGCCCTCGATCCTGACCGGAAACTCGCGTGCGCAGCCCCTGTCGGGCGCCACCGCACAGCCGGAGTCGAGCTCGATGTTCCAGCCATGCATCGGACAGGTGACTTTTTTGCCATGGACGATGCCTTGCGACAGCGGTCCACCCTTGTGTGGACAGCGGTCTTCCAAAGCAAATATTTCGTCTTCGGCGTTGCGGAACACCGCAATATTCATGCTGCCGTGACGCACCACACGCGCGCCAAGTTTGGGGATGTCGGCCACATCCAGAATATCGATCCATTGATTCATGTCGGTTCCCTTATGCGACGACGGTTTCAAATTCATGCTTCAGCTTGCCTTCCCTGGCGCGCTCCATCCACGGATCTTTCTCAACCGACAGCGCAAACAGCATGCGTTCGTGCAGCGCGCGCCGCCCATCGTGGTCGTCGAGAATGCGTTTCTTCACGTAATCGAGACCCACGCGCTCGACGTAGTGCACGGTGCGGTCGAGGTAGCGCGCTTCCTCGCGGTAGAGCTGCAAAAACGCGCCGGTGTACTCGACGACTTCCGCTTCGGTCTTGACCTTGACGAGGAACTGCGCGACTTCGGTCTTGATGCCGCCGTTACCTGCGACGTAAATCTCCCAGCCGGAATCGACGCCGATGATGCCGACGTCCTTGATCGCGACTTCGGCGCAGTTGCGCGGACAGCCGGACACCGCGAGCTTGACCTTGTGCGGCGCCCACATTTTCCAGAAGATTTTTTCCAGGTCGACACCCAGCTTGGTCGAGTCCTGCGTACCAAAACGGCACCATTCCGAGCCGACGCAGGTTTTCACCGTGCGCAGCGCCTTGCCGTAGGCATGGCCGGAGGGCATGTCGAGATCGGCCCACACTTTCGGCAGGTCTTCCTTCTTCACCCCGAGCATGTCGATGCGCTGGCCGCCGGTGACTTTCAGCGACGGGATGGAATACTTGTCCACCACATTGGCAATCCGGCGCAACTCGTCGGGCGTCACCTGGCCCCCCCACATGCGCGGGATCACGGAATAGGTGCCGTCTTTCTGGATGTTGGCGTGGGCGCGCTCGTTGATGAAGCGCGACTGCGGATCGTCCTCCGCCTCGCCCGGCCAGGTCGAGATCAGGTAGTAGTTCAACGCGGTGCGGCAGCTGGCGCAGCCGTTCGGCGTGCGCCATTCCATGAATGTCTGCACCTGCGGAATCGTCAGCAGCTTGTTCTGCCGGATCGCCGCACGCACCTCCTCGTGGGTGTGGTCGGTGCAACCGCACATCGACTTGGTTTTCGGCGTGGCAGAGTAATCGCCGCCCGCCGTCACCGCCAGAATCTGTTCGACAAGGCCGGTACAGGAACCGCACGACGACGACGCCTTGGTGTGCTTGCGCACGTCTTCCAGCGTGAACAGTCCCTTCTCGCGGATCGCCTTGACGATGTCGCCCTTGCACACGCCGTTGCAGCCGCATACCTCCATGTCGTCGGTCATGCTGGCGGCCTTGTTGATGCCCTGGTGGCCGAGGTTGCCGCAGTGATCCTGGCCGAACATCAGGTGGTCGCGCAGCTCGGTCACGTCCTTGCCGTCACGCAGCAGCGAGAAATACCAGGCACCGTCGACGGTGTCGCCGTACATCACGCCACCGACCAGTTTGTTGTCCTTGATGACGAGTTTTTTATACACACCACCGAGGGGATCGGAATACAGAATCGCTTCCGTACCCTCGCCGCCCATGAAGTCGCCCGCAGAGAACAGATCGATGCCGGTGACCTTGAGCTTGGTCGAAGTGACCGAGCCCTGGTAGCGACCGATGCCATACTGCGCAAGGTGGTTGGCGCACACCTTGGCCTGCTCGAACAGCGGGGCGACCAGGCCGTAGGCAACGCCGCGGTGTGCGGCGCACTCCCCGATCGAATAGATGCGCGGATCGAAGGTCTGCAGGGTGTCGTTGACGAC
>Ga0209254_10004744_pt1 | contig 12453 bp, 10 predicted proteins | sample FrelakmetDIP11DI_FD_187148 | JGI IMG/M metagenome (GOLD analysis project Ga0209254, IMG submission 187148) | Freshwater lake sediment microbial communities from the University of Notre Dame, USA, for methane emissions studies - DIP11 DI (SPAdes)... | ecosystem: Environmental > Aquatic >...
CTCACAGCCGGTGATTCGCGGGAGCCGGAACTGGCCGGTATCTGGGGGGCGGTTTCCGGTTCCTTTTTCACCCTGCTGATCACCCTGGTCCTGTCGTTTCCGATCGGGGTCGCCTCCGCCGTTTACCTGGAGGAATTCGCCAAAAAGAACCGCTGGACCGACCTGATCGAAGTCAACATCAACAATCTGGCGGCGGTTCCCTCCATCGTTTTCGGGCTGCTGGGGCTGGCGGTGTTCCTGAATTTTTTCGGTCTGCCGCGCTCGGCACCCCTGGTCGGCGGACTGGTGCTGACCCTGATGACGCTGCCCACCATCATCATCGCCAGCCGCTCGGCACTGCAGGCGGTGCCGCCGTCGATCCGCGAGGCGGCCCTGGGCGTGGGCGCCTCGCGGATGCAGATGGTCGTGCACCACGTGCTGCCGCTCGCGCTGCCGGGTATGCTGACGGGCGCCATCATCGGCATGGCGCGCGCCCTGGGGGAGAGCGCGCCCCTGTTGATGATCGGTATGGTGGCCTTCATCGTGGACATACCCAAGGGCGTCACCGATCCCGCAACGGTCCTGCCCGTTCAGATCTACCTCTGGGCGGACAGCCCGGAGCGGGCCTTCGTGGAGCGAACCTCGGCGGCCATCATGGTGCTGCTGGCATTCCTGGTGGTGATGAACGCCGGGGCCATCATTCTGCGGAAAAAATTTGAACGCCGTTGGTAAGCCGCCGCCGGCTTACCAAATCAATTTCTAACATTCGTCTAGCACCGATCTCTCAATCGGTGCCTATTTTCAAAATTATAACGGTTCAGAGGTGATGGATACTTAAACCCAAGGAGGAATCAAATGAAGAAAGCAATTGTATTTGCCATCGTGGCCGCTTTGGTCGCGGCGACGGCAGGCGTGGTCCATGCGCAACAGCGGGACAGCATCAGCATCGTCGGCTCTTCGACGGTTTACCCGTTTGCCACGGTCGTTGCGGAAAAGTTCGGCAAGGCCGGGTCGTTCAAGACCCCCAAAATCGAGTCCACCGGTACCGGCGGGGGCTTCAAGCTGTTCTGCGGCGGCGTTGGGGTTCAGCACCCGGATATGTCGAATGCCTCGCGGGCCATCAAGGCCTCCGAGTTCGAGACCTGCCAGAAGAGCGGCGTGACGGAGATCGTCGAGGTCAAGATCGGCTATGACGGCATCGTTGTGGCCAACTCCAAAAAAGTAGCGGCACTGAAGCTGACCACTAGGGATATCTTCCTGGCTCTGGCAAAGGAAATCCCGGATCCCAAGGGCGGGGAGGGCTTGGTGGCCAACCCGTATAAGACGTGGAAGGAAGTCAACGCTTCGCTTCCGGACGTCAAGATCGAGGTCCTCGGTCCGCCGCCGACCTCCGGGACCCGCGACGCCTTCCTGGAACTGGGGATGGAGCCGGGGGCTCTCAAGTTCGAGAGCTTGAAGAAGCTTTCCAAGGACGACGCCAAAAAGTTCCAGAAGGTTTTCGCCTCCATCCGTGAGGACGGCGCCTACGTGGAAGCCGGTGAGAACGACAATCTCATCGTCCAGAAGCTGGGCGCGAACCCGAACGCGCTGGGCATTTTCGGATTCAGCTTCCTGGATCAGAACAACGACAAGATCCAGGGATCCCATGTGGACGGCAACCCGCCGACCTTCGAAAACATCGCCAGCGGCAAATACCCGATGTCCCGGCCGCTGTTTTTCTACGTGAAGAAGGCGCACGTCGGGGTGATCCCCGGCATCAAGGAGTACCTGGCGGAGTTCACCAGCGAGAAGGCCTGGGGCAAAGACGGCTACCTCAGCGAAAAAGGCCTGATTCCCCTGCCGGACGGCGAGCGCAAACAGGTGGCCGATTCCGTCAAGGCGCTGAAAGCCTTGACGGAAGTGAAATAAGCGTTCCCCGTTTCACTGCGGGCAGGCCAATAAGCATCCATCATTGGCCTGCCCGATTTTACGGCGGGGCTTTACTTATCCTCGGCCGATTGGTAGCTTTCGGGACAACAAAATATGCTCACATTGACAAGGGTGGAAGAAACCGCATTGGCAGGCACGATGGCTGAACCCACTTCAAAAGTCAAAGTCGGCGGCGATGCCGGCAGACCCCGCGTCAGCCGCGAAAAGCGCGAGACCGTCGGCGCCATCACGGTCGAAAACCCACGCATGGTCTGCCGCAACGTCAACGTCTATTACGGCGACAAGCAAGCCATTAAAAACCTGTCGATCGACGTCGGCCGCAACGAAGTCCTGGCCATGATCGGACCCTCGGGGTGCGGCAAGTCCACCTTCATCCGCTGCCTGAACCGCATGAACGACACCATCGACGGTTGCCGGGTGACCGGAGAGATCGTCTTGGACGGGGTCAACATTTACGACAATAACGTCGATGTCGTGCCGCTCAGGGCCCAGGTCGGCATGGTGTTTCAGAAGCCCAATCCCTTCCCCAAATCGATCTACGAAAACGTGGCCTACGGCCCCCGTATCCACGGGCTCAGCCGCACCAAATCCGAGCTGGATGAGATCGTAGAAACGTCCCTCAAGAAAGCCGGGTTGTGGGAAGAGGTCAAGGACCGTATGGACCAGCCCGGGACCGGGCTTTCCGGCGGCCAGCAGCAACGGCTTTGCATCGCCCGGACCATTGCGGTGAACCCCGAAATCATTCTCATGGACGAGCCCTGCTCGGCCCTCGACCCGATCGCCACGTCGGTCATCGAAGATCTCATGCTCGAGCTTCGCACCCAGTACTCCATCTGCATCGTGACCCACTCCATGCAGCAGGCCGCGCGGGTCTCCCAGCGCACGGCCTATTTCCACCTGGGCGATTTGATCGAGGTCGGCCCCACCGACCGCATCTTCACCAACCCGCGGCACGAACTCACGCAGGACTACATCACCGGCCGTTTCGGCTGATGATCCAGGCTGAGATGAACGCCCCTTCTGCGGAAGACGTGCGTCTCGGCCGTTTGGCTTCCGTTCGCCTCGCATCCCGGCGCGTTTGATCAGCCCGGAAATAATACGAAAAGATTTCAAACTCCCTTCTGCCCATGGATGGCGGCAGTAGCGAATGGTTTCATGCGACGCTTTTTTGCGAGGGAGGGAGGGAACGAAGAGTTCAGTGGGATTGCAGGCCGCGGGGCAGGGCAACCAGGGTGTCCGCGCAGGTGAAAAACACATCTATCCCAAGAGGGAGATACCGGCGCTGGTCGTCCCAATCCGACCAGAAATGGAGGGGGAGCCCGGTCGGCCTCGACTGCAGGCTACGGCCGGACACCTCGCGAAGCCTGCCGGTCGGTATGGAAAAGCCGGGGACTTGCAGGATGAGCGTGGTGGATCTCTCGAGCAGGTCGTCTTCCCCGAGGTGAAACTGCCCGAGAGGGGGAATGCGAAAAGGGTCGGCGATGAACGCGACCCTGGCCATGCACGGCTCCGTCACCAGGCTGCAGCTGCTGGTCTGCTGCAGCCAGTCTGCTGGCTCGGAGTCCCAGTGAAGGTCCGTCCACACCGGTGTTTCCGGGTTGACCCAAGTTGCCAGGAGTGCCGCCGAGGCGCCGTTCAGCCGCCAGGGAAGACCATCGGACGTCGGCAGGCGGACGGCTGCGCCCGGTTGTTTCAGGGCGGTCAGGACAGCCTGAAACGTGCCGGGAGCAGTATCCTCCACGTCGACCGGCAACCACTGGATGGCATGTGAGCTGACCACGGTTGACCTCCTGGCTGAAAAAGCAGGTTGTTTTTTTCGTTTTTTACTGCAGAGTTGTTAGGCGGGAATTAAGAAAAAGCTAGAAATTGATGGACGCGCAAGAAGTCATCAGAAATTGGGTAGATATTACTCCGTCTAAACAGGTGCAACTCAAGCCGATGTCAGGCGGAGCGGGGTGCCCGCCGCGGCGGGCACCCCGCTCCGCCTGTGCGTGAGTTGCTGGTATCAGACATATTTACTTGCCGGAGTAATAAAACACGGTCAGGAGTGCTCCAGATCCCGCGGCAGGTGGATGGTGAAGAGGCTCCCTTCGCCCAGGCTGCTCTCCACCGTGACGTGGCCGCCATGGGCCTGGGCGATGTGTTTGACGATGGCCAGCCCCAAACCCGTCCCTCCGGCAGCCCGGCTGCGAGCCTTGTCGACCCGATAAAAGCGTTCGAACAGCCGGGGAAGATGCTTTTTCTCGATGCCGATCCCGTGGTCCCGCACGCTGAGCTGGATTTCGTTGCCGGAGGTCCTTGCCTGCAGCAGCACCGCTTTTTCGGGATCGCTGTATTTGACGGCGTTGTCCAATAGGTTCACCACGGCCTGCTCAAGCAGCACCGGGTCCACCGCTGCCGCAAGCCCATCGTCTCCGCCGAGTTCGATCTGGATTCGCTTTTCGTCGGCCCGCGGCCGGCAGATCTGAACGGCGTTCTGGAAAATGTCGCGCAGGCGGGTCTTTTCGCGTTTGACGTCGCCGCGCTCCCCCTCGTTTTCAATCCGCGAGAGCATCAGCAGGTCTTCGATGATGGTGTTCAGCCGGTCCACGTGCCTGGAGATGATGCCGAGAAATCGTTCCGCCTCCTCCGGGGTGGCGTCGGTGTTCTGGTGAAGCGTTTCGACGAATCCCTTGATCGCCGTGAGGGGCGTCTTGATTTCGTGGGAGACGTTGGCGACGAAGTCACGGCGCATGTCCTCCAGGCGGCGCAGCTGGGTCACGTCGCTGAACACAACGAGCATGCCGATCGGTTCCGGCCCCACGTCGAGCAACGGTGCGCTCTTGATGTTCAGAATGCGCTCGCCGTTGCGGTACACCGCGACGTCGTCCTCCACGGGGGCTCGGCTTTTCAGGGAGCGGGCGACGAACTTCTGGATGGCGAGGTTGCGGATCGCCTCCGGGATGCTGCGGCCCCGGACTTTTTCAGGGTCGATGTCGAACCACCGTGCCGCGGCCTGGTTCACGCTGATGATGCGCTCATCGCGGCTGACGGCGATAACGCCCTCCAGCATGCTGGAGAGCACGGCCTCCAGCTGGTTGCGCTGACTGACGACGGTCTGCATGCGGCTTTCCAATTGGGCCGCCATGCGGTTCAGGGATTCGGCCAGGCCGGCCAGCTCCTCGGAATTGGGTATCGCGATGCGGTGCGCCAGTTCGCCCTCGGCCAGGCGTGCGGCTCCCTGTTTGAGCTCAGCCATTTTCAGGCCGTATTGCCGGGAAATGGCGAGCGTCACCCCGAGTGCCAGGAGGGCGACGATTCCGCCGATGACCCAAAACTCCGTGCGTATCCGTGCGACCTGGGCTTCCATTCGAGCCAGCGGGATGGCCGCTCGAATCACACCGATCGGCTGCGAATCCATCTTGACGGCGACGGCCACGTAGACGACGTTTTGCTGCAGGGTGTTGCTGAAGCGCCGGGAGGTTGCCTTGCCGTTTGCCAGGGCGCCGGCAATCTCCGGCCGGGCGGCATGGTTGTCCATGTTCCGGGGCGTTTCCCACGTGTCGCCGATGACGGTGCCGGAGGGCAAAATAACGGTGAAGCGTGTTTCAGAGGCCTTTCCGGAGATCTTGCAGATAGCATCGACGGCGGCCGGGTCAGGCGGGTCGAGATACCGAACGACCTGGTTTTCAATCAGGCGTGCGCGATCGAAGAGCTCGACCGCGGTCTCTTCTTCAAGAAACGCATCCAGCGACTGCGTAAAATACCAGCCGGCCGCCACCAGGGCGCCCAATGCAATGAAGATGTAAGAGAAAAACAGGCGCCAGACCAGTTTTCTGGGCTTTCTCATGGCCTTTCCTTGAAGCGGTAGCCCACGCCGCGCACGGTTTCGATGTAATGCCCGTAAGCCCCCAGTTTCTTGCGGAGGCCGACCACTTGGACGTCCACGCTGCGGTCGGTGACGGGGTAGTCGCTGCCGCGCACGGCATCGACGATCTGGGAGCGGGTGAAAACCCAGCCCGGCCGGCGCGTCAGGACACAGAGCAGCTGGAACTCAGTGAAGGTCAGCTCCAGGGCTTTGCCGCCGGCCAGCACCGTGCGGCGGCCCGGATGGATCTCGAGCTCGTGGATCGTGATGACCTTGGTGTCGTCCAGGGCCGCCCTGGACCGGCGCCGCAGCACGGCCTTGACCCGCGCCGTCAGCACCCGCGGGCTGAACGGTTTGGTGATGTAGTCGTCGGCCCCGATTTCAAGCCCGGAAACGACGTCTGCGTCCTCGCCCTTGGCGGTCAGCATGACGATCGGCACACCCTTGGTCCGGGCGTCGGCCTTCAGCGCCTTGGCCACCTCCAGTCCGTCCAGCCCCGGCAGCATGAGGTCCAGCACGATCAGGTCAAACGTTTCGTGTTTTGCCTTCTTCAGCGCCTCCTCCCCGGTTGCCGCCAGCGTCAATTGGTAGCCTTCGCGGGTCAGGTGGAAGCGGATGAGTTCCAGTATATCTTCTTCATCATCGACGACCAGAATGCGCTCTTTGGCCATGCCGGTTCATCCTTATTTAGGTTTGACTCAGATTAGCGATATTTCAGCTGCCGATCAATTTATTTGTTCCGAATTGGCGCACCGTTAAGATGGGGTTAGTTTACGGTTAGAATGCCAGGGGAACGGCGTGGCGGGTGATTTTTCAGCCGGTATTCTTTTTGTGTTGTCCGTCCATCCAACGGCAAAGAGGGCCGCGCGCCATGTAGGCAACCGTTGCGAATAAAATGCATAATCCGGATACAAGGTGGAAACAACCTTCATTTTTTGATAATGATGAAAAAAAGGGCAGTGAACCGTGTATTTTCCTTTTTATGGATGCCTCGCACCCATGGCAAGCGATCACAACAGCAGGATTCTGATTCTATCTGCCTCCGTTGGCGGCGGCCATATTCGGGCAGCTGAAGCGATGGAGCTCGCTTTTCGGCAAACGGCGCCGTGGGCGGAAATTCGCAACATTGATGTCCTGACCCTGGCAAACAAGGCATTCCGGCGCATTTACGGCAAAGGCTATCTCGATTTCGCCAATCGCGCACCCCATCTTCTCGGATACGTCTACGATTTTCTCGACCGGCCCAATGACAAGGACGGCGACGGAGAACGCGGCCGTCTGCGGGTCGCCCTGGAAAAGCTGAACATGCAGCCTTTTCTCAAGCTGCTGAAATCCGAGACGTGGGACATGGTCGTGAACACGCACTTCCTGCCGGCGGAGATCATCGGCTCCCTCAGATTGTCCGAAAGCATATCGGTACCCCAGGTGACCGTCACGACCGATTTCATGAGCCACCGTATGTGGATCCAAGAGCCCTGCGAACATTATTTTGCCGCCTGCGACGAAAGCGCCGTTTACCTGAACTCCTGGGGCGTCCACCGGGAGCGCATCTCCGTGACGGGCATCCCCATTCACCCGGTTTTTTGCCGGCGCAAGCATCGGTCCACATGCCTCAGCGCCCAGGGGATTATAGGCGACCGCCCCATTGTTCTGCTTCTGTCCGGCGGTTTCGGGGTCGGGCCCATCGAGAAAATCCTCCAGGCAACCTTGATGATAGAGATCCCGACAGATGTGATTGTCGTATGCGGGAGAAATGCGGAGCTGAGCCGAAAACTTGCCCAGCAAGAACCTCCGCGGCGCCACCGCGTCAAGATCGTGGGGTTCACCACCGAGATCGATGAGCTCATGGCCATCGCCGACGTGGTCATTTCCAAACCGGGCGGGCTGAGCTCGGCAGAGGTTTTGGCGAGGGGCAGCGTTCTGGCCATCGTCAACCCCATCCCCGGGCAGGAAAGCCGCAACGCCGACTATCTCCTGGAAAACTGGGCGGCGGTCAAGATCGGGCCGTTGGCCACCCTGCCCTATAAAATAAATGCACTGCTGAACGACCATCCGCGGCTCGAACGCCTGAAGGCCAACGCCCGCAGGCTCGGCCGACCGCGTGCCGCCTTCGCTGTTGCGGAAAAGGTGCTGGCAATCATCAGGGCCGCAAGGTCTATCGATCCCAAACGCCCTCGACGCTAAGCCCATTTTCCTCGGGGGGTGTGACGGGTGAACCCAGAGTGTGCGAGGCGGGTATCGGACCGATAACGTATGGGGACATATGCCCGCGGCCGGCCGGCTCGAGACTATTGAGAACCGATCAGGTACAGAACGATGCCGAGAGGGGTGCCGAGCCAGTAATCCCGAGGGGCGATCCACCACCAGGAATCACGGTGCCAGCTGATGGATTGCGGCTTGAAATTCCTGAAGCCGTAGGCGCGGTTGCAGATGAACCACAAAAAGTCCTCTACTATCCAGAAAAGAATCACGAAGGCCAGTATGCGCAGCTCGTAAAGAAAATTCCAAGGCACCAGGTTCAAGCCGAACGGGAGGTGGGCAATAAACAAAATGAAAACCTGAGCGTAAAAATGATATCCCGTGATCGGCTTCTTGTAAAACCTGCGGGTCCACTTGTTTTCGACCCGCCACGTCGGCAGATTCTCAGCCCAGCCGCATCTTCCCTCGATCTGTATTTCCCACAGAGCAAACACCCATGAAACCGATATCAGAAACCCGAAGAAAATTGCATGTTCCATTGAAATTTTTCTCTCCCGCCTGACAACGATGTGCTTGACGGGCATGCAAGCAGTGTTAGGGCTTTGTCAGATTTTGGTTATTTCTTCAGCGGTTGAATTGGGCACACTCAGCATCTGGCTTGCAAAGCGCTTGAAGGTAGTTTAAGTTTTTTAAAATTATCGGCAAATGGAGGCCTCCCGGTGACCCTGGAACAGGCAGTGCGTGCCCGCAAGCTCCTCGGCAAGTTGGGCGCCTTGTTTTTTTTGCTCTTTTTCGCTTCGCTGCTTGACAGTTGTGTCGCGCGGTTTCGGGAGCCGCTTTTTACCGTGCATTTGTTGCCGGGCGGAAGCGAACTGGTCGACGGGCAGGTCGACCATGACCTGAAAGAGCCGTCCCAGTTGCGCGTCGAGACAACATCGGAAAGCGTTCGGTTGAAAATCGACCGGTTCCAACCCAGCTTCTGGCTGGGGGGCAACATGTGGGTCGGCGACATTTCGGCTGCAGCCGATGCAGCCGCCGGCACCTACGATTTGCGCGTGTTTGCGCCCAACCAGCCGGCCAAACCGCCGGTGGCGGCCTTTCGTGCCGTCGTGTACCCGGACTACGCTGCGCTGCGGAAAAGCTATTTCTCCCTCATTCGACGAACCTTCGACGTGCACCCGGGCATGGTCTCCCTGGCCTGCATCGCCGCACTTGGATTCGTCATGGGCATGATGTTTCTGCTTGGCCGACGCGTGGAGCGATTGCTTGCGGACCAGGGACAGGCGGAAATTTTCTTGGTGAAAACAGCCGCCGGCGGGGTCGAGGTCTGGTTCGGCCTCGGGAGGCGCCACGGCGTCGAACCGGGCATGCGGGTGAATATCAGCACCGAGAACGGCCAGCCGATTGGCCATGCCGTTGTGCAGCGCGTGGAAACGGAGAACAGCATGGCGCTGGCCGACGGCCGTGCCGAACGGTTGCCGAAGGGTGCGATCGCTGCGCTGCCGGCAGCCCGCATCAGAAAGAAATAGGGAGGTATCCTATGGAATATGTAGTCATTGCCGTCGTTTTGCTGGGTTCCGTTCTCATCGGGTTGCAGATCGGTGCCCGCATCCGGAAAAAGCGCAAACCATAGGGCGTTGCGCGATCCGCAAGAGCTCCCTGCCGGAATTCCCACCGATCGTTGTATCGGGGTTCCCTTAAGGTTTTGAAAAATTGACCGAAAACAACACCAAGGGGAACCCGGTGAACGGCATCGACACCTTTGATTCGAACCAGGTCATTGGAGCCACCCTCGGCAGCGCCACGATCCTCACGGAGCTGGCGCGGGGCTCCATGGGAGTGGTGTTCGCCGCCTTCCAACAGAGCCTGAAACGCCGCATCGCGGTCAAGGTCCTGCCGCAATGCATGTACACCGAGGAGTCCGTTCGGCTCTTCGAGCAGGAAGCCGAGGCGGTGGCCGGGTTGTCGCACCCCAACATCGTGCCGATCTACGAAATCGGCGAAGCGCCGGGCTTCCGCTGGTTCACCATGCAACTGATCGAGGGGGCCTCCCTGGCGGTCATGCTCCGGAAAATCGCCGGGAACCCGGTGCCGTCGCGGCGCATTCTGCCGATCCGGACCGCTCTGACCATGGTCCGGCAGATACTCGAGGCGTTGAGTTTCGCTCACCGTCGCAAGGTGGTGCACCGGGACATCAAGCCCGAAAACATCCTGGTCATCGCAGAGTCCCATATCCCCGTCATCACCGACTTCGGGATATCGAGGATCGTCTCCGCGCCGGTCGATGCCATGCAGACACCGCGGGGAAGCCCCCTTTACATGGCACCGGAGCAGATCCTCAGCGCCGACACCGATGCCCGGGCGGACATTTATGCCGTCGGCATTCTGTTGTTCCGGCTCCTGGTCGCGGCGCTGCCCCTGATCGCCCACGCATCGGCCGATGAGCTTCTGGCGGCGAAGCTCTCGGGCCGGGGAATCTTCACCCGCGCTCCGTCTCAGGCCAACCCGCGTCTGCACCCGCACATGGATGCCGTGGTGGCCGCAGCCACGACCCATGACCCTCGTGCGCGCTATGCCTCCTGCCGGGATTTCCTGACAGCGCTGGCGGGGTATGAACGCAAACACGTGGGGCCGCAGTGACCATGCTGAACACGGAGTCCATCAAAAAGGGGTATCACAAGGCGGGAAAATCGTTCGTGCTCCTGTTCAACCGCGTTTCCATGTACGGGCCGGGGCACCCGTTTTCAGTTCAGGCCGTCGACGAATTCTTCCACTCCATGCAGGATCTGTTGCAGGCCACCTCGCCGGTGGTCCTGATCTACACCCGCAACCAGTTTTTTCTCGAGGATGAGCCGCTCGACCGGAACCTGAATTTTTTTAAGATGGCCTCGCATTTCAAGAAAAACGAGGTGACGTCCATCTCGATTGAAAAAGGCCTGCAGAAGGACGAAGTGGAGAATTTCGTCAAGATTTTCCTTGACCCGCGCAGCTACCCGGGCGCGGAGGCGATGCGGAACGCCGCCGCCGCACGGCAGGTCCGCAACATCCGGATCAATCACATCTTCTACCAGAAAGTGACCGAGGACGACCAGGTCGTCGCGAAATCGACGGCCGCAAAAACCGAGCAGCTCAGCGGTGAACTGGACACTTCCCATGAGGTCCAGGACGCGTTGAGCATGATTGCCGGCAAGCTGCTGATGGAGGAGTTGGATCAAAGCCTGTCGCTCAAGAGCCTGATGGCGGACCCGGGGGCCCTTTCCCGCGGCATGGTGGAAAAAGGCCTGGCCGAGAGCCTTGGCGGGGGACCGCCGCGGGATGCGGCGGGGCAGCCCTACTCGATCACCCGGCACTTGGGTGCACTCGGCGCCGAGATCCGGCAGGTCCTCGCCGGCAACGCCCCGGTGGCGCTGCCGGAGCTGGCGGAAGCGCTTTTGAGGATGAAGCGCGAGCTTTTGAGAGAAATCGAGGCCCAGAAATCCGTCGGCGTCGCGCTGGATCCGAAAAACGAGATCCGGGACCAGGCCGAATCCGTCACCGATACGGTGATCATAGAGCTGATCCGGAAGGAGTACGGCCAGGGCAAGACCCCGGTGGAACGGCTCGCCTTCATCCTGGAGCGCATCCTGCCCTTCCCCGAGGACCTCGCGCGGCTGCTTCCCAGAATCAGAGAATGCCTGTTGGGCGAAGGCATGCCGGTGTCGGACTTCTCGAAGCTGATCCAGCAGATAGGTGCCGACCGGCAAAACGAAGGCATCGTCCAGGCGGTTACGCAGGCCGCAGAGGACATCGGGGTCGATGGGGACGATATCCTGGACCGGTTGAAATCGGACCCCTCCGGCTTCACACGGCTATTGTACCTGGCCGCCGAAATCGAGAAGGAGTCCGGCAGTTCCAAGCCGCTGTGCGACATCCTGGTCGACCATCTGGAGCGCATCGCACCCAAACTGGCCGGCCGCCAAGCCGGCAGCGGCACGGACGCCGGCGAGGAGGCGCTGCGCCGGATGATCATCCGGTTCAACTCCGGCGTGGTGGACAGCCTGCGCGAGGGCTATGTCGACGCCCAGTTCGTCGGCGACGTCGAACGGCGCCTGCAAGAGCGGCTCGAGGCCAGCGTCGAGACCATCCGCGCGGAGCTTTCGCAGTACAAGGCGGCGCTCAAGACCAGCGGCACGGACCGCCGGTCGCTCCTGCAAAGCCTTGAAGACGGTCTTCCCGAAGCGCATGCGCTCAAACCGATCCTGCGGCAGGTCGGCGCGGACTTCCGCGCTCAGAACCTGGATGAGAACGACTTCCAGAAAATCCTTGAACTCATCGATGCCGCAAGGAAACGCACCCGCAAGGCCGAAAAAAAGATCGATGAAGTCGTTTTCAGCAAAAGGCACACGCGGGCGCTTCTTGAAATAGAAATAGCCCGTGCGAGCCGTTACGGCACCGACCTGAGCGTAATTGCCTTTTCGATTTACAAGGCGGGCGGCAGGCGGTCGGGCGGCAGCCGGGAG
>Ga0209254_10004745_pt1 | contig 12450 bp, 6 predicted proteins | sample FrelakmetDIP11DI_FD_187148 | JGI IMG/M metagenome (GOLD analysis project Ga0209254, IMG submission 187148) | Freshwater lake sediment microbial communities from the University of Notre Dame, USA, for methane emissions studies - DIP11 DI (SPAdes)... | ecosystem: Environmental > Aquatic >...
TGGAGCTAAATATTATTTTCAAGGCTAAATGATAGGGCTCCTGGTTTATATCATCTACCTGGACGAATGAGATGGAAGGATATGAGCGTTCGTCCTAAGCCGGTCTTTCTCCTGCGGTCAGCTCCCACCAAGACGACTCCATTCTCTTGAACGCTCCTTCCCATGTCAGGGAGTCAAGGCGGCAGTCTCTTGCCGCCGATGCTCGGCCACACTCGAGGCTTCTCACCAGCTGCCGGCCAAGGGCCGAGGCCAGCCGGTCGACGAAGGCCGGCAGGTCCTCCGGCTGCGGCGTGTCCGGGCCGGTGAGCCGGGGCAGGGGCACGCGCTCCACGAGGCCATCGGCGGAAAGTCCCTCCGGCATCCAGGAATCCAGGCCGGGCAGGTCGGTCATCACCACCCGGCAGCCGCAGGCGAGAGACTCGATCACCACCAGCGGCAGGCCTTCGAAGAAGGACGGCAGGACGAAGACGTCGGCGGTTTGGAATACCGCGGCCAGCCGCTCCTGCGGCAGCGGCCCCAGAAAAACGACGTCGGCCAGGTCCGCGGCCTGGCGCCGGATGACGTCCTCGCCGGCGTCGCCGGCCGCGCCCGCCAGGAGCAGCCGGACGCGCTTGCCGGCGGGCGGTCTGACCCGCCGCATGGCCTCCACCAGCCAGGGCACGCCCTTGGGTGCGCTGATTTTGCCGGCGTAGGCGATGACCAGTTCGTCGCGATCGGCTGCCGGCGTGCAGGCCGGGTCGGAAACGAACAGGTCGTCGCGGAACCCGGCGCCGACCACGCGGATGCGCGACTCCGGAACTGCGTAGGCCTTCGCGACCCGCGCCCGGTTGTCCGGGTGCAAAGCGAACACGCGGTCCACGGCGGAGCAGCCCGGCACGACCACCGGCGCCAGGTGCGCGGCGTTCACCAGCTGGCGCAGCTCCGTGCCGTGGCTGTAGGCGCAAAGCGGGGTGTCGGGGAAAAGGACCCGCGCCAGCGCGGTCAGCAGCCAGAGATGGTTGCACTGGATGACGTCCGGTTGGAAATCCCGGCTGGCGCTGGCCAGCGCGGCCGCGAACGCCTGGAGGTAGCCTTCCAGCATGTCGGCGGTGAAGGTTGAGAACCGCGAGGAGGGATACGGCATGCTGTCGCTCATGCCGGGAATCGGAAAGGCGACCGGCGGCCGGTCGAAGCGCACCGGGAACACGTCTTCCGGCGCGAGCGGCTGGATTTGTGGCAGCGGCTCGGAGCCGGGCAGGCCGATGACGGCGCGCTGGCGATAGCCCGCCTGCGCCGCGCAGCGCACCATGGCCAGCAGCGCCACACCGCTGCCGGTCTTGCCGGGCTGCTGCGACAGCAGGTGCAGGATTTTCGAAGGCGCGGAAGCGCTGCTCTTCCGACGCGGGAACGACGGCTTATAGTCAAGAAGCCGCCGGGTCAGACCCCCGCAGGTCCCAAGGCCGTTAAGAAAACCGGTAGTCTCAGGAGCGCAGCGGTTTGTCTTCATCATCGTAATGGCGACATGTCGCGCCGCGCCATTCTTTAAATGTTTTCTCCAATTGAAATGAAGCGGCGCTATCCGCTTCATTTCAGCCGCTTCATTTCACGTGAAGTTCAGAATCATGCTGTCCTGCGCGACGTAGGGCCTGAAGGGCAGGTCGGTCTTCTTGGCCAGGTAGCCCGGCACCACCACGCCGCTGTCGAACTGGGCGTAGTTGACGAAGGTGCGGCCGTCGATGCGCACTTTCATCCCCTCCGCCGGCTGTTTCAGCGGCACGATGGCGTATACGTCGCAAAACTGGCTTTTCAGATGAGGGTAGCCCAGCCGCTCCGCGTTCTGCCCGATGCTCACTTCGCGGTAGTGCCGCGAATCCGTCGCTATTTCATGGCGATGGTCTGCGCCGATCTGTCTGATGATGTGCTTCAGGTCGTCGTTCATGGTGCGCTGCTCCACGTCATTCCGTTTTGAGATCGAGCGCCTTTCCGAAGCGGCGGGCGCGTTCGAAAAAGGCCTCCAGCTTCTTCTGCACTTCCCCGTACACCGTTCGCGGCGGAAAGCTGCCGGCTTCGTCCGGCTGGCCGGCGGGAGCGCCGGTGAGAATCTCGATGGCCTCGGCGACGGCGGCGACGCGGTAGACATGAAACTGCTTTTTCCTCACGGCGTCGATCACGTCCCGGCGCAGCATCAGGTTCTGCGTGTTGGAGGAAGGAATGATCACTCCCTGAGTCCCCGTCAAGCCCTTCTCCCGGCAGACGTCGAAGAACCCCTCGATCTTCTGGTTGACGCCGCCGATGGCCTGGATCTGGCCCTTCTGGTTGACCGACCCGGTGGCGGCGATGCCTTGGCGGATCGGGATGCCGGAGAGGCTCGAGAGGATGGCATAGAGCTCGCTGGCCGAGGCGCTGTCGCCGTCGATGTCGTCGTAGCTCTGCTCGAAGGTGATGCTGATGGCGAGGGTCAGGGGGTGGCGCTGGGCGAACACGCGGCCGAGGTAGCCCGACAGGATCAGGACACCCTTGTCGTGGGTGCGTCCGCTCAGCTCGGCCTCGCGTTCGATGTTGATCACGCCCGGCTTGCCCATGAAAGTCTCGGCCGTGATGCGCACCGGCCGGCCGAAGGAGTATTCGCCGATCTGGAAGACCGCCAGCCCGTTGATCTGCCCGACCACGGCGCCATCGACATCCATCATGATCGTGCCGTCCATGTAGGACTCGTGCATTTTCTGTTCGTAAAGGTTGTAGCGGAAGCGGTGCTCCCGGAAAGCGCGGAACACGTGCCGCTCGGAGATCACCCGGCCCTTCTGCCGCCGGGCCCAGTAGTCCGCCTCCTTCAACACCCCCAGCAGCGGTCCGAAGCGGATGGAGAGCTTGTTCTGGTCGGAGACGTATTTCTCGCCGAACTCGACGATGGCGGCCACCCCGCGGGGGTTGAACGGCAGCAGGTTTTCCTCCCGGCAGACGCGCGCGATGAAGCGGGCATAGAGCTGCTCGGTTCCCGGCGTGCGCGCCACTTCCTGATCGAAGTCGGCCCGGATTTTGAAGAGCTTGTTGAACTTGGAGTCGTAGTTCTGCAGCAGTTCGAACGTCTCGTAGCTGCCGAGCAGCAGGACCTTGGCCTCGAGCGGGATCGGCGCCGGCCGCAGGGAGGTGGTGCCGAAGGCCGACTCCTCGTGCACGTCTTCGATCGCCAGGCTCTGGGTCTGGAGCGCGCGCTTGAGCGCTTCCCAGACGTAGGGGTGCATGAGCAGCGACTCGATCTCCATGATCAGGTAGCCGCCGTTGGCGTTCAGCAGGGATCCGGCCTGCACCAGGGTGAAGTCGGTGTTGACCGTGCCCATGTAGGCGCGTTTTTCGATGCGGCCGAAGACGTTGAAATAGGTGGGATTGGCCTCGAAGATGATGGGCGCCCCCTTCATCGGCTCGCGGTGCACCAGCACGTTCACCTGGTAGTCCTGGAAAGGGGCCTTGGGAGGATGGGGGCACTCGCCGGCGGCCGGCGGCTCGCTCTTTTCGACCGGCATGAACTGGTTGAAATTGTCGACGATGTCGGACTGAAGATTCTCCAGGTAGTCCAGGACCGGAGCGCGGTCCTTGAAGTCGGCGCGGATCGGCTCCAGGCGCTTCTTCACGAGCGCCAGCACCACCTCGTTCATGAGCCGCTCGATGTCGGCGTGCAGCTGCTGGCTGAGCTTCTCGATCCGGCGGCTCGAGGCTTCGATCTCCGCCTGGATCTGGCCCACCTTGGCGTCGATCTCGGCCTTCACCGGGTCCGAAAGCTTCTGGTAGTCCTCCGCGGCCAGGATCTTGCCGTCCACGATCGGCACCACGGGGTAGTCCTTCTGCGAGGAGTCGATGTGCAGGCTGCGCTCCGCGGCGAAGCGTTCGATCTTTTGGAAGATGGCCTGCTGCCGCGAGTTGAAGCGCGACTTGAGCGCGGCGAGCTTCTTGAGGTAGGCCTCGGTTTCGAAGGCCTTGGGGACTTCCTTCTTCAGGTCGTTGACGAACCGCTGGATCTTCTTGGCGAAGGAAGGCCCCCGGCCGGGCGGGAGGGCGACGGCGTGGGGGCGGAAATCGTCCTGAAAGTTGTTCACCAGGCACCAGTCGTCCGGCACGGGCCGGGTCCGGGCGTAGCGCGTGGCCAGGTCGCGGACGATCGTGGACTTGCCGGTGCCCTCCGCGCCGGTGATGAAGATGTTGTAGCCGGGGCTGTGCATGGTCAGCCCGAATTCGATGGCCTGAACGGCGCGCTCCTGGCCGATCACGACATCCAGGGGGGCCAGCTCCGAGGTGTCCTTGAATTTGAAGACGCCGGGGTCACAGGCCAGGCGCAGCTCGCGCGGCTTAAGTTCCAGGCGGTGGGGCATTATGGTGCCCTTTCTTTACTTAAATCTCCTCCCCCTTGACGAGGGAGGCAGGGTGGGGGTGGTCGAGTGGCGTAATTTGCAAGGGTGTTGATAAAAAACGCCACTGAGCCGAACTCTATACGAATCCCGGCAGGCTGACAAATTCTGCTAATCTGTTTCGGCTGAGGCTGCCGGTAGCTAACGCCCGGAAAGGTAGTGTTTCAGGCAGCGCGCGGTATGCGAGACCCTGGCGGATTTCAACAATTCCCGGGGCGAGCCGTAGGCCACGAGCCGGCCGCCGTCCGCACCGCCCTCCGGCCCCAGGTCGACGACGACATCGGCCTCCTTGACGATCTCGAGGTTGTGCTCGATGACGGCCACCGTGTGCCCGGCGTCCACCAGCGCCTGGAGCACGTCCACGAGCCGGCGGACGTCGGCCAGGTGCAGGCCGGTGGTGGGCTCGTCGAGGATGTAGACGGTGTGCCCGTTCGAGGGTTTGGCCAGCTGCTCGGCCAGCTTGATGCGCTGGGCCTCGCCGCCGGAGAGCGTCGGGCTCGGCTGCCCCAGGGTCAGGTAGCCCAGGCCGACGTCGCACACGAACTGGACCGCCCGGCGGATGAGCGGGACCGCGTTGAAGAACACCAGGGCTTCGGCAAAGGTCATGGCCAGCACGTCGGCGATGGTCCGGCCCTTGTAGAGCACTTCCAGGGTTTCGGGGTTGAAACGGCCGCCGCCGCAGACCTCGCAGGGGACGTAGACGTCCGGCAGGAAGCTCATTTCCACCTTGGGACGGCCCTGGCCCTGGCAGGCCTCGCAGCGGCCGCCGGCCACGTTGAACGAGAACCGTCCGGGGCTGTAGCCGCGCGCGCGCGCGGCCGGGGTCAGCGCGAACAGCCGGCGGATGTCGTCCAGGAAGCCGATGTAGGAGGCCGGCACCGAGCGTGGGGTGCGGCCGATGGGGCTGTGGTCGACCTCCAGCACGCGGGTGACGGTCTTCCAACCCGTGATGCCCCGGCAGACTCCGGACGGGCCGCGCCGCTTGTGGAGGCCGTCACGCAGGCCCTTGAAGAGGGTCTCCTTGAGCAGGGAGGACTTGCCCGAGCCGGAAACGCCGGTGACCGCGATCAGCCGGCCCAGCGGAAAATCCACGTCGATCCCCTGCAAGTTGTTGGCGGACGCGCCGGCGACGCGCATCGCCGGGGCGTCACGCCAGGGCCGCAGCCGGGAGGTGATCCGGCGGTCGTGGCCGTCGATCAGCGCGCCGGTCACCGACAGCGGCGCGGCCTGGATGTCCGCCAGCGTGCCGGTGGCCACCACCCAGCCGCCCTCGCGGCCGGCGCCGGGGCCGAGATCGATGAGGGTGTCGGCCGCCCGGATGGTCTCCTCGTCGTGCTCGACCACCAGGATGGTGTTGCCGCGGTCGCGCAGGGTCTGCAGGGCGCCCACCAGCACGCGGTTGTCGCGCGGGTGCAGGCCGATGGTGGGCTCGTCCAGGATGTAGCACACCCCGGTGAGGTTGGAGCCCAGCTGGGCGGCCAGGCGCACGCGCTGGGCCTCGCCGCCGGAGAGGGTATTGCCGCTGCGGCCGAGCGCGAGGTAGGCCAGCCCCAGTTCGCTCAGAAGGGCGAGGCGGGACTGGATCTCAGCGAGGACGGGCTCGGCCACGGGTTTCTGGTGGGCCGGAAATTTAAGCCCGCGGACGAGACGCAGCACCTCGCCGGCGGGCCGCTGCACCAGGTCCCAGATGGAATGGCCGCCGACCCGGACCGCCAGGGCCTGGGGCCTGAGACGGCTGCCGCCGCACGCCCGGCAGACCGGGGATTCAGAGGCTTCGGCTTCCTCCTCCTCATCGCCGCCGGTCATCACCCCCAGGCCGTTGCAGGCCGGGCAGGCGCCCTGGCGGCTGTTGAAGGAGAACAGGCGCGGGTCGAGCGGCTCGAGGCCGATCCCGCAGGCCGGGCAGACGCCGTGCAGGCTGAAGACCTCCTCGCGGCCGGCGGCGTCGACGATGCTGATGTGGCCGCCGCCCTCCTTCAGGCTGCGCGCAATGAGGGCGTCCGCGCCGCGGGCCGGCAGGCGGCCGACGACGAGTTCGATGGTGTGCTCGCGGTAGCGCGGAAGGGCCATGCCGGGGGCCAAGCGGGTCAACCGGCCGTCGATGCGCGCTTCGCCGAAACCGTTTTTCAGGGCGCGGTCGAGCACGTCCTTGTGATAGCCCTTGCGGCCCAGCACCTTGGGCGCCAGCACCTTGGCCGGGCGCCGGCCGTAGCGGCGGCGGACCTGGTCCAGGATGGCGGCCTCGCTCTGGGCGGCCATGGGCCGGCCGCAACCCGGGCAGTGCTGGGTGCCGAGCTTGCTGTAGAGCAGCCGCAGGAAGTGGTAGGTCTCGGTGAGGGTGGCCACGGTGGAGCGGCGGCCGGCATGGCTGATGCGCTGCTCGATGGCCACCGTCGGCGCCAGACCGGTGACGAGGTCCACGTCCGGCCGCTCCAGGATCTTCATGTACTGGCGGACGTAGGGCGCCAGGCTCTCGAGATACCGGCGCTGGCCCTCGGCGAAGAGGATGTCGAAGGCCAGGGTGGACTTTCCCGAACCCGACACCCCGGTGAGCACGACGAGCTGGTTGTGCGGCAGGGTCAGGTTGATGTTCTGCAGGTTGTGCTCGCGTGCGCCGCGCAGGTCGATCACGCGCGCCTCCGGCCGAGGGCGATAGCCGGCGGCGGGCTCGGCGATCCCGCCTCCGGCGGGGCGCCCGGCCTTGAGACGGCCGCGGCCGTCGAGATAGGCCTTGAGGAACCGGCCGGTGTGGGAGGTCTCGACCGCCATGACGGCCTCGGGCGGCCCTTCCGCCACGATCCCGCCGCCGGCCTCGCCGCCCTCCAGGCCCAGATCGATCACCCAGTCGGCGGTCTTGATCACGTCCATGTTGTGCTCGATCACCAGCACGGTGTGACCGGCCGCGACCAGACGCTGCAGGCAGGCGAGCAGGGTGTCGATGTCCGCGAAGTGCAGGCCGGTGGTCGGCTCGTCGAAGATGAAGAGCTTGCGAACCGCGCCGCCGTCGTCGGCCCGCAGGTAGCGTGAGAGCTTGAGCCGCTGGGCTTCGCCGCCCGAGAGGGTGCTGATGGACTGGCCCAGGCGCATGTAGCCCAGGCCGACGTCCGCTAGCGGCCGCAGGGCGGCCACCACGGCCTTCTCGCCGCCGAAGAACTCGAGGGCCCGGTCCACGGTCATGTCGAGGATGTCGGCGACGGTCCGTCCCCGGTAGGCCACCTCCAACACCTCGGGCCGGAAGCGGCGGCCGTTGCAGTCCGGGCAGGGCAGGTAGACGTCCGACAGGAACTGCATCTCCACCTTCTCGAAGCCCTCGCCGCGGCAGGTCTCGCAGCGGCCGCCGGCCACGTTGAAGGAGAAATGGCTCGGGCCGAACCCCCGGCGGCGGGCGTCCTCGGTCTCGGCCAGCAGCCGGCGGACGGGGTCGAAGGCCTTGGTGTAGGTGAGCGGGTTGGCGCGCGGCGTGCGGCCGACGGCGCGCTGGTCCACGAGCACCACATCGTCGATGTGATCCAGGCCCTCGACGGCGCGGTGGCGGCCGGGGCGGCCTTCGGGGTCGCCGAGCGCGCGTTTGGCCGCCCGGTAGAGAACCTCCTCGGCCAGGGTTGATTTCCCCGAGCCGGAAACCCCCGTTAGGCAGACCAGCAGGCCGAGAGGTATGCGGACGTCGATGTCCTTCAAGTTGTTCTCGGCCGCGCCGCGGATGGTGAGCCACTTTCCGGCGGGGGCGCGCCGTTTTTCGGGCACGGCAATCCGGCGCGCGCCACGCAGGTACTGGCCGGTCAGGGATCCGTCCACGGCGGCGGTCGGCCCGAAATACATCAGTTGGCCGCCGCCCTCGCCCGCGCCGGGTCCGAGGTCCAGCATGAAGTCGCTCTCGCGGATGATCTCGGGATCGTGCTCCACGACGACCACCGTGTTCCCGAGATCCCGCAGGCGCTTGAGGATGCGCACGAGGCGCCGGTTGTCGCGGGGGTGCAGGCCGATGCTGGGCTCGTCCAGCACGTAGAGGGTGTTGACGAGCGAGGACCCCAGCGCCGAGGTCAGCGCGACCCGCTGGACCTCGCCGCCCGAGAGCGTGCGGGACTGCCGGTCCAGGGTGAGGTAGCCCAGGCCCACGTCCCGCAGATAGGCGAGCCGGCTGCGGACCTCGTCGCGGATCATGCGGCCGGCCTCGTCGGCGGCGGCCAGCGGCAGCTGGTCGAAGAAGGCCAGGGCCTGGTCGACGTTCAGCGCGTAGACCTGGGCGATGGTGAGCCCGTCCAGGCGGTAGAGCAGGGGGTCGTCCTTGAAGCGCGTCCCGTTGCAGCGGGCGCACACGTCGTAGCTGCGGTAGCGCGACAGGAAGACCCGCACGTGCATCTTGTAGGTGCGGGATTCCAGCCAGCGGAAGTAGCCCTCGATGCCGTAGTAGGCGGGCGTGCCGGCGATGAGCGCCTGCTGCTGGTCGGGCGCGAGGTCCTGGAAGGGCCGGTCCAGCGGAATTCTCTTCTTGCGGCAGAACTCCTCCAGGTCGTCGAACTCCATGCGGCCGTCCTGCCGGCCGCCGAAAGGCTTGATGGCACCCTCTTCCAGGGAGCGCGCGCGGTCGGGGATGATCAGGTCCAGGTCGATGCCGATGGTGCGGCCGAAGCCGCGGCAGGCGTCGCAGGCCCCGACGGGGCTGTTGAAGGAGAAGAGGCTCGGCAGCGGCGGGCTGTAGGCGATCCGGCAGGCGGCGCACTCCAGCCGGCTGCTGAAGGCCAGGCGGCCCTCCGGCGGCAGCCACACGTCCAGGCGTCCGCCGCCGAAGCGGAAGGCGCTCTCGACCGAATCCAGGACGCGCTTTTTTTCTTCCGGGCGCAGGACCAGCCGGTCGGCGACTACGGCGATTTCGGTGCCGCCGTCCGCGGTCCGCCAGTCCTCCATGGCCAGGATTTTTCCGTCGCGGTAGAGCCGGTCGAACCCGAGCGCGGCCAGCGTGCCGCGCAGCTCGTCGACCCCGGTCCCGTTGAGGGGCTGGGGAAAGGTGATGACCGCTGCGGTGCCGGCCGGCAGGCCCTGCAGCCGGCTCCAGACGTGCTCCGGGGTCTCATGCTCCACCGGTCGGCCGCAGGACCGGCAGTGCAGCCGCCCGTGGCGGGCGTAGAGCAGCTTCACATAGTCGGTGATCTCGGTCATGGTGCCCACCGTCGAGCGCGAGGTGCGCACCGGGTCCTTGCGGTCGATGGCGATGGCGGGCGGGATGCCGTCGATGCGGTCCACCTGCGGCCGGTTCATGCGGTCCATGAACTGGCGCGCGTAGGGCGAGAAGGTTTCGATATAGCGCCGCTGCCCTTCGGCGTAGAGGGTGTCGAACGCCAGCGAGGACTTTCCCGAACCGCTCACCCCGGTCACGACCGTGATCTGGTTCAGGGGGATTTCCAGGTTCAGATTCTTGAGGTTGTGCTGGCGGGCGCCAGTGATCCGGATGGAGTCCTGTTTCATTATCGGGGAATCGTCCCATCAAGGTTTTCAATCGGTCCGTCAAAAGGCCACGTTAAGCTAATGTTGGGGAGTTTCAATTGCAACTGCGCCGGCGGGCTTGCATCCAGCCGGCTGAATGCGTATTTATACCCGAAAACGCATCTCAAACCGGGCAACGCCGCAGCGGCATCCTGCGCGGTGCAGCCGGTCATGCCGGCCGGAGAAAGAACACCATGGAGAAACCTTCAATAACGCTCATGATACTGGGCGCGCTGGCAATGTGGTCAATCCTGATAGCGGGCGCCGCGCATGCCATGAACGAGGCACCGCTTCCGCCCGAGGTCATATCGGGAACCACGCACCTGCTCAGTCTTGCCGGCCCCGGCAACCGGGAAGCGTTCCATGCCGAACGGATCGCGGGACTCATGGACTTCGTCGCCCGCACCAAGAAGGAAGGGGTGCACTACGTAGCCGAGTCGAACAACGGGTTCTCCTCCAGCTACAACGAGGTGGATGTGCGCATCCGCCTGGCCGAGGCGCTGCAGTATGCCTTCAACCCCGTGATCCCCTGGTTTGCCTCGAGCCCTTCCTCTCTGCGCTCCTCCGCCTGGAAGCAGACCGACTCCCCCTGGACGAACCTGCCGCACCTGTGGGAGCTGCTCGGAAAAGGCGGCGATCCGGTGGTGATCCGGGGTCGGGAGACGGTCGAAAACACGCCGGACACGTTCTCCGGGGGCTACTACCGCTACGACCTTCACCGCACGCTGATCGTTTTCAGCAGCGGGTCGCGGCGCACCGTGATTTCCATCTCCAAGCAGGCCGATGTGTCCGAGGTCGGCCGCAAGGGCTATATTGTCGGAAACGACGAGGACTGGAACTACTTCTATTCCGGGGAGACGGGGCTGAACGTCACCGGCCTCGGATGGGTCAAGTCCTACATGTACGACTCGGCCGGGATATCCGTTTACACCGAAGCCGGACAGGACCAGGCGTCTGTGCGTGCGGCCAGTTTCAAATGGCTGCGGGCCGGCTGGTCGAAGATAAACATGGTTAAGAACGAGCACATTCAGGCCGGCATGGGGCGATTTGCGCGGGCCTTCAAAGAGATCATGGAATCCCCGCACCGGCCGCCCGTGAATGTCTTCGAAAACGACTGCCGAAAAATCGCGGGGCTCTCGGACTCCGCGATGAGGGAGCAGATGCAGTCCTACCGCCAGATGCTGGCCGAGCGCGCGGAAAAGCTCGAAGGCGGCGCCAGCCGTCACCTGCCGGAAGCCTTTCGCTCCGACAGCTACTGGCAGGAAATGAAGCGTGAGGAAATGCAGTCCACCCTGGTGCTGGAGACGCTCAAGGCCCGCCTCGGGAAGGCTCCGGCGAGCCAGCGCGCGCTAACCTTTCTGCCATCCACGCAAGCCCCACGCCAGGGCGGCTAAAGCCAGGGCTGTAACGGCGGCCGAGGTCATGCCGATCCCGACGATGCCGAACGCCAGCCACACCGGTCCGCCCAAGAGCGCCCCTCCGATTCGCCCGAGGCCGGCGGCCGCATAGTAGCTCGCAACCATCGTCGCCCGCGACGCCGGGAGGAGCTCCGTGGTCAGCGACAGAATGGTCACAATGGTCGCCTCGAAAATGCAGAAATGCACGAAAAGCATTCCGAGGGCCAGGTGTACCGTCACGGCCACAAACGGCAGCACCCCGTAGGTCAGGATGCACAGCGCAACCCCGCCGATGGCAGCCCGCTTCAAGCCGATGCGGTCGGCCATCCCCGCCGTGAGAAACTCGCCGGCCAGCTCGGCCGCGCCGATGACGCCGGTTCCCACCCCGACCGCCAGCAGACTCAGGTGGAAGGCATCCTCCATCCAGACGCCGTAGACCACGAACAGGTTGTCCATAGCCGCGTTGAACAGAAACGCGTAGCAGGCCAGGCCGGCGGCCGCGCGGTTTCCCAGGACCTCCCGCAGGCCCCGCCATAGGTCGAGACCGCCCCGCGCTTTATTCGGGGCAGGCCGCTCGAAGGGGATCACCGTCTTCATCATCAGCAACCCCAGCAGGCCGGAGATGCCGAGTGCGAAGAAAGCCCAGCGCCAGCCGGCGCGATCGACCAAAAAGGCCACTGCCGGTATGCCGACCAGGGTGCTGGCAGCCCAGGCGGTTTCGAGAAAACCGACCGCCAGCCCGCGGCGGCGGTAGGGCACCCGCTCGCCGACGTACGCCTGCAGGGCCGGGTCGAACAGGCTCTTGCCGAGGCCGCTCAGAAACTGGGAAGCGATAAGGACGCCGAAAAGAGGAAACCACCCGGCGGCCAGCATGCCCACCGCGAGCAGCGCCATGCCGATGAGCATGGTTCCCCGGTAGCCGAAGCGATCGGCCAGCGGGCCGGTCACGATCCCGAGCAGGTTGGTGGCCCAGTTCACGGCGATGAGCGCCGTGATCGCGGTAAGCGGGACGCCCAGGGTCCGGCTGAGGTCCGGCGCAAAGGGATAGATGAACCGGCGGGCCGTGTTCAGCGCGGTGCGGCACACGATGCTGGCGGCGATGGTCGTGGCAAGCCGCCCGGCGGGTTCCCTTATGGCGGCCGGCTCTGCGGACTTAGGCATTCGGCGTCTCCGGCGCAAGCGATAAGCGGGCT
>Ga0209254_10004746_pt1 | contig 12450 bp, 9 predicted proteins | sample FrelakmetDIP11DI_FD_187148 | JGI IMG/M metagenome (GOLD analysis project Ga0209254, IMG submission 187148) | Freshwater lake sediment microbial communities from the University of Notre Dame, USA, for methane emissions studies - DIP11 DI (SPAdes)... | ecosystem: Environmental > Aquatic >...
GCCCGCCGAGGTCGTCGCCGTATTCCACCATCTGCACGTACGGTCCGACCGCCTCCAGGAACAGGCTGTAAATGCCCTTGAAAATCTCCAGCAGGTGCTCGATCAGGGCATGCGCCAGCGGGGGATCGAGCGCCAGGCAGGTCAAGAATTTTTCAGTCCCCATCAGCGAGCAGCAGCGGTCCAGGAAGCCGGATGTGATCGGGTTGCGCGCCACGATGGCACAATCACTCTCTTCGTACAGCCGTTTGGCGCTTTCCGCCAGGCCTGCAGTGCTGAACAATTCGGCCGGCTCAGGCCAGTCGAAGGCTTCGATCTCATGCACGCTGCTGGCATGCCCCAGCGGATGCTCCAGCGTGTTGATATAGATGCCGTGTGGGATATTGCGCACGCCGAACTCGTCCAGGTAGGAGCCGTCATCGAAAGTAGTGCGCTTCCAGCCCGGGTTTTTGGGCAGGAAGACCCGCCGGAAATCGACCTCCAGGATTTCCAGCAGGCGCTGGTCGTAATAGTTGGCGGTGCTGCCGGAGCGCACCGGCGGGATGGGGGACAGGCCCAGGTGGTCGCGCAGGCGCAGGTAAGTGTTGTCCAGCAGCATGGTGGCGTTGCCCATCATGTCCATGGGCGGGCGGTCGGGCTGTTCACCCCTGAAGGCCATCAACACGCGCTGGCGGTGGGAACAATCACTCATAATGACCGTACTCTCTTCCGGCCCGGTACAGGGCCAGGATGTTCTCCGCCGGCACTTCCGGCGAGATATTGTGGATGGGAGCAAACAGGAATCCGCCTCCCGGCGCCAGGATGGCGATGTTTTCCCTGGCCTGCTGGCGCACCTCGTCCTCAGTGCTGAAGCTGAGCATCTCGTTCTCGAGCGTGCCGCCGAAGAAGCCGAGGTCATGCCCGAATTCGCTTTTCAATCTCTTCAAATCCATGCCGCGCGCTGTGTACTGCACCGGGTTGAGGCCCTCGATCCCGATTTCGATCAAATCCGGGATCAGGTCGTAGATGGCGCCGTCCGAGTGCATGTAGACCGGCACATTCCGCAGGCTGTGGAGGTGTTCGACCAGGCGCTTCAACAGCGGCTTGAAAATCGCCCGGAATGCCCGCGGCGAGAAGATCAAACCGTTCTGCGAGCCCAGGTCGTCGCTGACCATCACCATCTGGATTTCCGGACCGGCGGCCTCCAGCAGCAGCGAATAATACGGCAGGTGGTATTCTTCCAGCACGCGTTCCGCCAGCTGCCGGGCATAATCGGGATTGAGCGCCAGGTCTACCAGGTAATTCTCCGTACCGCGCAGGCTGCTGCTGATCTCGTAGATGCCCCACGGCCCGTCCACAGCCAGGGCGAAACCTTTATCGAACAAATCCCTGGCTTTGTGAGGCAGTTTACCCACGCGTTCGGGTGTGAGCGCAGGAAAGTAGTAACTGCGCAGCTCTTCCAGGCTGCCTTCCTTGAGCGGGGATGCTACCTGGTTGAAGAAGCCTCCGCCTTCCACAAAACATCTTCCCAGCTCATCTACATAGCTGCGGCCCTCTGCATCCCAATCGGCCGGCGGCTCATCCGGCAGCAGCCACAGCACGTCGATATCCAGGAATTCTATGATCTGGGGGTCCGGCTCGACGATCTGCAGGATCGCATCGATGATGGGTGCTTCCTGCGCGGGCTGCAATCCCAGGTGATTCAGCAGGCGGGCGTGGGCTGACCGGTGCAGCGAGCAGGACGGGCTGCCCAGGGTGAGTGGGAGGCGGTCTGACTGCCGGTGTTCCAGGCAGGCCTGGAAGCGCTGCCTGCGCAGGCTATTCGGCATTCTCTGGCTCCCGGAACAGAGGCACCACCGCGCCGATCATGCCGGCCTGCCCGCAGAACCTGCCGGTGAGCACTTCACAACGCTCTGAATAAGCGGGTCCCGCCAGCTGCCGGAAGGCCTGGTCGGCTGGGGCCCGCAGGCTCTCACCGGCTTCGGCCACTCCGCCGCACAGAACCATCACCTGCGGCTTGAACATTACCGACAGGCTCGCCAGCCAGGCACCCAGCCAGCCGCCGATCTCCGCCATGATCCGCCCGGCGAAATCGTCGCCCGCGGCGGCGGCCTGGATGACAGCACGCGCCAGCGGGGTGCCCTGCGAAATTGCTTCCCGCACCAGGCCCGCATCCGGAGCAAAAGCGCTGCGCTGGTAGATGCGCTCGATGGCCGCGACCGAAACCAGGGCTTCGGCACAACCGCGGCAGCCGGCGGTGCAGGCTTCTCCGCCGGGCTGCAGGATGATATGCCCGTTGTCGCCGGCTACCCCGCCGAAGATGCGCAGCAGCCGGCCATTCAGGATCAGCGCCGCGCCCAGCCCGGTCCCGATGACCGCCACCAGCAGGCGCGTGTTCCGGTCGATTTCGCTGAAGTAATATTCTGCCAGGGCGGGGGTGTTCAGGTCGGTCTCGAAAGCCAGCGGCAGCCCAAAATTTTTGAATTCCTGGAAGAAATCGGTTCCCACCAGCGCGGGCGTGTTGGGGTTGTATTCGATCACCTGCCGGTTCTCGGATAATAAACCCGGGATGGAAAAACCGATCCCTATTGGAGAAAAATGATCGACCAGCTGCGAGACTCTGCGGCGCAATCCTTCGAGGAACAGGTGGGCATCCCCGTGTGCTGCCGTCGGCAGCATTTCCTGGACCAGGACGCTGCCACCCGCATCGACCACGCCCAGCTTGGTGTGCGTGCCCCCGATGTCGATTCCAAGCGCCGGCCGGGAGGCGCTCACGCCTTTTCCTGCCCCATGGCGTGGCTCATGCCCTGGTCGGTGTAGCGCTCGCTCCATGCGGGCCGGTCGGGGTCGTAACCACGACTCTTTGCCAGCCGGTAGGCCAGCAAGGCGAGGGGGGGCACCAGGCACAGGGATGTAAACATATCGTACTGCGGAGAACTCACCGGGATGTGCATGTCTCCCGCAACTGCCTGCGGCCCGATTTCCAGCACCCTGGCACCCCAGCGGCGAGCATGGCGGGCGGTGTCAGCCGTGCTCGAGTCGCCGGCCCCAGCGCTGTACAGGGCCACGCACAGCGACCGCTCATCCAGGATGATAGCCGAGCCGGAGGCCATTTCCCAGGTCTCGGCGCCTTCGGCGTGCAGGATGGCCATCTCTTTCATCTTCAGGGCGCTTTCCAGGCAGGCGGCGTAGGCGGGACCCGCGCCGAAGTGGAAGGCGTGCTCGAAGCCTGCGATCTGCGGCAGGATTGCGGGGATTGCCAGCTCTGCAGCCTGGATCCCCTCTTCACAAATGGCAGCACAGCCCTGCAGGTCCTGAAAGGTTTCCTGCGGAGCCCGGGCCGCCGCCAGCACCAGCAGGTGCGCGGCTGTCAGCGTGCTGGCGTAGGTCTTGGTCATCACCGAGACCCTGCTCTGCCCGCCGCCCGCCAGAAGGGTGTGGCTCGCCAGCCGGGTGATCGAAGAGCCGGGTACCTGCGTGATTCCAACGCACAGGATTTCCACATTCCAGCGCTCGAAGACAGCCAAGACGTCGCGGAATTCACCGGAGGCCGAGATGCCAATGATGGCGTCATGCTCGTTCAGAGCAGGCGTGAAATGACGAAAATCACCCGCCATCATGGGGTAAAACTGGATGGCACCGGGTTTGCCCAGCAAGCGGCCGCTGTAAGCGGCTGCCAGGCTGGAATAATATGAAGTGCCGTTGCCAATCAGGAAGAGGCGCCGGATCGAGCGCCTGTGCATTTCTTCAGCGATGACTTCGGCAACAGGCCGGCTGGAGGCGATGGTATCCAGGATGGCCTGCGGGGTGTCGAGTATCTCTTGATAGATGAGTTCTTCAGTCATTAATTCCACATCCCTTCATTTCACGGCTCCGGCTACCATTCCTTCCACGAACCAACGCTGCCCGAACAGGTACAGCATGATCATCGGCAGGCAGGCCAGGAAGGCGGCGGTCATCACCATAGCTTCGTTGTTGAAAAAGTGCCCTTTAAACATCAGCAGCCCGGGCATGAGGGTCTTCAACTCTTCTCCCTGCAGGAAGACCAGCGCCAGCAGCAGCTCGTTCCACACGTACAGGGCATTGACGACCAGCAGCGTGATAAAGGCCGGCGCCGACAGCGGGATCACGATGCGCCACAGGACCCCGAAATTGCTGCAGCCGTCGATCGCCGCGGCGTCGAACAGCTCCGTCGGCAATCCCCGGAAGAAGCTCACCAGCAGGAAAATCGAAAATGGGATCATCAATCCCACGTAGATGAACATCAATCCCGGCAGGGTGTTGATCAGGTCGATGCGCACCAACAGGATGAAGAGCGGCACGATCAGCACGCTGGGAGGCACCACCATCAGCGCGATCATGGTGTTCAGGAACAGCAGCCGACCGCGGAAGCGAAAGCGTGAGATGGCATAAGCCGCCAGCGTGGCTACCGCAGTCGCCAGGAATACCGAGCCGGCGGTGACCGTCATCGAATTGCGGAACCACATCGGCAGCTTGCCTTCCGCAAACACCTGCACGTAGTTGGCCAGGGTGGGCAGCTGGGGCAGTCCGAACTGGTTTCCCAGCCATTCCTGGCGGGTTTTCAGGCTGGTGATCACCATGTAATAGAGCGGGTAGATCATCAGCACACTTAAGAAAATCAGGAAACCGTGCTTGCTGAGCGTCGCAAGCACACTGCCCGGCGTCAGGCGTCTGCGGTTCATCCTTCCTCCAGTGAATAGCGACGGTAGCGCGTCTGGATCACGATCAGGGCGATGATGACGGTCAGCATGATCACCGCCGTGGCGGCTGCCATACCCGGCGAGCGGTAGTAGAAGCCGTGCTTCCACAGGTACAGCTCCATCACGTGCGAAGCGTTGCCGGGCCCGCCCTGCGTCGAGCTGTAGATATAGGCGAAGACCCACGACAGCATGGTGATGATTTCCACCACGATAAAAAATTCAATCACGAAGGCCATCTGCGGGATGGTGACGAAGGCGTGTTTTTGCCACCAGTTGGCGCCGTCGATCTCAGCCGCTTCGAGGATCTCTTTTTCCAGCGACATCAATTTTGCCAGGAAAAGCACCACGCCGAAACCCAGCTCGCGGTAGATGATCATCAGGCCGATGGTAGGCACCACCAGCGCCTGGTTGCCGAGCCAGTCCTGGGCTGCGAATCCCAGGCCTACGGAGGCCAGCAGCGAGTTCACAATGCCTTCTCGCCCGAAGAGATACAGGAAGGTGGTCGCCACGGTCGGGATAGCCAGGATGTAGGGCAGGAAGACCGCCGAGCGGTAGACCTTCCAGCCGCGCACGTGTTCGAACAGCAGGATGGCAATCACCAGAGCGGCGATGGTCATCAGCGGCACGCTGAGCATCAGGATACCGTTGTTGGCAGCGCTGCGCCAGAAGATCTTATCCGCCAGCACCAGCTGGTAAAAATCCAGCGACAGGGCCAGCTGACCGCCTTCCCCAGGCCTGAACAGGCTCAGCCTGAAGATCTGCACGATCGGGTAGATGAAGACGATGGCCAGGAACAGGGCTGCCGGGAGCAGGTAAACGTACGGCTCTATGCTCTGCCAGAGCCGCAAACGGGCAGGTGTGCGGGGAAGTGTTGTCATTTTGGCGGTCGGAGACCTCCAGAAGTCCTCAAAGGACTGGGGAGAGACCTCACAGGGTTGGCCTAGACCTCACAGGTTTAGGAAAACCTGTGAGGTCTTTCGAAAACCTGTGAGGTCTTGGCGTGCTTATTTCCAGTTCTTCCACTTCTCCAATTCGTCCGGGTGCTGGGTGCGCCAGGTTTCAGCGGCATTTTCCCAGGTCTGGGCGGCTTCTTCCGGCGTGCCGCTCTGCGAGAAGATCAGCTCGCCGGCTGCCAGGTCGCCCTCGGCGTCGATCTGCCCGGGGATGAAGTTCTCCAGCCACACCTGCGGTCCGTTGGTCTTGATCACGAACAGCTGCTGGATGAGGGGCTCCGTGATTTCGCCTGGATTGAAGCGGTTGTCGGCCGGGATGATGCCGGTGGCCTTGTACCAGCTCTTCAAGATCTCTGGTGAATGCAGGAAGGCCAGGAAATCGGCTGCGGCCTGCGGGTTCTTGGACTGCTTGGTGATCAGGAAGGAGATCGATTGGGTGGAGTTGCCGTAATCGGCCAGTTTGCCGCTGCCCCATCTGGGGATCTGGGTGATGCCGAACTTGTCAGCGCCCATATCCTTGATCGCCTGGCTGATGAAACCGTCGGTGCCGAAGGCCATGGCCACCTGGCCCTGTGAAAACAGGTCGTTGCCGTAGGACAGGTCGCGCGACATGATGTCGCTGTTGAAGAAGCCGCTCTTGACCATCATGTCCAGCTCTTTGTAGAAACCGGTGAAGCGTTCTTCCAGGAAGGATGCCTCGCCGATCACGGCCTGGCGCAGGTCAAGCACCGAATCCAAGTTCTGCCCGCCGAAATTCGCCCAGAACCAGGCGCCGCCGTAGCCGCCCAGGTCTCCGATGCCGAAGGGAGTGATGCCGGCGTCCTTGAGCTTCTGGCAGGCTGCAATGAACGTATCCCAGCTCCAGCGCTCGCCGACGTCCGGAGGAGTCACACCGGCCTGCGCGAACAGCTCCTTGTTGTACATGATGGCGATCGTGAGCAGGTACATCGGCGCGCCCCAGATCTTTTCATTGTACAGGTTCTCATCCAGGTTCAGCCAGTGGTCCAGCTCCGCTTCCGCGACGTAATCGGTGACCGGCAGCAGGGCGTCCTGCCACACGAAGCCCATCACCTGCCCGGTGGCCCACTGCGAGGCGATGTCCGGCCCACCGCTGCCCGCCGAGACCGCGGTCTGGAATCCGCTGATCAATGCGTCGGTGCCCTGCGGGACGACTTCCACTGTCACATTCGGCTTGACTTTCTTGTAGTCCTGGACGGCCGTCTCGATCCAGGCATTCGCCCCGGGCGCGTCTGGTTCGGCCCAGAACCAGAAGACGAGCTTGACCTCTTCTTCCTCGGCGGCTGGTGGGGCGGCTGCCTCAGTCGAGGCGGCCTCTTCGGGCGTCGGTGCAGGCGGCTGAGCGCAGGCGCCGAGCAGGATGGTGAAGATTATCAGCACTGAAAAAACTGAAAATAGTCTGGTCTTCATTGTTATTGATCCTTTCCTCTCTTGTGAAATTTGTTTGCGAGCTGATTGAGTGTTTCCTGGATGTAAATTCCAGGTAACCTAAGCTTGCTGTTCGAATGGACGGAATTTCTCATTCTTTCTTCCTTGACCGATTAATTAATCGTGCTCTAGTAGTTATCCTGAAAGGCAAGTGATTCGTTGAAATCAAGTCGTATCGGCTCACCTCCTAAATCTGCTTCGTGCAGTGGGTTACAGACTTCACAGGTCCCGACCTGAATATTGTCGGGACAGGTCCCGACCTGAATATTGTCGGGACAGGTCCCGACCTGAATATTGTCGGGACAGGTCTCAGAAGACCTGTGAGGTCACGCCTGCTCCTACCGGTCTTGCAACCCATACAGCTGCTTTGGGTTGTGGTACAGGATGTTATCGATCAGGAATTCAGCTGCTTCCTGGTCGAAATAACCATTTGCGATTCTTGAGGCCAGCGTCCAGGCCAGGACGTGCCGCAGTGCCAGCAGCGCCGCGTAGCTTTCCTCGGGCGTCCAGGTGTCGCAGCCCCAGGCAGCCTTATGTGAATTAACCCCTTCGATCAACTCCTCCAGCACCGTCCCAGCAGCCTGCGAAGAAAACAGCGGCAGCATGCTCAGGTCCGCGTGGACGTTAGGAAAGCGGCTGGCCAGGTAGCTGGCATCCTGGATCCAGGGATAGCTGCAGTGCAGCAGGACAAACTGCGTATCCGGGTTCTTCTGGATGGTTTCCAGCAGGCATAAGGCGTTGGTGTTTTTTCCCTGCCCGGTGCCGGTGTGAACCTGGAGCGGCATCTTCAATTCAGCTGCCACCTGGCAGACCTGGAAGAACAGGTAGTCCTGGAAGTCTTTCACGTCCTGCGAGGCGATGCCCAGCTCGACTGCCCTGGAGGTACCGGTGGAGGGTGCATTCGAAGGCAAGTTTTCTCCATGGATAACGGCCGGGCTGGTTTCGGCGGGTCTTTCCAGGCTGGCAAAACGGCGGGTGATCGATGCGAAGACCTGGCTGGCGCGTGTGTGGGAGACTTCTTTGAAATCCAGACCCCGGTCGTAGGCGATGGGGACTTTGAGAGCCACGCAGCCCTGCGAGCGCTTGAGCCGGACCGTCTCCCGCAGCCAGTCGAGGTAAGCCTCCAGCTCCAGGATGAAGGGACGCGGGTACAGGCGGTAGGGGTTATTGCCGTCGTGATCGGTTTCAGATAGCGCATAGCCGAAGAAAAACGAATTCACCCGGAATGCCGGGCTGAACAGGGCGGGATCCTGGTTGTCGGACCCGGGCTGCCAGTAGGCGTCCAGGATCAGCCTGCGATAGCCGCAGAATTCCTGGAGCAGCTTGCGCCGAAAATCCGCTTCCGCATGTGCACTGGCGATGCACCCGCTCCAATCCTCCCAGGTCCCGGCCGATAAGGGGCGGTCACTTTGATACATGGACTGCAGGCTCTTCTGCAGCCACGTGAACGCCGAGCGCAGGCGCACCTTTTCGAACAGGTCCTGGCGGGAAGCCGGATTATCCTCCCAGTCGAAGCCGCACCAGTTCAAATAGCTGTTGCGCAGCAGCTTTTCCAGGTCAAAATGCGCGAATTCCGCCTCGGGCAGGAGGTGGCAGTGGGTGTTAATCACCGGCCTCTGTGCGCTGTAGGCCCAGAAGTGTTCGTAAAGTTCGCGTTCTGATCTCACAGCATTTTCCTCATGCCAGGATCAGCCGGATATTCAGGCGCTGCAGCTCTTGCCTGAATTCGGAAGCCAGTTCCTGGCCCGTGACGATCACCTGGACCTCGGACAGCGGTACGACCACACCCGAAGCCACTTTTCCGAACTTGGTGTGGTCGCTGAGCACGATGGTCTGCGTGCAGGCGCCGATCAGGGCCCGGTCGGTGCTGATCTCCAGCAGCTGGCTGTGCGTCAGCCCGTGCTCCACGCTCAGCGCTTCGATGCCGTAAAAGAGCTTGTCTGCCCGCACCTGTTCGATGGCCTGAAGGGTGAGGTGCCCGTGCATGGTGTATTCATCCGGGCGCAGCTCGCCCCCCAGCACCACCAGGCGGATGCTGCGGTTGCCCGCCAGGGCGTTGGCCACCAGCAGCGAATTGGTGATCACGGTCAGGCGCCGCCCATCAGGCAGCAGCCGGGCGAACTCCAGGGTGGTGGTTCCGCCGGCGATGAAGATGGTCTCGCCGTTTTTCACCAGCTCCAGCGCGCAGCGCGCGATGCGTCTCTTCTCATCTTCGTTGACGGAGGTGCGCAGGATGAATGGATTTTCGGACTCGGCCGGGTATCCCAGTTTTAACCGGCCGGACTGGCTGACGATGAGGCCCGATTCCAGGAAAGGCCGCAGCTCGCGTCTTAATGTCGAATCGCTGACCTCCATCTTTTGAGACAGCTCGTGGATGGTCAAAGATTGGTTGGATTGCAGAATCTGGAGTAATAATTTCTGTCGGGGGGACTGCAGCAGGCTCAACATGGTTTGTTTTTCAGGACGCGGCGATCCGAAAAATCCCTGTGAACCAATAATATGAAGGTTTTAGTCTGATTTCTGACAAAAATACCGATAAATTATAAAATTATTGACTGTATTATACAGAAGTTTGAAAGCTGAGTCAATTAGCAATTTTCGCAATTATCGTGCTTCCGTTGATGAGCGTCTTTTTCAGACCATTGCAGGTATAATAATTTCCTGAATTCTCGCCTCCAGCGGAATCTACATGCCCATCCCCAGCCCCTTCCACACCCGCACCCTGCCGCTCAACGAAACCCAGGAATGGCGCAACTGGTCGGGGTACTACGCTGCCGCCCTTTACGAGACCTCCCACGAGCGCGAATACTACGCCATCCGCAATGCGGTTGCCCTGATCGACGTCTCCCCGCTATACAAGTATATTCTTGAGGGCCCGCAGGCTGTTGACGCCGCCAACCGCATCTTCACCCGTGACATCAGCCGCTCCACTATCGGCCAGGTGATTTACACGCCCTGGTGCGACGACGACGGTATGGTGATCGACGACGGCACGGTCGCCCGGCTGTCAGAAGACCGCTTTCGCATCACCGCTGCCGAAGATAACCTGGCCTGGTTCCAGGACAGCTGCTTCGGATACGATGTGCAACTGTCGGAAACCAGTGCTGAGCTGGCGGTGCTGGCAGTGCAGGGGCCGAATTCACGTACACTGTTGGAAACCGTGCTTAAGGATGCGGATTTATCCCACCTGCGCTACTACCGCATCATCCAGACCTGCCTGGATGACATTTGCATAGAAATCTCGCGCACCGGCTACACCGGCGACCTGGGTTACGAGCTGTGGATGGAAGCCGGGCACTCCGCTCAGGTCTGGGATGCGCTGATGGAACATGGTGAGGGGCTGGGCGTGCTGCCGGCAGGCATCATCGCCCTGGACGTGGCGCGCATCGAAGCCGGGCTGGTCATGCTGCAGGTGGATTACATCTCTTCCCGCAAGGCAATTATCCCGGAGCAGAAATCATCGCCCTACGAGATCGGCCTGGGTTGGGCGGTGAACCTGGGGAAAGGCCCCTTCACCGGCAGAAAAGCGCTGGAAAAGGAGTCCATAAAAGGTTCGAAATGGAAGCTGGTGGGACTGGAAGCGGATTGGAAGGAGCTCGAAGGGCTGTTTGCGCGCTACCACCTGGCGCCGCAGCTGGCAGGCAGGGCTTCTCGTTCTGCAGTGCCGGTCTACGTGGGTGGCAAATTCGTCGGACAGGCCACCAGCCTGGCTTTTTCACCCATCCTGAAGAAATTCATAGCCCTGGCCACCGTGGAAAGCGACCACGCTGCCCCGGGAAATTACCTCCAGCTGGAATTTACCGTGGAATACGAGCGCAACCTGGTGATGTCCAGTGTCTGTCCGCTGCCCTTTTTCGATCCACCCCGTAAGCGAGCCTGACACATGACTGAGAAGTTCGACGCGATCATTATCGGAGGCGGGCACAACGGGCTGGTGACAGCCGCCTACCTGGGCAAGTCTGGCCGGCGAGTGCTGGTGCTGGAGCGCAGGGATGTATTGGGCGGCGCCAGTGTCACGGAAGAGGTCTATCCCGGTTTCAAATATACAGTCTTTTCGTACGTCGTCAGCCTGCTGCGACCGGAAGTGATCCGCGAGCTGCAGCTGGCGCGCCACGGACTGGTGATCCTGCCGCTCGAAAGCACCCTCACCCCTCTGCCGGACGGCGACTGCCTGTACCGCGACGGTGACCATTATGCCTCGGTCCGGGATATTGCCCGTTTCTCGCCGCGCGACGCCGATGCCTACGAAGACTACGGCCACAGCATGTATTTCATGGCCAAGGCGGTCAAGCCGGTGCTGGATATCGTGCCGCCCGATCCCTCCAGCCTGAATCCCTTAGAGCTGGGGAGGCTGCTGCGTTTTAGCAGGCCGTACCTGAAGCTGGAGGCGGAACAGCTGCACACCCTGGTGCGCCTGATGACCATGAGCTCGGCGGATTTTGTCGAGCGCTGGTTCGAATCCGAGCCGCTCAAAGGCAGCCTGTCAGCCAGCGGGATCATCGGCACCTTCCTCGGCCCGCGCTCGCCGGGTACCGCCTACGTGCTGCTGCACCACTACATGGGCGAGATCGACGGCGCCTTCCGCTCGTGGGGTTTCTCACGCGGCGGCACCGGAGGAATTTCCGAATCCATCGCCAGCGCCGCCCGCAGCTACGGCGCGACCATCCGCACGGGCACCCCGGTCAGCCGGGTGCTGGTCAGGGGCGGGAAGGCGACTGGAGTGGTGCTTAAAAACGGGGATGAAATTCAGGCCCGCGTGGTTGTTTCCAGCCTTGACCCGCGCCAGACCTTCATAAACCTGCTTGAGCCGGGCAGCCTGCCGGATGACTTGCTCGAGGCAGTGGAGCGCTACACCTTCCGCGGCTCATCCGGCAAGGTGAACCTGGCCCTGGACGCCCTCCCTCAGCTTTCCTGCCGTCCCTTCGGCCGGAGCGGCAACCGCCACATGGCAGGCGCCATTTCGATCAGCCCGAGCGTGGACTATATCGAGCGTGCCTACGACGACGCCAAGTACGGTCATTTTTCGCGCCGCCCGTATATCGATGTCATCATCCCTTCGATGATCGACCCCGACATGGCCCCACCCGGCAAGCATGTCATGTCCTGCTTCGTCCAGTATGCGCCCTACGACCTGCAAGAGGGTGATTGGGATGCGCAGCGCGAGCAGTTCGGCGAGGCGGTGGTCGATACCTTGAGCCAGTATTTCCCGAATATCAGGAACCTGATCCTGCACCGCCAGGTTTTGACCCCACTCGACATGGAGCGCATGGTCGGATTGACGGCCGGGAACATCTTCCAGGGCGAGCTCAGCCTGTCGCAGCTGTTTTTCCTGCGGCCCGCGCCGGGTGTGGCGG